>Ga0070705_100000044_pt1 | contig 63452 bp, 59 predicted proteins | sample KBSK5253metaG_FD_65455 | JGI IMG/M metagenome (GOLD analysis project Ga0070705, IMG submission 65455) | Corn, switchgrass and miscanthus rhizosphere microbial communities from Kellogg Biological Station, Michigan, USA - KBS K5-25-3 metaG | ecosystem: Host-associated > Plants > Roots >... | reverse complement strand
AGCGCGACGCTAGCCGATTCCTCTGGCCCGTGGGTATCGCGTGCCGGCAACAGCAGACAGCCTCCTACGCGTTGAGGAGGATGATCACGCCCACCACGATCAGGGCAATGCCCGCGGCCTCGCGCGAGGCCAGCGTCTGCTTGAACAGGTTGCGCGACAGCACCTGGGCGAACAGGATCTCGACCAGCGCCAGCGTGCGCACCTTGGCGGCCGTCTCCAGCGCGAAGGCGAGGAACCACATCTGCGAGGCGAAGGCGCCGGTGAAGCCGGCGAACAACGAGGGGCGCCAGAGGCGGAAGATGGCCATCAGCGTCTTGCGGTCGAAGAGGTAGAGATAGGCCGACAGCAGCGCGGTCTGAATGGACAGGCCCAGCGCCAGGGTGACCGTGGCGCCCATGACGAAGCTCGGCGTATCGAGCGCGCGGATGCCGCCGCGGAAGCCGATGGCGGCGATGGCGAACATGGCGCCCGAGCCCAGCCCGAGCAGCGCCGGCTTCCAGGTGAAGGCCTCGCCCCCGGTGCTGCGCGGCCAGGACACCAGGAGCACGCCGGTGGTGGCGACGGCGATGGCGGCGGCCACGCCCGGCGCGACGCTGTCGCCCAGGAAGGCGAGGCCGAACACCGCCACCTGCATGGGCTCGGTCTTGGCGTAGGCGGTGATGACCACGAACGAGCGCTCGCGCATGGCCGCCAGCAGCAGGGCGGTGGCGCTGATCTGGGTGAGCGCCCCGGTGACCGTCCAGACCAGCATATTGTTGCTGAGACGCGGCAGCGGCAGGCCCGTGCCGGCCAGCACCAGCGCCAGGAACAGGAGCCCGAACGGCAGCCCGAACAGGAAGCGCACGTGCGTGGCCCCGACGGTGCCGAGCGACTGCGTCAGCTCCCTCTGCTGGGCGTTGCGCAGCACCTGCCCCGCGGCGGCGACGACCGTGAATATGGCCCACAGGCCCGGCATGTGGCGTTTCCCCCGAGAAGACGAGCGTGGAGCCGCCGACATAGCAGGTTGAACGCCGGGCCTGCAAAGGGCGGGACGCTAGCGACGGCGGCCAGCGAGCAGGGCGGCGATCGCCAGCGCCTGCACCAGGGCCGCGGCGGCGAAGAGACAGGGCGCTGCGCCGGGGTGCATCTCCGGCGCATGAGGAGCGAGGTCCCGGATCAGGCCGAACGCGGCGGGCGCAAAGGCATACACCCCCTGGGCGACGGCAACGACCAGGGCGACCACGCGCGCCACGTCCTCCTCGGCGAACTCGGCCTGGGCAATGACCGGCGGCAGCGAGGTGGCATTGCCGATCCCGGCGCCGAACAGCACGACGCCCACAATGAGCAGCGGCACGCTGCCACCCGCCGCGAGGATGAACGCGGCCGATCCGGCGATCTGCACCGCGTAGCTCAACGCGGCCACCAGCCTGCGGTCTGCGCCAGGCGGCATGAGCGCACCCACCAGCGTGCGGCCGGCGATGGCCGCGGCCGTCGCGGCGCCCATGGCCACGCCGGCGAGCTGGGCGCCGAAGGCCGGCACCAACAGGGAGAAGAGATGGGCGATCAGGCCGATCTGCGCGAACAGGCCCAGCGCCATGGCTGCAGCAAGCGTCGGAAGCCTGAGATCGCGCCACAGCGGCGCGCCGGACGGCGGCCTGGGCCTCGACGGCGCATCGGCAGGCCTGGGCTGGCGCGTCGGTGCGTCGCCGTCGGGCGCCAGGCCCATCTGTTGCGGCGTGCGTGTAAACAGCAGGTCCGCGACCACCCACACGGTGAGCGCCATGACGGCGCCGACGGCCGCCGCCGCAACCGGGAAGCCAAGCGCGCCAATGGCGGCAACCCAGAGTGGTGAGAACACGATGCCGCCCACGCTGGCGCCGTTGTAGGCCATGGCCAGCGCGGCCGGTCTGCGGCGCACGAACCAGGGCGAGACGATGGCGTTGACCGCCGCCGCGCTGGTGGCCGCCCAGCCGGCGCCGCTCAGCGCGAGCGCAGGCAGCAGCTGCCACGGCTCCGCTGCCACGGCCCAGCCGGCGACGCCGACGGCGAGCGCCAGCGCACCCGCCTTGGTGGTCGCCGCTACGCCGAAGCGGCGATGCAGCGCCGGCAGATTGGCCACCGCAACCGCGCCGATCAGGAAATGCACCGTGACCGCCGTCGAGACGAGCGCCAGCGGCCAACCCGTGGCATCGCGCACGGCGTGCAGGTACACTGGCGGGCCGTAGAACCCCATGCCCCAGCCGAACATGGCGAGGACAAACGCACCGCCCACCACGTGCCACCCGTGAAATGGTGCACTTCGCGCCGCTTCTGCCGTCTCGGTCACCATCTTGTGCATAGGGCCACTCTGACGAGGCCGGCCGGGGAATGCTACGGTCGCCACCGAAGCATCGGTCGCGCCCGCGGGCGGAGAGTGCGGGTCGGGGAGATGAGATCGTCAACCGGGTCGTCAGTTCGGGTCGTCAGCCCAAGTTGTCAGCCCAAGCCGTGAGCCATGACCACCACCGCCACCTTCGCAGCCATCGCCTCGCTGGCTGGAGATCCCGCCCGCGCCGGCATGCTGCACGCCCTGATGGACGGCCGCGCGCTGACGGCCTCCGAGCTTGCCCGCGCAGCCGGCGTCACGGCGCAGACAGCGAGCGGGCACCTCGCGCGCATGACGGCGGCGGGCCTCGTCAGCGTCGAAAGGCAGGGCCGGCACCGCTACCATCGGCTCGCCTCGGCGGCCGTGGCGCACATGATGGAATCCATCATGCAGGTGGCCTCGGCCGTCGATCCGGCCCGGCCGCGGCTCACCGTGGGCCCGCGCGATGCCGCCCTCAGGGCCGCGCGCACCTGCTACGACCACCTCGCCGGCCGCCTCGGGGTAGCGCTCGCCGACGCCATGGCGGAGCAGGGCTACGCGGACCTCGCGGGCGACGGCGGCATCGTGACCGACGCGGGGCTCGCCTTCCTGGGGCAGATCGGCGTCGACATCGAGGCTCTCACGGCGCGCAGCACCCGGCGCGGCGCCCGCATCATGTGCCGGCCGTGTCTCGACTGGAGCGAGCGGCGCCCCCACCTCGCCGGCGCCGTCGGTGCGGCCCTGTGCGCGCTCAGCTTCGAAAGAAGCTGGATACGGCGCATCGAGGGGACCCGCGCGGTCGCCATCACGCCGCGCGGCGCCCGCGTGTTCCGCGACACCTTCGGCGCCCAACCGGGCGGTTGAAGAGGAGCGCCAATTCTGCCGGGGTGAGGCTGGCACTCCGCCACAGGGACCCGAGCATGGCCGACGAGACGAAGGGCGCGTACTACACCGGCCCGCAGGCGGGCGACTTCGCCGACGCCAGCGAGCCGTTCGCCCTGTTCGAGGGCTGGTTCGCCGAGGCCGGGGCGCACGAGCCCAACGACCCCAGCGCGTTCGCGCTCGCCACGGTCGATCCGACGGGGCTCCCCAACGTGCGCACGGTGCTGCTGAAGGGCCTGGACCCCGCAGGGCACCCGGACCGGGGTTTCGTGTTCTACACCAACTTCGAGAGCGCCAAGGGCACCGAGCTGCTGGCCTCCCGCAAGGCCGCCCTCAACTTCCACTGGAAGAGCCTGCGCCGGCAGGTGCGCGTGCGCGGCCTCGTCTCGGTGGTGAGCGACGCCGAGGCCGACGCCTACTTCGCCACCCGCCCGCGCGGCTCGCGGCTGGGCGCCTGGGCCTCGCAGCAGTCGCGCCCGCTGGAGAGCCGCTTCGCGCTGGAGAAGGCGGTGGCGCTGGTGGCGGCGAAATACCCCGTGGGCGACATTCCACGGCCGCCTTACTGGTCCGGCTTCCGCGTAACCCCGCTGGCCCTGGAGTTCTGGCACGATCGGCCGTTCCGCCTGCACGAGCGTGTCGCGTTCCGGCGCGGGGCCACCGGCGAAGCCTGGAGCAAGCAACGCCTCTATCCGTAGCCGATCTTATCCATAGCCGGTTTCATCCCCTGCACCGGAGGATTCCATGCCGCATCGCCTTGCCCGAGGTCTGATGGGATTGCTCCTGATCGCGGCCTTCTCGCAGCCGACTTTGGCTGCGGATATCAAGGTCCTGACCGCCGGGGCGATGCGCGGCGTGCTGGCTGAGTTGCTGCCCCGGTTCGAGACGGACACCGGCCACAAGGTCTCCCTCGACAACGCCACGGCCGGGATGCTCGCGCAACGCATAGAGGCCGGCGAGGCGTTCGACGTGGCTGTCATCACCCCCAAGGTGATCGACGGGCTCATTGGGAAAGGCAAGATCGCACCGGGAAGCCGCGTCGATGTGGCGAAGGTGGGCATCGGCGTGGCCGTGAAGGCGGGTGCTCCGCTGCCCGACATCGCCACTGTGGAGGCCTTCAGGCGCACGCTGCTCGCCGCTAGATCGGTCGCCTATATCGATCCCAAGGCCGGGGGCTCCAGCGGCATCTACTTCGATGGGCTGCTCGACCGCCTCGGCATCGCCGGCGAGGTCCGGCCGAAGGCCAGGTTGAAGCAGGGCGGCTACGTGGCGGACCTGGTGGCCAGCGGCGAGGCCGAGGTGGCCGTGCACCAGATCAGCGAGATCGTGCCGGTGAAGGGCGTGGTGCTGGTGGGGCCGCTGCCGGCCGAGGTCCAGAATTTCACCACCTACACCGCAGCGATCGGAGCAGACGCCAAGGACGCGGCAGCAGCCAAGGCCCTTGTCGACCGTCTCGCCGGACCGGCTGCCGGGCCCATTCTCAAGACGAAGGGCATGGAGAAGCCTTGACGGCGCCGCCGCTGTCGGCGGAACTATTCCATGCCTTCGAACCCGCTCCGGCTCGTCCTCCTTCTTGTCCTGGGGACCATCCTTTTGCCCGCCGGCCTCGGCGCCGCGCTGCCCAAGCAGGAGCTGACGCCCGCGGAGCCGTCGTTCACGGGCAAGCTCCTGGTCGCATCGCCCGCCATGCCCGACCCGCGCTTCCGGCGCACGGTGATCCTGATCGTCCGCCACGACCGCAAGGGCGCCCTCGGCATCACCATCAACCGGCCCCTGGGCGAGCGCTCGCTGGCCACCCTGCTGCAGGCCATGGGCGACAGTACCGCGGCGCAAGGGGCGAACGTGCGCGTCTTCGCCGGCGGGCCGGTGCAGCCCGAGATCGGCTTCGTCATCCACAGCACCGAGTACGACCGCCAGGACACGCTGCCGATCAACGGCGACCTGTCGGTCACCGCCAGCCTGGAGGTTCTGCGCGACCTCGCCCGCAACCGGGGGCCGGAGAAATCCCTGGTGGCGCTCGGCTACGCCGGCTGGTCCGCCGGCCAGCTCGAGACCGAGTTCGCCCGCGACGACTGGCTTGTCGTGCCTGCCACCGCCGCGCTGGTCTTTGACACACCGCGCGAGCGCCTCTGGGACGAGGCGATGGCGGCGCGGGGGAAGATGCCGTAGGCCGCCCGTCTGGCGCACAGCAGCAGCGTGCGCCAATGGCACAATAGCCACGGCCTGCCCTGCCCGGAACAGCGTTGTCCACCTATATGATAGAATAAACATCCTGCAGTCTCAGCGGAGGCGACAATGATATTTCGCCAGCTCTTCGACCAGACCTCCAGCACCTACAGCTACCTGATCGCCAGCCGGAAGGGCGGGGAGGCGCTGATCATCGATCCCGTGCTGGAGAGGGTGGACCGCTACCTGCAGCTGGTGAAGGAGCTGGACCTCAAGCTCGTCAAGGCGGTCGACACCCACATCCACGCCGACCACATCACCGGCCTCGGCGCCCTGCGCGACCGCACCCACTGCATCACCGTGATGGGAGAGCACGCCAAGGTGGATGTCGTCTCCATGCGGGTGACCGAGGGCGACCGGCTCACCATCGAGGGCCTGGCGCTCGACGTGCTCTATACGCCAGGCCACACGGACGACTCCTACAGCTTCCTGATGGGCGACCGGGTGTTCACGGGCGACACGCTCCTGATCCGCGGCACGGGGCGCACCGACTTCCAGAACGGCAGCGCCCGCGATCAGTTCGAGTCGCTCTTCAGTAAGCTCCTCAAGCTGCCCGACGAGACGCTGGTCTACCCCGCCCACGACTACAAGGGCGACACCGTCTCGACCATCGGCGAGGAGAAGCGCCACAACCCGCGCCTGCAGGTGCGATCGGTGGACGAGTACGTCGACCTGATGAGCAGGCTCAATCTGCCCAACCCCAAGATGATGGACGTGGCGGTGCCCGCCAACATGCGGGTCGGCCTCGCCCAGGACGAGATCGCCCGCAAGGGCTGGGCGGTGACGCCAGCCGAGGCCAAGGCCCTGGTGGGCCAGCCTGGCGCCGCGCTGGTCGATCTGCGCGAGCGGTCCGAGCGCGAGAAGCACGGGGTGATCCCCGGCTCCCTGCACGCGCCCTATCCCGAATTGCAGGAGAACATCAGCCCCGGCGGCATGCTGCACGAGCTGGCCTCGGCCACGGGCCGGCGGATCGTGTTCTATTGCGCCTTCGGCGAGCGCTCGGCCATGGCGGTGCAGGCCGCCCAGGATGCCGGCTTGGCCGCTGCCTGCCACATCCACGGCGGCCTCGACGCCTGGCGCAAGGCCGGCGGGCCGCTGGAACGGTGTCAGTCCCTCCGGGTCTAAGACGAAACTGACCAACTGGGACGGCGGAGTTTGGCCGGGCGCGACATGCAAGCCGCTGCGCAGACTCCCCTCCCCCTTGTGGGGAGGGGCTAGGGGTGGGGGGAACCCCGATATTCGAGGTCTGTGATCCCCCCCACCCTGTCCCTCCCCCACAAGGGGGGAGGGGACGCTGCGGCGCGCTCCGTTTCGTCATCAAGGGTCGGCGCCAGCCGGTGGTCGGCTGACACCGTTGCGGGTCGGACACCCGGTCAGCGCACCGATTTGAACTCGTCGGTGAGGCGGTTGATCTTGGCGGCGGCGCCGCCCAGCACCCACAGGTCGTAGACCGCCACCAGCAGCGTCATCACGGCGATGACGATGTTGAAGCCCGACAGCTGCCAGAATCCGACGATGCTGATGAAGATGCCGAGTATGGCAACCAGCGCCGGAAAGGCGGAGATCATGTTGTCCAGGTTGTGGGTGGCGACGCTGCCGATCTCGCCATGGGACAAGGGGTAGCCCTGCACGACGAGGTAGAGCCAGAACAACCCGAACAGCGTGCCGAACACCACCATCGTCGATGAGGACAGCATCTCCGGCTCCAGCCTCGGCACCAGCCAGAACACGCAGGCCAAGCCCGCCGAAAGCACGATCGCGCTGATGGCGCGCCATTTGATCGTCGTCATTTCCTATCTCTCCCTCACGCGCAAGCGCACAAATCCGTTCAGGCACCATCCTTACCGCGGTCGCAAGACCGGCACGACCCCCTCGGGTGCGATGAGGCGGCTCGCGCACAAATTGCCACAGGACTGCCTGCCGGCCAATCGGTGCTATGCGTCCCGATCAGCCGGCGCTATTCTCAATTCCAGACAAAGAGTTAGGAACGTGACAGGAGCATGGTGCACCGCGCGGGCGGTGTGTCGCGCTCGCTTGCGTCGATGGCGGCGACGCCGCGGTCGCGGGCGGCGCCCTCTTGATGCGGCCCCTGGATGCGGCTTGAGACATGGCAAACGTCGTCGTGATAGGCGCCCAGTGGGGCGACGAAGGCAAGGGCAAGATCGTCGACTGGCTGTCGGAGCGGGCCGACATCGTCGTCCGCTTCCAGGGCGGCCACAACGCCGGCCACACGCTGGTGATCGGCAACGAGGTCTACAAGCTGTCCCTCCTCCCCTCCGGCGTAGTGCGCCAAGGCAAGCTCTCGGTGCTCGGCAACGGCGTGGTCATCGACCCGTGGGCGCTGGCCGACGAGATCGGGCGGCTGACAAGCCGGGGCGTGGCCGTGACGCCGCAGAACCTGCGTATTGCCGAGAACGCGACCCTGATCCTGCCGCTGCACCGCGAGCTTGACGTGCTGCGCGAGGCCGCCGCCGGCGAGGGCAAGATCGGCACCACCGGGCGCGGTATCGGACCGGCTTACGAGGACAAGGTGGGCCGGCGCGCTATCCGCGTGCAGGACCTCAAGAACCTGGGCACGCTGGGCCCGAAGGTCGATCGCATCCTGGTGCACCACAACGCGCTGCGGCGCGGTCTCGGCCAGCCGGAGATCGACAAGGATACGCTGATGGCCGAGCTGACGACCGTCGCGCCGAAAATACTTCCCTATATGGACGTGACCTGGGACCTGCTCGACCGCGAGCGCCGCGCCGGCAAGCGCATCCTGTTCGAGGGCGCCCAGGGCGCGCTGCTCGACGTGGACCACGGCACCTATCCGTTCGTCACCTCCTCCAATACGGTGGCGGGGCAGGCCGCCATCGGCTCCGGAGTCGGCCCCGGCGCCATCAGCTACGTGCTCGGCATCGCCAAGGCCTACACCACCCGCGTCGGCGCCGGCCCGTTCCCGACCGAGCTGACCGACGCGACAGGCGAGAAGCTCGGCCAGCGCGGCAACGAGTTCGGCACCGTGACGGGCCGCAAGCGCCGCTGTGGCTGGTTCGATGCCTGCCTGCTGCGCCAGACTGTCAAGACCGCGGGCATCAACGGCATTGCGCTGACCAAGCTCGACGTGCTCGACGGCTTCGAGACCCTGCAGGTGTGCGTCGGCTACATGCTGGACGGCGAGCGCATCGGGCGCCTGCCGGCCGGTCACAACGCGCAGGCCCGCCTCAAGCCCATCTACCAGAGCTTCGAGGGCTGGACGCAATCGACGCGCGGCGCCCGCAGCTGGACGGAGCTGCCGGCACAGGCAGTGAAGTACGTCCGCACCATCGAGGAGCTGATCGAGTGCCCGGTGACGCTGCTGTCCACCAGCCCCGAGCGCGACGACACCATTCTGATGCGCGACCCGTTCGAGGATTGATGGGGAATTGGAGCGCGAATAGCGAATGGGGAGTGGCGAATGGTGCACCACCATTCGCCATTGGCCATACCCCATTCGCCAATTCTCACGCCGCCCTGGCCCGCCTCTGGGCTGCGCCGGGCGCTGCGGGCGTGGGCGCGCCGGTCCAGTCGCGCTTGACGCCGAGGTAGCCGAGCAGCGGGGCGCCGATGAAGATCGACGAGTAGGTGCCGATCACCACGCCCAGCAGCATCGCCAGGTTGAAGTTGCGGATCACCTCGCCGCCGAAGATGTAGAGCGCCAGCAGCACGGCGATCGCGGTGCAGCCCGTGAGGATGGTGCGCGACAACGTCTCGTTGATCGACAGGTCGAGCAGCGCGTTGAGCTCCATCTTCTTGTACTTGCGCAAATTCTCGCGGATGCGGTCGGACACCACCACGGTGTCGTTCACCGAATAGCCGAGAATGGTGAGCAGCGCCGCGACGATGGAGAGGTCGAACTCCAGCTGCAGGAACGAGAAGATTCCTGCCACCAGCAGCACGTCATGCGTCAGCGCCACGATGGCGCCGGCCGCGAACTGCCACTCGAAGCGCAGCCACACGTAGGCGCAGATGGCGAGGAGGCCGGCCACCACCGCCTTGAAGCCGGTCCAGCGCAGCTCGCCCGATACGGCGGGGCCGACCGACTCGAAGCGCCGCTGCTCGTACTGGGCGCCCAGGGCTTCCGTCACCTTGGCGATCGCGGCTTTCTGCTCCGCCTCGCCGCCCTTCTGCTGCTCGACGCGGATCAGCACGTCGGACGGGGTGCCGAAGCTCTGGATCTGCACCGAGCCGACGCCGAGCTGGTTCAGCTTCTCGCGCAGACCGGCGATGTCGGCGGCGCCGGTCTTGGACTGCACCTCGATCACCGAGCCGCCGGTGAAGTCCACACCATAGTTGAACCCGCGCTGCAAGATCACCGCCAGCGAGAGCGCCATGGCGATGAGCGAGAGCGCCAAGCACAGGCCCTTGTAGCGCATGAAGGGCAGGCGCAGGTCGTGGGGGAAGAAGTCGAAGCCCCGGAAGTTCGGAATGAAACGCATAGGGGTGTCTCCTGTCCTAGACCGGCAGTGCCAGGCGCGTGCCCTTGCCGCGCGGCTGGGCGTTGAGCCAGTAGTAGATGAGCAGCCGCACCACGGTGACGGAGGCGAAGATCGAGGTGCAGATGCCGATGGTGAGGGTCACGGCGAAGCCGCGAATCGGTCCGGCGCCGAGCCAGAACATCACGATGGCGCAGGCCAACGTGGTGAGCTGGGAGTCGGCGATGGTGACGAAGGCGCGGGTGAAGCCCGCGTCGATGGCCGCCACCGGCGACTTGCCGTTGCGCACCTCCTCACGGATACGCTCGTAGATCAGCACGTTGGCATCCACCGCCATGGCGATGCCGAGCACCAGGCCGGCGATGCCGGGCAAGGTGAGCGCCGAGCCGAACAGCGACATCAGCGCCACCGTCAGGGCGCCGTGCACGACGAGCCCGATGCAGGCGAAGATGCCGAACGTCCCATAGTAGAGGATGGTGAGCACGATGGTGGCGAGCCCGCCGATGACGCCCGCCAGCTTCCCGGCCTCGATGGAGTCGTTGCCGAGCGAAGGCCCCACCGTGCGCTTCTCGGCGATGGTGAGCTTCGCCGGCAGCGCGCCGGAACGGAGCTGGATCGCGAGCTTGGTGGAGGTCTCGGGCGTGAAGTTGCCCTCGATGTAGCCGCTGCCGCCCTCGATGGCCGAGCGGATCTCGGGGGCCGAGATCACCTTGTCGTCGAGCACGATGGCGAACGGCTTGCCGACGTGATCGCGGGTGAACTTGCCGAACTTGCGGGCGCCGGAGTTGTTGAAGCTGAAGTGGACGATAGGCTGTGTGGTCTGCGGATGGAAGCCGGGACCGGCGTCGCTCAGCTCGTCGCCACGCACCACGGGGGTCTCGCGCAGGAGGTACTCGCCCTCGCGCTTGTCGGCGCCCTGGTAGATCTTGAACCCGACCGGCACTCGGCCGGCCTTCGCCTCTGCCGGCGTCACCGAGGGGTGCACCTCGTGGAAGGAGAGGCGGGCAGTCTCGCCGATCAGCCGCTCCAGCTCTGCCGTGTCCTGCAGACCCGGCACCTGCACCAGGATGCGGCCCTCGCCTTCACGGACGATGTGCGGCTCCTTGGTGCCGACGGCATCGACGCGGCGGCGCACGGTCTCGATGGCGGCATCTACGGCGTTGCCGATGCGGTGCTTGAGGCCGGCCTCGGTGGGGGCGATGGTGAAGGTGTCGGCCCCCTCCTTCTGCACATCGATATCGGTGCCGGACCCGCCCATCAGCGGATTGCCGAGCGGCTGGATCATCTGGCGCAAGGCCTTGAGGGCCGCGTCGGCGTCCTCGGGCCGGGCGAGCCGCACCTGCACGGTCTGCCCCGAGATGCCGACCGCGCTCACGGCGATCTTGGCGTCGCGCAACCGTCGACGGGCGTCGTCGCGCAGGCTGTCCAGCCAGTCCTTGCGGACGTCGTCGAGCTCCATGGCGTAGAGCAGGTGCGCGCCGCCGCGCAGGTCGAGGCCAAGCGAGAGCTGCCCCTTGGGCAGCCAGCGGGGCCACTTGTCCAACGCCTGCTGGGACAGGAAGTTGGGCAGCACCATGAACAGCCCAACCAGACAGGTGATGATAATGGCGGCCTGTTTCCACCGCGGAAAGTTCAGCATGGCAGGAGACGTCTCCTCCGGAGCGGCCGTCCGACTCGGTCTGTCAGTGACGGCATGAAGTTGTGCCTACGCCCAATGCGCCCGTCCGGCGCTGCGACTGCGGCGATCGCCTCGCTGCCGCATCGGCCGGCGAGCCGCGAAAGTCCTCCTCTGCAAGGCTCGATGGCCTCACCCGTCGGCACAGCCAGCCGGTCGGGGCAAGCCCAGGGAGCCTTCCGCCAGGAGGCGATTGCTCAGGCGTTGGGCGGGGCGCGGGTCAGCCCGGACCGGGGGGCATGGGCCTGGGGCAGCCCGGCCCTGTCGGGCGCCGGCGATGCAGCCTCGGGCCGCAGCACGGCCATCTCATACCGGGCAGGCGGGGCGTAAGCCTTGGCCTGGGCATCGCCGGAGGTGTCCGTGCGGAGATTGAGATCGCCGCCCTCGACCACGGCGGCGACGTTGGCCATCAAACCGTTGGCGGCGTGTGCCAGGGCGGCGCCGTTGCCGGCCCCGGAGCCGCCGACGCCCGCCCCGTTGACAGGCGCCGGCGCCGTCGGCCCCAGCGCGGCAGCCGCCAGCAGCGACAGCGCGGCGACGACGCGCTTCCAGAACAGCTTCAGGCTTTGTGGGGCCGTCAACATACGGTTCCGCTCTGCATGGGCCGATACATAGGGCCATGCGCGAATTTGAGCAACCAGACACGCCAAATTGGCAGGGCCAAGTTCGCAGGTTGGCCCGTCGAGCAGCCTGGCTTGAGCGCTGCTGCCGCGCCGTGCCAGACCTTACTCATCCGGCTGACCTCGGCTACCATAGGTCTCAAGACTCCGCCGAGCGAATGGAGATTGCCGCAGTGCAGGACGGGACTGGCGCAACGCCCGCCGACACCGCAGCGCCCCCGATCGACCCCGCCCTGTTCCGCCGGGTGATGGGCTCGTTCGCCAGCGGCGTCACGGTGGTCAGCACGGTGGCTGACGGCCAGGTGCGGGCCATGACAGTGAACGCCTTCATGTCGGGCTCGCTCGACCCGCCGCTGTGCGTCATCTCCATCCGCAAGAAGGCGCGCATGCACCCTCTGCTGATCGAGGCCGGGCATTTCGGGGTGAGCGTCCTGGCCAAGAACCAGGAGAGGCTCAGCTCGCACTTCGCCGGCGCGCCGGTGGCCGATCTCGCCCTGGAGTTCCTGTGGGCGGGGCGCACCCCACTGCTGGCCAACGCAGCGGCGGTCATCGCCTCCGATATCGCTACCCAGTACGACTGCGGCGACCACACCCTGTTCATCGGCGCCATCCGCTACTTGGCCGCCCACGGCCGCCCGCCGCTGCTGGTGCACCACGGCCGTTACGCCGGCGTCACCCACGCTACCGAGCCCGCGCCGGAGTGGGTGGTTGATTTCTGGTAGCGGTGTCACGGGGACTCATGGGGGCCGACTCGGAGCGGGGCCGAGTCGGAGGTCTGCAACCTCTACCTCCGCGCCGCCTGCCACCGGGCCTGCGCGCCCTCCTTGCTGGCCGTCCCCTCCATCGCGCCACCGCTGACCTGGCCGGTGTACTCCGTTCCCGCAGCGGTGAAGGCGATGCGATCGCCGTCGAGGCGGCCCTTGATCGGGGCAACGACGTTGCCGGTGACGAGCTTGCCGGTGAACGTCTGGTAGGTCTGGACCAGGCTCAGCTCGCTCTCGCCCAGCTGCCAGCTGCCGGCCACCTGCGCTGGCACGATCCACAGGTGGGCGCGGCAGAAGCTCTTGCAGCCCTCCGGGGCCTGCACGGTCTGGTCGGGCTCCCAGTCGCCCATGGTGAAGGTGTTGGAGACCACGCGCGTGCCGGGCTTCATCTTGAGGATGGTCGGGCGCAGTCGGATGTTCAGGTCGGTCAGCAGGAACAGGGTGAGGACAGTGGCCTGCGAAAAGTCGCTCTCGAAGATGTCGGCATTGGTGAAGGTGGCCGTGCCGGCCACACCGGCGGCCTCGGCGTTGCGCTTGGACAGCGCCACCATCTCCGGGTTGTACTCGATGCCGTGCGCTTTGATGCCCCGCGTGGCAGCGGTGATGACGGTGCGGCCGTCGCCGGAGCCCAGGTCGATAACGTAGTCGCCGGGGGCGGCATTGGCCATGTCCAGCATCTTGTCCACCAGGGTCTGGGCGGTGGGCACCCACACGACGTCCTTGCCGGCCTGGCCCACCTGCGGCGCGAATTCGCTGCCGGGCTGGGCGAAGGCCGCGCCGGCGGCGGTGACGGCGGCCAGATACAACACCGCGCGCAGGTGCGGCCGAAGCTGGAACGGGGTCATTGCGGCTCTCCGAGTGGTCAGAGATACGGCAGTCGGGCGTCGGCAGTCGGCAATCGGAAAACAGGAGGCGCCGTCAGGCGAGGAGTCCTTGCGATTGCCGACACCCGATGCCCGACTGCCGTCTTCTACTTCTGGCGAGGAGCCTCCTGCGCCATGCCGCCAGGCGAGCTGCGCACCGCCAGCAGGAGGTTGGATTCCTGGGGCCGCCAGCGGTAGCCCACCCCGAATTCCAGACGCGGCGGGTTGGATTTCCGGAACACGTCGTTCAGGCCTTTCTGGAACATGCCCGGAAACACGGCGATCGGCCCCAGATAGCGACCGTGTGGGTGCAGCTGCCAGTCGGCTGCCGTGAAATAGCGCACCGGAATGCCGGTGTCGTCCTGCACGACGGCGGCGCCGTGCTCCAGCAGATAGGCCCGCACGACAGCGAAGTTGTTGTTGTGGAGCAGGTACGACGCGCTCTTGATGAACACGTCGGCCTTGCCGAACTGCTCGCAGAACTTGAGGAAGCCGGAGCGCCTGACGCCAGCGTCCGACAGGTCGGTCTGGAAGTAGTAGATGGTCTGCACCTTGCCCTCGCGGCCCGTGAAGACGATCTTGACGCCCTGCGCGGCGTCGTTGGTGCCGGCGGCGACAACGGCGCCATCCTTGTCCACCGCGAACAGGCTCACGTCCTGGATGGTCTTCCCCGAGCGTGCGAGGAACAGGTAGAGGACGGGGAGCACGCCGTTCAGCTTGCTGCTGTGCAGGCTGCGCTGCATCTGGGCAGTGATGAAGAAGCTGTAGTTGAGCGCGGTGCCCACGGAGGCCCGCAGGCCGCCCAGCGCGCCCGACAGGGCCCTGCGCGGCACCGAGACGATGCTGGGAATGCCGCCGACCGGCTCCAGCCCGCTCATGACGTAGGTGGTGCGGTCCTGGAAGAAGGCGTCCACGTAGAGGTAATCCGGCCCGCTGAACATGTAGAGAACCGTGGGCTGGGGCGTCGTCAGGTTGGCCGCGGACCAGGCCCGGATCTTGGTGAGCCGCGTCTCCTCCAGCCGGGACCAGGCGGAGTCCAGCGACCTGGCGTGCTGCTGCCAGGACGGATCGCGGGCGAACGCGGCCAGCGGCGAGTCCGCCGACGGCTCCAGGCCGGCCAGGAAGCGCGCCACGTCGTTGGGCGTCTCGGTGGCCTTGGCGGCGCCAGGGAGGGCTTCTGGGGCCTTGGTCGTCTCAGTGGCGCGGGCCGGCGCCGGCACGGCCGCCGTCAGCAGGGAGAGGACCAGCGAGAGGATTCCAGCGGTCGCCAGTCTCCGGGTTGCACGCATGACTTCAAAACTCCTCGGAACGTTACCGCCCATGTCTGGCCGAGACGGCGTAGACGAGCAAGCCCGACAACATGATAGCCACGCCCGCCAGCGATTGAGCGGGCCTTTCCAGCACCAGGTTGACCATCATGAACAGCGACACGGCCAGGAACAGCAGCGGGGTAGCAGGATAACCCCAGACCTTGTACGGGCGGGGCAGTGCAGGCTGGGTGAAGCGAAGCACAATGACGCCCAATACCGTAAGAAACGACGAGATCGTTAAACTAAATTGTATGAACTCGACGATGGACTCGAAACTTTGCGTGAGGAGTAGCGCGCTGACCACAGCCACCTGGAACAGGATGGCGGTGGCCGGCACCCCCCCGCTGGTCTTGCGCGCGAACGCCGACAGCAATCGGAAATCCTCGCCCATGGTCATGGTGACGCGGGGCCCGAGCCACATCAAGGCGCTGATCGACGAGACCAGACCCACACAGATCACCGCATCGACGATACGCGCTCCGGTTGCGCCGAAAATGTGCAGGCCGGCGATGGCCGCCACCCGGATCTGGCCGGCCAGCTGGTCCATGGGCGTGGTGTAGAGGAACACTGCGTTAAGGCTGACGTAGAGCAGCGTCACCACGGCCACGGCAGCGATGACCGACAGGGGCACGGTGCGCTTGGGGTCCCGCACCTCGCCGACGATGTAGGTGACGGCGTTCCAGCCGGCGTAGGAGTACATTACGAAGGCCAGGCTGATGGCGAACGGCGGGCTGACGATCAAAGCCAGATCCCCTGCCTGCGGCGCGAACGACAGGGGTTGCGGCCGGCCATAGGCCACGGCGGCGACGATCAGGCCGACGATCAGAGCCACCTTGAAGAGCGTCGACACGTTCTGGAAGGCGCTGGCGCCCTCGGTGCCGCACAGGTGCACAAGCGTCACCGTCCACACCACCGCCAGCGCCACGGCCAGCTCGGGCGCGCCTGGCCAGGCGCCGCCGAGATAACCGCTGAACGCCATGGCGGCCAGCGCGGTGGGCGCCGAGAACCCGACCGTGGCCGACAGCCACCCGGCCAGGAACCCGACCGCCGGGTGGTAGATGCGCGATAGCAGGTTGTACTCGCCGCCGGAGCGGGGGAACGCCGCCGCCAGCTCGGCGTAGGAAAGCCCGCCGCACAGCGCGATGACACCGCCAAGCACCCACAGCATGATGAGGGCAAAGCCCGATGGCAGGTCCCGCACCTGGAAGCCCAGGCTGGTGAACACGCCGATGCCGATCATGTTGGCCACCGCCAGAGCGATGGCCGTGGTGGCCGTGACCGGCGCCCGGCCCGCGTCGGTGTCGGCAAGCGCAGCCTTGGCCGAGTTTTCCGTGGTCATGACCCCGCCTTTTGGACAACGTGCTACGGAGGCGGCACCGGATTGTTAACCGTGATGGCAGTATAGCCTGCCTCTGCGCCCCAGTTCACATCCACGCTTCGGACACGATTGGGGCCTAGTTGGGTCGAGGTCGGGCACAATCCTCGCGTGCAGCTGTTCGAGTCGGGGGCAGCCCCTCGCGACAACCTCCGCGAATTCCCTGACAGTAAATGCGAGGGGTGCGACCCGGTCGGAGTCGGTGGGAATTGCCAGGGTTCACGGGAAGAGACGGGGGTTTGCTCGCGTACGCCGTTGCAGCCACGCTGCTCTGCGTCGCGGGATCCCTCATGGCCGGCCTCATGGCCGAAGGCGCCGCGGGCGCCCAGGCGGATAGGAGCGCGGGCCATGGGGATCGTGCTGCCGCAGCCATCGGCAGCGTACCCGCCCCCCATCTCGTGCAGGTCCGCAGCGGACCGCTCCCACGTGCCCGCTCCAAGCTCGTGGAGTTCGAGACCGCCCCGTTTCCCTATGACGGCCTCGTACCGCGCACCAACAGGCCCTTCCTCGACGTCGTCGAGAACGGCCGGCGCGGCCACCGCACGGGGGGCGGCCACGTCTATTGGGCGGACGAGACCTACAGCGACCGCCAGGTCCTCCTCCATCTGCCGAAGGGCTTCGACGTCCGCCGGCCCAGCCTCCTCATCGTTTTCTTCCACGGCCACGGCGCCAAGCTCGCCGACGATGTCTACCTGCGCCAGCAGGTGCCGGCACAGCTCTCCTCCTCCGGCGTCAATGCCGCCCTGGTCGCGCCGCAGCTCGCCTTCAACGCAGCCGATTCGAGCGCCGGCAAGTTCTGGGAGCCGGGCGCCTTCGCCCGCTTCCTCGGCGAGGCCGCCCAGCACCTCGCCCGCCTGCACGGAGACCCGCGCTCGGTTCGATCGTTCGCCAGCATGCCCGTCGTGATCGTCGCCTACAGCGGCGGCTACGTGGCCACCGCCTGGAGCGTGCACCACGGCGGCCTCGGCAAGCGCCTGCAGGGGGTGGTGCTGTTCGACGCCCTCTACGGCGAGCTCGACACCTTCGCCGACTGGGTGACGAAGCAGAGCTCCGCGTTTTTCGTGAGCACCTACACGCGCTCCACGGAGACGCGCAACGTCCAGCTCCAGAAGGTGCTGGCCGAGCGCCACGTCCCCTTCACCACCGCGCTGGAGCCGAAGCTGCTGCCGGGCAACGTGGCGTTTTTGCCCGCCCCCAAGGACGCCGACCACCGCGGCTTCCTCACCTACGCCTGGGTCGATGACCCGCTCAGGGACCTGTTGGCCAGGCTCAGAGGCTACGCGCGGCGCTGACATCGCGCTGCGCCACCCCCAGCTTCCAGTCGGCGGGCTATGCGGACGCCGCGGGCGTGAGCGGGCGCGGCAGACCGACGGTGTCGGCGGCGGTCGGGAACAGCAGCCTCACGGTGGTTCCGGCGCCTTCCCGGCTCTCGATGCGCACCTCGCCGGCACTCTGCTGCACGAAGCCCAGGACCTGGCTCAGGCCGAGGCCACTGCCGCCCGGCCTGGTGGTGAAGAACGGCTCGAAGGCTCGCTCCAGCACCTCGCGCGGCATCCCCGAGCCCGTGTCCCTGACGGCGATCTCCGCCCAGGGCGGACTGGGCGATTGCAATGCCCGCCGGAACCGGCCTCGGCGGGGCGCCTGGGCCTCGCGCAGCGCGACGACGATCCGGCCACCGTCCGGCATGGCGTCCTTGCCGTTCAGCACGAGGTTCAGCAGCGCCGACTCCAGGTGGATCGGGTCGATCACGCACAGCAGCGGCCGACCGCTGTCGAGGTCGAGATCGAGCTCGACACGCGGACCCGCCGCCTGCCGCAGGATCGGCGCAAATCCGGACATGAGCGCGCCGAGATCTGTGGCGCGGGGGCTCAGCTCCTGACGGCGGGCGAACGCCAGCAGGCGGTCGATAATGTCGAAGGCGCTCTTGAGCGACTGGTCCGCGTCATCCACCAGCGCCATGGCATCCTGCTGGGTCGCCAGCGACGGCCTGAGCAGCGTGAACGTGGTGCGGGCGATCTTGATGGTATTGCCGAGGTCGTGGGCAATGCCGCCAGCGATGCGCCCCATGATCTCAAGGCGGCGGGCCTGCGCCAGATGCGCCTGCTCCTTCAGCTGGCGACGGCGGGAGCTGACCCACATCAGGGTCAGCCCCGAGGCCAGCATCCAGACCAGAAGGGCGCTGCCCCCCACGACCACGGCATGCTCGAACCAAGCGTCGTAGACGGAGTCCTCGGACCAGCCCACCATCGCGATGAGGGCACCGCCGGCCAGCGTGCGATAGGCGACGATCCGGTTCGTCTGGTCGATCGGGCTCACGCTCCACGTCACGCCGCTGCCGTGAGTGACCGCCAGCTTCGAAATCGGGCTCTCGGCATAGGACGGGCCGAGGGCCTCGTCATGATCGGGCATGCGGGCGAGCAGTGTGCCGTCCCTGAGGACCAGGGAGATCAGGTTGTCCTCGCCGATCTCCAGGTCCTCGTAAAACTGCCGGAAGTAGCCGGGCGCAACGGCGGCCAGGACCACGCCGCCGAAGCTGCCGTCGGAGTTGGCGATCCTGCGGCTGACGCTTACGAACCAGGCATCGAGGCGCCGGTTGTGCAGTGGCGGGCCAATATGCAGGCCGGCCCGCGGATCGTCCCGGTGGACCTGGAAGTACGGCCGATTGGCGAAGCTCGCGCGCTCTGCGATCGGCTCGGCCGAACCTTGAGTGACAAATCCGTCCGGCCCGATCACGCACAGTGTCAGCACATAGGGAAGACCCTTGAGCCGCTCCTGCAGCGCAGCCCGGAAGGCGGGATCGTGAGGCGACAGGCCCGGCGCGACCTGCAGCGCGTCGCCGATGCCGATCAGGGTGAGGTCGATGGCCTGGATGGTGCGCTCGGTCTGCTCCGCGACGAGGCGGGCGAGACCGGCCACGGACCGCTCCGCAGTGCCTGTGGCCTGGCCGTAGCTGCGCCAGATCTCGGCCGCCGACACCAGCCCCACGACGATCCCGAGCCCGACGATCCGGCCGGCGTCGCGCAGCAGCCGTGTCGCTCTCTGCGTTGCCATGCCGATTTCCCCCGGCGCCCCGGCAGCCGCAATGCCGTGGACGCACGAATAATCAGCCTGACCGTCGAAGGCGCGGCAATCGCCCGAATATGAAACATATGCACTACAGTGTGCAACAAACAACCTGCACAGAGCATTCCTGGCGGCAAGGGGCGCCGATCGGCTCAGCCGTCGACCAGCTTGTTGCGAACGGCGTACCTGATAAGATCGGCGGTGGTCTTGAGGTTGAGCTTGCGCAGCGCGCTCGCGCGCGCGGCCTCCACCGTTTTTGCACTCACCCCCAGCAGGTCGGCCGCCTCCTTGCAGGTGCGCCCCTCGGCGATCAGCTGCACGACGGAGCTTTCGCGCATGGTGAGCGCGGAGGGCCGCGTGGCGCCGGACGCGGCGAGGTAGGAGGCGATCAGCGTCTCCGACACCTTGCCGGTGAAGAACGCCTTGTGCTGCGACAGGGCCTGCACCGCGGCGATGACGTAGTCGTCGGCATCCGATTTGAGCAGGAAGCCGCGCGCGCCGGCCTCCAGAGCGTGCAGGAGGATGTCGTCGCTGTTGTGCATGGTGAAGATGAGGATCTCGGTGTCCGGCAGGTGGTGCTTGATCTGGCGCGCCGCCTCGATGCCGTTGAGGCGCGGCAGCCCGTAGTCGATGACCGCCACGTCGGGCTTGCAGCGGAAGGCGTTGGCGACGGCATCCTTGCCGTCGCACGCCTCGGCGACCACGCGCCATTGCGGTCGCATCTCAAGCAGGGTCCGCAGCCCACGGCGCACCACGTCGTGGTCGTCGGCAATCAGGATGGTGGTCATGAGTGGCCGTCACCGTTGGCAGCCGGACGTCGATCTGCGGACCCGTGAGACTGCACCTCGGGCTCTCGCAGACGGCACCGCACGCCGATACCGCGCATAAAGAGCAAGCTCGCCGACACATTGCAGCAAAGCGCAGCGCGCTGCGCAAGCCGCCCATGCACGACGCAGACGAATAGGCTCACAGAACCGCAAAATAGGGGTTCTCCTACTGTCGGCCGGCGGTTGCATGGCCGATACACCTTATTCCGACCTTCGCGCGAATGCCGTCCTCCGGGCCTTTTTTATCGTAACTAGTAGCAACGGAGCATGTCGATGGCCGTGGCGATGAAGTCGTGCGCTCTGGCGCGCGAGCCGCTCTATGTGCAGGTGTGCGAGCTTTTGATTCGCCAGATTGCGGACGGCGCATGGAAGCCCAACGCGGCGCTGCCCAACGAGATGGAGTTGGCCCGCGAGATGGGCGTGAGCGCCGGAACGGTGCGCAAGGCGCTGGAAAAGCTGGAGACCGACAGGCTGGTAGTGCGCCGCCAGGGGCGCGGCACCTTCGTCGTGGACCAGGCGGCGCCTGAGGCGGCCTCGCGCTTCGACCGCCTGCGCCGAAGCGACGGCGAGCCGCTCACGTGGTCGAGCAGGCTGCTCGACCACGGGGGCGGCGAGCCCACCCCGTCGGAGCAGAGGATGCTGCAGATCGGCCCCGGGGAGCCGGTGGTGCGCAAACACCGCCTGCTCAGCGTGTCGGGTCGGCCGTTTGCAGTGGAAAGGGCCTGCCTCGCAGTGGCGCGGCTGCCAGGGCTGGACGCCGACGAGAGCAGGGTCGGCGACTGGAGCCTGGCCGCCCTGGCGCAGCGGCACGGCGTCCACCTCGCGCGCGCCCACGAGGAGGTGCGGCTGGTCGTGGCAGAGAGCGAAACGGCGGCACTCCTGGGCGTGGACGCGGAAACGAGGCTGATGTTGCTCGACCGCGTTATCCTGTCCATCGAGCAGGCCCCCATCGAGTGGCGCAGCGCCACCTGCCACGTGCGGGGGGAGTATTACCTGGCGGAGGTGGCGTAGGTTTGGTCAAGCCCGGCCCGAGCCGGGCGCAGACCGACACCGTCAGGGTATGCTATTGCGGCGGCAAGGGTGGGGCGCCACGTTGGAGGGAGAGCGCCGTGAGCGACGCGCTTCGCGCTGGCCGACCTACGGCGCGTGCCGGTCCACCAGCCGCACGATGTCCCGCATGATGGCGTTGAGGCGGAAGTCCTTCGGCGTGAAAACCGCAGCCACGCCGAGGCGCTTGAGGTCCTCCGCGTCGTCGGGCGGGATGATGCCGCCCACCACCACGGGCACGTCGTCGAGGCCGCTTTCGCGCATGCGCTCCATCACCTCGGCCACCAGCGAGGTGTGGCCGCCGGAGAGGATGGAGAGGCCGACGAGATGGACGGCCTCGTCGCCGGCCGTGCGCACGATCTGCGCGGGTGTCAGGCGGATGCCCTCGTAGACCACCTCCATGCCGCAATCGCGGGCGCGCACTGCGATCTGCTCGGCGCCGTTGGAGTGGCCATCGAGGCCGGGCTTGCCAACCAGCAGCTTGATGCGGCGGCCGAGGCGCCCCGATACGCGGTCCACCTCGGAGCGCACCTCGCCCAGGCTCTCCTCGGCGGCAGCGGCTGCGGCGCGGCCGACGCCGGTGGGCGCGCGGTACTCTCCGAAGACGGAACGCAGCGCGGCGCCCCACTCACCGGTGGTGACGCCCGCCTTGGCGCAGGCGATGGAGGGCTCCATGACGTCGCGGCCTTCCCTGGCGGCGGCCTCCAGCGCGGCCAGCGCCGCTCTCACTGCCGCGTCTTCGCGGCCGGCGCGCCAGGCGGCGAGACGCTCGATCTGCTCGTTCTCCACCGCGGCATGCACCGCCTCGATGGCGCCGGCACCGGCGGCCAGCGGCGACGGCTCGGTCTCGGCCCAGCGGTTGACGCCCACCAGCACCTGCTCGCCCGATTCGACCTTGCGCAGCCGCTCCGTGTTGCTCTCCACGAGTGCGCGCTTCATCCAGTCTATGGCCGCAACCACGCCGCCCATGGCCTCGATGCGGGTCAGCTCCGCCCTCGCGGCCTCCTTCAGCTCATCGGCCTTGCGGCGCACCGCGGTAGAGCCCTCGAACAGATCGGGATACTCGAGCAAATCCGTCTCGTACGCCAGAATCTGCTGCATGCGTATGGACCACTGCTGGTCCCAGGGCCGGGGCAGCCCCAGCGCCTCGTTCCAAGCGGGGAGCTGCACGGCGCGGGCGCGCGCGTCCTTCGACAGGGTGACGGCCAGCATGCTCAGCAGGATGCGGTAGACGTTGTTCTCCGCCTGCGGCTCGGTGAGGCCCAGCGAGTTGACCTGCACACCGTAGCGGAAGCGCCGGTGACGCGGATCGGCGACACCATAGCGCTCCGCCGTGATCTCATCCCACAGCTCCGTGAACGCACGCATCTTGCACATCTCAGTGACGAAGCGCACGCCGGCGTTGACGAAGAACGAGATCCGACCCACCACCGCCCCGATCTCCGCCGGGGCCACCTCGCCGGAGTCGCGCACCGTATCGAGGATTGCCTGCGCGGTGGCCAGCGCGAATGCCACTTCTTGCACCGGCGTGGCTCCCGCCTCCTGCAGGTGATAGGAGCACACATTGACAGGGTTCCACTTGGGCAATGTCCGGCAGCTGAAGACGATGGTGTCCTTGGTGAGCCTGAGCGACGGCTCCGGCGGGAACACGTAGGTGCCGCGCGAGAGGTATTCCTTGATGATGTCGTTCTGTGTGGTGCCGGTGAGCTTGTCGCGCGCCGCCCCCTGCTCGTCGGCCACCGCCACGTAGAGCGCGAGCAGCCACGCCGCCGTGGCGTTGATGGTCATCGACGTGTTCATCCGATCGAGCGGGATGCCGTCGAGCAGCGTGCGCATGTCGCCCAGGTGGCCGACGGGCACGCCCACCTTGCCCACCTCGCCGCGGGCCAGCTCGTGATCGGAGTCGTAGCCCGTCTGGGTCGGCAGGTCGAAGGCGATGGACAGGCCAGTCTGCCCCTTGGCGAGGTTCTTGCGATAGAGCGCGTTGGACTTGGCCGCGGTCGAGTGGCCTGAATAGGTGCGGATGAGCCACGGGCTGTCGCGCTCCACAGGCCCCGCGGTGTGGGCTTCGGCCCGCTTCGGCGCGGTCATGGCATGACTCCTCGGGTTCGCATGCGCGAGATGGCCCAGGGTAGCCGAGGCCGCACGCGGCGCAACAATTTAGCAGTGAAGCGAGCGAAATCTCTCGCCACTCAAGCGGGTAATATTGAACGAAAGTTGAGGGCGACCAGGACGGAGCGCCTTTACCTGCAGTGCAAAAATTCGCTTGTGCAGTGCCAAAAACTGTCAGACGCTATGCCCGCTGGATGGGCAGGCTACTATGGTGGGATGACGGACATGCCTCAAGCCAAGGCAGAGTCGGTTGGGACGGTGATACCCCTCAAGGCCGCAGCGGCGGGCGCGGCTCCGGCGGCCGTTGCTCCTGTGGTGGCAACGGGCACGCCGCGGAAGGACCTATACGAGATCGGCGAGATTCCGCCGCTCGGCCACGTGCCTTCGAAGATGTACGCGTGGGGCATCCGCGCCGACCGGCACGGCCCCCCCGATCAGGCCATGCAGGTGGAGGTGCTGCCGACCTGGGAGCTCGACAGCCACGACGTGCTCGTCCTGGTGATGGCGGCCGGCGTCAACTACAACGGCGTGTGGGCCTCACTCGGCGTGCCGATCTCGCCCATCACCCATGTGCACAAGAACCCCTACCACGTCGCCGGATCGGACGCGTCGGGTATCGTTTATGCGGTCGGCTCCAAGGTGAAGCGCTGGAAGGTGGGCGACGAGGTCGTCATCCACTGCAATCAGGACGACGGCGACGACGAGGAGTGCAACGGCGGCGACCCGATGTTCTCGCCCAGCCAGCGCATCTGGGGCTATGAGACGCCGGACGGCTCCTTCGCTCAGTTCTGCCGCGTGCAGGACCGCCAGCTGCTGGCGCGGCCGAAGCACCTCACCTGGGAGGAGAGCGCCTCCTACATGCTGGTGCTGGCCACCGCCTACCGCATGCTGTTCGGCCACCGACCCCACGTGATCCGGCCGGGGCACAATGTCCTGGTCTGGGGCGCCTCGGGCGGCCTCGGATCGATGGCCGTGCAGCTCATCGCCACCACCGGCGCCAACGCCGTCGGCGTGGTCTCGGAGGACGACAAGCGCGACTTTGTCATGCAGCTGGGCGCGCGCGGCGTCATCAACCGCAAGCAGTTCACCTGCTGGGGCGAGCTCCCTAAGGTGGGCACGCCGGAATACGACGCCTGGTTCAAGGAGGTGCGCAAGTTCGGCGCCGCCATCTGGGAGATCACCGGCAAGGGCAACAACGTCGACTTCGTGTTCGAGCACCCGGGTGCCGCCACCTTCCCGGTGTCGGTGTTCGTCGTGAAGCGCGGCGGCATGGTGGTGATCTGCGCCGGCACCACCGGCTACAACCTCACCATGGATGCCCGCTATCTGTGGATGCACCAGAAGCGCGTGCAGGGCTCGCATTTCGCCAACCTGCTGCAGGCCGCCCAGGCCAACAAGCTCGTCATCGAGCGCCGCGTCGACCCGGCCATGTCCGAGGTGTTCCCCTGGGACCAGATCCCCAAGGCCCACACCCGCATGTGGAAGAACGAGCACCGCCCCGGCAACATGGCGGTGCTGGTCAGCGCACCGACCACCGGCCTCAGGACCTTCGAGGACGCCATCGAGGAGAGCCGCAAGCGGTTCGGATGAGGCTAAGGATGGGTTAGGACCGAAAGCCCCTAACCAGCCGTGCCAGCCAGGCATATTGCGTTCGCGCTTCGTGCTGACGCAACGACTTGCCCTCAATACGCTGGCATGGTCGCCCTTGGATCGTCGCAGGGAAGGATCGTCATGGCCCTGCCATCCCGGCCCCAGCACATTTTCGGCTTGGGGCCCTCCTGCTGCTGCTTTGGCTGCGCGCCCCTCGGATAGCGAGCCACAGCACGCTTGCCTTGATTACGATCCGGCGCGGCCTTGGCAACGCACTTGCCGTCCTTCTCGACCGTGCTCTGCCCGCATTCCAGGGGGCAGATGCGACCTTGTTGTGCTTTGAGCGCCTCCAAGGCGGCGAGCGTCGGCTCACCGGTCGGGATGGTGAGCTTGGCGTGACGTGCGAACCTTGTGAGCGCCGCCTTGGCCTGATCGCTCCACACGCCGTCGATGACGCCTGGGCTGCAGCCTACGCGTTGAAGCTCCGCCTGAAGCTGCCGCGCCAGTGGCGGCAGGGGAGCCGCGGCGGGCGGGACGGCCCCGGCAAGGCGCCATTTTGCTTCCTCCTTGCTTCTCAGGTCCTCGATCCGTGCCAAGGCCAAGTCACCGTAGACGGTGCCCCTGTAGCGTTTTGCAATGACATCCAACTGGGCAATGCTATCGGTGTCCTTGACCGCTGCCCACGTCCGCTCGGCCTCGCTCGGCAGCGGCAGCGTGGACGATATAGAGGCCGGCGCCGGGTCCCGTGGCTTCAGGAAGAGCCCCTGGCCGCCGAGAGAGCCATAGAGGTAGGGCTGCTGCCGATTGTCTGTTGCTGCGGCCACCTCATCGCGCACGTAGCCGAACAGTTGCCGAACTTCCAGACCGGGTATCGCCATGTGCTTGAGCAGTGCCTCGGTGAACGGGCTGTGTCCGCTCGAGCCATCTTCCGCCATCGTTCCATGCCTGGCGGCGTATGCGACCAGTGTGTTTCCCTCCGGCTCGATGCGGGCAAGCCCGATGCCGACGCTGCGGGAGGTGCCAGCTAAAGGAAACGGGTTGTTCCGGCACGCGTCGAGGATGACGAGCTTGAGGGTGGTCACACCATCGAGCTGAGCCAGCGCGGCATCGAGCGCGATAGCCTCCAGATCGACGTCCCGTGCGGCCTTCAGCCCGGCGTCAACTGGAATGAGGAAGTTGCGACCGCCAACCTCGATGCCGTGGCCGGCGAAGTAGAGTAAGCCGACCTCAGCCCCGCGCGATTCGCTCGCCATCTCGCGCAGCGCCTCGCGGAACGCTTCCGCGCCCAGATTTCTCTTCAGGATAACCTTGTCGAAGTTGAGCTGCTGCTCGATCGACTCGGCCACCGCGACCGCATCGTTGACCGGGTTCTGGAGCGGCAGGACCTTGTAGTCTGCGTTGCCGATGACAAGAGCGACGCGTCTCGCGTCCGCGGGGCCAGCGAAAAGAGCTGCAAGAGCACAGCATGCCCAGCCGAAGAGCCAAGAGAAATACCGCAAGTGAGCCCCCTCCGACCGCGCCTTCCCGACTCGAGCGCGCCTTAAAGGCTGACTGAAGCAACCGCTTTATACACCAAGACGGAAAAATGTCCGATCTTCCGTCGCGGTCTCTCCTGTGGAACTCAAACCGAGTTGGCGGTTGCGCCGATACGGCCGCATCGCCGGACAGCCGCGCATGACGGTCCGGCGCGCTGCCGCGAAGAGACAAAGCCGTTTCATGCATGCTCTCACATTCCCAGAAGGCGACAGAAGATGACGCGAGGTGCGGGGCTGCGCGTCATCCGTTCGGATGATCGCCGATCAAGCCTGGGTGACAAGGAGGAGCGCGCCTGCGCGCAGGAGGTCGCTGGGTCGTGATCGGTGGGGCAGGGACGGAGGCCGTGGTCCGAACGTGGAGAGATCAGGCCCCTCGTCTCCGCCCTCGGAGGGCCTGCTCCAAGGTCCAAGCAAGGGACAGGGCCCCGTCTCGTACGTCGTACATCGTGCGCGCTAGGTTGGGTTGCGGCCATTCGGGCCGCACCCAACATACCTGGGCTTACGCCTTCGTGCGCCAGCTGGTCGGCTGATAGGTCTCGCGGGCCTGCTGGGCGTAGGGGGTGGGACCCACCACCACGCGGATCTCGGTCTGCTTGTGGCGCTCCACTGTGGTCTTCTTGGTGCCGCCGTTCTCCTCGCCCCAGACCAGGGTAAGCTCCGTGCCGACCTTGGCGTACTGCTCCTCGACGAAGCCGAGAGACAGCATGGTGCGCTCGTTCCAGCTGAAGCCCGAGAACATGGAGGCGCCGGCCACCTTGTCGCCGCTCATGACCTTGTCGAACGAGCTGGACGCATAGTTCGACAGCGGCAGATCGATGAACTTGTAGTTCTCGCCCGGAGGCGCGAACATCGACAGCAGTACCTTACCCACGTCGTCGTGGTTCCAGGCGAAGGTCACCTTCTTGCGGTGAACCTTGCCCTCCATCGCCTGCAAGGCCTCCTTGCCGATGAAGTCGTGGTCGAACTTGGTGAAGGTGTTGTAGCCCAGCTCCCACGGCGTGGTGTAGTAGTCCTCGATCTTGTCGGACACGAAGCTGCCGCCGAGGCCGGCGTTGGCCTCGTAGCCGGTGACGGGCAGCCACTCGCGGTAGGCCTTGAGCTTGTCGCCGGTGTAGATGGCAGGCACCGGCGAGGGGATCCAGCCCGACTCCAGCGTGTTGGTGGCGTAGGCGCGCGCGCCGACCTGGACGATGCCGGCGTCCTTGCCCGCCTCCAGGATGGCGGCCCTGATGTCCTCACCCTCATTGTAGGGCCCCCACACCTCCAGGCCGGGCGCACCGGCCATGCCGTGACGCAGGGCGCGCACCTTGCGGCCGGCGATGGTGATATAGCCCATGCGGAAGAACTTGATGTCGGGCGAGGCGCCGCCGTTGAGCTTCCTGATCACCTGCTCGGCGTTCGGCCCCTGGATCTGGTAGCGGTACTCCTGGCGCACCACCGGCTTGCCCATCGGCCGCGACGGCGAGCGGTCGTCGTAGAGCGTCTCGACGCTGTAGCCGCCGGTCTTGGCGTGGAACTCTATCCAGTTGGCGGCCGGGTTGCGGCCCACATAGACCAGCTCGTTGGGAGCCAGATAGAACAGGATACCGTCGCCGATCACGTGGCCATAGGGCGTGACGGGGGCGAACTGCTTGGCCTGGTCGACGGCGAAAGTCTTGAACGAGTTGGTGGCGAGGTTGGAGAGCAGCTGGATGGCATCGGGCCCGCGCACGTACAGGTTCACCATGTGGTGCGACTGGTCGAACAGCACGCAGGTGGTGGCCCAGGCGGCCTGCTCGTCACGCCAGTTGGTGAACTCGGGCGCGACCACGGGATAGACATAGGCCCCGATCTGCGAGTTGCGCATCATGGCGACCGCGTTGCCGGCCGCCTGAAGCCTTTCCTCCAGGTTCTTGAAAGACATCTAGCTTCTCCTCCTAGTTGCGGGTCGTTGCTCGGGGGCGGTTTCAATGCGTTGTAATTCAGCCGGTTGAAGCGGGCGGGCCGCCAATCTCATTTGGCGAAACACGTTGCCATGACGGGGACCGCTCTTCTCGATTTTGGGCGCTGGAGCTGCCGGCGCGCCCCTCCGGGCTCCACGTGCAATTCGGCGCGCTAGCGTTGTTGATATGCCACTATTGTCGAACCGGCTCAAGACGGGCCGGCCGGCGCGCGCTGCGGTGTCCTGCCCCCAGCCGGCTGAAGCGCACGGGCTTTCAACAGGTTGGCGCCGGACGGCGGTGGGGTGACCGCCTCATTTCGCGGACCTGACATGCGGGCCACCGGCCGCTGCCGTGGCGTGCCGTAGCTCCATGAGGCCGCGGTTCAGCTCCGCGCCCACGAGGATGATGATGGCAGAGAGCTGGAAGAACACGAGGGCGCTCATGATGGAGGTGAGGCCGGCGTAGAAGCGCGAGTAGTTGCTGAACGTGAGCCACGAGCCGAACAAGCGGGCGGCCAGCAGCCACAACACGATGCTGAGGACCACGCCGGGCAGCACCTCGACGAAGCGCCGCTGACCCGCCGCCAGCCAGAGGTGGTAGGCGAGCAGCTGCCCGCCGATAGCGGCGATGACGATGACGAAGCGCACGATCAGGGCGAGCCAGCCCGCGTCCGCAAGCCAGAGCAGCCAGGTCGGTTTGATGCGGGCCACCATCTCCGGCCCCACCACCACGCCCCAGGTCAGCGCCAGCACGCCCACGGCGCTGAGGACGACGAAGGCCGAGCTCTGCAGGAGGCACACGGGATAGGGCCGCGTCTCCTTCTGGCGATAGGCGACGTTGAGGGCTGCCCTGAGACTCTCGATGGCGCTGGTGGCGAAGAACAGCGAGATGAGCGCGCCGTAGGTCACGAGGTCGAAGCGCGTGCGGCCCATCACCGCCATAACCTCGGCCGCCAGGGCCTCCGCTACCGGCTTCGGCACGATCTCGAACAGCTGTCTGACGCCTTCCTGGGCGCGCTCCTCGCCGCCGAACACGCCAGCCAGCGCGGCAAGGAAGATGCAGAACGGAAACAGCGACAGGATAAACGAGTACGCCACGGCCCCTGCCATGGCAAAGCCGCTGTCGGCGTAGACCGCGCGCACGGCCGCGACGACGGTCCTGATTTGTCGGAAGATCATGGGCTGCACTGGTCGTCCGGCAGCCCCGCACGGGCCGCGCGCTTTTTCAAGGTTGCAGAGGACTAGTCTAGCCCTCTCCCCGCCGATGCGGCGAGAGGGGATACGCTGCCCGGCCACGACCGACGGTTGACCGCCACGACGCGCCACAGGCCGGGACCGCCGTCGCCTGCCGAGAGGTGGTCGAGGCGCGTCAGCGAGCAATTGTCGGTGTAGAACGCCAGCGCGGCCTGCGGCGCCAGGTCCAGCGCCAGGCCGAGGGCGGCACGGATGGTGCCCCCGTGCGTAACCGCCACGATATCCCGGCCGCGATGCCGGGCACTGAGCCGCGCGATGGCCGGCGCGACGCGCTCCACGAGGTCCGTGAAGCTCTCGCCGCCCGGCGGACGCTCGTCGGCGGGGGCGAACCAGAAGGCGTGGGTGCCCGCCTTGCGCTCGGCGTAGAATGCCTTGCGGTCCAGGCCCTGCCATTCGCCCAGGTGCTGCTCGGCAAGCTCCGACAGGGCGTCCGCCTCGACGCCGGCGAACTTACCGGGATCGGCGGCCAGGATGGCCTCGGCCGTCTGCGTGGTGCGGATGAGATTGCTCGTCACCCACACCGCACCGGCCGGAAGCTCGGCGGCGAGGCCGGCGAAAACCGCCGCATCGCCGCAGTCGCAGGGCAGGTCGCTCTGGCCGTAGATGCGCCCGCCGTCGCGCACCGGCGCATGCCTGATCCACCACCAGCGCGTCACGGCGGCGGACATGAGGGATGGGGAGGATGATAGGGGGGGCACGGTGAGCCTAGCCCATGGTCACGACGATCTTGCCCATGGCCTGGCGGCCGGCCAGCCGCGCGATAGCCTCGCCGGCCTTGGCGAGCGGATAGCGCTCCGACACTAGCGGCCGGATCGCGCCTTTGGCATAGAGTTGCATCAGCTCGGCGATGTTGGCGGCGTTGGCCTCGGGCTCGCGCCGCGTGAAGTCGCCCCAGAACACGCCGACGACCTGGCACCCTTTGAGGAGGGTGAGATTGAGAGGCAGCCTCGGAATGCTGCCGGCGGCGAATCCGACCACCAGGAAGCGACCCTCCCAGGCGATCGCCCTCAAGGCCGCTTCCGAATAATCGCCGCCCACGGGGTCGTAGATCACGTCGGCGCCGCCCTCCCCGCAAGCGCCCTTGAACAGGTCTGCCAGCGCTTTGGCGCCGTCCTTGTCGAACGGACCCGCAGGATACACCACGCCCGCATCGGCGCCGTGCTTCCGGGCGAGATCCACCTTCGCCTCGGAAGAGGCTGCGGCGATCACGCGCGCGCCAAACGCCTTGCCCAGCTCAACCGCGGAGAGCCCGACGCCCCCTGCAGCGCCCAGCACCAGCATGGTCTCGCCCGGCTTGAGCTTGGCCCGGTCTTTCAGCGCGTGGATCGAGGTGCCGTAGGTGAGCACGAGGGCGCTCGCCTCCTCGAAGGGCATGTTGGCGGGCATCGGCGTGCAGCGGGCGGCGGTCAGCACCACCTTCTCGGCCATGCCGCCCCAGATCAGCGAGCCGATGACGCGGTCGCCCGGCTTGCAGGCGGTCACGCCGGTGCCCACTGCCTCCACCACGCCGGCCACCTCGCCGCCGGGTGCGAACGGCCTCTGCGGCTTGAACTGGTATCGGTCCTCGATGATCAGGCTGTCTGGATAGTTCACCCCGCAGGACTTGACGGCGATCAGCACCTCGCCGGCGCCCGGCTTCGGGTCGGGCAGGTCCTCCAGCACCAGGGTGTCGGGACCGCCTAACCGCTTGCTCAGCATAGCCTTCATCGCCCAACGCCTCCCACGGCCGGTCCTGTCGAGTTTGCAGCGGCCGGAGTTAAGCAGACGGCAGGCGCCGCGTCGATCACTCGAATGCCCCTCCGCCTGGGTCGTCGCCGGGTGGCTCCCGGGGTGCCTCTGGACGGCCTCTGGGTGGCCTGGGGGCTGCCTCCCGTGGGGAAACGCCGCGCAGGCGGTTGCGGGGATAGGGAGCGTTGGTCATATTCGAGCTGCGACATGCAACTGTGGGGGAATCGACCATGCGCAACGTTCTCGCCGTCCTGCTGCCGCTCGTCTGCGTCGGCGGCGCCGCATTGGCGCAGACGCCTGCGCCGGCGCTTTCGGGCCATGCCGCCGCCGGGGCTGCGCCGGCGCCCGCGGGCGCCTCGGCACCGGCCAAGACCGCCAGGCGGGAGAGGAGCCGCAAGGCGCGCCGTGTCGCCGTGGCGGACAAGCTCCAGGAGCGCCCGCGCGGCCCCAGCACCGTCGATGAGGCGCTGACGAGCTGCCTCGCCCTGTGGGATCCCGCCACCCACATGAGCAAGCAGGAATGGGCACGCGCCTGCAAGCGCGTCGCCGAGCGTCTGCGGAGCACGGGGTAGGCCCGCCGGCTTCTCGGCACCGCGAGTTCGGAGCCGCGACTTTGGAGCCGCGAAGGGGTTATCGCCGCCCCCGGCCCTTGGCCAGCGCGCGGTGGCGGGCGAAGGCAATCTCGGCGCTGGCGTAGGGCTCCTGCAGCTCCACGCTCCAGTAGCGCAAGTCGGCGATTGTGATCGGCTCGCCGCTCACCGCGCACCGCACGAAGTCGCCTGGGATCAGCACCTGGAACTCACCGTCGAAATAGCGAAGCCTGGCCTCGCCCCTGAGACCGAAGAGCCGCTCAAACCGATTCATGCACACTCGCCCTTCGGCCCGGAAGATTCGTCATCGCCTTCGGCCTTGTTCAAGAAATTGCCTGGGAAACCGCCGTCGACAGCGGTCGTCGACAGCCGTGGCTCCCGGCACCCCAACCACGGGCACCATAGCCCAAGCGCAACGGCGCGGGCAGTGGCCTCCTGCCGACCGGCACTGCTCCGGCAATGCCGGTCCATGCCTCAAAACAGGGACCCTTGGCTTCCGTCCGGTCCAGCCTTGGCTTTGGTGCGCCCCGGCTCGCCGCGACGCGCCGGAGACTGCGGCTCGGTCTGGCCCGCTTCCGCCTTGCCCGTGTCGTCCGCCCGCGCCGCGACATGGCCGTCCGACAGCTCGATGTCAAGCCGCCCGCCGGGGGCCACCTGCCGCACTGTGCGCACACTCCTGCCCTGGGCGTCGCGCACCAGCGCGAAGCCGCGCCTCAGGACGCCCTGGTAGCTGAGGGTGGTCAACAGCTTGGCGCAGCCGTCGAGGTGGCGCCGGTGCCGGCTGAGGGCGTTGAGAATGCCCCGTCGCAGGCGCGCTTCCAGTGCCGCGGCGCGCTCCCCACCCCGCGCCATACGGTTGCCTATGATCTGCGGATTGAGGCGGGAGCCGGCGCGTACCAGGCGCACCCTCCGGCGCGCCGCGACCGCCGCCAGGGAGGCCGCCGCCTGCCGCCCGAGCCCTGCAAGACGATCGCTCACCCGCTCGATGCGCGCCGTGAGGAGTTTCGGCGTGAGCCGCGTCGCGACGCGCACCAGCCGTCGCTCGTGGGCGCGTGCGTTCTCCAGGAGCGCCCGTCCCAGACGGCGCTCCACGGCGTCGTAGCGCTGACGCGGCAGGGCGAGCAGGTCTTGCCGGCGCGGCAGGCCGCGCTGCGCCGCGCGCAGATAGGTGCGCAGCCCGTCGAGCAGGCGGAGCGCCGCCGTCTTCAGGCGCAGCCCGAGCTTGCCGCTCTGCGCCACCAGCTCGGAATACTTCGGCACCGCCCATTCCGCCGCCTTGGTCGGCGTGGGCGCGCGCGCATCGGCCGCCCAGTCGATGAGCGTCCAGTCGGTCTCATGGCCGACCGCGGAGATGAGCGGGATGGCGCTGGCGGCGGCCGCCCGCACCACGATCTCCTCGTTGAAGCCCCACAAATCCTCCAGGCTGCCGCCGCCGCGAGCGACGATAAGGACGTCGGGCCGCGGGATCGGCCCGCCCGGGAGCATGGCGTTGAACCCGGCAATGGCCGCAGCCACCTCCGCCGCGCAGGTCTCGCCCTGAACCCGGACGGGCCACACCAGCACACGCGCCGGGAAGCGCTCGGCGAAGCCCGCCAGCATGTCGCGGATCACGGCTCCGGTGGGCGAGGTGACGATGCCGATCACCCGCGGCAGGAACGGCAACTGGCGCTTCTTGGCCCTGTCGAAGAGGCCCTCTGCGGCGAGGCGCTTCTTACGCTCCTCCAGCAGCGCCATCAGCGCCCCGATGCCGGCCGGCTCCAGCGCATCGATGACGATCTGGTAGCGGGAGCTTCCGGGGAAGGTCGTGATGCGGCCGGTGGCGATCACCTCCAGGCCCTCGGCCGGCTTGATCCTGATGCCCTGCACCGTCGAGCGCCAGATCACCGCCTCGATACGGGACTTGTCATCCTTGAGGGTGAAGTAGCAGTGGCCCGAGGAGTGCACCCCGCGGAAGCCCGAGATCTCGCCGCGCAGGCGCACGTAGCCGTAGGCGCGCTCCAGCGTGCCCTTGATGGCGGCGCTGAGCTCCGACACCGAGTATTCCGGCAGATTGCTGCCCTGGTTGCTTCCGGGGCGGGTGCCGTTAGCGGCAGGCTCGGGCACTTGAACTCCTTGCTACCCTGGCTTTGTTCGGGACACGGGGCCAGACCCCTTTCCTTCCACGTCTCGCTCACTCCGCTACCGTAGTCGAAAGGGGTCTGACCCTGTCACCCCTGGCTTTGTTCGAGTCTCATTCGATGATACATGAGGGCGCGGCTTCGAACGGCCAAGTGAGGCCAAACGATGGCACCTTTTCCAGAGCTTTCGGTGGGGCCCGGTGCATGAACGTGCTTCTGATCGGTTCCGGCGGTCGCGAGCACGCGCTGGCCTGGGCGATACTGGCGAGCCCCCTGCTCGGCAAGCTCTATTGCGCACCCGGCAACGCCGGCATCGCCGAGGTCGCCGAGTGCGTGGCGCTCGATGTGGCCGATCATGCCGCGGTGATCCGCTTCTGCCGCGAGAAGCGCATCGATCTCGTGGTGGTGGGGCCGGAGGCGCCGCTGGTGGCGGGACTGGCCGACGACCTGACCGAGGCAAGGATCAAGGTGTTCGGCCCCTCCAGGGCTGCCGCGCAACTCGAAGGCTCGAAAGGCTTCACCAAAGATTTCTGCGCCGAGCACGGCATCCCCACCGCGGCCTACGCGAATTTCGATAACCTCGCTGCCGCCCTTGCCCACATCGAAAGCCAGCCCCTCCCCGTGGTAGTGAAGGCCGACGGCCTGGCGGCCGGCAAAGGCGTCACCATCGCCGAGACGCGGCAGGCGGCTGTGGCGGCCGTCGAGGCCTGCTTCTCCGGTGCCCTTGGCGACGGCGGGGTGGTGATCGAGGAGTTCCTCGAGGGTGAGGAGGCGAGCTTCTTCGCGCTCGTCGATGGCGGCCACGCCCTCGCGCTGGCCTCCGCCCAGGATCACAAACGCGCTTTCGACGGCGACAGAGGACCCAACACCGGCGGCATGGGCGCCTACTCACCGGCCCCGGTGGTCACGCCAGAGATCGCCCGCCGCGCCATGGATGAGATCATCTGGCCGACCGTGAAAGGCATGGCCGCGCGCGGCATGCCCTACAAGGGCGTGCTCTACGCCGGCCTGATGATCACCGATAGCGGCCCCAAGCTCATCGAGTACAACGTGCGCTTCGGCGATCCGGAGGCCCAGGTGCTGATGCTGCGTCTCAAGTCGGATCTGCTGTCGGCCCTCCTTGCCACAGCCGACGGTGTGCTCAACGCCTTCGATGTGCGCTGGTACGACGATGCGTCGATTGTCGTGGTGATGGCCGCCAACGGCTACCCGGACAACTACGCCAAAGGCGGCGAGATCCGCGGGTTGGACGCCGCGCGCGAGGTCGAGGGCGTGGAGGTCTTCCATGCCGGCACAGCCCGCGACGGCGGGCGCCTCGTCGCCGCGGGTGGGCGCGTGCTCAACGTCGCTGCAAGCGGCAGGACGATTGCCGAAGCGCGCGAGCGCGCCTATGCGGCGGTCGCCAGGATCGACTGGCCCGGCGGCTTCTATCGCTCGGACATCGGCTGGCGGGCGCTGCAACGGGAGAAGCCCAAGCCATGAGCAAAAAGTCATGAGCGACAAGTCATGAGCGACCTGCCCGACCTGTTCCCCGGCTTTGCCACGCGCCGCATCGAGGCGGCCGACGGCATCGAGATCCACCTGCGCACCGGTGGCTCCGGGCCACCGCTCCTGCTGCTGCACGGCTACCCGCAGACCCATGTCATGTGGCACAAGGTAGCCCCCGATCTCGCCCGGCACTGCACGCTGGTGATCCCCGATCTGCGCGGCTACGGTGGCAGCTCCGCCCCGCTCGGAGACGAGGAGCATCTGACCTACTCCAAGCGCGCCATGGCGGAGGATGGCCTCATCGTCATGCGGGAGCTGGGCCATCCACGCTTCATGGTGGCCGGGCATGACCGCGGCGGGCGCGTTGCCTATCGCCTGGCCCTCGACCACCCCGAGGCGGTCACGGCGCTCGTGCCCGTGGATATCATTCCGACGGCCGAGGTCTGGCGCCGCACGACGGCGGAATCGGCCTTGAGAGGCTATCACTGGCAGTTCCTGGCTCAGCCGTTTCCCTTGCCCGAGACGCTGATCGGCAAGGACCCGGTCTACTACCTGGAGCACACGCTGAAGAGCTGGACGGGCTCACGCGACCTGACGCCGTTCTCGCCGGGTGCGATGGCGCACTACCGCGCGCAGGTCCAGGACCCGGCCCGCGTCCACGCCTTCTGCGAGGACTACCGCGCCGGCGCCGGCATCGACCGCACCCTCGACGAGGCGGATTTCGCCGCTGGCCGCAAGATCGCCTGTCCGACGCTCGTGCTGCACAGCAGCTCCTACCTGAAAGGCAGCCCGCTGGAGGTCTGGCGGGCGTGGTGCACCAACGTCGGCGCGGCCGCCGTTACCTCGGGCCACTTCCTGGCCGAGGAGAACCCCGCGGATACGCTCGCCGCCCTGGTCCCGTTCATTGAAGCCAACTCGCGAGCGTCATGAATTCAAGGTCGCCGAAGGGGTCAGACCCCTCGCATCCAAGCGATGAGAGAAGTTCGACGACCGACGCGAGGGGTCTGACCCCTTACACTCCGAGCGTCGCGTTGGCGCTCGGCGGGGGTGGGGCGCGCGGGCTCGCCCATATCCTCGTGCTGGAGGTGCTCGACGAGCTCGGGCTGAAGCCGACCGTCATCGCCGGCACCTCGATCGGCGCGATCTTCGGGGCCGCGTATGCCTCGGGGCTCTCGGCGCGGCTGATCCGGGCGCATACCGAGGAGGTGCTGAGCCAGCGCTTCGGCCTGGCGCAGGCCCTGCTGGCCGCAAGGTCCGAGCCGGTGCTCAAGCTCCTCAACTTCCTCCCCGTGCGCTCGTCCCTGCTCAGCCCACACCTCCTGCTCGACCAGGTGCTCCCCTCCAAGGTGGCGCAGGACTTCGCCGGCCTCTCCATCCCCTTCAAGGCGGTCGCGACAGACTTCTACGCCCAGGAGCAGGTGGTGATCGACACGGGAGACCTGCGCAGCGCCGTCGCCGCCAGCATCGCGCTGCCGGCGCTGTTCAGCGGCGTCATGCGGGAGAACCGCCTGCTGATGGATGGCGGCCTCGTCAACCCGCTGCCCTTCGACGTGCTCGAAGGCACCGCCGACGTAACCGTCGCCATCGATGTTACGGGCGCCTCCAAAGGCCCGGGTAAACGCCCGCAGCCGTCCCCCCTCACCGCCCTGGTAGCGTCGTCGCAGATCCTGCAGCGGTCGATCGTGCGCGAGAAGCTGAGGGCCAGGCAACCCGACATCTACATCGATGTGGACGTCGACAAGTTCTACGTCCTCGAATTCCACCGCTTCAAGGAGGTGCTGGCCGCTGCCCAGCCCGCGAAAGACCAGCTTCGCCGCCAGCTGGAGCGCGTGCTGGCGAGCGAGCGGGCCGAGATGCTGGCCTGCGACACTGGCGGTCCTGGCGAGCCGCAGCGGCGCAAGTACCGGCTGGCCGGCCTCAGGCGACTGACGCGGAGGCGCCCGGCATGAGGGGCGACGCGGCCGGCGCGCCGCAGCCGCCCGGCAGCGAATCTGGCGGCGCAGCACCGGGCACCCCACGCATGGCCCTGGCGCTGGGCGGAGGCTCGGCGCGCGGGCTCGCCCACATCGTCATCCTGGAGGCGCTCGATGAGCTGGGGCTCAGACCCGCCTTCATCGCCGGCACGTCCATGGGCGCCATCTGCGGGGCGCTCTACGCGACCGGGCTCACGGGGGCCGAGATCCGCGCCGGCTTCATCGACGAGTTCACCAGCCGTGGCGCCCTCCTGCGCCGTTTCGCAGGCAAGCTGACCGCCGGCTTCTCCTCCCTCTGGAGCGTGCGCAGCCCCAGCGTCATCGACAACGTGACGCTGTTCGAGATGATGCTGCCGGACATCCTGCACTGCGACTTCGCCGCCCTCAAGATCCCCTTCGTGGCGGTCGCCGCCGATTTCTACGCCATCGAGCAGGTGATCCTCGACAGCGGCCCGCTGATCCCGGCCCTAGCCGCCAGCTGCGCGCTCCCCGCCTGGTCGCGCCCCGTCGTCCTCGACGGCCGCGTGCTGATCGACGGCGGCTACGTCAATCCGGTTCCCTTCGACGCGGTCATGGGCCGGGCCGACCTCACCATCGCCGTCGACGTCACCGGCGACACCCAGCGCCCTGGCGCCAAGTTCCCCAAAGTGCCGCCCCCGCTTGAGGCCATGACGGGCGCGGCGCAACTGCTGTTCCACTCGGTCACCCGCGAGAAGCTGAGGTCGATCCGCCCGGCCATCATGATTCGGCCGGCGGTGGGCGGCTTCGGGGCCTTCGACTACTTCAGGATCGACGACATCCTCGCCGCCGCCGCTCCCGCCAAGGACGAGCTGAAACGCAAGGTCGCCCAGTGCCTTGAAAGGGGCAGCTGACCCGCGAAGAGTGCCGCATCCGCCCCCGTCGCGCCGGTACGCGCGCCCTCACGCCAGAGCCCAGCTATCCACAGTCTCGCGCCACGCCACACTATCGCTGGCCCCAGCCGTTGCGCATTGTGCATGGCGCTGCAACCCGAGTCCTGTATCCGCTGACGATGTGCTGAGTGGAGAGAAGGGGAGCCTTCCCGGTGGCACGTTCCGATCCCGACGATTTTCGCATCGACATCGACCTCGATCATGCGCGGCGCGAAGGCGATCGGGTGCGCGACATGCTCATGGCCCTGCGCCGCCGGCACGATCTCTCCCGCTACGAGTACACGAGCATCGTGCGGATCGTGCCGGGCGGCGATACGTTCGCCCAGCCGGTGCTCACCCTTGGCAACCGGTTCGCCACGACAGAGGACGAGCTGCTCGCCACCTATCTGCACGAGCAGATGCACTGGTATCTGTGGTACCTCGGCACACCCGAGCGCGACATGCTGGCCCCGTTCATGGACGAGCTGGTGCGGCGCTATCCAGATGCCCCCACCGCCCCGCCCGAGGGGGCGCTCGGCTATGACGCCACCTACCTGCATCTGGTGGTGAACTGGCTGGAGATCGCCGCCACCTCCGAGTTCATCGGCCGCGAGCGCGCCGTCGCCGTGGCCGCGGCGCAGCGCAGCTACCGCTGGATCTACCGCACGGTGCTGAAGGACTGGGACGCGCTGGGCGAGATCTACGAGCGGCACGACATCGTCCCGATGCAGCATGCGGATACTCTTCGCAAGGACGCCAGCAAGCTGGACAAGCCGGCGCTCAACGGCGTTGCGCGAAAAACGCCTGCAGCAGCCGCGCCGAGCGCACTTCCTCGATCCCGCCGTAGATCTCAGGCGCGTGGTGGCACGAGGGCTGGCTGAAGATGCGGGGGCCGTGCTCCACGCCGCCGCCCTTGGGGTCGCTCGCCCCGAAGTAGAGCCGGCGGATGCGGGCGAACGAGGCGGCGGCCGCGCACATCGGGCAGGGCTCCAGCGTCACGTAGAGATCGGCCTCGGGCAGCCGCTCCGACGCCGTCGTGGCGCAGGCTGCCCGGATCGCCAGCATCTCGGCATGCGCGGTGGGGTCGTTGAGCTCGCGCGTCCGGTTGCCGGCCCTGGCGAGGATCTGCCGCCCCGCCACCACCACGGCCCCCACCGGCACCTCCCCACGCGCCGCCGCCGCCTCGGCCTCGGCGAGGGCGGCCCGCATAGGGCTCTGGCTCTGAGGCTTGGCGGCTCTCATGGCGGCGACAACGGCTCGGAAGAAAACCAGGCGTCGGGGTACACCGCCGTAGCGGTGGCGTCGGGCGCCTGTTGGGCGGTCAATCGGAGCGAGCGGGATCGCCATGCCGCGCCGCCGTCGGTTGGCGCAGCACCGGGCATGGCTTCCGTGGCCCCGACGCAGGGTATGAACCAGGCCGGCATCAGCGGCTTCACCTCGAACCCCGACGGCTTCGCCGTCACGAGAACTGCGATCCCGACAGACTTCGACGGTCGCCACGGAAAGATCATCCGGCCACCGGAGCGCAAGGCTTGCAGCCAATCGACCGGAGGGGCGCCGATGCCCGCATTGACATAGATCAGATCCGAAGGCGGGAGCGCCATGCACGTGGCATTGCCTGCCGTCACCGAGGCATTCTCGAAAGGGAGAAGATTGCGCTGCGCCGCGGCTGCCAGCCTCTCCTCGATCTCGAAGGCATGAACCCGACCACCAGCGAGAACCAGCATCGACAGGATTGCCGTGTAGTAGCCTGTGCCGGCGCCGATGTGGATGACGGTCTCGCCCGGCTGGGGTGAAGCCGCGCCGATCCAGGCGGCGTGCAGAAACGGCTCTCCGTTGTTGATGCCTTTGCCGGCATCGAGCGCGACCAGCACGTTCTGGTACAGGTAGACGGGGTCGGCGCTGGGCGTTTCGACGTAGGTCTCCCCAACCCTGATCTTCCACGGCCCCGGCGGCAGGAAGGCTTCGCGTGGTACGAGCTCGAAAATCCGCTCCAACCTCGGATCGCATGACCGGCTCGCGGCCGCCATCAGCTTCGCATAGAAGCTGCGAATCTCCTCCAAGCCCGCCCGCTGCACGGCCATGTTGTTTCCCGCGATTGCTTCGTCCGACCCGCGCGATGCGCGACTATCCCATTCCCGATCCCGCAGCCCCGATCCTGCATACGGCCCTTGCAGTTGGCAGTCCGCTACAAAATGCCTACAGATGCAGGCCATGCATAGAGGCTCGTCACGCCGGCCATCGGGAAGAGCATCGTCCGCTCCTGCGGAGTCCGTCCGCATCGCCAAGGCGCTGGCGCGGGCGGGGCTGTGCTCGCGCCGGGAGGCCGAGCGGTGGATCACGCAAGGCCGGGTGAGCGTCAACGGCGAGGTGCTGGCGAGCCCTGCCCGCGACGTAGGCCCAAGCGACCGCATCCTGGTCGACGGCCAGGAGTTGCCCGCGGCCGAGCCGCCGCGGCTGTGGCGCTATCACAAGCCGAAAGGCCTCGTCACCACGCACAGGGACCCGGAGGGACGCAAGACCGTGTTCGAGACGCTGCCGGAGCATCTGCCCCGTGTGGTTTCGATTGGCCGTCTCGACGTGAACACCGAGGGCCTTCTCCTCCTTACCAACGACGGCGCCCTGGCGCGGCACCTGGAGCTGCCTGCTACCGGATGGCTGCGCCGCTACCGGGTCCGGGCCCACGGCGCCATCACCCAGGAGGCGCTGGACAAGCTCAAGAACGGCGTCGGGATCGATGGCGTCCGCTACGGCCCCATCGAGGCCACCCTCGACAAGGTGCAGGGCAGCAACGTGTGGCTCAACATCGGCCTGCGCGAGGGCAAGAACCGCGAGGTGCGCACCATCCTGGACCACCTGGGCCTCACCGTGAACCGCCTGATCCGCATCTCGTTCGGCCCCTTCCAGCTGCTCGACCTGGAACCGGGCGGCGTCGAGTCGGTGCGGCGGCGCGTGCTGATCGACCAGCTCGGCCAGCACGTCGCGCATACGCTCGGGTTGATCGAGGACGATGCGGCCGGCACCGGCGGGGGGCGCCGCAAGCCCTCCGCGAGGCCGCCCGGCAACGCTCAGGATTGAGCCCAGGGAGCGCCCGCAAGGATTTTCGCGCATGCGCATCGTCGCCGGCCAGTTCCGAGGCCGCCCGCTCGCCGCGCCGGAGGGGACGCACACCCGCCCAACCTCAGACCGGGTGCGCGAGGCCGTCTTCAACATCCTGGAGCACGGCAGCGCCGGCTTCTCCTTCGCCCACGTCCGCGTGCTCGACCTGTTCGCCGGCACCGGCGCCCTGGGCCTGGAGGCGCTCTCGCGCGGCGCCGCCTTCTGCCTGTTCGTGGAGGAGGACGTCGCCGCCCGTGGCCTGATCCGCCGCAATATCGAGACGCTGGGGGTCACCGGCACCACCAAGGTGTTCCGCCGCGACGCCACCAACCTCGGCCCCGCCGGCAACCGCAGCGGCGGCTTTAGCCTCGCCTTCCTCGACCCGCCCTACGAGCAGGGCTTGGCACTGCGAGCGCTGGCCTCCGCCGCCCAGGGCGGCTGGCTCGCCCCAGGGGCCGTCGCGGTCATCGAGGAGAGCCGGCGCGCCGCCGTGGCCTTGCCGCCGGGCTTCGAGGCCCTGGAGCAGCGCACCTGGGGCGACACCCAGGCCGTCTTCGCGCGCTTCACTGCGGCGGGGCGGGCGGCGCGGTAGGGCTGGGAGGGGAAGGCCCGTTCTTGGCCCGAGCGGGGTCTGGTAGCCGCTGCGGCGCAGGGCGGGGCGCGTCCGGGCCGACTGCGGACGGCCTGCGATTGGCGCGGATACAGTTGTTCAGACAGCGCAACAGCTGGCCCTGGCAGCGCTCCCGATTGCTGGTCGACTTGTAGCACGCACCGTACGTATCCCAGCACCGCGTCCGGCAGGTGTCCTCCGCCCGTGCGGCCGGCGCCGCCAGCACCCCGGCCAGGACGAAGACCATGCCCGCCAAGCACGGCTGGAGGCGGCATCGCATCGGAGCGTTCATATCCTCCCCGGCACTTGCGGCACCTGTGCGAGCAGGCCGCCGCTGCAGCGCCGCACCGTCTTTGTCCGCAGCAGCGCGTGCGCCGCCCCTCCATACATGAGATCGGAACCGCTGGCGACTGCCGATTGACACTGCCGACTGGCGAGGCCCATTGACGACGCCGATCGACGACGGGGCAACACGACGGGGGCAGACCGAGGGCGAGAGCCCGCTGGTCCAACACGACAGGTCTGACGCCGCCCGGCCGCCCCACGGTGATGCGATCGGAGAGTTGCATGTTCCTCGGAAGCCCTCTTGCCGGGGTCAGACCCGGGTCAGACCCTCCAGGCCCTCCGGGTCTGACACCGTCACACAAGGCTTGCCAGCACCACCTCGTACAGCACCCGGGTTGGCGGAAGCCATTGATCGGTAGTGTTGTAGTTGCCTGCGGTGATGGCGACGGCGACCTGGAGGGAGGGGAGCACCCACAGCCGCTGGCCGCCGTTGCCGAAGGCACCCCAGCAGCGATCAAGCCTGGGGCCAAAGGCAACATCGCCTACGTACCAGTGATACCCGAAGCGCCAGAAGTCCACAGCCACAACCGGCTCCGTCGAGCGCGCGATCCACTGCGCCGGCACGACACGGCGGTCTCCAGCCATGCCGCCGCCGGCCATCATCACGCCGATGCGGGCCAGATCGCGCGGCGTCATGCGCAGCCCCGAGGCGGCAACGGCCTCGCCCTTGGCATCCGCGTCCCACGCTGTGGGGCCCAGCCCGAGCGGATCGAACAGGGCCTCGCGCGCGAAATCGTGCAGCGGCTTGCCGACGCCGTCGGCGATGATGCGGGCAAGCAGCGCCGTGGCGCCGCCGGAGTAGATCCAGCGCCGGCCGGGCTCCTCGATCACGCGCCGTTCCAGGATGTAGCGGTAGCGGTCGGCCACCCGGTCCATGGCGATCTCGCTGTTCGCCGGGTTGGTATAGGGAATGCTGATCTCGTCCCACTCGGTGCCCAGGGTCATGGTGAGCGCGTGATGGATGGTCAGCCGCTCACGGCCGGCCTCGCCGGCGAGATCGGCATGCTCGGGAAACGAGGCGAGCAGAGGCGCCTCGGGCGGCGGCACTTTCCGCTGCTCCAGCGCGATGCCGTAGAGCAGGCTTACCACGCTCTTCGAGACCGAGCGCATGTCGTGCGGTGTCGCCGCGGTGAAGCTCACCTTGCCGAGGCGGCGGCCGCGCGCCTCGTCCTCGCCCTCGAAATAGCGCTCCAGCACCAACCGCCCGTTGCGCGCGACGACGACGCCGTGCAGGTTCCACGCCCGCTTCTCCGCGATCAGCCTATCGAGCCGCGCTTCGAGCTCGGGCGAGAACCCTGCATCGGCCGGCGCGATGGGCTGCCATTCGAACGCCTCCGCCCCGAGCCGCGTTGCCGGTGACGCCATCAACGCGCCTCCCATCCCCAGGAGAACATGCCGCCGGTTGAGCATGCCACCTCGCCTCATTTGCGGCTGTTTGCAGATCGTCCTTATATAGGGCCGTCTTCCTCTGCAACTCGGCGCGTTGAAACTGCGCTAGTCGAGCAACCTGACGCATCTCGACGATGTTGGGCGCATCAAGCCTGGAGACCGGGTGATCGGCCCCATGCCGCTCGACCGATATCGAGCGCGCCGCCAGTTCCGGGTTGGTGTCGTTGCTGAGCAGCGTGCTGCCAGGAATGGTGCGCCCGAGCGTGGCGCCCTCGGCTGCTATCTGGTGGTCCGGCCAAGTGCGGTCGAGGTGCGGGAATGCGCCGTAGTCGATGGACGTGACCGGGCAAGCCCTTGTTCGGAGGAGACGGGTAGCTCCGCGCCATGTCCGCTGTACCGAGCGGCCATAAAAGCCGATTGCTTGTCGAACTGGCCCGAGATCTCCGTGATCTGCGCGCCCGGCTCCTACAGCCATATTTTGGGCCTGCAGGCGGCGGCGAGGACTGGGAGCCCTGCCGTCCTCCCTCGCTCCGCCGCGCGAGGTTCTGAATCCCGGTCCGGGCTGCGCGCTTGCGGAAAGGCGTGGGCAGCTGTCACCAGGGGGGAGGCGCGGCGGCAAGGGCCGAGGTGTTGCGCCGGTCGAAAGGGCTCTGGCGGCTCAATTCGCAAGATATGGCAGCGGGTCCACCGGCTGCGAGCCCTTGCGCAGCTCGAAGCGCAGCTGCGGCTGGGCCACCGGGCCGGTCTTGCCGGCCTTGCCGATCACCTGCCCGCGCCGCACCTCGTCGCCGGCCTTCACCAGCATCTGGTCGGCATGGGCATAGGCGGTCACCCAGCCGTTCGCATGCCGGAGCAGGATCAGGTTGCCGTAGCCCTTGAGGCCGTCGCCCGCATAGTGCACGCGGCCGGCCTCCGCGGCGTGGATGTCCGTCCCCTGCGGCACCGCCAGGTTGATGCCCTCGCTTTTCTTGCCGTCCGGCTGGTCGGCGCCGAACCCGACGATGATGCGTCCGCGCGCCGGCCAGCGGAACTTGGCGTCGGCGGACGCCGGCGCCGGTGTAGCGTCGGTCATGGTGCCTCCGGCGCCCCCCGTGCCTCTCGCAGCGGTCTTCTGTGGGGGCTCCGGCGGAGCCTCGGACTGCGGCTGCGGTGCGGCCACCACGCGCGGCGTCGCCTGCACCACCCGGGGCGGGGTGTTTGCCGCCGGGGCGGGCGTGGCGACGCTGGCGGTGGCGCGTCCGGGCACGGCCAGCACCTTGCCGGCCCACATCCTGGAGGGGTCGGTGATGCCGTTCACACGCTTGAGCTCATCCACGCTCACCTTGTAGCGGCGCGCGATGGCCTGGAGCGACTCCCCGCTCTGCAGCGTATGGCGGCCCTGCCATCCCTGCGGGGCCTCCGCCGGCGCCAAGCCTTGCCGCCCGGCCGGAGTCTCGGGCGCCGGGAAGGGGTCCTTGTCCGTCCACGGCGGCGGCGACCGGTCGGTCCAGGGCGGAGCCCCGTGATCGGGCACCCTGGCCATGGCGTCCGTCCGGGGCGGCGGATAGGGCGGAGGAGTGGCCGATGTGGGGGGGTAGTCGCGGCCCGGCGGGCGGTAATAGTCCTGGCCAGGGGACGACACGGGCGGCAACGATGTCTCCTGCAGGCCCTTGCCCTGGGCGCCAGGATAATAGCTGCGGCTCGGCGGGGCGTAGCCGGGAGGCCCGGAGCTTGCGGGCGCGTAGCCGACCGGACTTGCGGCGGGGCGCTCCGGCGCGTGCTGGGCGCTGAAGAAATCGCTGCCAAGCAAATTGAAACGGGTCACGTCGGAGCTGCAGCCGGCCGCCACGACCACGGCCGCAAAGCCTCCGGCGACGCCGAGCGCCCGCGTCAGAGGGGTGAGACCTCGCGCAGCTGGCGAACGCTTGCAACCGGGCATGGGCATACCTCCCGCCTCCACGTCCACCGATTAACCCTAAAGAGTATTAAGGACGGGTTAACGTGCGGATGTGCAACGCGACCCGCCCCGAAAGCGCCTTTAGGATTTCTCAGGTTGCAGAGGTTGCCTTGTACTTGCGGGCAGCCGTCGACCGGCTCCACAGTGACGCGCGGATCGCGTGGAATACGGAGCGCACGGTCGGGCAAGCGGTGCAAGCCGTGGCCAGGAAGCGGAGGTGGACATGACACCACTCAGGTCAATGCTCTACAGGGGACTCGCAGGCGTCTGCGTGGCCCTGGGGCCGATGCTGGTCGGCGTATCGGCGCAACAGCCCGCGCACGAGTTCACGCCCCAGGTAGGCCAGCCCGGCAAGGACGTGATCTGGGTGCCGACGCCCCAGACCCTGGTGGATCGCATGCTGCAGATGGCCAAGGTTACGCCGTCCGATTATGTCGTCGATCTGGGCTCCGGCGACGGCCGCACCGTGATTACCGCCGCCAGGATCGGCGCCAAGGCGCACGGCATCGAGTACGACCCCCATATGGCCGAGCTGTCGAAGCACAACGCTGCCGCCGCCGGCGTAGCCGACAAGGCAACCTTCGCCAACGCCGACATCTTCGAGAGCGACTTCTCAAAGGCCACGGTGGTGACCCTGTTCCTGCTGCCCAGCCTCAATGTCAAGCTGCGCCCCATCCTGCTCGACATGGCACCCGGCACCCGTGTGGTCTCCAACAGCTTCGACATGGGCGACTGGAAGGCCGACGAGACCGCGCACGTCACCGAAGACTGCACGGGCTACTGCCGGGCGTACCTGTGGATTGTCCCAGCCAAGGTGGCCGGCACCTGGAAGTTCGGCCCCGGCGAGCTGTCGGTCGAGCAGCAGTATCAATTCTTCACCGGCAAGCTCACCACCGGCAACGTGGTCGCCCCGATCACGGACGGCAAGCTCGAGGCGGACAAGATCACCTTCACCGCCGGCGGCACACGCTATACGGGCCAGGTTAGAGGCGCCACCATGGATGGGGCGAGCGTCACGGACGGCGTCGAGACCAGGTGGCAGGCGGTGCGCAGATAACGGCACTTCCGGGCATGGATAGCGGCCTCCGCCTCATTTGGCGCTTGCGCCCTCGAACCGCAGCTCCATCGTCTGTCCGAAGGGGGTGGATTTCCACTGGCCGTGGAGATGGTGAAAGCACGCGGTCGCTATGCGCCGACGCAACAGAGCCCGACGGAACGTCTCCGTTCCGCCGGGCTCCGGGCCGCGTGCGCGGCCGTTTGATCGGGGGTCTACGCGCTCGACTTGCGGAGGCGCCGGTGGACGTGTGCGGTCGCAGCTTGGCGGGCTGGACTCCTGTCGCGGCGACATCTCCGGTGCATGACCCTCCCTGATCGGCTGCAGGTTCTACGGCTGTCTTCATTGACGGCCGTTGCAGGTTCCGAATTGTATGATTTGCCGACCGTGCCACGGAGGCTGCGCCTCGAGCTGGGCTAGGACGGCATGGGCTGGCCCGGCGGCAGCATTTTCTTAGACCTCCTTTGGTGAGGATGCATTCACTCTGACGTGCGAATTTCCGCCTGTCAAACCTGTAGTGGTGCAGCGCGACACTCCCGTTAACCGGGCTTTTCCGTCCTGCGGCCGAGACTGCCGCCGAGCCTCGATGCGAGCGCACGCGAGGAGGACTCCATGTCATTGCATCGCATTTTCGGCCCTGTGGCGCTTGTGGCTGCTGCCCTCGGCCTCTGGGTGCTGTTCGTCGGCCCCTCCGTCGATCCCTTCGGCGGCGGCCAGCGTGTCTTGTCGCAGGAGCCCGTGGCCTACACCGCCTGGGCCTGGGGCCTGCTGATGGGACTGGCTCTCGCCTGGCTCGCCGCCAAGGACTGGGGCCAGTTCCCCGGGTGGCTCAAGCTGCAGCGCAAGCGACTGGGCCTCGTCCTCCTCGGCGGCCTGTTCGCCAGCCTGCTCCTGCTGTTCTGAGGCTGCGGCCGGCGGCGGATACAGTGCTCGCCGACCGCAACGGGGCGCCTGCCCAAAGCGCGCCTGCTTCCTGGTTGGGACTCTCTGGTTGGGACTCTACTGAGGCGGTGAGCGGCGGCATGGGCCTTCGCAGCCGCCCAAAACGCCCTAGAACGGGATCTCATCGTCCATCTTCTTGTCGAACACCGGCTTGGCGGGGCTGCGGCCGAAGCCGCTGCCGCTGTCACCGGACGGCGGCGTGTAGCTCGGGTAGTCGTCCTCCTGCATGCCGCCGGCCCCCGCGCCAGCGCCAGCGCCGCCACCTGGCTTGTCGAGCAGCACCATCTGGCTGTTGAAGTTCTGCAGCACCACCTCGGTCGTATAGCGGTCCTGGCCGTCCTGGGTCTGCCACTTGCGGGTCTGCAGCTGGCCTTCGAGATAGACCTTGGAGCCCTTGCGCAGATACTGCTCCGCCACCCGGCACAGGCCCTCGCTGAAGATCACCACGTTGTGCCACTCGGTCTTCTCGCGCTTCTCGCCGGAGGTTTTGTCGCGCCAGCTCTCGGAGGTGGCGACGGCCAGCTTGGCGACCGGGCGGCCGTCCTGGGTGCGGCGGATCTCCGGGTCTTTGCCCAGGTTGCCCACCAGGATCACCTTGTTGATGGAACCGGCCATGATGCACTCCTCTTCGCTCGTTCGCTTCACCGCCGCCGGATAATCTCCTGGCGGCAGGGCCACGCCGGCCGACCTCGGCCTTGCGGGTCTCGCGCGAGCCTCGCCCCCGGCATCGCTCGCGTGCGGCCCTCCGCCCTGATTCTCGCTCCCGAGGTTAGCCCCTGCCCAACCCCGGCGCGCGGCCCTCAAGTTGCTTGTCCACGCCTTTGCGGAGTGGACAGTGCCGTTCGTGTTATGTTCTTATATAACCCTTGACAGGGACTCGCGCAAGATTGGCCTCCGGGCCTGAAGTATCGGCCCAAGGCTGCAGGCACAAGAATCGCCGTAAGGTGCGGTGCGCGAGCGGTGCGAGGGGGTGCACAATTCATGGCCAACCGGCTCAGACTGCCTGCGAGCGACAACACACCTGAAGCGCTCGCCCAGTTGAGGCAAGCAAACCTGATGTATCGGGGCCTCCCTTGGCCCCGCCCCTTCGATAAGACCGCGCACCGTCTGCACCTGGGCGATGCGCGCGACCTATCCTGGCTGCCGGCCGGATCTGTGCACCTTGTCGTGACATCGCCCCCGTACTGGACGCTCAAGACCTATGCCGTCCATGAGAAGCAGATGGGGCAGATCGAAGGCTATGAAGAGTTCCTCGCCGAGTTGGACAAGGTGTGGGCCGAGTGCGCTCGTGTCCTCGTCCCTGGTGGACGCATTTGCTGCGTGATTGGCGACGTGTGCCTGCCGCGCAAGAAAGCCGGACGCCATCTTGTCATGCCCCTGCATGCGGATATTCAGGTTCGGGCGCGCAGGGCGTCCCTGGATTGTCTTACGCCCATCCTCTGGCACAAGATCGCCAACGGCGTGACGGAGGTAGAGGGCAATGGTGCAGGCTTCTACGGCAAACCGTATCAGCCAGGTGCCGTTGTGAAGAACGATATCGAGTACATCCTGTTCCTCCGCAAAGGTGGGGAGTATCGCCGCCCCACGCCGCTGCAAAAGGCGCTATCGATGCTCACCAAGGAGGAGATGCAAGCTTGGTGGCGCTCGATTTGGACCGACATCCGGGGCGCTTCTACGCGCGGCGGCCACCCCGCTCCGTATCCCGTCGAACTTGCGGAACGGCTGGTCCGCATGTTCTCGTTTGCGGGAGACACGGTGCTGGACCCCTTCGCCGGGACAGGATCCACGGCGCTCGCTGCGCTCAGAGCAGGGCGGCACTCGATTTCGAATGAGATCGAGCCGACTTATCTTGAGATTGCCCGTGAGCGCCTGGCGAAGGCTACCGCACAAATTCAATGCGTTGGAGCCACAGAGGCGGTGTTAACGGACGATCAGAAAAGAGTGCGGGGAGGAGATAGGAAAAGTGCCGCAACTGCTGCTGAAGCGCTTCCAGGAATTGTTTGAAGGTAAGAAATACATCCATCGCAATTCCACGCTAGGTGACTCTGTCGCCAGGTGCCTTCCAGAAGATCTTTTCGTTCTCGGACGATCCCGACCACTCGTCGAACGTATCGCTTCCGGCACCCGTGTGCTGAATACTCAGAATGTTCAACGTGGCGTCGCATCGCGCCGGGGAGATGGAACCTTCGGTGAGCTTATCCCAGGCGTTCAGGCCGTTCGCGAAGCGACCTTAAAGGTCGCACGATCCCGTTGCAACGATCGAGGTCGGTACAGAGGTGAAGATCCTCGCCAAGGCCATGATCAAACAAATCGATCGGGTGCTGGGGGATCTCACCAAACAGGTGGAGCATTTTCGCCGCGGCAACGAGCATCCCATCTGCGTGGCCATCGTTGCCATCAACCATGCCGATTACTGCTATTCCTATGAAGGCGACCGAATATGGCCAACCGACGGGAAAAAGCACAAACATCCAATACAGGAAGCCGCGGAGGCAGAGCGGAGAATTATCTCAGAGGCAAGGCCGCATTACGACGAACTCTTGATCATTCGCTATAAGGCCACAAATCGTGAGCCTTTCCCCTTCGAATGGGTGAGTCAGAAAGACGCCCAGCTTGACTACGCTGCAATCCTGACGCGAGTCTCCCGCCTCTACGACCGGCGCTTTGGTGGGTCAGGCTGAAGACTCCCGAGCTTGCGCCTACGGCCCCTTCGCCCGCTCCACCGCAACCGCAAGCTGCTGCGCCGCGAGGGCGGGCAGGTCCTTGGCGCCGGGGCAGTCGGCGGCCTTGAGGCGGTCGGCGACGACGGCCGGGTCGCCCTTGAAGGTGGGGAGCACGACGCGGGTGACCACGCCCATGGCGACGGCCGAGCCGGCGGAACGGGTGCGGCAGATCATCCGGGCCAGGTGCTCGGCGAGGCGGGAGCGATAGCCCTCGGCCATCGCGGCCTCGCTCGAGCGGAGCAGGCCGGCCCAGGTCTGGCCGTCGGCGGAGCCCATCCAGCCGCCCTCCGCCAGCTCCTTGAGGAGGCCATCGAGGCTGGCCGTGCGCTCGCCGACCGGCAGGGCGGCATCGATGCTGGCCGCCAGCGCCTTCAGCGCCTCCACCTCGTCCTTGCCGGGAGCCTTCAACACGACGTTGGCAATGTCGGCGAGCGCCACCGCGTCGCCGGCGGGAGGCACGGTGCGCCAGACCGCGGCCCCTGCCAGGTCGGCGGCCAGCAGCCGGGCGCCGCGCATGTCCGCGCCATGGAGCCTGGCCTGCCGCAGGTCGGCGCCCTCCAGGTTTGCCCCGCGCAGCACCGCGCCCTCAAGACGGGCAGACGCCAGGCTCGCGCCCTCCAGCCTGGCTTCCGTGAAGTCGGCCATCTGCAGCCGGGCGGCCGTCAGCATCGCGCCGTCAAGGCCGGCGCGCAGGAAGCTCGCCCCTTCCAGGGCCGCATCGGAAAGATCGGCGACGTGCAGGCTGGCGCCCTCGAAGGTGGCGCCGGTCAGCAGCCCCCGGCTCAGGTCCACGCCTTTCGCCAGCGCCTCGTCGAGCCTTGCGCCGCGCAGGTCGGCGCCGGTCAACTTGGCCCCGTCGAGCCACGCCGCGCTGAAATCAGCGCCCCGGGCGCTGGTGCAGCCCGCCTTCTGCCGCCCGTCCGGCTGCTTGAGGAGGGCGGGATCGGCGCAGCCAAGTCGTGCGCCACGCAGGTCTGCCCCCTTCAAGCTCGCCCCGTCCAGGATCGCGCCCGTCAGGTCGGCCTGGGGCAGCTCGGCGCGGTCGAGCCTGGCAGAGCGCAGGTCACGGCCACGCAGGTTCAACCAGCGTCCCTTTGCCTTCCCGTCCGTCTCCGGCACGAGGCTGGCATCGGCCACATCAAGGTTGCGGGCGAACAGGCCGAACAGGGCGCCGTTGCCGCCGTCGCGGGCGGTACCGGTCGGTACGGCGGCGAGAACGGACAGGGCGGCGGCGCCCGCCAGGACGGCCAGGCCGAAGGCTGCGCTGCCGGGAGTGTTGAGGCCGAAGCGCAGGACGGCGCCGAGGAAGCTCGTCTCGGCCCGCATCAGAAAGACGCCGGCGAGGAGCAGAAGCATCACGTCGGCGAGCAGCACGGCGCGCTGCACCGCCGTCACCGCCGCGGCATGAAACGGCAGGAATGCAACCTGCATGTAGAGGAGCAGGAGCAGCGGCAGGATCAGCAGGGTGAGCCAGGCGATGCCATTCAGGATGGCGGCGACCACGCGGCTGCGCTCCGGCCCTGCCAGGGCCTGGACGAAGAAGGCGCTGTCAAGGTTCAACCGCAGCGGGTGCGAGCGCCGGTCGGTGCTCTCCAGCAGGCGCAAGGCGGCGTCGAACTCCAGGGTCTTGCGAGCGAGCAATACGTGCTGCGCGACCAGCATGACGTGCAGGGACGCGACCGCCATTGGGGCAACGATGAAGAAGCGGGAGAGATCGATCCGCACCTGCAGGAGCGGCAGCACGACGCCGGCGTCGAGCAGCAGATCGCGATGGGTCAGCGACCCCACCGTCAGGGCGGCATAGGCCACCAGGGCCAGGAACAGCAGCCAGGCCGTGTTGCTGCGGGCCGCCGCCCGGTTGACGGCGTCGAGCAGGCTGTAGGGGTTGACCGGCGCCTCGGAGTCGAGCGCCGCCCGCGTGCTGTCGTCCATGCCTGTGTCCCGGAGCTGTCGTCCCTCTCCCCTAACTCATTATGCCCCCAATCAAAACCTCCGAAAGGGGGTCGGCAGATCGCGAGCGCCATTGTGTGGAATTTGCAACGCCTGGGGCGGACCCGGGCGGAACCTGCGGGTCTGCCGGCCTGGGCCGCCGGAGCTACATCTCGGGCCGCAGGCGCCTACACCTGCACCGAATACCCCCCATCCACCGGGATGGCGGCGCCGGTGATGAAATCCGAGGCGTGGCTGGCCAGGAACACCGCCACGCCCGCGAGATCGGCGGGCACGCCCCAGCGCTGGGCCGGGGTGCGCATCAGCACCAGGCTGTTGAGGCCGCGCACCTGCTCGCGCGCCGCGCGGGTCAGATCGGTGTCGATCCAGCCGGGCAGCACGGCGTTGACCTGGATGTTGTCCTTCGCCCAGCCGGTGGCGAGCGCCTTGGTGAGTTGCACGATGCCGCCCTTGGACGCGCCATAGGCGGGCGCGAAGGCGGCGCCGAAGATCGACAGCATGGAGCCGATGTTGACGATCTTGCCGCCGCCGGCCTGCTTCATGGCGGGATAGGCCGCCTGCGAGCAGACGAAGGCGCTGGTGAGGTTGGTGTCGAGCACTTCCTTCCACTCGGCCAGCGCCAGCTCCTGTGCCGGCTTGCGGATGTTGATGCCGGCGTTGTTGACAAGGATGTCGAGCCGGCCGAGGCGGGTGACGGCCTCCTCCACCATCTTCCGGCACTGGACCTCGTCGGTGACATCGCCCGACACGACCGCGGTCTTGACGCCGAGTTCGGCCAGCTCCGCCGCCGCGGCCTCCGACTTGGCCGTGTTGCGCCCGGCGATGGCGACGGCCGCGCCGGCCTCTGCCATCCCGCGCGCCATGCCAAGCCCGATGCCGCCGTTGCCGCCGGTGACGAGGGCGACGCGGCCTTTGAGATCGAACAGGGACATGAGGTGCTCCGGAGGGTCGGGCGCTGCGGGTCTGCCCTTTTTTTTACTGAAAGGAGATGGGCCTTCTCAACTGTATGGCCAGATCGGCCAGGCGCGTGATGCCCTCAACCAGGTTCTCGCCGTCGATATTGATGAAGCAGTCCAGCGCGCTTTGCGGGATGAGCCCAAACTCCGCCGCAACTCCTTGCTGCCAGCTGGCATGGAACGGCACGACGGGCAGCTTTTCCATCTCACCCCGGATCGTCTGCAATTCCCGCTTCAGCACGGCGCATTCTGCCGGCGACCACTCTCCATCACAATCGGAGTGCATCATGAGGGTCGGAAATCGGCTGCCCCATTCCCCGCCTTCAAGCTCGGCACAGATGAAGTCGCGCCAGGCTCCGAAGTCGCTGTACCTGCCCACCTGGAAGCCATCCAGGTCGTCGCCCGTCTCAGGATCGTCGTAGACACAGAGGACGAGACCCATCGGCCCTCACCTTTCCGCCCATGCGCGGGCCCCCGCCTGCGCAGCCCCAGGACGATCGCCGCGCCCTTCGAAGGTACGATGCACCGTTGCAAGCCAGCGGTCGAGATCGGCGAGCGCGCGTGCGGTGAGCGCGCGCTTTCTCGCGAGCCCGCGCTCGCCGCCCTTGATGCGCCTGCCTCCAGCATCGTGTGTGGGGGCCTCCATGGGCGGGAACAGGCCGAAGTTGACGTTCATGGGCTGGAACGAGCGCGCCCTGCCCTCGCCCTCGGTCGCGAGGTGGCCGCCGGTGATGTGGCCTAAGAGCGCGCCGAACGCCGTGGTGGGCGGCGGCGGTACCCAAACCTGGCCAAGCCGCTCGGCTGCCGCGGCGCGGCCGACCAGCAGGCCGATGGCGGCGCTCTCCACATAGCCCTCGCAGCCGGTGATCTGCCCGGCGAAGCGCAGGCGCGGCTCGGCCTTGAGGCGCAGCGTGCCGTCGAGCAGCTTCGGCGAGTTGAGGAAGGTGTTGCGGTGCAGGCCGCCGAGCCGGGCGAACTCGGCATTGTGCAGGCCGGGAATCATGCGCAACACCCGCACCTGCTCGGCGTGCTTCAGCTTGGTCTGGAAGCCAACCATGTTCCAGAGCGTACCCAGCGCGTTGTCCTGGCGCAGCTGCACCACGGCATAGGGGCGCTCGCCGGGCCGGTGCGGATTCGACAGCCCTACGGGCTTCATCGGTCCGAAGCGCAAGGTGTCGCGCCCGCGCTCGGCCATCACCTCGATGGGCAGGCAGCCGTCGAAATAGGGCGTCGAGGCCTCCCACTCCTTGAAGGAGGTCTTCTCGGCGGCGAGCAACGCATCGAGGAATCGCTCGTACGCCTCGCGACTCATGGGGCAGTTGATGTAGTCGGCGCCGCTGCCCGCCGGCCCCGGCTTGTCGTAGCGCGACTGCCGCCAGGTGACGCTCTCGTCGATCGACTCCAGGTGCACGATGGGGGCGATGGCATCGAAGAAGGCGAGTTCCGCCTCGCCGGTGAGCCTGCCGATGGCCGCCGACAGCGCCGGCGAGGTGAGCGGACCGGTAGCCACGATCACGCTGTCCCATTCGGGAGGCGGCAACCCGGCCACCTCGCTGCGCTCGACGGCGACGAGAGGATGCGCTTCGAGTTGCTGCGTCACCTCGTCGGAGAAGCCGTCGCGGTCAACGGCGAGCGCGCCGCCCGCAGGCAGCTTGTGGCGGTCGCCCGCGGCCATGATGAGCGAGCCGGCCCGGCGCATCTCCTCGTGCAGCAGGCCGACGGCGTTGGTGGCGGCGTCGTCGGAGCGGAAGCTGTTGGAGCAGACCAGCTCGGCGAGCCCTCCCGTCTTGTGCGCCTCGGTCAGACGCTGCGGCCGCATCTCGTGGAGCACCACGGGTACGCCCGCCCGCGCGACCTGCCAGGCCGCCTCGCTCCCGGCAAGCCCGCCGCCGACGATGTGGATGGGGGCGTGTGGCATGCGGCTGCCTCTACGCCCGGATGCTGCAAATTGCAACGCGAAGCCGGAGTCGGGGAGCCGGAGTCGGGTCTCTCGTCTCGACCCGTAGAGTTGAACGCGAGGGCGGGTGCGAGGGTCTGCACCCGTTTCTCACCCGATGACACGCGCGAGATCGACATCTGGAGGGGGGGCGCCTTTGCCCCGCTCCAGGTATTGCTGCAGGCTGACAAGGTAAGACAAGGCAATAGGCCCAGCCGGTCGTCACGATCGCGGGGCGTTCACGCGGCTTTGCGGAAAGCTTCGGGCGGCACCGTCGCCATCATGCTGGGGCGTGCGTTCATGCGCCCGAGCCAGGACAGCAGGGAGGTAGCCTTGAGGATCGCCGCGCCCTCGGGCGTCGCGGCGAGATAGTAGACCTGTGGTGCCAGCATCAGATCGGCGATCGTCAAATGCTCGCCGGCCAGAAATGGCTGGCCGTCGACCAGGCGATCGAGCTCGCCCAAGCACAGCCGTGCATCGGGCACCGCGGCGGCGATCGCAGTCTCGTCGGGCCTCATGCCTAGGAGGGCCGGACCAATGATGCGATTGAACACGATGATGCGTGCCACTTGCGGGAACAGATACCAGTCATTGATGCCGATGATCTGGTTCATCCGTGCGATGGCCCGGGGCTGCGTCGGCTGCAGCGCCGGTTTCGGGAACAGGGCATCGACGTAGCGCAGGATCGCTTGCGTCTCGTAGAGCCTGAAGCTGCCGTGATCGACGGTTGGCATGCGCCCGAACGGGTGCAGGCTGCGATGAGTTTCGCCCCGCATATCGGCCAGCCGCTCGATGCGATAGGGCTGGCCTTTTTCCTCGAGCCCAAGACACGCGCTGCGGAGGAACGGGCTCCCGGGAATTCCATAGATGACGAATTCGCTCATGATGATCTCCCTTGCTGCTAGCCGCGCTCGGCTTCCTTTGCGAAGTGCTCCATCAAGCCCGGCCAGCCGCGGCCGACATCCTCTCTCAGCGAGGCGCCGGCCTCCGCGCCCATGGTCTCGAACTTGTGGTGCACCAACTCGACCACCGTGGCGTCCGCACCATCCGGGGTGAAGCCCACGTCGACCTCGGACGTCATGGCGGCGTCGGGTTTCCACTGGGCATTGACCTGCCAGAGAAGCGCCATCCGGTGCGGCGGCTCCCATACGACGATGGTGCCGACGGTGGTCTCGGTGCCGTCCTCGGCGATCTCCAGCCAGCGCCCGCCGAGGTGCGGCTCTATCAGCACGGTCCGGATCGGCTTCTTGCCGATGCCTTGGTTGGGCGGCCACCAGCGCGCCAGCCCCTCGGTGAAGACCTCGAAGGCGTGCGCAATCGGCGCCTTCACCCGGACAGTCTTGCGCACGGGCGCGATGACGGTGGTGGGCGCAGTCATTCGGCGTCTCCTTTGGGTTTCTCGGCCTCCGCCTTGAAGGCCTCAAGCGCGTCGTCCCAGAAGCTGTCGAGCCAGTCGCGCAGCGCCTGCAGGCCCTCGCGCCGCACCGAGTAGATGCGGCGAACGCCCTCGCTGCGCTCCTGGACCAGGCCGGCCTCCTTCAGAGCCTTGAGGTGCTGCGAGACCGCTGGACGCGATACCGGCATGCCGGCGGCAACGGCATTGACCGGCAGGGGCCCCGCCCGCAGTCTTTCGAACACGGCCCGGCGGGTCGGATCGGCGAGGGCGGTGAGAGCATGTACGTAAGTCATAACTAACAGTAAGCTATCACTTACATAACGTCAAGGTCCAAGACCGACTTGTGCGAGGCGCTCCGCGGAGGGCTCTGACAGCGGTAGCGTTACGTGCCGGTCGCGGAAGGTCTGACACTTGAAAAGGTGCGATGAAGACGTGGCTCAGCTGGAGCTCGGGCAAGGACTCGGCATGGTCGCTACATACGCTCCGCCGGAGCAGCGAGGCCGAGGTCACCGGGCTGTTCACCACCGTCAATGCCGCATTCGACCGTGTCGCCATGCATGCCGTGCGGCGCGCCCTGCTGGAGGCGCAGGCGCGTGCGGTCGGGATCGAGTTGCATGTCATCGACATCCCGTATCCGTGCCCCAACGCCGACTACGAGCGCATCATGGGCGGCTTCGTCGCCGGGGCGCGCGGGAAGGGCGTCGAGGCCATGGCCTTCGGCGATCTGTTCCTGGCCGATATCCGCGCCTACCGTGAGCGCCAGCTCGCCGGCACCGGCATTGCGCCTCTCTTTCCGCTTTGGAGCCGCGACACGCATACGCTGGCAGGCGAAATGATCGACGCCGGCCTCGTCGCGTACGCCACGTGCGTCGATCCCGCCCGGCTCGACCCGTCGTTCGCCGGACGGCTCTTCGATCACGCGTTCCTGGCGGACCTGCCTGGCAACGCCGACCCGTGCGGCGAGAACGGCGAGTTCCACACGTTCGTCAGCGCCGGTCCGATGTTCCGCAAGCCCCTCGCCGTCAGTCCCGGCGCCATCACCGAACGCGACGGCTTCGTGTTTGCCGATCTACTGCCGGCCGTTCGAAGCGGCGAGCCATTCGGCGACGGAGCGGTCGACAAGCCCTCGCGTGGTCGCGCCCACGCCACCGATCAGGAGTAGAGGACCTCGCGGAATTTCCTAGGCGTCATTCCCATGAGCCGCCCGAAGACGGCCGTGAAGTGGCTGTGGGACAGGCCGACCAGTCCGGCAACCCGCGCGATGGGCAATCTCTTGTCGTGGAGAAGAGCGCGTGCCTGCAGCAGTCGCCGCGCCGTCAAGTATTGATGCGGCGCCTGCCCAGTGGCCTGCTTGAACGCCTTTGCGAAATGGAAGACGCTCATTCCAGCGGCGCTCGCGATGTCAGAGAGTGGCAGCTCGCCATGGAGGTTCGACATCATGAACTCCTCGGCGCGCCTGAGCTTGCTCGGAGCGATGGTGTGCGAGCGACCCTCTCGCGGCGGGATGTTGGAGTGCGCGCGGATCAGGTGCGCGGCGAGCTCCTCGGCAAGCTGTTCCGTGAACAGCTGGCTGGCAGGCCCCGGCTCGGAGATCTCCTTCAGGAGCTGATGGGCGATGCGCTCCAGGACGAGGTCCCTGATGGCGAATTGCGGAGCAATCTCCACCGAGCCGCGACCGCGACCCGTACGTTCCGCGATCCCCCGATCGAAGACCTCGCCACTCAAGAAGACGAGCGCGACATCTCCGGGTTGATCGAACACCCAACGGCTTGGGGCATCGGGGGGCAGAAGAGAGAGCTGGCCCGCGCCTGCCCTGGTGCCAACGGTTCGCCCATTGAGCGTCCGCTGCAATTGCATGTGCCGGCCATAGTTGACGCCGTAGGCCGGAACTCCGAGAGCGGGAAGGCTCACGTCAACCGTGCCCATGCGAAAGCGCGTTGCGGCAACGGCCGTCCAGCTGCTTTGCGGGCTGGCAAGCGCTTTCCGCGCATCGGCAAGCCGATGCACCGTCTGCAAAGCTGTCCTTTCCGGCCGGGCGGGCACACTCTCCACCATGGAACCTCTCGCAAGAAAGGGACGGACGCCATCGCCGCGGCGGCCGTCGACGAGGGAGGAATTTTCCCAAGACCCCGACAATTGCCCCGCTGACATGGCAACAGAAAGGACGCAACATTATCACGCGCAGCGTTCGTCGCACACGTCTTGGAAGGGACGACGCGAGATGGCGCCCTCCTGTGCCCGCACCCAGGAGAGCGCTTGGCGCAGAGGAGGACGACGGCGCTTCGCTCGTCGTCCTCCTTTGCCGTCAGTCCGGCAGCGCCGACCCCCGATAGCGAAACGGGTCCCCTGCCTGCCAGCTTTGCATGGCGTCGTAGGTGGAATATCTACGCCGCGCGCGACACCTCTCCTCGACGCTCTCGGGCCGTCCACACGGGAGCGTCGCCACAATCGGCCCGAGGGGCGCCGGTTGGGGCAGAGCCATGAGGCGCCGGCCGGGCGATCAGCTTGCAGATGACGCCGTTGTCGCTCAGGTTGTGGACGCCTGCGCGCACTCGTCGAGCGACTCCGGCCCGGCAAAGTTGTACGATAACCAGACACATCACATGCGAGGCCTTTGACACGTGCAGCGGCTGACGTGATACTTGCCGGGCCGGGATCGACCTCGGCAATGGACGCCTCCCTTGCGTTTGGAGCCGCCGCGTGCGCCGTTATCGGCGGGGCGTTGGCCTTTGGAATGAATGCGTGCGGAAGCGGACGCTGGTATACGGATGCGGGGGGGGTCGACCCGACAACAAAGGCCCCCGGAGCTTGAGGAGGAAATGCCATGGCTGGACCGGCGCGCCGCGGCGTCACGCGGCGCACATTTCTCGGCACGGCGACTGCGGGCACCGTCGCGGCGATCGCCGCTCGCGGCAAAGCGCCGGCAATCGCGCAGACCAAGCCCACCGTGCTCAAGTGGGCGCACGTCTATGAGGTGGCCGAGGCCTACCACACCGAGGCGCTGTGGGCGGCCGAGGAGATCAAGAAGCGCACCGACGGCAAGTACGAGATCCAGGTGTTCCCGGCGTCCCAGCTCGGCAGCGAGCCGCAGATCAACGAGGCACTGGGGCTCGGTACGGTCGATATCATCTACACCGGAGCGGCCTTCGTCGGCGGCGTGCACAAGCCGCTCTCCATCTCCAACGCGCCCTACATCTACCGCAACTACGAGCACTGGAAGGCGTACCGCAGCTCGCCGCTGTTCCGGAGGCTCGCCGACGAGTACGGCCAGAAGACCGGCAACCGCATCGTCGCCCTCACCTACTACGGCGAGCGGCACCTGACCTCCAACAAGGAGATCAAGGGGCCGGAGGACATGAAGGGCATGAAGCTGCGCGTGCCGCAGGCGCCGCTCTACGTGCTGTTCGCCAAGACCTTCGGCGCCAACCCCACGCCGATCGCCTTCGCCGAGGTGTACCTCGCGCTGCAGCAGGGAACGGTGGACGGCCAGGAGAACCCGCTCCCCACCATCATGGCCAAAAAGTTCTACGAGGTGCAGAAGTACATCCACCTCACCGGCCATATCACGGAGTCGCTGGTGACGGCGCTGGGCCAGCCGCTGCTCGCCAAGCTGAGCGAGCCGGAGAAGGCACTGTTCGCCGAGGTGCTGTCCCAGGCCGCCGCCAAGGCCACCGACCAGATCCGTGACAGCGAGCTGAAGCTGCCCGCCGAGTTCGAGAAGCTCGGCAAGACCGTCACCCGGCCCGACCGCGAGGCCTTCCGGAAGGTTGCCATTCCTTCGCATCTGGGGTCCGAGGCGCTCGCGTTCTGGACCAAGGAGCACTACGACCAGCTCCAGGCCCTGACGTAGGCCGCGGTCCCCATAGGGCGCGATAGCGCGCCAGCGCGTATTGCGCCGAGCTTCCGCGCCACAAGCGGCAAGCTGGTATCGGTGCCATACGGGCTGAGGCCCTATTGCACCCTACGGAACGACGGAACGCACCATCCACAACGGGCGCGCCCACAAGAGGGAAGAGAATGCCGCCGGATCCGGAAGCGAAGAGCGCGCGCCTGATCGAGGTCGAGGACGCCGAGGTCCAGATCGAGCACCACCCCGAGGACTGGCTGGCCTTTGCCATCTTCTGGGCGCTGGCGGCGATCGTGTTCCTGCAGTTCTTCACGCGCTACGTCCTGAACGACAGCGTCGCCTGGACCGAGGAGATCGCCCGCTACGGCCTGATCTGGGTCACCTTCATCGGCGCCGTCATGGTGACCCGCCGCAACAGCCACATCGCCGTGGCCCTGCTACCCAACCTGCTGCCGGCCTGGGCGGGGCGGGCGTTGCTCGCGCTGGTGGACCTCGCCGTGCTCGCCTTCTTTGCATTGCTCGCCTACTTCTCCATCCTGATCATCGGGCGCATGCAGGTGCAGCGCATGACCGTGGTCGACCTGCCCATGAGCTGGGTATACGCCGCCGTGGTGGTGGGCTGCTGCCTCATGCTGGTGCGCCAGCTGATGCGCGTGTGGCGCAATGCTCGCGACGGCTGGCGCTCGGAGCAGGAGGCCCTCACCTCCGGTCTCGTCGTCGAGCCAGCTGCCGAGCCTAGGCCCGTCAGCCCGCCGAAGGGCCCCCGTCCATGACCGTCGCCATCTTCGTCTTCCTGCTCATTCTGATCGCGGGCGTGCCGGTATTCATCGCGCTGGCGGCCTCGTCGCTCATGTACACCCACTTCATGGCAGGCATCCCGGACTTCGTGGTGCTGCACCGCATGGTGGGCGGCATCGACAGCTTCCCGCTGCTGGCGGTGCCGTTCTTCATCCTGGCCGGCAACCTGATGAACTCGGCCGGCATCACCAACCGCATCTACGACTTCGCCGTTGCCGCCGTGGGCTGGATGCGCGGCGGGCTCGCGCACGTCAACATCATGGGCTCGGTCATCTTCGCGGGCATGTCGGGCACGGCGATCGCCGATGCCGCGGGCCTCGGGACCATCGAGATCAAAGCGATGAAGGACCACGGCTATTCCACCGAGTTCTCGGTAGGCGTCACCGCCGCGTCCGCCACACTGGGACCGATCATCCCGCCCTCGCTGCCGTTCGTGATCTACGGCATGATGGCCAACGTCTCGATCGGCGCCCTCTTCATGGGTGGATTCGTCCCCGGCGCCGTCATGACCCTCCTCATGATGCTCTACGTCACGTATTGCGCACGCCGCTACGGCATGGGTCGCGACCAGGCCTTCGCCTGGCGCACGCTCGGCACCGCGTCGGTTGCCGCCCTGCCGCCGCTGCTCACGCCTGCCATCATCATGGGCGGCATGACGTTCGGCTGGTTCACCCCCACCGAGGCGGCCATCGCGGCGTGCGCCTGGGCCATGATCCTCGGCGCCTTCCTCTACCGCTCGCTCAACTTCAAGCAGCTCTACAAGGTAACGATGGACACCATCGAGACCACCTCGGGCGTGCTGCTCATCGTCGGCGCGGCCTCGCTGTTCGGTTGGGTGCTCACGACCACGCGCCTCACGGAGTACGCCGCCGAGGCGCTGCTCTCCTACACCACCAACCGCTACATCATTCTGCTGCTGATCAACATCCTGCTCCTGGTCGTCGGCTGCTTTCTGGAGCCCATCGCCGCCATCTCGATCCTGGTGCCGATCCTGATGCCGGTGATCGCCAAGGTCGGGATCGACCCGGTGCACTTCGGAGTGATGATGACGCTCAATCTGATGATCGGCCTGCTCCACCCGCCGCTCGGCATGGTGCTGTTCGTGCTGGCCCGCATCTCCAAGCTCTCCATCGAGCGCACGACCGTGGCGATCCTGCCCTGGCTGATCCCGCTGCTGGCCTCGCTGGTGGCGGTGACGCTGATCCCGGAGCTCACGCTCTGGCTGCCGCGCGTCACGGGGCTCATCAAATAGCCCTGCCCCCAGTCCATGACACCGGCGCCCTCAGAACGAGCTGCCCGGCTGCTTGAGGAACTCGATCTCCTCGGGCGTCGAGAACCGCCCGAGCGCCGCGTTGCGGTGCGGGAACCGGCCGAAGCGATCGACGATGGCCTTGTGCGCCTCGGCCCACTTGGTCAGGGCCGGATCGCCGAGCCCCGCCGTCAGAGCCACCGAGCGCACCTGCGCCGGCCCGCTCTCGGCATGCTCGAACGGCAGGTAGAGGAACATCCGCCCGTCCTTCGCCAGCTCGCAGTCGAAGCCTTGGGCGACGGCCGCCTCTGCAATCTTAAGCGCTTTCGCGTCGGTCGCGAACGCGCGCGCCGTGCCGCGGAACATGTTGCGCGACATCTGGTCGAAGACGATGACAGCGGCGAGCGCCGTGCGCTCGTCGGTGAGAAGCGACGCAACCGGCTGTCTGGCCAGGACCTCGTGCAGCGCCAGGAAGCGCCGGCGCACCTCGGCGTCGAAGCGCTCGTCCTTCTCGAACCATTGCGAGGGCCTGGCCTCCTCGAACCAGAACCTCAGCACCTCATACACCCACTCCCGCCCGGCCATCATTGACGTC
>Ga0070705_100000042_pt1 | contig 64569 bp, 68 predicted proteins | sample KBSK5253metaG_FD_65455 | JGI IMG/M metagenome (GOLD analysis project Ga0070705, IMG submission 65455) | Corn, switchgrass and miscanthus rhizosphere microbial communities from Kellogg Biological Station, Michigan, USA - KBS K5-25-3 metaG | ecosystem: Host-associated > Plants > Roots >... | reverse complement strand
ACGGCGCCGCCGAGCTTCTCGCCGGTGTCCTGGATGTCGGTGCTCATCGCGTCGCCTCCAATGCCAACGGCTCCGGCTGCTGCTGGGCGCGGGTCTTGAGCTTCGCAAGCTTCTCCTGGAAGTGGAGGGCCGCCCGTCGCACCTCATGGTCTAGGTGACGCAGCTCCCACTGCAGATCCTCCAGCTTCATGCGTGCCACCGCATCCTTGTCGTCCAGGCGCGAGACGATGGCCTTGACCTCCTCCGTCCATCGCTCCAGCAGCCAGTCCAACTCGGGGATGCCTACAGCCTCCATGTCGACGATCCGACAGAGCCGGCGCACCGCATCGGCACGAGTGTCGCCTGCGCCTGGCTGGTAACCGGCGCTACGCGCCACCCAGCGCTTGTTGTGCTTGGAACGCGTGGCCACCGTCTCCTTGCGCACGGTGATCTCGATGTCCTTGTAGGTGCCGCAGTAGCTGCCGTCCGGCTGGCGCGAGAGCTTGGTCACGTGCGCATCTCCCGGCTGGCCACGACCTCGGCCGTCACCACCGCCTGCAGTGCCAAGTGCACGAGCAGCTCCGCGTCGTCGGGCGCGATGCACGTGCTGCCGCGGGCGATGTCGACCAGTGCGCTGGTCGCCCGGAAGCTGAAATCCTGAGCGAGCGGGTGGCCGAGCACCAGGTCGGCGGCGCGGGCGGCGCGGTCCGATTGGGGGAGGGGAGGCATCAGGCGCTTCCCGGCTCGTCGCGCTGGAGCCGCCGCACCAGTTCGCCGGCAACGATCTCCCGTTTACTCTTGATGGCCAGCATGGCCTCGAAGGCGGCGACCGGCACCAGCAGTCGCCTGCCCATCCGAATGACCGGCAGATCCCCGCGGTGTGCCGCGTCGTAAGACGCCTGCTTCCCGAGCCCAAGGCGCTTTCCGGCCTCTATGACAGAGATGGTTAGGCAACTGGCCTCCTCACCCCGGTTTGTGGCATTCGCAGCCATTGCTTTCCTCGTCGTGGTTTACCGGCAAACCAATCATGTTCGTGGACCACATTGCATACCCGGTGGACACGCGCAAGGGGGTGGTTTACGGATAAACCAACAATCAACAGGACGATGCAGGGCGAGGTGAGACGTGGCGAAAGCGAAGCGACCGCCCTCGGCGAAGGCGCCAACCAGCCGACGCAAAATCGGGGGGCCGCCTAAGCGCGAACCCAAGCTTGGGGAGCGCGTCGCCTTGAGCTTGCGCATGACGCCGGAATTGAAGCGGCAGCTCGACTTCGCTGCTGAACAGGGCGGTCGCTCACAGAGTCAGGAAGCTGAGTTCCGACTGGAGCGGTCGTTTGATCGATCCGACCTGCTGCCTGAGGTGCTGAGCCTGGCCTTCGGCGAGCGGACTGCCGGGCTTCTCCTCGCGATTGGTATCGCGATGCAGGGGGCGGCAGCGACCACGATGTTCATCAAGAACCGCAAGCCCGATGAGGATTGGACTTCCGATCCAGACGCGTACCGAGAGGCGGGGCAAGCCGCCGACCTGCTGTTCCGGCTCGGCAAGCCCGCAGGCAAATGGTCGGCCGGCTACGGCACCGGTTCCGCCTACGCCGAGTCAATCGTGAGCGCGCTGGCCAAACGGGACGAACCGTCGACAATCCTCGATGACGCGGTACCGCACGCGGACGCTGTCCTTGCGCTCCTTGGCCCTATAGCGACCAGGATGACGGACGAACTACCGCGTTGGGAGGAACTTACGCGCGAGGTGGATGAAAGTCGAAAGAGAGGCAAGCAACTTAGCGAGAACATGAAAACGCTGCGGGAGAACGTTGCTGGCGGTTCGGGACCAGTACGAGATGCCTCGCTGGGAGAATTGGCCAACTGGGCTGTCGAGCTTGTCGTCAGAGAGGCTGGCGAATTTGCGAACCTCCAAGACAGCGTTGCCTTCGTGAGAGAAGTCGGCCTTCGGCTAGAGCATCTTCTCGAAAATGATCTCCCGCAGAAGAAGGCGTCCTGACATGGCACGGGGCAACATCACCCGCCGGGGCAAAGCCTCCTGGCGCATCAAGCTGGAGCGAGAGAGCGAAATCCCAGGCAAGCGGAAGTACCACGTCGAGACTGTCCGCGGTAAGCGCGCCGACGCCGAGAAGCGGCTGACCGAGCTGCTGCGCGCGGTGGACACGGGCACCGCCGTCGATCCCAGCAAGGTGACGGTGGCCGACCACGTCAAGTCGTGGATCGATGACGCCAAGGGGTCGCTCAAGACGAAGGAACGCTACCGCCAATTGTACGACGCGCAGATCGTACCCTTCATCGGCGGCATCCCGCTGCAGAAGCTGAGGCCGGCGGACATCGAGCAGTGGCATAAGGATCTGCTCGCGCGCGGCAGCAAGAAGGGACGGCCCCTCGCCCCGCGTACCGTCGGCCACGCCCACCGGCTTCTGAACATGGCGCTGAAGGCGGCCCTGAAAAGCGAGAAGGTCAGCCGCAACGTCGTGGCGGTCCACACGCCGCCGCCCGTCGGGGACGAGGAGGTGGAAATCCTGCAGGACCCGGCCGCGGTGCTCGCCAGGATCAAGAACCACCCCAGGCACCCGGACATGCACACGATCGCCACCATGGCGCTCGGCACCGGCATGCGGCGCGGAGAGCTGCTCGCACTGCCGTGGGTGAACGTCGACCTGGACAAGGCCACGGTCAGGGTCGAGCACTCGCTGGAGGAGACGGCGGCTGGCTTGCGCTTCAGGGCACCCAAGACTCGTTCGGGGATGCGCACCATCTCGCTGCCTGCCAGCGTCGTTGCGGTGCTGCGCGAGCACAGAGTCCGCCAGCTCGAACTGCGGATGCAACTTGGACTGGGCAAGCTGCCGGACGACGCCCTGGTGTTCGCGAACGCCGACGGCTCGCCGCTGAAGCCCGATAGCCTGTCGACGCTCTGGTACCACCTCTGCCGCGACATGGGGCTGCCGAAGGTGGGCTTCCACGCCTTGCGTCACACCCATGCCAGCGCGTTGATCGCCGCCGGGCTCGACGTGGTTAAAGTTTCGAAGCGCCTCGGCCACAGCAACCCGGTAGTAACGCTGCGCATCTACGCTCACCTGTTCAAACAGGACGACTCCGAGGCCGCCAAGGCTATGGACAAGGTGCTGGGATAGGGCCGGGTACCAAACGGGTACCAATTCGGGTATTGTTCTCCAAGAAACCCAATGAAATCAACGCGACTTGACTGCACGGAGCGGACATGAAGACCGACACGCCGCGCCCCATCCTGCTCAAGAACTACCGGCCGCCGAGCTACCTGATCGGCAGCGTCAACCTCGATGTGGCGCTGCACAAGACCCGCACGCGGGTGCGGTCGCGGCTGAAGTTGCGGGCCAATCCATCGGTGGCCAAGCCTGGGCCGCTGAGACTAGACGGGGAGCTGCTGGAGCTGGAGTCCATCAGGCTCAACGGCCACCCGCTGACGAAGCACGACGGCTACACGCTGGGCGAGAAGGAGCTGGTCGTTCACGCGCCTCCCAGGGGCACCTTCGAGCTCGACACCGTCACCTACTGCAACCCGGACGCCAACAAGGCGCTCACGGGCCTCTACGTCTCCAAGGGCATCTACTGCACGCAGTGCGAGGCCCAGGGTTTCCGCCGCATCGCCTATTTCATCGACCGCCCGGATGTGCTGGCGACTTATACGGTGCGCCTGGAGGCGGACCGCGCGGAGGCGCCGGTGCTGCTCGCCAACGGCAACCCGGTGGAACGCGGCACCCTCTCCGGCGGCGCACGGCACTACGCGGTGTGGCGCGACCCGCACCCCAAGCCGTCCTACCTGTTCGCCCTGGTGGGCGGCAACCTCGCGTCCATCGCCTCGGATTTCACGACGGCCTCCAACCGGAAGGTGGACCTGCGCATCTACGTGGAGCCGGGCAAGGAGAGCCGCTGCGCCTGGGCGATGGATTGTCTCAAGCGGTCCATGCGGTGGGACGAGGAGCGGTTCGGGCGCGAGTACGATCTCGACGTGTTCAACATCGTCGCCGTGTCCGACTTCAACATGGGGGCGATGGAGAACAAGGGCCTCAACATCTTCAACGATGCCCTGGTGCTGGCCTCGCCGGAGACGGCGACCGATGCCGATTTCAGAAACATCGAGCGCGTCATCGCCCACGAGTATTTCCACAACTGGACCGGCAACCGCATCACCTGCCGCGACTGGTTCCAGCTCTGCCTCAAGGAGGGCCTCACGGTCTTCCGCGATCAGGAGTTCGGCGCCGACATGCGCTCAGCCGCCGAGCAGCGCATCGCCGAGGTGCGCAGTCTCAAGGCACGGCAGTTTCCCGAGGATGCGGGGCCGCTGGCGCACCCCGTGCGGCCCAGCCGCTACATCGAGATCAACAACTTCTACACGGCCACCGTCTACGACAAAGGCGCGGAGCTGGTGCGCATGCTGCAGACGCTCCTGGGCCCTGATGGCTTCCGCAAGGGCATGGACCTCTATTTCGAGCGCCACGACGGCCAGGCCGCCACGGTGGAGAACTTCGTCGCCTGTTTCGCGGACAGCTCCGGGCGCGACCTCGGGCAGTTCATGACGTGGTACGCCCAGGCCGGCACGCCGGAGGTGGCTTGCAGCCTGAAATACGACGCGCGCGCCAGGATGGCGGAGCTTACGCTCGCCCAGAGCCAGGCGGCGACGCCTGGCGAGCCCAAGAAGAAGCCGCTGCATATTCCGATCAAGCTCGGGCTGATCGACGGCGAGGGTCGCGACATTGACCTCACTCTGGCCAACGGCGAGCGCGTTGCCGACGGGCTCATCGAGCTGAGGAGGAAGAGCGAGAAGTTCCGCTTCACTGCTGTCGCCTCGCCGCCTGTGGCCTCGCTGCTGCGCGGGTTCTCGGCCCCGGTGAACCTGGCCATGGAGCGCAGCGACGCGGAGCTCGCCTTCCTGATGGCATGCGACAGCGACCTGTTCAACCGCTGGCAGGCCGCACAGGACTACGCCGCGCGTGTGCTGACCGGCACGGTCTCCGCGCAGGCGGCCAAGGAGAGGATGCCGAGCCCCAAGGCGTTCATCGAGGCGCTGGCGGTGACGCTGGCCAACCGGGACGTGGCGCCCGGCTATCTCGCCCAGTTCCTGATGCTGCCGAGCGAGAACGATCTCGCCCGCATCATCGGCGCGGATGTCGACCCACTGGCGATCCACCGTGCGCGCAAGGCGCTGCGCAAGGCCATCGCCACGCGCCTCTACGAGCCGCTCGCCGATATCTACCGGCGCATGGAGACGCCCGGCCCCTACTCGCCGGGTGCGGAGCCGTCCGGGCGGCGCGCGTTGCGCAACGTGGCTCTCGGCTCCCTTGCGAGTCGCGGCAAGCCGGAGGATGTGGCGCGCGCAGCCACGCATTTCGCTGAGAGCCGGAACCTGACAGACGAGACGGCCGGCTTGGAGATTCTGTCGGAGATCGATGCGCCTGAGCGGGTCGCGGCTTTGGCGCGCTTCTACGAGCGCTGGAAGGGCGACCACCTCGTCATCGACAACTGGTTCCGCTGCCAGGCGGTCTCCCCGCTCCCCGGCACGCTGGCCAACGTCAGGCGGCTGACGCGGCATCCTCTGTTCTCGATCAAGAACCCCAACAAGGTGCGGGCGCTGATCGGCGCGTTTGCGACCGCCAACCCGGTCAACTTCAACCGACCGGACGGCAGGGGCTACGACTTCGTGGCCGACCGAGTGCTGGAGCTCGACACCTTCAACCCGCAGATCGCCGCCCGCATGCTCTCCACCTTCCGCGGCTGGCGCATGCTGGAGCCGGTGCGACGTGCTGCCGCCAGGGCGACGCTGCAGCGCGTGGCCAAGGCGAAGCCGCTGTCCAACGACGTGTTCGAGATCGTTTCTAGGGTGCTGGAGTAGGTCGAGTCCGCGGGGCGCCCGGGGCAGGTTCGGGAGCAGACCCTGCAGGTCCGACCAGCCTGCCCCACGGAGATGTCCTTCGTCCGCGGGGCCGGACCGCATCGGCGGAACCCACCGCCGAGGGGCTGCGTTGACCGGCACGGAACGAGGCCAAACCAAACCCACGAGGAGGACCTGATGGCGAACTTCGGTCTCCTGCACTACGCCGTCGTCTTTCTTGTTGTAGCCGTGATTGCTGCGGCCGTCGGCTTTGGCGGGGTTGCGGGCGTTGCCATGGAAGGCGCGCGGCTGCTGTTCTGGATCTTCATCGTGCTGTTCGCGCTGTCCCTGGTCGCGGGCCTGATACGGCGCTGAGAGCCGTCGCGCAGCCTGCGGCCCGCACGCGGGCGATCCGAGCCTCACTCGTGCCATTGCAGATCGACCGGCGCAGATGGGAACGCGGGGCTGGCTATCACGTTTAACGTTTGGCTTCCTCGTTGAAGTCGTGTGGCACCAAATGGGCTGGGAGACTTGGCGTGGGGAGCAACAGAGAGCTTGCCAACATCACGGTGCTGGTCGCCGAGGACGAGCCGCTTGTCGCGGTGGGCGTCGTCAATCAGCTGACCGAAGCGGGTGCAACCGTCGTGGGCCCCTGCTCCACAAGCGGCCGCGCGATCGCGGCGCTGGACGAGAACGATATCGACGTGGCGATCATCGACTTTGTGCTGGCCGACGACAACACCGAAGGGTTGCAGGCCGCGCTTGAGGACAAGGGAATCCCCTACATCGTGGTCACGGGCTACCCGCGGGTTCTCGTGCGGCGCGACCGGCACCAGCCTGTGCTGTCGAAGCCGGTCTCACGCGAAGCCCTGACCTCGACCGTAAGGGCGCTCTCGGGCGCCTGAGCGCCGGGGCGGCTCTCCGGTTGCGGCACGCGATACACTGTGCCGCGTTCATGTGCCATGGCTACTCGCCATACCGCCCGATCACCGATATCGAGCACACGTTCTGGTGCGGGAAGCCGCCGAGGTTGTGGGTGAGGCCGCGGCGGGGCAGCTCCCGGCGCTGGCGGGGGCCGGCCTTGCCCTGCATCTGCAGGTAGATCTCGTAGATCATGCGCATGCCCGAGGCGCCGATGGGGTGGCCGAAGCACTTGAGGCCGCCGTCGATCTGGCACGGTACCCGGCCGCCGGCGTCGTAGAAGCCGTCGAGCACGTCCTTGATGGCGCCGCCCTCGGGCGAGACGTAGAGGTCCTCCATGGTGACGAGCTCGGTGACCGAAAAGCAGTCGTGCACCTCGATCAGGTCGATCTCCTCGCGCGGATTGTCGATGCCGGCCTCCTTGTAGGCGCGCTTGGAGGCCACCCGCGTGGTGGCGAAGTAGCTGCCGTCCCAGGAGTTGTGCGCCGCCTCCGTCCCGTTCGAGACCGCGAGCTGCAGCGCCTTCACGGAAATGAGGTCCTGCTTGCCGAGGCTTCTGGCGATCTCCGGCGTCGTTACGATGGCGCAGGCCGAGCCGTCGCTTACGCCGCAGCAGTCGTAGAGGCCGAGCGGCTCGGCCACCATCGGGGCGCCCAGCACGGTGTCGATGTCGATCCTGTTGGTGAGGTGCGCCTTGGGGTTGCGGTTGCCGTTGTCGTGGCTCTTGACGGAGATGTGGGCCATGGCGCGCTTGAGGTCCTCCGGGGCCTTGCCGTGCTTGGCGCGATAAGCGGCGGCGAGTTGGGCGAACGAGCCCGGCGCCGACAGGTTCGGCCACCACATGGAGTTGAGCGCCCCGCGCCCGCGCTGCGGCAGGCCGCCGTAGCCCGTGTCCTTGAGCTTCTCCACGCCGAGCGCCAGCGCGATGTCGGCGGCGCCGGACGCCACGGCATAGACCGCGCCGCGGAACGCCTCGGTGCCGCTGGCACAGTAGTTCTCCACCCGCGTCACCGGGATGTAGGGCAGCCGCAACGCCACCGCGAGCGGCACGCCCGACTTGCCGACGTGCTGCTCCTCGATGGCGGTGGCGAGCCAGGCGGCCTCGATCTGGTTCTTCTCGATGCCGGCGTCGGCGATGGCCTCCTCGAAGGCCTCCACCATCAGGTCGTCGGCCTCCTTGTCCCAGCGCTCGCCGAACTTGGAGCAGCCCATGCCGAGGATCGCCACCTTGTCGCGGATGCCGGTTGCCATTGGGTGAGTCTCCTGAACGTGTCGCATTTATTGAATCGGCAGTCGGGCGTCGGCAGTCGGGGGTCGGCAGTCGGGTCCTCGTACGACGCCCGACGCCCGACTGCCGCTATTTCGGCGCCGCCTTCCAGAAATAGCGTGTGAAGCCGCGTGCGGGGTCGTAGTCCTTGATGCGGAACATCATGCGCATGGGCACGCCCACGTCGGCGCTTGCCGCATCGCAGTCCGTGAAGTCGATCATGAGGCGCCCGCCCTCGTCGAACACCACCATGCCGTAGTAGTGCGGCGGGTCGGGCGAGTAGGTGAGGCGGTCGGCGGTGTAGGACTGCACCTTGGCCGGCATGTCGGCGAAGGGGTGGTCGTCCAGGCTGTGGAAGGCGTTGCAGTTGGGGTTCACGCATACGTTGAGCTTGGGGAACTGCAGCGTGCCGCACTTGCGGCACTGGCCGCCGATGAAGCCCGTCAGCATGCGGCGGTTGCGGTAGAGCGAGGAGAGCGGTGTGTGCTTGTCCACCTCGGCCCGCATCCCGCGCTCGATGGCGATGAGGTCGTTGAAGGCCAGGAACTTGGCGTAGTTGGTCTCGGCCTTGCCGCGCGCCAGGTGGCCCTTCACCCCGAGCCGCGGCGCCAGCTTCGGCAGCTGCTCGGTAGCCTCGAGCAGCAAGGCATCGCAGCCCTGGCCGAAGCCGACCACCAGGATCTTGTCCCCCGGCTTCGCCTTCTCCAGCGCGTCCACCAGCATCACCAGCGGATGCGCGGCGCCGGTCTCACCGCATACGGCGTGGAGGTGGTCGCGCACGGCTGCGTCGGGAATGCCGGCCCGCTTGGCGATGCCGGCCGCCACCCGCGGCAGCAGGCAGGGCATGGCAAAATGGGCGATGTCGGAGGGCTTGGCGCCGGTATTCTTGAACAGGTCGGCGAGCGCTGCCGGCACGATCTTGTTGTAGCCCTCGTCCCTGATCCAGCGCTCCTCCCAGGTGTAATCGAACTCGAAGCCTTCGCCGCGGAAGTGATCCACGAAATCGACCGTGCGGCTTGCATGCCCGATCAGCCGCGCCACCACCGGGCCGGTGCCGACCAGCAGTGCCGCCGCGCCGTCTCCCGTCTGCAGCTCCACCGGGCTCGCCGCCTTGGTGCGGCGCTTCTCCGAGGCCACCGTGAGGATCGGCCCGGCGCCGCCGCGGGCCATCTGCAGTGCCGCAACCAGCCCGGAGGTGGCGGCGCGCTGCGAGGCCGTGTGGTCCTGCGCGTTGACGCTGGGCGCAAGGTTCAGCGCCTCCAGCACGATGCCGGCGTTGAGGCGGTCCTCGAACGGGAAACTGGTGGAGGCCAGCGACAGCGCGGCCACGGCCCCGCGGTCCTGCCCGGTCAGGCAGTCGCGCGCGGCCTCCACCGCCATGGTGACGGCGTCCTCGTCCCAGTTGCACATGGTGCGCTCGCCCTTGGCGAGCCCCTTGAGCCCCGGGTTGAACCACGCGTTGGCGTCGGCCACCGCCTTGCGGGCGAGGCGGAGCCTGGGGAGATAGGCGCCGTAGGCGAGGATGCCGACGGTGTTGTCTGACATTTGCGGGCCTCAGTCGTGGGTATTGCGGCAACGCTGGCGATAAGAGCCGTCCCAATTGGCTACAGTGTCAGATTGTCGTCTTCGTCGAGCTCCCAGATCGGGTTGAAGGCGACTTCAAACAGGTGGCCATCCAAGTCCTTGAAATAGCCGCTGTAGCCACCCCAGAACACTTTCTGCGCGGGCTTGACGATGGTAGCGCCGAGTACCGCGACCTTCTGGAGAACCTCGTCCACCTCCTGCTCCGACTTGGCATTGTAGGCCAGCGTCAGACCCGCAAATGCGCTCGGCTGATAGGGCAGGGTCACGTCATCCGCCAGCTCTGCAAGGGGGTACAGCGCAAGCGTCATTCCGCCGAGCGGGAACAGGACGAGGTGGTCGAGGCTCTTGGCGGAGCGCTTCCAGCCAAGCCCTTTCTCCCAGAAATCCGCGGACCTCTGGATGTCCTTGGCGCCAAGAGTGATAAGTGTGAGCTTCTGTCTCACGTATCCGTTTCCCCGTCGGCCGTTACAGCGGCTCCCAGTTGAACACGTCGGCGGAGGCGTCGAGCGGATAGAAGGCGCTCTTGAACGCGGGCAGCATGGTCTCGGCGATGGCCTGCGGCGTCCAGCCGCCGTCCCTGTGGGCGACGCGGAGGGGGCGGGGCTGGCTCATCAGAAAGATCTCGTCCTTGCGCACGGCGAAGATCTGTCCCGTCACATCCTTGGAGAGGTCGCTGGCCAGGAATGCGCAGACGGGCGCGATCTTGGAGGCCGTCATGGTGTTCTGGATACGCTCCACGCGCGCCTTCTGCTCGGGCGTATCGGTCGGGATGGTGCCGATCAGCCGCGACCACGCGAACGGCGACACGCAGTTGGAGCGTACGCCAAAGCGCGCCATGTCGAGCGCGATCGACTTCGACAGCCCGACGATGCCCATCTTGGCGGCGGCGTAGTTGGCCTGGCCGAGATTGCCGATCAGGCCCGAGGTGGACGTGAAATGAATGAACGAGCCCGACCCCTGGTCCCTGAAATAGGGCGTTGCCGCCTTCGAGACGTAGAAGGCGCCGTAGAGGTGCACCTTGATGACGGCGTCCCAGTCCACCGCGCTCATGCGGTGCCAGATGCGGTCGCGCAGGATGCCGGCGTTGTTGACCACGCAGTCGATGCGGCCGAAATGATCGATGGCCGTCTTGACGATGCGCTCTGCCCCCTGCGGGTCGGCCACGCTGTCACCGTTGGCCACCGCGGCGCCGCCGGCCCTGGCAATCTCGTTCACGACTTGGCTGGCGACGCCGGTGTCGGCGCCCTCGCCGTCGGCAGAGCCGCCCAGGTCGTTCACGACAACCTTGCCGCCCTCGGCCGCCGCCAGCAGCGCGATCTCCCGGCCGATGCCGCGCCCGGCGCCGGTCACGACCACCACCTTGCCCGCGAGGCAACCCCCTTGAGCCATCCCGGCCTCCCTGTGCGTATTGCTTTGCGATCACAGTCGCACCGCGGCTGGGCGCGGTCAATTCTCGGGCCCTCATGCTCGCCGCCGACGGTTGTCAGGCCTCTCTGGTCCGACGCCCCCGGCTCGCGCCTGTTTGCGACTTTCTGACTGAGCAGGGATCAGCCGGGGACGGCCGGGTCGTGCAGGTCGAGCCGCCGCTCAATGCGGGCGAGGCGTTCGTCGGCCCGGTCGATGCGGTGCTCCACGCGCACGAGGTCGGCACGCAGATCCGCGAAGTCCACGCGAAGCCCGGCCACCTGCTTCTCGACGGAGCCGAGGCGCGCTTTGACCTCGCGCATGTCGACTGCCAAGGCGTCGACCTTGGCATCAATGTTGCGCAGATAGCGCAGGACCAGGTTCTCGGGCTCGTCGGCCATGGCGGCATCCTACAAGATGGCGGCTGCGGGCGCTACCGGGGACTCGGAGGATCGGACACCCGTCCGTCGATCGCATCGAGGTCCACGTGCTCCGGCCGGAACCCGACGCCGACGATCCGTGCCGGGATGCCCTGCAGCAAGGGGAACCATCGCTGCACGAAGCGTACGAGCCCGGGCAGCCTCGGCTCCTCAGAGCTTCTGAGCACCGGATCGATGACGCGGTTCTGCACCCCGATCTGGAAGGCCTGCGTGGCCCGGGTGGGAAAGCTCCGGCGCTGCTGGATCTTGCGCAGGTCGTCGTCGGCCGGGATGCCGCGCCGCAGCGGTCCGACCAGCAGGTTGGCGGCAGCAACGGCGTCCTGGATGGCGAGGTTGATGCCGACACCGCCGACGGGCGACATGGCATGGGCGGCGTCGCCGATGCACAGCAGGCCGGGCCTGTGCCAAGTCTCCAGCCGGTCCACCGTCACGGTCAGCAGCTTTGCGTCGTCGAGGCTGGCGATGGGCTGCGCCGCCGCCGGGCCGACAAACCCAGCCACGCGGGCGCGGAAGGCCTCCAGGCCCTGGGCCTTGACCGTTTCGGCCGTTCCCTTGCGGATGATGAAGGCGCACTGCCAGTAGTCGCCGCGGTCGAGCATGATGAGCGCGCCGCCGGCCTTGAAGCGGCCGAGCACGGCGCCTCGCTCCTGGGTTCCGTGTGGCAGCCTGAACCACAGCACGTCCATCGGCGCGCCGAGGTCCCTCACCTTGAGGCCGGCGGCCTGCCGCAGCATCGAATGCCGGCCGTCGGCGGCTATGACGAGATCGGCGGTGAGGTGCCGCTCGCCCGACGGCGACCGGGCCACGACGCCGGCGATGCGATCGCCGTCGCCGATCAGATCGACGGCCTCTGTCTCCATCGACAGGCCGAAGCCTGGGAAGGCCTTGGCCTGCGCGGCCATGAAATTGAGGAAGTCCCACTGCGGGATGAAGGCGATGAACTTGCAGCGCGTGGAGAGCCGCCCGAAGTCGGCCGCACGCATGCGCTCGCCGCCGATCTCCACCTCCGCGTAGCGGATCTCCTGGTGCGGCAGCCGCAGAAAGGCGTCAAGGAGACCCAGCTCGGCCAGGTTGTCCATGGTCGAGGGGTGGATGGTATCGCCGCGGAAGTCGCGCAGGAAATCGGCGTGCTTCTCAAGCACCGTCACGCCGATGCCCGCCCGCGCCAGCAGGTAGCCCGTCATCATCCCCGCCGGCCCGCCGCCGGCGACGAGGCATTGGGTGTGTGTCGCGGTGTTGGCGTTCACGGCGTCCTGCTCCTCGCGCCACGGCCGGCGTCACCGCCGGCGTCACCGGATGTGTGCCGGACCGGGATAGCACGAACGCGTGGCAGCCGCAGGTCTCTTCCAGGATCGGCAATCGGGCGTCGGCAGTCGGGGCGATGCCGGGGGCCGACTGCCGAGGACTGACGCCCGAAGACCGACGCCCGATTGCCGTTAAGCGCAGTCTCGGTGCAGCTAGCCCCTGAGCCCGAGCTTGCCGAGGATGGGCGCGAGCGGAGACGGACTGCGGGCCTCCTGCGCCTCGGTGCGCTGGGCGAGCGCCAGGGCCAGCGCGCGGAACTGCTGGGCCGCACGCGCTTTGCGCGAGTACTCCTCGATCATCTGGCCGTTGTTGGCGGCGGCGCCGAAGGTGTCGGCGTCGAGCTCGATCACCTGCGCCGGTTGCAGGTCGAGGGCGGACGAGAGCTCCTCCACCGTCAGGTCCGGACGCTTGCGCCGTTTCGTCATGTTGATGACCAGACGCGGCGGCCGCCCGTGGTGGGCCTCCAGCAGGTCGACGAGGTTGCGGGCATTGCGCAGGTTGGCGAGGTCGGGCGCGACGGTGAGGACGACATCGTCGGCTGCGAGCAGCACCTGTCTCAGCCAGGGCGTCCAGGCGTGCGGCAGGTCGAGGGCCGCGAACGGCACGTGCTGGCGCAGCGCATCGAGCACGGCGCGGCACGCGCCGGCGGAGATGTCGTAGTCGCGGTCGAGCGCCACGGGCGCGGCCAGGATGCTGAGGTGCTGGGAGCACCTGGTGAGGAGCCGGTCGAGCGCCGCCTCGTCGAGCCGCTCCGGGGCCTGCAGGGCCTCGGCTACGCCCTGCTGGGTCTCATGGTTGAAATCGAGCCCGGCGGTGCCGAAGGCGAGGTCGAGGTCGGCCACCACCACCTCGCATTTCAAGGTCTCCGACAGCGCCCAGGCCACGTTGTGGCAGACGGTGCTCGATCCCGTCCCCCCTTTGGCGCCGATGAAGGCGATGAGCCGGCCGGTGTGGCCCCCGGTCGGGGCGCCGCACAGCCCAGCCACGGCCTCGATGAACTGCGCCGGCGACACCGGGGCGATGAGGTATTCGGCGATGCCGCGCTTCATCATCTCGCGGTAGAACGGGATGTCATTGATGTGGCCGATGGCCACGATCCTGGTGGCGGGGTCGCACCGGTCGGCCAGCCGGCCCAGCCTGGCGAGCATCTGCGCCCGCGCCAGCGTCGTCTCGACCACCAGAATGTTGGGCGCGCGCGCCTCGGGGCCGGCGCACTCGGACATGGCCGCGTCGATGCCGCCGCCGCTCACCTCCATGTGCGCCTTGGCGAGGCGCCGGTCGGCGCCGGCGGCTTCGAGGGCCGCGGCCGTGCTGTCGGCCTCGCAGAACGCCTGGATGGATATGCCGGGAACCGTGCGCAGCGGTGCCGGTGGGGGGGCATCGGCCGACCGCGGCCGGTCGTGCGAGGCCAGGCTGCGGGGCGGACGGCTCTCGGTGGGGGCCGGGAGCGCGAGCAGCCCTGAGGGAGCGAGGCGCGCGGACGTGGGCCGGCGAAACTCTGGTTGGCGCGTCATCGGTTTGGTCTTGGGGTCTCGCCTCTTCGGGCTTCACGCGAAAAGGCACGCTCGGCCTGACATAACGGCGGTGCGCACACCGAGAAATTGCAGCTATCACTATGTCACAACCTCTGCGCACATCAACGAGGCCGGTCTGCCACGCGAATGTGGGCGTGAAATCGTCAATAACCGGTTAATTCAGATGTGGCATCCTGATGCAGCGTGGGGAGATGTTCTCTGCACATCGTGAGGTTTGCGGCCGTCGGTCGAATGTACGTCGAATGTACAACCGGTTGGTGCTGGCCTTTTGCCGTTGGCCCCGGTCGTTGGCCCCGGATTGCCCAAAGGGGTACATCCCACTTATGCTGGCCGCCGTTCAGGATGTACGGGGGCGGGCCTCGACTTGGTCATGGGACGACGGTCGTCGCACACGCCGCAGCAGATCCGCGCGCTGATCCTTGACTCGGCCCAGGAGATCATCGAGGCGCACGGTCTGGCGGGGCTCTCCGCGCGCGAGATCGCGCGGCGCATCGGCTATTCGCCGGGCACCATCTACAACATGTTCGCCAACCTCGACGACGTGGTGCTGAACGTGGAGGCGCGCGTGCTCGATGCGCTGGACCAGCGGCTGTCTGAGGTGGAGCCGGGCAGCGATGGCATTGAAGCGGCGGTGGGCGCCGACGACCGGCTGATCCGCATCGCTCGCGCCTACCTGGCCTTCACCCAGGAGAAGCCGCGGCTGTGGAACCTGCTGTTCGAGCATCACATGCCGCGCGGGGCGGAGCTGCCCGCCTGGTACCAGCAGAAGCTCGAAGGCCTGACGGCGCAGATCGAGCGCGCGCTGGCGCCTTATTTCCTGCCCGGGAGCGAGGACGAGCGCCGGCGCGCGGCGCAGGCGCTGTGGGCGGGGGTGCACGGCATCACCTCGCTGTCGACGGCCGACAAGCTCTCCGTGGTGACGACGGAGACCGCGGGCCGCCTCATCGATGACCTGGTCGGCACCTATCTCGCGGGCTTGGCGCGGCAGCAGCGAAATGGCGGGGCGGGCGGGCCACGGACGCCGCCGCTCAGCGCTGCGTAGCTTGGGCATCAGCCGCAAGGTGGGCGATGGCGTTGGCGTAGTACGCCAGCAGCACCCGCTCCTCCAGGTTGGCGCGGTAGAGGCCGTCCTGCAGCAGCACCATGCGGCGCAGGAGCAGCATGCGCAGGCCCACCTCCACGGCGTACTCCTGGTCGTGGCGCGGGATGTACACGTGGGCGCCGCTGCCGGCGAGGCGCTGCATGAGGCCGTAGACGGCGCTTTTCAGCTCCAGACTCGACAGCCCGGCCTCGCCGGCGGCCAGCACGGCTGTCGCGACCAGCGAGACCGGCAGCGCCGGCACCACGGCCCCCACCTCGCGCATCAGGCGGCGGCCCAGGTGCTCGATCTCGGCGTGGCGCTGCTCGGCGGAGAGCGCGCGCAGGTCGATGGCATGGTCGCGCAGGTACTCGCGCAGCGACAGCGGGCGGCCGAAGCCGACGCAGGCATAGCCGTAGCGGTGCCAGCGCCCGCGCAACCTGAGCCACAAGCCGCGCGCGAGGAAGCGGGCGAGCACCAGCGGGTTGAAGGCGAAGCGCGGGCGCTCGCCCTGCGGCGTGGTGGCGGCGGCCAGCTGGATGCGATCCTCCAGCACGCGGTCGTAGTTGAGCCCCACCGGCACGAACACCACGTCGCGCGGCCCCTGCGGGTCGAAGCCCGACACCATGTAGCTCAGAATGCCGAGCTTGGGCGGCCGCAGCGCCCCGTCCCGCGTCAGTCCGCCCTCGGGGAAAAGCGCCTGCGCCACGCCGGAGGCGGTGGCCATATGGACGTAGCGTGCCAATACCTTGCGGTAGAGGGGGTTGGACGCGTCGCGGCGCACGAAATAGCCGCCCATGGCCCGGATCAGGCTCTGCAGCATCCACACCCGCGCCCACTCGCCGACGGCATAGCTGAGAGCCGACCTCTCGGAGACCAGGTAGGTGACGAGCACGTAGTCCATGTTGGAGCGGTGGTTGATGACGAAGATCACCGAGGCGTCGTCGGGCACCTGGGTCAGCGCCGCCTCCTCCAGGGCGCCGACGCGGACCCGGTAGAGCGCGGTGGAGAGCCGCTTGGCGAGCGCCGTGCCGATGCGGAAATAGGCGTACGCACTGAAGGCGGGCACGATCTCGCGGGCGTAGCGGCGCGCCCGCGCATGGGCCACGGCCTTGGGCTCGCCGCGCGCCTTCGCCTCGTCCTCGACGGCCTTGAGCACCTCGGGGTCGAACATGAGCTGCTCGATGAGCTGGCGCCCGCGCGCCAGCTTGAACGGCGGGATCTTGAGATGCAGGCGCGCATTCAGCTCGTCGATGGCCCGGTTGGCCCGCCGCCGCAGCCACCAGCCGAGCGCCGGCCCGAACAGCCGGTCGATGAGCGCGACGACGGCAAGCCCCGCCACGGCAACGGCCACCCACACCGGCACTGTCACCGTCGAAGCCACGCCCCCTCCCCAAGTCGCAATCTCGCGCTATCGTCATTATGCAGCCACGGACGCCCCCCGCGCCAGTGCGGGAGTAACCGGGTGCCTGCTGGGCGCCCTGGACCGTTCAGGATTGCGCCCGTGAGGCATGCATACTACGGGCGGGCATGAAGGCAACGCGAGAGGGGAGCGCCGGGGCGCAGACGCGCAGGGCCGGCCCCAGCAGCTGCTATCGGAACGGCAGATCGGTGCTGCCCGGCCGCACGCCCGCCTGCGTCAGCATGCAATGCACCTGCCCGCGGTGGTGGGTCTGGTGGTTGAACATGTGGGTGACCAGCAGCCACCTGGGGTTGGTCAGCTCGCGTCCGACGGCGCCCGAGAACCACGTCAGGTCGCCTGCGAGCCCCGCCGGATCGAGGCGGTCGGCCCACTCGATGATGACCTGGTCGAAGGCCGTCCGCTCGCGTTTGAGGTCGCCCCAGGCCTCGTACATGCCGACCGAGTCGGGGATGCTGGAAGCCTTGGGCTTCGGCGTGCCGGCGAAGCGGCTCATCCAGATCTGATCGCCGTAGAGGATATGGTTGAGGGTGGCGTGGATGGAGCCGAACCACGCGCCGCGCGGCGCCTTGCGGGCCCTATCGTCGAGCCCTTCGGCGGCGCCGTAGAGGTTCTCGTTCTGCCACCGGTTGTACTCCGCCATGGCGCGCACGTGGCCGGGGGTGATCATGTCGACCTCAGGCTGTAGGTGAGACGGGAGATGTCCTGCGCCAGCACCTCGTCGCTGCGGCCGTCGACCGCCGCCACGGCCTGCAGCATGCCGATGAGATCGGCGCGCTCCGTCACCCCGCAGGTGCGGACGATGACCGGCGTGAGCCGCCGGAACACCTCGCCGGCGTCGGTGCGGTCCTGCACCAGCCAGCGGGCACGGGCCAGCAGCTCCTCGGCCTGGCGCTCCGTGGCACCGAAGTGCTTCACCATCTCGGCGGCGATGGCGGCCCGCTCGCGCTCGGTGATGGCGCCGTCCGACTGGGCGGCTGCCACCATCATGACGGCCGCGGCCTCGCGGGCGTCCTCCACGGCTTCGAGCGGGCTCTTGAGCTGCCTGCGGCGCCAGCCCCAGCGGCGGAACAGCCCGCGCGCCTCGTCGGCGGCGTCGGCGATGTCACGCGCCGCGTTGGCCGCCTGCTGCATGCGGAACAGGATTAGGGCGGCGGCGCCGAGCACGGCGCCGATGATGGCGATGATATGCATGCGGTTCCCCCAAGGACAAAGGAAAGCCACACGACGCGCCCCAACGAGCCCGGCAGCGAAGGGGGCGGCGGCTTATCCTCCGCTAGCCTATGATCTCATCTGGGCGAAAATTCAGCGCAATCTCGGCGGCCGCATTCTCCGCGCTGTCCGAGCCGTGCACCGAGTTGCGCTCGATGCTCTCGGCGAGCTCCTTGCGGATGGTGCCGGAGGCGGCCTTGGCCGGGTCGGTGGCGCCCATCACGTCGCGGTAGGCCTTCACCGCGTTCTCACCCTCCAGCACCTGCACCACGATGGGTCCCGAGGTCATGAACGCCACCAGGTCGCCGTAGAAGGGTCGTGCCTTGTGCACCTCGTAGAACTTCTCCGCCTGAGCCTTGCTCCAGCGCACGCGCTTCTGGGCGACGATCCTGAGGCCGGCCTTCTCAATCAAGGCGTTGACGGCACCGGTCAAATTGCGCGCGGTGGCATCCGGCTTGATGATCGACAACGTGCGCTCGATGGCCATCCGGCTCTCCTTAAGGTTGTCCTTATTGCGCCTGCATTGCGCCTGCGGGCTGCCTTATATCCCTGCTCCATCGTTTCCCACAACCGTACGGCCACGCTGCAGCTGCGACGGTGCTCCTCCGCCCGGTGCTCCTCCGCCCCCTTGTCGGGGGGGCTGGGGATTGGGAACCCCGACCCCTGATGTTTTGGGGGGGACCTCCGGCGTTCTGCCTCCTCGACAAGGGGGGCGGGGGACCCCTGCGGCACGCGTTCATGATTTTCGATGCGACGCCCAATTGCCGCGCGCAAGTTGCCTTTCCTTGGCCGCAAACGGGCGGCTAAGTCGCTGTGTTCCTGGACCATTGAAATCACCAGGCACTAGTATTCCCGGCGCGAAGCGTGGTAGCTCGCTCCAGTGAGCATTTCTCCTGGAGCTGCGGGCACCTTCGGCCGCACCGGCGACACACCAGTGACAAGCGATGTCAGGGCCAGCCGTAAACCCGCAATGGTATCTCGCCCGCGACGGGCAGCAGTTCGGGCCGATCTCCGAAGCCGAGATGGCCAAGCTCGTCGAGCTGGGACACCTGCAGCCCACCGACCTCCTCTGGCGCGACGGTTTTCCCGACTGGCGGCCGGCCATGGTGGTGTTCCCGCCGCACGGGCTGGCCCAGCCGCGCGCGCCCATGCGCGGGCCTCCGGGGGCGGGTCCTGCCGCACGTCCGGCGGACGAGCTGTTGGCCGATCCGGCTCCCATCGGACGCAGGAGCGCCCGCGTCCAGGAGATGGCGGATGAGGAGCATCGGCCGAGGCGTGGAGTGCGTGTCGTCGCGTTCCTGCTGCTGGTCGCCCTTCTGGCGGGTGCCGCGGTCGCGGGCTACCTCTACCGTGACCGGCTGACGAGCATCGCCACGTCGCTCACGGCATCGCTCAGCGCCTCGTCCGGTGCCATGGATGTTGCCGACCGCAAGAGCCTGGAGATGCCTCCCCTGGTCGGCTTCCGCGCCGGCTCTGTCGATGCCATCGACGCCACCCTGCAGAACACGGCCCTATGGCGCGTCATCAAGCGCGAGTTCCCCGACTGGTACACCGAGCGCCTCAACGAGGCGGCGGCGCTTGCGCGCGACAACAAGGACGACGCGGTGATCGGCCAGCTGGTGGCCCGCAAGCTGGTGGAGCTGCGCCGCCAGCAGGTGGCCAACGGGCTGTCCGCCAAGCTGCCGATGCTCAAGACGGTGGCCAGCGCGTACTACGACACGCTGACCAGGCTGCGCAAATACAACCCCGAGGCCTGCAGCGGCTTCATCAAGCAAGGCGAGGCGGAGCCGTTGATCGTCGCCCTCCTGCAGGGCTCCGATCAGACCGCGCATCTGCAGGCGCTGGCGACGGTGGTGTTCGAGGCGATCGCCGACGGTCGCCAGGTGCCGCGCGTGCATCCGCGGCCGAGCCCGGCGCAGTACGAGATGCTGGCCAATGAGCTCACCAAGCGCGGCTGGACGCAGGCGGACTTCCAGCTGCTGACGAGCAAGCAGGGCCTGGCCCAGGCCGAGCCGGACAAGGTGTGCCAGCTCGTGCAGGAATTCTTCGGCGCCCAGCTCGCTCTGCCCGACGCGGAGGTGCAGATGCGGCTGCTGGTGGATTCGCTCAGGCCCGTCTTCGCCGGCTGACTTGCGCGCTCAGATGGGGGGCCGGCGCGGCGCCTCGTCCATCCACAGGATTTCCCCAGCGTCTTGCGGCTGCGCGGCGCTGCGGCCGTGCTCCGGCCGCGCATCGGGGCTATAGCTGCGGCCAAGGGAGCCGGCCAAGGCGGGGACGCCTCCGACGTGGGGACGCGTCGGACGGTGCTAGTCGGCTCCCGGCGCCCCCTCGGCGCCCCCTCGGCGCCCCCTCGGCGCCCCCTCGGCGCCCCCTCGGCGCCCCCGGGCCTCGCAGGCCCTTCCTAAGCCCCGCTGCGTTCGCGCTTGCCCGCCGCCATGGCCGCGGGCACCATGCAGCCCGCTGGTGCACCGACGCGAGGCCGACACCCCAATGCTGACGCTGCTCTCCCACCCCTTCTCGCCCTACGGGCGCAAGGTGAAGATCGCCATGGCCCTGAAAGGGCTCAAGGACCGTATCGAGGTGGTCCAGGTGGACACCAACCCCCTCGACAACCCGGGCATCACGCGAGTCAATCCGCTCGGCAAGATCCCGGCGCTCGTCATCGACGGCGACACCGCCATCTTCGACAGCAACGTCATCTGCGAGTACCTCGACACCCTGGCGCCGGCGCCGGTGCTGTTCCCCAAGGGCGGTGTGGAGCGCATGCGCACTCTGACGCTGGGCTCGCTCGCCGACGGCATTCTGGATGCGGCACTGCTGCTGGTCTACGAGAAGCGCTTCCGGTCCGAGGACAAGTGGCACGCCCCCTGGCAGGAGCGCCAGCAGCTCAAGATCGACCGCTCGCTCGATTTCCTGGAGCGCAGCCCGCCGGTGTGGACCGCCAGCCCCGATTACGGCCACCTGACGCTTGCCTGCGCGCTCGGCTATCTCGACTTCCGCCACGAAGGCAAATGGCGCTCCGGCCATCCACGCCTGGTGGCGTGGCTCGACGAGTTCGCCAAGGCCGTGCCGGCGTTCGAGGAGACGACGCCGAAGGCGTGACGGGTGAAATGGCGAAGTGGCGAATGGCGGCATCATTCGCGATTGGCCATTCGCCATCGCGCCTCGATGGGGAATGCTGCGATGAGCCGCGAGATCGTCAACGCCGTCTGCAGGACGCTCCCCGGCGCTGCGGTGTCGGATCCCTGGGGCGGGGGCCACGACGCCTGGAAGGTGGGCGGCAAGATGTTCGCTTGTATCGGGGCGGTCATGCCGGGCGTCTCGCTCAAGACCGATAGCGTCGAGACGGCGCAGATGCTGATCGAGGCGGGCGTGGGTGTGAAGGCGCCCTACTTCCACCGCTCCTGGGTAAACCTGCCCTGGGGCACCGCCGAGGCCGAACTGCGCCACCGCATCACCGCCTCCTATCGGCTCGTCCGCGCCAGTCTGACAAGACGGGCCCAATCAGAGCTGGCTCCGTTCGAGAGAGCAATCGCCGATGCACCTGACGAGACCGACGTCGGCTCGTGTGTGCGCCGTCCCAGAACAACCCATCGGAAGACCGGCTGAGCCGCTATGAGTTCAATGAGCATCGAAGCCCAGACGACGACCCGCTGGCAGGACCAGGTCTACGACCTGCTTCGCCAGAACGACGTCACTCAGATCGCCTACGTCCCCGACGCCGGGCACAAGATCCTGATCGAGCGGGCGCTGGCCGATCCGGGGGTGCACGCCGTGGCGCTCACCACCGAGGAGGAGGGCGTGGCGCTGCTCGCCGGCGCCGACCTGGGCGGGGCGCGCGGCGCTCTACTGATGCAGAGCAGCGGGGTGGGCAACTGCATCAACATGCTGTCGCTGATGGGCGGCGGGCGCTTCCCGTTGCTGGCGCTGGTCAGCATGCGCGGCGACTTCGGCGAGGGTAATCCGTGGCAGTATCCCATGGGGCAGGCGACACAGAAGGTGCTGGAGGCGATGGGCGTCATCTGTCTGCGCGCCGAGACGCCCGATGAGGTGGTGCCTATCGTCAGCGCCGCCATCACCACGGCGTTCCGGGCCGGCGGTGCGGTGGCGGTGCTCCTCACGCAGCGGCTGATCGGGTCGAAGAGGTTTTGAGATACCCGTCATCCCGGCCGGAGCGATGCGAGCCGAAGGCGAGCGGCGCTGCGAGCCAGGATCTCGGGAGGGAGATACGTGGATAAAGGTCCCGGATAGCTTCGCCCTTGCAGGGCTCAGCTTCCGGGATGACGGGTGGTGACAGGGATGACAACGCGGACCAAGACGATCGCTGACGCGGTCGCTCCCGCCTTCGTGCTCGACCGCGTCGAGGCCGTACCGGCGCTGATCGGGCGGCACGAGGATTTCCTGCTCGTCACGGGGATCGCCGGCACGTCTCGCGACGTGGCGGCCCTGGCGGATGACGGCGCCCACATCTACACCATGGCCGGCGCCATGGGCGGGGCCACCATGATGGGCCTGGGGCTCGCCCTGGCGCGCCCCGACAAGCGCGTGCTGGTGGTGACGGGCGACGGCGAGCTGCTCATGAACGTGGGCTCGCTCGCCACCATCGCCGTGCTGAACCCGCCAAACCTGTCGATCCTGTGCGTGGACAACGGCCACTACGGCGAGACCGGCTACCAGAGGAGCCACACCAGCCTGGGCGTGGATCTCGAGAAAATCGCCGCCGGCTCCGGCATCAGGCGCAGCCTCACGGTGGAGCGCGAAGCCGAGATCGCCGAAGGCGCCCGCCTCATCCGCGAGGGCAACGGCACGGCCTTCGTGCTCCTGCGCGTCAAGCCCACCGAGCCGCCGTCCTACAAGCGCAACCTCGACCCGGCAGCCTGCCGCGTGCGGTTCCGCACGGCGCTGCTGGGGAGATGAAGGCTAGCCGCGGAGAAAATCGAAGTCGCAGCCGTCGGGGGCCTGCAGCACGGACTCGCGGAACAGCTTGTCGTAGCCGCGAGCAGGGGGCAGACGCTCCGGGTCTGACACCGTAGCTCCAACGGCCGGCTGTGCGACGGTGTCAGAACCAGAGGGTCCGACACCACGCCGCGCCAGCTCCGCCTCGTCCACCAGCAGGTCGAGCCGGCGCTCCTTCACGCTCAGCCTGATCCGGTCGCCGGATCGCACCAGCGCCAGCGGCCCGCCCACCGCCGCCTCGGGCGCCACGTGCAGCACGATGGTGCCGTAGGCGGTGCCCGACATGCGGGCGTCGGAGATGCGCACCATGTCCTTGACGCCGGCCGCCAGCAGCTTCCTCGGGATCGGCAGGAAGCCGGCCTCGGGCATCGCGGCAGGGCTGCGCGGGCCGGCGTTCTGCAGGACGATGAAGTCGTCGGCCGCGACATCGAGCGCCGGGTCGTCGATGCGGGCGGCGAGATCCGCCAGCGAGGAGAACACCACGGCGCGGCCGGTCTTCTCGAACAGCTCCGGCGTCGCGGCCGAGCGCTTGAGGATGGCCCCGTCCGGCGCCAGCGACCCGAACAGCGCCACCAGCCCGCCCTGCGGCTCGATCGGCTCGGCGGTGGACTTGATGACGCGCCGGTCCACATAGGCGCCCTCCTCGGCGGCCAGGCGCTCGCCCAGGGTCTCGCCGGTGACGGTGAGGCAGTCGAGACGCAGCAGCGGCTTCAGCTCGCGCAGCACCGCGCCGATGCCGCCGGCGGCGAAGAAGTCCTCCATGTAGAACTCTTCGCCCACGGGCTTCACCGCCGCCAGCACCGGCGTCGTATCGGAGAGCTCGTTGAGGCGCGCGAGATCGAGCCTCGCTCCCACGCGGCCGGCAATGGCCGCAAGATGGATCACGCCGTTGGTGGAGCCGCCCAGCGCCAGCAGCACCCGCGCCGCGTTCTCGATGGCACCCGCGGTGATGATCCTGTCGGGCGTCAGGTCGGAGCGGGCGAGCGCCACGGCGCGCGCGCCGGTGGCCTCGGCGGCGCGCAGGCGGTCGGCGTGCACCGCGGGGATGGCGGCGGTGCCCGGCAGGGTCATGCCCAGCGCCTCGGCGATGGCCGCCATGGTGGAGGCGGTGCCCATCACGGCGCAGGTGCCGGCGGTGGTGACGAGGCGGCCCTCCACCGCCTCGATCTCCGGCTGGCTCAGCCGGCCGGCGCGGTATTGCGTCCAGAACTTGCGGCAGTCGGTGCAGGCACCCACGCGGTCGTCCTTGTAGCGCGAGGTCATCTGCGGGCCGCCGATCAGCTGGATCGCCGGCTTGCCGGCGCTGGCAGCACCCATCAGCTGCGCCGGCACGGTCTTGTCGCAGCCCCCCATCAGCACCACCGCGTCCATGGGCTGGGCGCGGATCATCTCCTCGGTGTCCATGGCCATGAGGTTGCGGAACTTCATGGAGTTGGGCGCCAGCGTGGATTCGTGCAGCGAGACGGTCGGGAACTCCAGGGCGATGCCCCCCGCCGCCGCCACGCCGCGCTTCACCGCGTCGAGCAGCTCGGGGAAGTGCCGGTGGCACGGGTTGAACCGGGAGTAGGTGAAGGCGATGCCCACCACGGGCCGCGCCAGCTCGTCGCCCGAGTAGCCCATCGATTTGGCGAACGCGCGCCGCATGTAGATGGAAAAATCGCGGTCGCCGTAGCTCTGCAGACCGCGTAGGAACCCGCGCTCGCTCTGGCCCTGATCGGATTTGTCGCCCGGTTTGCCCATGTGCCCTCGCAGTGTTGCCTGGGCACTTTAGCATCCGGGCCCCAGCCGCCCCTAGAGTCGTTCTGATTCAAGTGGGAGTACGCTTGTTGCCTGGGGCGCGCTTTTCCAACTGACGCGGATCGGCATCCATCCTTTGTTCGCTCGCTGCCAATGCCGACAGCCCCACCGGCGGTGCCGGCGAGGGTGCGACGGGTGGCGCGGTGCCTACTCCGCAACCAGTTTAACGAGGGCGGTTTCCCGCCCCCAACGGGGGCTGCCTTTCGGCACCGCGCCCGGCGATTTTCCGTCCCGCTGCGAGCCGCCGCCGCGCACTATGGTCAGCTGGTCTGACCCCGGTCATCGACGGCGCCATGAGCCCCCGGATCGGACGCCATCGCTGGCGCTCGCCAAGGGCCGACGCAGCGAGCCTCCTGGATCTCGGGCCACCCCTCCTTCCAGGACGCCGGCCGTCTGCACGTGAACGTCGGATGGCGCCATCCACGTCCCGTCGCAGCAAACGACGCCGCTATTGTATCAGGCAGCTTCAGTGCCCCGGGGATAGGCGCCGAGGCGCAAACTGACGGGCGTCTGCCGTCAACGTTGACACGGCGTAAACACACAAGCGCGCAGAACCGTAGGGTGCGATCACGCGAAGCGCGTATTGCACCGGCGTCCGCCTCGCCGACACGATAGTGCCTGTCATGGGCTTGCCCGGTGCAATGCGCTTCGCTTATTGCACCCTACGGACAATCGGCGAGCGGCTCGCCGATCAGACGGGCGCGGGCGCTACCTTGGCCGCCTCCGGAGCAGCCGGGTCCTGCCGACACTGGCACAGCGCCAGCGCGCTCTCGATCAGCCGCAGCGCCGACGTGTCCCTGGCCCGCTCCAGGATGCGGCCCTTGGCCGAGGCGCAGGCGTAGGGGCACACGACGCCCTTCTGCGCCAGCTCGTCGATCTTCTGGTAGATGGTGCTCACCGCCAGCGGGGCGCAGCCGCAGCACACCATCTTCTTGTCGAGCTGCCGGTAGACGACGCCGGGCGTCGGCAGCGGCGCGTCCGGCTGCTTGAGGATTTCGACCAGCGCCCGCTCGATCTCGGCGTCGGAGATCACCAGGCATGAGCACACGATCACGGCGTTTGCCCCCAATGCTTTCTTAGTGGCTCCAGGCCGTTGCGGGCGGCATGAGCAGAAGCGACGCGGTGCGGGCCGAGGCCGGCGACAGCACCTGGCGCGCGTCGCGCATGGCGGTGGCGAAGCCCTCGGCCACCTCCACCACCTCGTCGATCATGGAGCAGCCGAGCAGGGTGAAGGCGCACGCCCGCATGGCCGGGCAGGCGTGGTGCTGGCAGGCGGCGATCATGGCGATGGCCACGCATTCGTCCTGGCAGAACTGGGCGCACTCGTTGGGCGCCGTCTTGAGCTCCCGCTGCGCGTAGCAGTCGATGGCGCGCACCCAGCAGGAGAGCTGGCCCACCGCCGTGCGGGCGGCGTCGGCGCCGATGGTGCCCGCGTAGGCCGACCAGGCCTTCTCCCAGTTGGAGATGTCGCCCGTCCTGAAGCCGTTGAGCCAGAGGCGGAAGCCGAAGCCGACCAGGCGCTCGGGCCCTTGGTGGTCAACGGCAGGCGCCGGGGCTCTCCCGAGCGCGCCGTCGCCGCCCGAGATGGTGCGAAGGCGTTTCATCTGTCGCCCCCGCGGCTGTCGGAGAGGCGGCGCAGGTCGCGCAGCGCGCGGCGGGCGGGCGGGAGGGCCTGCGGGGGCATATGCACCGCTTCTCCAATCTGGGGAGTTTCTCACTCCGGCATCGGACGTTTGCGCCCGTGTGACCGTGGCGCCTCGAATGAGATTTTGTCTGCCCGGGAGAACTGTCAAGGGCCTGATTGCACATTAGAATCTGTCAAATCGACGATTAGAATTTGTCGAAATACAAGGTGCGGAGAAACCTTGGAAGATCAATGCGCCGCCGCTGTTGCGAAGGCCTGCTGCGGCGCCCGGTTGCGGTGACTTGTCTCAACCGCCGTCGTGCAACGGACGGCGCGACCGGCTGCCGGCCAGGCTGGCCGCACGCGCGGCCGATCTTGTCTTGCCTCCCCGCGCCGTCGGCGAGGGCGGCGTTTGGCCGCGCAGCATGTCGGCGATGCTGTGCCGGTCGAGCACGTCGATGAAGGCCTCCAGTGCGTCGTCGAGCACCCGGTTCACGTCGTGGCCCCGCCCGCGCACGGCCGCCGTGCCGTCCTCCTCGATGGCCACCCGCGTGACCTCGGTGGCCCGCACCACGTCGCCGATGCGGATCTGGTTCGCCGGGCGCGCCAGCCGCACGCCGCCGTTCCTTCCGCGCATGGCCTCGATCAGCCCGGCCCTGGCCAGCAGGTTGACGATCTTGAACACGTTCTGCTGGGTGATCTCCAGCCGCTCCGACAGCTCCGCCACCTTGATCAGCTGGTCGCCGGCGCGCGCGCAGTCGATCAGGATGCGAATGGCGTGGCTGGTGGACTTGGTGAGCCGCATTTCTCGGCAATGCCTCCGGGCGCATAGATCTTTCCTTGAAGCACACCTTGCCCGATATCTCAATTGCGGGTGTTGTTGAACAGTGGTCAGCAGGCCGGATGCCACTGAAAACTGCAGACTGAAATCCCGCCCCGAAGCAATTGACGCAGGTCGGATGGCTCCGCTAGCCTCCGGCGCCGTTTGAGCAATCCTGGGGAGGGGAACGCGCCATGCTGACGCGTATTTTGCTCGTGCTTGCCGCTCTCGGCCTTGGTGCCGGCATTGCCGCCAGCCAGAGCCAGCCCGCCGCGGACCTCGATCTTCCCGCCCGCTGCCGCGCCAAGGCAGGGGAGGACCTCCAGGCCCTGGAGAAGCGCAAGGAGCGCCTGGAGAGCCAGATTTCCAAGGCACGTGCCGGGAAGTCTGCGGCGGAGGAGGCGGGCGTCAGGAAGCTCACCAAGAGCCAGGCGGCCCTGCTGGACGTGCTGTTCCGGATGCAGTGCCAGCAGTTGCGCCAGCAGGCGGTCGCACAGGAGACCGCCAGCGCCGAGCAGGTGCCCACCGACCGCACGTCCGCGAACCGGCCCAAGCGGCGCGCCGTCGGACGGCCGGCAGATACACCCGCACCGGGGGCCGCCGAGCCGGCAGCGCCGCCGCCGCCGCCGAAACAAGACGCGGCAAAGGCGGACGCCGCCCCCGCCAGCGTCATCGAGGTCACCACCTATTTCGCCACCAACCGCGGGCTGTCCGGCAAGAGCACACCCGCCACGCTCTACGACGCCAACGTATCGCCGCTGAGCTATGGCCGCGCCGTCGTCACCATCCCGAGCACCCACACGCCGGGCAGCCTGGAGCTGCCGAGCATCTGGCGGGTCCAGCTCCGGCCCGATCCGAAGCGGCACTTCACGCTCAAGTCGGCGGTCCCCCTGACCCTCGACGAGGCGCGCTCCGAGATGGCGAAGCGCCTGGCGGCGATGCCCTCGAAGGCGATCCTGGTCTACGTCCACGGCTACAACATGAGCTTCGCCGAGACGGCGATGCGCACCGCCCAGCTCGCCTACGATCTGGAGTTTCCCGGCCTGCCGTTCTTCTTCAGCTGGCCGTCGGCGGCGCAGGTGACGGGCTACCTGCGCGATACCGAGAGCGCCCAGCTCTCAGAGGAGGCGTTCGACCAGATGCTGGACGACCTGGCGCGGCTGCCGGCCGGGGAGATCTACGTGGTCGCCCACAGCATGGGCAGCCGCCTGGTCAGCCAGGCGCTCAGGTCCCGCGTCGACAAAGGCAAATCCACCTCGCGCCTCAGGGAGCTGCTGCTGGCCGCGCCCGACATCAACGCCGACCTGTTCCGCTCGACCATCGCGCCCCGGCTCAAGGCCATGCAGGCCATGCAAACCACCGTCTACGCCTCGTCCGCGGATCTCGCCCTGATGGCCTCCAAGGCGGTGCACGGCTATCGCCGCGTCGGCGAGACGGCCGGCGGCGTGTTCGTCTATCCCGGCCTCGACACCGTCGACGCCAGCGCCGCCTCGCTCGCCATGCGCGCCTTCGGCCACTCCTACCTCACCGACAGCGCCGCGGTGCTGAAGGACATCAGGTCGCTGCTGCGCCAGAAGCTGACGGCGAAAGCCCGCGGCCTGACCGAGGCCGGCACGCGGCCGGACATCTACTGGAGCCTGCCGTAGATCCGCAGGTCGCAATGCTGCGACGCGGCATTGCGCCGATGCGCAGTCTTCTTCGGCCGATGTCGGTTGTGGCGAGGTCGGATCGGCGCAACCGCGCTCCGCACGATTGCGCCCGACGGCACCCTGCCCTCACGGTAGCCGCATCGGTCTCCGCCGGAGGCGGGCGACAAGACGATTCGGCGACGGATTTTGCGGGAGATTGTGGTGCACCGGCTCGCGGGCAGGCGTTAAGTCAAGCATAGCGCAGACCCAACACGTCCCGGGGCACTACCTTGAAGGTGTTGGGTCTTCGCTGCTGCCCGACCCAACCTACAGCTCCTACAACCGTGTGACGTGGGCGGACACGCATTGCCAGCGTCCGTCGCGGAGGTGCCAGTCGTCGGTGTAGCGGCCGGCGCCGGGCGTGCCATCCGGCTTCTCATAGATCGTCCGGGCGTGGATGATGGCGAAGTCGCCGAGGACGCGGATGACGACATCGTGCTCGCGAATGTTCCGGACGGTCGATCCGCGGCCGATCTGCGCCAGGAAGGCCTTCCGGTCGATCAGGCTGCCGTCGGGGTTGGTGTTGAGGAAGTCGCCGGCGAGGTTGGCATCGAACCAGCCGACATCGGCCTCGTCCACGGCCCGGACGTAGTTGCGGTTGAGCTCTGTCAGGGTGGCGCGGTGCTTGTCGATCTCCGACATGGGGCTGGAATCCCTGCTACCTCGGATTGGGCCGATGGTTGAGAGTATTCGCTGATTGTTCCGCTGTCACCGCCGGTTTCTGGTAAGCTGACGGGCCATGAAGAACCATGGCACACCAACCAACACGGGCTCGCAGAAGGCGCCGTCCGATGTCGTCGGCCTGTACCGACGCGCATTTGCCGAATTCCGCTCGCGCGCCTTGTGGAACATCAGGGAATTCGAGGACCCGACCATAGAGCAGGTCCTGGCCATCACGCGCCAGCTCCGCATCGAGGGCGACATGAACGCGCGGCGTCTCGCCGAGCGGATCGAGGAGGCGGCCCGTGCCCATCTCTAGGCTGCAGTCGGACATCCTCCTGGTTATTGCCGCCAAGCGCGACCCTGAGAGCTTCATCGCGGGGGGCGTGCCGATCAATCGCTCTGGCCCACGCTATTCTTCCGATGTCGATATCTTTCATGACCGCGAGGAGCGTGTCGCTGACGCCGCGCTTGCCGATGCGGCCATATTGAAGGACGCCGGCTTCGATGTTGCTTGGCTCCGCCAGCAGCCCGCCACCTACAGCGCGTCGATTCGGCGCGGGAGCGAAGAGACCAAGCTTGAATGGGTGGCCGACAGCGACTATCGCTTCTTTCCTGTCGTCAAGGACGAGCAGTTCGGCTACGTCCTGCACATCGTCGACCTTGCCATCAACAAGACCATGGCTGCCGCGTCCCGGCGAGAGCCGCGCGACATCGTCGATCTGCTGACCCTGCACGACCGCGTCCTGCCGATCGGCGCCCTGGTCTGGGCGGCGGTCGAGATTGCGCCCGGATATACACCGGAGGGGCTGATGGCGGAGATTTGCCGCAACGCGCGGTATCCGGCAGAGGAGCTGCGGCAACTCGCAGCCGATCCGCCGGTCGATCCCGATGCCGTCATGCAGAGGTTACGCTCGGCGCTCAAGGAGGCCGAGCGGTTCGTCATCGCCATGCCGAGCGACAAGGCAGGCCTGTTGTTTCTTGGCGACGGCCGTCCGGTGCAGCCTGACCCGTCCAAGATCGATACCTATGCAACTCATGCGCCTCGGCGGCGGGGGCATTGGCCGTCGAGTCCCGACATTACCGCCGCTATGTTGGAACGCCTTCGAGAGTTCAAGCTCTAAAGGCCCGGACGCGGGACGAGCTGAGCCCAAAGCCGTTTCAAGCCGCCTCGTCCTTCACGCCCGGCTTCACCGCAACCCGTCCCAGCCGCCCGAACAGCGAGCCCCGTTCCGTAGCGGGGCGGGCGGCGGTCTCGGCGTGGTGGGCAAGAATCGCCTGCACGCTGTCGATGGGGAAGGGGCGCTGGAACTCGAAGCCGGCATCCAGGAGGCGCTGCGGCACGATCTGCTGGCGGCTGTGCACCGCGTCGGCCAGGAAGCCGATACGGCGCCGCAGGGCGAAGCGCGGTAGGGTCATTCGGGGGAGGCGCCGGGGGGCTGCCTCCTCCAACAGCACCTTGAGATCGAGCGAGCTCAAAGGCGCCGGCGCCACCGCATGCACAGCGCCGGCGACGCGGCGGGCGCGGGCGAGCCAGGCGAACAGTGAGACGGCGTCCTCCAGGTCGATGGCCGGGATGATCGACGGGTTGGGCGCCTCCTGCGCGGGCGCGCTCCAGGTCAAGCCGGAGGCGTGGAGCTGGCGCAGCGGCTCCAGGAAGCCGCCGGGGCCGACCACCAGGCCGAGCCGCACCGAGGTGACGACGGAGCCGTTGGCGGCGATCTGCTCCACGGCCTCCTCGGCCGCCAGCAGGGCCAGCGCCAGCTTGTCCCTGGGCCGGCGCACCGCGCTCGACTCGGTCAGCGGGTCGCCCGACCCGAAGCCGTAGACGCCCACGCTGGAGGCCGCGAGCAGGTGCACCTTCTGCCGCCCCAGCGCTTCGGCAAGGGCCTTGGCGACGGTGCGGCGCGACTCGACGACGCGCTGGCGCGCGACGCGCGTGGTCGGCGCGAACAACGGCTCACCCATCAGGTGGATGATGCGCTCCACGCCGGCCAGGGCCTCGGGGGGAAACGGCTCGGTGCGCGGATGCCACTCGAAGGCCAGGATGCGGCTGCTGTAGGCTGAGAACGCCTCCAGCACGCGGTGCGGGCGCCGCGTGATGATGCGCACCTGCTGGTTCTGGTCGAGCAATGCCCGCGTGAGGGCCTGGCCGATCAGGCCGGTGGCCCCGGTTATCAGGATCGTCATAAACCCCTCGCCGGTCGCTCCGGCGCGTCCCGTCAAGTCCCGCCACCGTGCATCCCGACCAGCCATTACGGCATGAGCATGGCCGCGGCAAGGGCGGGGGCGGGTTTGTGCGTGTAGTACGGGCAAGCGGGGTCAGACCCCTCGCCTCGGCCCCAGTGTTGAAAACCAGACGGCGGAGGCGAGGGGTCTGACCCGGGTCTGACCCCGGCCTACGCAACCTTGCGCGGCCTGATGGCGGCGATCTCCTGGCTCATGCCGTCCTGCGCCGTCTCGAGATCGAACTGGGCCTGGAGGCCGAGCCAGAAATCTGGCGTGGTCCCCCAATAACGGGCGAGGCGCAGGGCCGTGTCCGGGGGCACGGGGGTCTCCTCGCGAACCAGGCGCTCGATGCGGGTGCGGGGCACACGCAGGTGCACGGCGAGCGCGTAGGCGCTCATGCATCGCTGCTCTCTCAGGGGTAGGGCCGTTTGGGGCGTGAGCCTAACCCACCGCTTTGATGCGAAGATGGCACGCAACGGCGGATTACGGGCTTCACCGCAATTTGCGTCACGCGGTAGCCCGCCGCCGCTGCAACTGGTCCCACAGGAGTGCGAGGCAGAAGATCGCCGCCTGGATCAGCACGATGCAGGGGCCGGTCGAGCCGTTGATGTGGAAGCTGACGAGGGTGCCGAGCACGCTCGATCCGACGGCGACGGCCACGGCGACCATGAGCATGCGCTCGAAGCGGCGGGTGAGGAGGTAGGCCGTGGCTCCGGGCGCCACCAGCATCGCCACCACCAGGATCACGCCGACGGCCTTCAGCGACGCGACGATGGTGAGCGACAGCAGCACCAGCAGGCCATAGTGCAGCCATTCCACCTTGAGGCCGACGGCGCGGGCGTGCCGCGGGTCGAAGCAGTAGAGCAGCAGGTCGCGGCGTTTGGCGAGGACGACGGCCAGCGTGAGCCCGGCCACCACGGCGGTCTCGATCAGGTCGCGGTCGGTGACGCCAAGCATGTTGCCGAACAGGACATGCAGCAGATGCTGGTCGGTCTCGACCTTGGTGAACAGCACGAGGCCCAATCCGAACATGCCGGAGAACACGATGCCCATCACCGTGTCCTCCTTCACGCGGCTGTTGTCCTTGAGGTAGCCCGTTGCCACGGCGCAGAGGAGGCCGGCGGCGAAGGCGCCGACGGCGAGTGGCAGGCCGAGCGCGACGGCCAGCACGATGCCGGGCAGCACGGCATGGCTCACCGCGTCGCCCATCAGCGACCAGCCCTTGAGCACGAGGTAGCAGGAGAGCACGGCGCACACGGCCCCCGTCAGCACCGCCACCAGCAGGGCGCGCTGCATGAAGCCGTAGGAAAGCGGGGTGGCGACGAGGCTCCAGAGCGTGCCGAGGACGTCCGTCATGGCGAGGCGACCTCCGCGGCGGCGCGCGCCTTGCGGCGGCCGGCCAGCAGGCCGTGCGTGGGGGCGAATACGAACGCGGCCAGGAACACCAGCGTCTGCAGCACCACGATGACGCCGCCGGTGGCGCCGTCGAGGAAATAGCTGAGGTAGGCGCCCAGCGCGCTGGTGGCAGCGCCGATGGCCACGCTGGTGGCGAGAAGCCGCCCGAAGCGGTCGGTGAGGAGGTAGGCGGTGGCGCCCGGCGTCACCACCATGGCGATGACGAGGCAGGCGCCCACCGTCTGCAGGGCGGCGACCGTGGTGGCGCTGAGCAATGCGAAGAACAGCACCTTGAGCGCGGTCGGGCGCAGGCCGACGGCGCGGGCCTGGCTCTCGTCGAAGAAGAGGAGCATCAGGTCCTTCCACTTGGCGAGCAGCACCGTCAGCGTGACGGCGGAGATGATCACCACCTGGACGGCGTCCTCGTCGGAGATGCCGAGGATGTTGCCGAGCGCGATCGACTGGATGCTGACCGACGTGGGGTTGATGGAGACCAGCAGCAGCCCGGCGGCGAAGAAGGCGGTGAAGACGATGCCGATCACGGCATCCTCGCGCAGCCGGGTGCGGGTGCGCACCAGGGTCATGCCGAGCGCGGCCAGGATGCCGGCGAAGAAGGCGCCGGCGGCGTAGGGCAGCTTCAGGAGATAGGCCGCCGCCACGCCGGGCACGATGGAATGCCCCAGCGCATCGCCCATCAGCGACCAGCCCTTGAGCATCAGATAGGCGGACAGGAAGGCGCAGGTGCCGCCGACCAGGGCGGAGACCCAGATGGCCTTCACCATGTAGTCGTAGGCGAACGGGACAAGGAACTCGCTCATGCTTTCGCCCAAAATGCGCGAATGGCGAATGGCCAATGGCGAATGGCCGATGGCCGGAATCCCCATTCGCCACTCGCCACTCGCCATTCGCCCGATCTTCGACCCAACCTACTCCTCCCGCGGCTTCGGCGCGTGGTCCCGCCGGCTGTCGCCGTAGAACACGGCGGGGCGCTCGTCGTCGGTGAGCACGGTGAGGCCGCGGGCATCGTCGTCCTCGTGCAGCTGGGTGCCTTCGAGGCGGAAGCGGCGCAGCGTGCCGCCGAACGCCTTCTCCAGGTTGGCCTGGGTGAACACCTCCGCCGTCGGCCCGGCCGCCAGAACCGTGCCGAGGAGCAGTACCACCCGGTCGCAGTAGTCGGGCACGCTGCCGAGATTGTGGGTGGAGACCAGCATCAGCCGGCCCTCCTCGCGCAGCTCGCGCATGAGGGCGACGATGGCGTCCTCGGTCTTCACGTCGACGCCGGTGAAGGGCTCGTCGAGCAGGATCACGCGACCTTCCTGTGCCAGCGCGCGGGCCAGGAACACGCGCTTCTTCTGCCCGCCGGACAGCTCGCCGATCTGGCGGCGGCGGAAGCCCCACATGCCGACCCGGTCGAGCGCCTCGGCCACCTTGCGCTTGTCCTCGGCCGAGGCGATGCGCAGGAAGCCCATGTGGCCGTAACGGCCCATCGTCACCACGTCCTCGACCAGGACCGGGAAGTTCCAGTCCACCTCCTCGCTCTGGGGCACATAGGCAACGAGGTTGCGGCGCAGCGCGGCATCGACGGCGAGGCCGCCGATGCGTACCTCGCCCTGCTGCGGGCGCAGCAGGCCCATGATGGCCTTGAACAGGGTGGACTTGCCGCTGCCGTTGATGCCGACCAGGCCGCAGATGGTGCCGGGACCCAGTTCGAAGGTGGTGTCGCGCAGCGCGGTCGCGCCGCTGGGATAGGCGACGGTGACGCCCCGCACCGACAGGGAGGCCGTGAGCCCGTCGCGCGCGGGCTTGGCCGTGGCGCCGCCGGCAGTGCGGTCCAGCATCACTTGCCGAACCCTTTGACGATGGTCTCCACCGTCACCTTGAGCAGGTCGAGATAGGTCGGCACTGGGCCGCGCGCGTCGCTCAGCGAGTCCACGTAGAGAACACCGCCGTATTTGGCGCCTGTCTCCTTGGCGACCTGCCGGGCCGGCTTGTCGGAGATGGTGCTCTCGCTGAAGACCACCGGGATCTTGTTCTTGCGCACCTCGTCGATCACGCGGCGCACTTGCTTGGGCGTGCCCTGCTCGTCGGCGTTGATGGGCCACAGGTAGAGCTCGCGCAGGCCGTAGTCGCGGGTGAGATAGCTGAACGCGCCCTCGCTGGTGACGAGCCAGCGCTGGTTCTCGGGAATGGCCGCCAGCCGCTGGCGCAGCGGATCGTCGAGGGCCTTGATCTTGGCGGCATACTCCGCGGCGTTCTTGGCGTAGGTCACCGCGTTTTCGGGGTCGTGCTTGGCCAGCGCCTGGCGGATGTTGGCAACGTAGATCACGGCGTTGCTGGGTGACATCCAGGCGTGCGGGTTGGGCTTGCCGGTGTAGGGGCCCTCGGCGATGCCCATCGGCGGTATGCCCTCGGTGACGACGACGCTCGGCACCTCCCTCACGTTCTCGAAGAACCGCTCGAACCAGCGCTCCAGGTTCATCCCGTTCCAGAGGACAAGGTCGGCCGACTGGGCCTTCACCACGTCGAGCGGCGTCGGTTGGTAGTCGTGGATCTCGGCGCCGGGCCGGGTGATGGACTCCACGATAGCCGCCGAGCCGGCGACGTTCTGGGCGATGTCCTGGATGACGGTGAAGGTGGTGACGACGCGCAGCGGCTTTTTGGCTTGCGCCATGGCGGCGGAAGGTGCCGCCATCATTGCCAAAACGACCGCCGAAGCAAGCGCCAGCGCGCCCCGGATCCACCTGCTCATGACCATGTACGTGCTTTCGAAGAGGGCCGGGGAACAACCGTTGCCGTTCACCATAGTCGGAATCGTTCGCAACTAGCAACTGCAAATCGTTCGCAACTGACCGGATCGGGTTTCAGGGATCAGGTTTCAGGGCGCGCAAAAAAGGTCAGGGGCCCGTTTCGGCCCCTGACCCCTGAACCCTCGAGCCTGAAACTTGGGCCTACATGCCGACCAGCGCGCTCACCGAGGGGATCAGGCCCTGCTTGCAGAGCGCCTCGGGCACATAGACGCAGGCCACCTCCAGCGAGCCGCGCCACATCATCTCCAGCGCGACGTAAAGGACGATGACGAGGCCGAGCCAGGTGACCCACGGGAAGCGCACCAGCACCTTGGCGATGAAGGAGGCTGCCACCGCCATCAGCACCACGGCGATGGCGAGGCCGATGACGAGCACGCCGGTGTGGCCCTTGGCAGCGCCGGCCACGGCCAGCACGTTGTCGAGCGACATGGACACGTCGGCGACGACGATCTGGAGGATGGCGCTCCAGAAGCTGAGCGGCCTGCCGGCGTCAGCCTCGGCGCTGCCGGAGACCGCGGCGCCCACGGACGCCGCGTGCGAGACGTGCCGCAGCTCGCGGTACATCTTCCAGCACACCCACAGGAGCAGGATGCCGCCCGCGAGCGTCAGTCCGACGATGGCGAGCAGCTGCACGGTGACGGCGGCAAAGGCGATGCGCAGGATCACCGCGCCGAGGATGCCCCAGAAGATCACCTTGGCCCGCAGCTCGGGCGCCACTCGGGCGGCCGCCATTCCCACGACGATGGCGTTGTCGCCCGCCAGCACGACGTCGATGACGATGATCTGAAGGAGGGCGACGAGCTCCGAATGGAGGTCCATGAGGTCTACCGTGGGTTCCTTAGGAGAGGGCGGTGGGGCTGGCCGCTGCGGTCATCGCCGCCTCATCGGGCGCGCAGCTCAGCGAAGGCTTTCATCGCTTCGCCGGTGTCGGTGAGGAGCGCCGCGGCAAAGCCGAGGAGTATTAGGGATGCGGCGGCATCCCATCCCACCGTTCCGTCGCGACCCATGCGCTTGCCGGTAAGGTAGAGGGCCGCCGCCAGGGCGAGCCCGGCCAGCGCGAGCGCGCTGCCGGTGGCGAGGAGCACGAGAGGTAGCGGGAGGCTGGCGGAGGCGAGAGCGGCGGTGGCGCAGAGTGCGAGACCCGCCAAGATCCAGCCGGTTGTGCCAGGGGCGATGCCAGGCACGACGCGTCTCGCAGGATGCCGGACATTATCGCCTGTCGGCATGCGTGCGCGGTCGATGTCCATAGGGTGCCTCTCCTCCGCGGGCGCTTGTTGGCGTGCCCTGCCGGCGACCGGCGGGCCACATTCAACAGATAGTCGGCGCGGCGGAGGCGGGTATTCGTAACGCTGAGGCGGTAGATCTACGGAGGCCGGCAGTCGGGCGTCGGCAGTCGGGCATCGGGCACTGTCCCCGCCGCCGAGAGCCAATCTCGCCGACTTCTCGGATTCCTTGGAGAGTTTCCCCGATTGCCGACGCCCGATGCCCGAAGCCCGACTGCCGACCGAACTACGGCGCCAGCCGGCCGAGGCGGATGGCGAGGCGGACCAGCACGGCCACGCTCGGGGCCTTCATCTTGTCCATGATCTGCACGCGATAGCTCTCGACCGTGCGGACGGAGATGCTGAGCCGCGAGGCGATGGCCTGGCTGGTGTAGCCCTGGACGACCAGGTCCATCACCTCCACCTCGCGCCCCGTGAGGCTCTCGAGCTGGCGCTGCAGCTCGCCCAGCGACTGCTGGCGCGCAAAGGTGCGGGCGAGGCTGCGGTTGATGGCCGCCAGCAGCTGCACGTCGTCCACCGGCTTCTCGATGAAGTCCTCCGCGCCGGCCTTGATGGCGGCGACCGCCATCGGCACGTCGGCATGGCCCGAGATCAGCACCACGGGCAGCGGATTGCCGCGGCGGGCCAGCTCGCGCACCAGCTCGATGCCGTCCGTGCCGGGCATGCGCACGTCGGCCACGATGCAGCCGGTCTCGCCGCCTTCGAGGCCGGCGAGGAAGGCGTCGGCGGATTCGAAGGCGCGCACGCTGTAGCCGAACACGCGCAGCATCTCGCCGAGCGCCTGGCGGACGGCGTCCTGGTCGTCGATCACGAACACGACGGGCTCGGGGGCGTTCAGGGCTCAGTCTCCGGTTGAAGCGGCAGGGAGAAGCGGAACTCGGTGGCGCCGCTTGCGCTCGACTGTAGCCAGATCCGGCCGCCATGGGCATGGACGATGTTGGCGCAGATGGAGAGCCCGAGGCCCAGGCCGTTGGGCTTCGACGACGACAGCGGCTCGAACAGGTTGCGGTCGGGGGCGATGCCGGCGCCGTTGTCGGTGACGCTCACCTCTATCGTCCGCCGCTCGTCGCCCAGGCCGGCGCGCACGCCGATGCGGCCCTGGGGCACGCCCGCCTCCTCAATGGCGTCGACGGCGTTGCGCACCAGGTTGAGCACCACCTGCTGCAGCTGGATGCGGTCGCCGAACACGGCGGGCAGCGCGGGGTCGACGTGGAGATCGATGCGCGTGCGGTGCGCGGCGGCATCGGGCCTGGCGAGGACGAGGGCATCCTCCAGCACGGTGCCGATGTCGAGCGTGCTGACGTGCGGCTGGCCGCGGCGCAGGAACTCGCGCATGCGCCGCACAACGCCGGCGGCGTGGTCGATCTGGGTTACGAGGCTCGCGAGATTGCCGTTGACCCGGTCCAGGTCGCCGTTTCCCGTCTGAAGCAGCCGCTGGGCCGAGCGCGCCAGTGCCCGCGCCGCCGTCATCGGCTGGTTGATCTCGTGCGCCAGGGCCGAGGCCATGCCGCTCACCATGTTGAGGCGGGCGGCGCGGGCCGCCTCCAGCTCCGCCTCGCGCAGTCGCGCCTCGGCGATGCGGGCGGCGAGGTCGGCGCGCTCGCGCTCGCTCACCACGCCGCCGACCAGCAGGCCGGTCATGGTGAGCACCAGCATGACGATCTGGAACTCGGTGAAGGTGGTGGCGTCGTAGCCGTAGGCCCTGAGCACCGCGACCAGTCCGAGCTGGGTGGTGGCGAGCGCCAGGCAGGAGCCGTCGATGCCGTGCCGCACGGCCACCACGACCACGGGCAGGAACAGCAAGGAGAAGTATTTGTAGTCGTTGGGCCGGGCGCTGCCCACGATCATCCACAGCGCGAAGCCGGTGATGAGGACGAACAGGGCGACCTCGATCAGGATCGTCAGCGGCGGCACCCTCAGCCGCTCTTTCCAGGGCAGGTGCTGCCACAGCCGCGAGAGGCGCAGCAGCAGTGGCGTTACCACCGCGATGCCGATCACGTCGCCCACGAACAGGGGCAGCACGGAGTTGGTGAGGTCGTCGTTGCCGGCCACCGGGTCGGTGAGCAGCAGGGCGCCGAGCAGCAGCGCGACGACGGCCGCCCCGGCAATGCCGGCTGACATGAGAACGAGCACGTCGCGCACGTGGTCCATGGCGACGTCGAGGCGCAGCCGACGGCGGGCCACGGCGGCGGCGGCGGTGTAGCTCGCCGCCACGACTACGGCGATGAGGAGGATGGCGGACCAGGGCAGGTGGGTGTGCAACACGAAGATCTCAGCGACCACCACGCCGGCGAGCAGGGCGAGCCCATAGGCGGCGCTGCGCAGCACAATGAGGCCGAAGGCGACGCCGAGGCCGGGGTTCCACGGCGTGACCGGCACGCCCAGGTGCTCGTGGCTGTAGGTGATCCACTCCAGAGCGACATAGACGAGAATGAATGCAAGAGCCCCGATCAGGTCGGACCTGCGTGTGCCCTCGACGACGGCGGCCAGGGCACGCGCTCTGTCCACCTTCGTCAGCAGTTTCAAGGGGGCAGGGATGCTCGGCATGCTTGAGTGGTGGCATTCCCGGTTCCGGGATTCAAGTGGGACCAGGGCCATCCCTACACAGGCCCGACGCGCCGCAGGGTGCAGGCCCGGCGTTTCGGCGGAGCTTGACCGGAGGTGGGCGTTCGCCTACATAGCCTCCGCGTTCAGAGCGCGCATCGCGCTCGACACACGGCTCGGAAAGGAGGGTGCTCATGATTGTCATTGCTCCTGCATCCCTCCGCCGCGCCGCCACCGACCTGCTGTCCTGACATTTGCGGGATGCCTCGGCTGGCGCCGCCAACGGCTTGCCAACCGAAGGACATCGACCCGTGCTCGACAGCTACGGCTGGAACGACGCGCTCCAGCAGCAATTCTGTGAATACACCGCACAACAGATCGCACGTGGGCTCGCGCCCGCGCGCGTGATCGTGCAGCAACGCGGCCTCTACGTGCTGGCAACGTCAGCCGGCGAGGCAACAGCGCAGCTTTCCGGCCGCTTCGCCCACGAGGCCGCGGCGGGAGACTACCCGGTTGCGGGCGACTGGGTAGCGGCTGCGGTGCGCGCCGCGGAAGCCGGCGCCACCATCCACCATCTCCTGCCCCGCCGCACGGCGTTCGCCCGCAAGGCGGTGGGCCGCGGCGGCAGCCAGGTCGTCGCCGCCAATGTCGACGTGGCCTTGCTCGTGGCATCCCTCAATCGGGACCTCAGTGCCCGGCGCATCGAGCGCTATCTGGCCTTGGCTTGGGAAAGCGGCGCCTCGCCGGTGGTCGTGCTCACCAAGGCGGACCTCTGCGCCGACCGGGATGTTTTGAAGGAGGAGATCGAAAGCATCGCGATGGGTATTCCCGTGCACGTGGTTTCCGCTCTTACCGGCGAGGGACTCGACGGCTTGAACGAGGTCCTGGGGCCGGGGCAGACGGCGGCGCTGCTCGGCAGCTCCGGTGTGGGCAAGTCGAGTCTCGTCAATGCCCTCGCAGGCAGGCCGGTGATGGCCACCCAGGCCATCCGCGAGCACGACGCGCGCGGCCGCCATACCACGACGCACCGCGAGCTGATCTTGCTGCCGAGCGGGCGGCTCGTGCTCGACACGCCGGGCATGCGCGAGCTTGGGCTGTGGGATGCGGATGCGGGCGTTGCGGCGACCTTCGCCGATGTCGAAGCCCTGACGGCGAATTGCCGGTTCGGCAATTGCGCGCACGCGACCGAGCCCGGCTGTGCCGTACAGTCGGCGCTGGCGGAGGGGCGTCTCGACATGGCGCGCTGGCGCAACTACGCTAGGTTGCAGCGCGAGCTGGCCCATGAGTCGCGCAAGGACGACCCGCGCGCCCAGTCGGAGCAGCGCAAGCTGTGGAGCCGGCGAGCGCGGGCGCAGCGCCAGCGCGATCGCCTTCGTTCCGGCGATGGCCCTTCAGACGAGGACTGATGGCTTGGCCCAGGCGCCAGAGGTCTCCGAGAGGGATCTCCGCGGCGCCTGGGCCAAGGCCTGGGCCAAGGGTGGCGCCTCTACGCCGGGGCCTCGTCAGGCCTGCGCGCATAGCCGTAGCGCAGGTTGCTGCGGGCGGCGCCGTTCTTGAGGTACTCCTCCTTCATGGCCGCGAAGCGGTCGCCGAGGTCGGTGCGCTTCTGGACGCCGTACAGGCGCATGTTGTTGCCGCTGAAGACGGCCGTCTTCACCGGGCCGGTCGGCCCCCCGAGCGGCGCGAAGCCGTATTGCTTCTGCATGTCCTCGGGGATCTCCAGCCGCCGCAGCGCCTCGATCTGCCACTGCGGCGAGCCGGTCCAGATGGCGTCGGTGCCCCAGCAGATATGGTCGGCACCCATGCCCTTGACCATGATGCCCATCAGCGCGGCGCCGAGCCTGGGCTCCGCCACCACGCTCTGGGCGAACAGCTGGCCCACGTCGGCGTAGACGTTGCTGACGCCGAATTTCGCGGGGATATCGGCCAGGTCGCTCACCCACGAGATGCGCCCGGTCTGCTCGAACTCCCTCCAGCCGTCGGCCGCCGTGCCGCCGCCGGCATGGCGGTAGCCGCCGTGGTAGACGACGAAGTTGAGCTGCGGCCAGTCCTTCGCCGCCTTGCCCACGTCGCGCACGTCGGCATAGGCCAGAAGGTGTGGGAATTTCTCCGCCGCCGAGGTCGGGAACAGGCCCTTGTGCACGCACACGTTCTTGATGCCGTGCTTCACCGCAAGCTCGTAGGCCTTGTAGGTGACCTGCTCGTCGTCCATGCGCCAGGGATACTTGCTCACGTCCTTGTTGGTGTTGTCGCCGACGGTGTAGCCCTTGAGCGAGTCGGGCTTCATGCTGATGGCGTGCTCCAGTGCCTCGAGCCACCCCGGCTGTCCCGGCGTGAAGATGGCATGCGCCATCATGCGCCGCGATCCGGCCTCCTTGTTGACCCGGTCGCGCGCGGCGATCGCCATCTCGTTGGTGAGGAACCAGTCCTGCGGAATGTCGGACGGGGCGCTGGAGATGAGCGCGATCTTGGTGTCGCTGTCGAGGAAGACCTCCTTGAAATAGTTGTTCCACTTCAGGTCCTCGATGGTCTGCGGCTTGTCCACCAGCGACGGGTTCCAGCCCGCCTTGCCCACCGCCTCGCGCTGGCGCACGAAGGTCTGGATGCGGGTGTCGTCGCGCAGGAAATGCGTGTGCATGTCCATGATGAACTGGTCGCGCAGCGAGTCGGCCCGCTCCTGGGCCATGGCCGGCGTGGCCGCCTCCGCGCGGGACGCGTCGAAGATGGCACCGAAGGTGTCGTTCATGGCCACGAACGCCGCCGCCATGCCGGCCGCGGTCTGGAAGAACTCGCGCCGGGAAAGGCCTTGCTTGTCGCCGAGCGTGTCGCCCATGTCGAGCAGGCGGGCCTCCACCTCCTTCTGCTGGGCGCTCTGCGGCGGTGGGATGTACTCGTCGCTGGAGACGATCTGCGTCGGGATCGGCGTGGTATGCGGCAGCATCTCGGCGGGGATGAGCTGCTCGATCTCGTCTTCGGTCAGGAAACCCATGGCGTCCTCCGTGCTGGAGTGCTTGTTCCAGGCTGGACCCTCTCTCTGGGGCCATGCCAGCATAACCGTGCGTCCGCTGCAGGTCTATGCGCAGTGCGGAGACGGATCCTGCACTGCATCCTGAATGTCCACTGCCGGATGTGTTACAGTCGCGCCCGCTGCGGCGCTGCTCAGAATGCCGCCGCCCTGTCGAGGAGGAGATGCATGACCGCAGATCGGCCGCTACCGGACCTGCCACAGGTGCGCCGGCGCCAGCTGATGCAGGCGGCGGGGGCCGCCGTCGTTGCCACGGCCGCCGCATGCGTTGTCGCGGGCCCCGTCGCCGGCCAGGGCACCGCCATTGCCGCCGAGGAGCACTGGGCCAAGAAGGGTGCGGTGGAGCTCTACCTCTATCGCAAGCGATTGCCAGGTGAGGCCGGCGCGGCGAAGCCGGTGCTGTTCCTGGTGCACGGCTCCACCTTCTCCTCGCGCGGCAGCTACGACCTGCAGGTGCCGGGACACCCCGGCTACTCGATGATGGACCATTTCGCCGCCCGCGGCTTCGACGTGTGGACCATGGACCACGAAGGCTACGGCCGCTCCTCGCGCACGGAGAGCCATGCCGGCATCATGGTGGGCGTGGAGGACCTGAAGGCCGCCCTGCCCGTGGTCGAGCGGGCCACCGGCCAGCGCAGCGTCATGATGTACGGCGCCTCCTCGGGTGCCATCCGCGCCGCCGCCTTTGCTGCGGCCGAGCCCGCGCGCGTGGAGCGGCTGATCCTCAATGCCTACACGCACACCGGTGAGAACGCCCCCGAGATCGATCGCCGCCGCGCCCAGGCCGAGCGCTACAAGGCCAATCCGCGCCGGCCCCTCACGCGCGCCAGCATCCAGCGCATCTTCGAGCGCGACATGCCGGGGGTGTCGGCGCAGCTCGTCATCGATGCGCTCGCCGCCTACGAGCTGGCCTTCGGCGACACGGTGCCCTCGGGCACCTATCTCGACATGGCCGTCAATCTGCCGATGGTGGACCCCGCGCACATCAAGTGCCCGGCGTGCATGGTCCGGGCGGAGGTGGACGGCAATGCCAGCGAGGAGGAGCTCATGCGCTTCTATGCGGGGCTGCCCAACAAGGACAAGCAGTTCATTATGATCGCCGGTCAGGCCCATGCCGGCGGGCACGGCCTCAACCGCCACCGCCTCTGGCACGCGGTCCAGGCCTTCCTCACCTACCCGCCGATGCGCAGCGCGTGAGACTGGGTCGCCGCAGGTGGGCTTGCACCGCCTGGCGCCTGCCGTATTCCCGACGTGTCTGGGAAGGACGCTGGGGTCTGCCGCCGGCTCTGGCGGGCAGCTGACCAGTCCACGCGGGAGGCACAATGCGCATCGGTTTCATCGGTCTTGGCGTGATGGGCGGCGCCATGGCCGGGCATCTGGCCAAGGGCGGGCACACGCTCGCGCTCTACGACATCGCGCCGGCGGCGGCCAGGACGGTGGCCAGGCGCCACAAGGGCGCGCGCGCCGTCCGCACCCCGCGGGAAGTGGCGGAGGCATCCGAGGTCGTGTTCATCATGCTTCCCGAGGGCACGGCGGTGCGCGAGTGCGTGTTCGGGCCGGACGGCCTGGCCGCGGGCTTCGAGCGCGGTGCGATCCTGGTGGACACCTCCTCCGCCGAACCCTGGCTCACGCGCGAGACCGCGGCGCGGCTGGCCGAGCAGGGCGTGACCATGATCGATGCACCCGTGTCCGGCGCCAGCGAGGGCGCTGAGAGCGCCACGCTCGTGTTCATGTGCGGCGGCGAGGCGGCGGCCTTGAAGCGGGTGCGCCCGCTGCTGGCGCTGATGGGCAGGCACGTCTTCCACTTGGGACCCGTGGGCAGCGGCCACGCCATGAAGACAGTGAACAACCTCGCCACCGCGCTGACCGTGCTCGGCACCGCGGAGGCCATGCTGATCGGCAAGGCGTATGGCCTATCGCCCGCCGCGATGCTCGACGTCATCAACGTCTCCACGGCGCGCAGCTTCGCCTCGGAGGTACGCTTCGGCCCGCAGGTGATCGACCGCCGCTTCGACGACGCCTTCAAGCTCGCCCTGATGCTGAAGGACGTGTCGATCGCCAACCGCCTCGCCGACGAGCACGCCCTGGACGTGCCGGTCAGTGCGCTCGGCGAGCAGCTGTGGCGCGCCGCGAACGCGGCCATGGGCGAGGGCGCCTGCGTGCTGGACGTGGTGCGCTGGTACGAGCGCACCACTGGGATAGAATTGAAGGGCTAGCGCATGTACTCAGCTGCCGGTATTCGCCGAGGCAGCTCTCGCGGGTCAGCGCCTCTCGTCTGTCGCTTCCCCGCTTACTACGGATCTCTCCTTCCCGGCAGACCTAGGCGGGCTGCGCTCACGCTGGCGTTGAGGAAAGGTCATCCTGGCCGGAAGGAGTTGGCAGAGCTTCCCACTGCTTTGGTCGCGGTTGCCTTTTTTGGAGATCGCGCGAGCTCACTGCGCCGACTGCGTGGCCGCCGTGCGGGGCGAGCGCATTAAGCTTGGAGATGGAAATACCCGGTGCCGCCGGCGCAAGCGCGGCGCCGGCCGTGGTGAAATGGGCCGTCCCGCAGCTGCCGTCGTCCGGCAAGCGATGGGGCAGCGATTCGGCCACGCGCGGGTGTGTGCTTTGCCATTCGGCGAATGGCGTTTGGGTCATCGATCCTCTGGTGGTGCACGTATCCGCTCCTCGGCCAACTGCCTGCCGCCAGGGGAGGTGAGGTTTCGTGTTGAGCGGTCCAGCGAGAGCGACAATTCGGTACGCATCGCGATGGTGGGGATCTGTCGCCGCCAGGCCGACGCTCGCTGCCCTCGCCGCCGCCGCGTTGATCGCGTCCGCCGCGCTGATATTCGATGCGGTGACCCCGCGAATGCTGCCGGTCACCATTTTCTATGTGGCAATTGTCCTCACGGGGTTCTGGTTTCCCAATCCGAAATCCGCGCTCGCCCTCGCACTCTTTGCCACGCCCCTGATCATCATTGGGTACTGGGTATCGATTCCGGACGAAGCGGCGGAGTGGGCAGCCTGGGCAAGTCGCGCTCTTGCCGTCGGTACTGTCTGGTTGACGGCGGTTTTCGTGTGGCACATTCGGGTGCTGCAGCAGCAGAAGCTGCAAGCCCAGATCGACATCGCCAACGGTCTGTCGCGCGAGATGGGTCATCGCGTCGGAAACAGCCTGCAACTCGTCGCTTCATTCTTGCGGTTGCAGGCAGCCGGCAGCGGTAGCGAGAACTCGCGCCACGTACTTGAGATAGCGGGTTCGCGCATCATGGTCATCGGAAAGATAGAGCGCCTGCTGTCGCATTTCGGGGCGACCCAGACTGTCGACTCGAAGGCCTTCATCACGGCGCTTCTGCAAGATGTGCGTTCGATTTTGCCCGACCCCGGCCAGATTTGTATCGACGTTCAAGTCGACTCCACCCAGATCGCGTCCACGGCGGCCATCGCGCTCGGCGCCCTGCTGGTCGAGCTCATCAATAATGCGCTAAAGCACGCCTTTCGCGAAGGGATGGAGGGAACGCTTGCCGTGAGATTCCTAGCCCCAAAGAGTATGAACCAGTGCGTCGTCGAGGTTGAGGATGATGGCGTCGGAATTGATCAAGGACAAAAGTCCGATGGTGTTGGTATGCAGCATGCGACCGAATTCGCCCGCATGGTCGGCGGGTCGTTGATCTGTCAGCCCGCACGCCAGGCCGGCCCGCGGCCCGGTACCATGTGGCGGCTCGCTTTTTCACACGCCGCGGTCCATTAGCTCTTCGAGGGCCGGCCGGTTGTCCGGGGGCGGGTCTTTTGTTCCAGATCAGACCGGCGATTGCGAAAGGCGCCTCATGCCGACCTGGCGAAACCTGCTTGATCGCGCCACCGGGCACTGGCTGATCGCTCGCGTCGCCCGCATCGAGCCGATCACGCTGCTTGCCATCATCCTCGGGGCAGCGCTTCTGCTCGGATTCGCCAAGCTCGCCAACGTCGTGGGCCGCGGCAGCGCACCGGCCTTCGACGAGTGGCTCATCATCGCCTTGCGCACGCCGGGGAACCTTGCCGACCCCATCGGCCCCGCCTGGCTCGAGGAGATGATGCGCGACTTCACGGCGCTGGGCAGCACCGGCGTGCTGACCGTGATGGTGCTGGCCATCGCCGGGTTCCTCGCCATGACCCGCAAGGGCGCCGCCGCTCTCTTCGTGCTGGTCTCGGTGGCCGGAGGCGTCCTCATCGGCCAGACCATGAAGTGGGCCTACGCCCGTCCGCGTCCTGAGCTGGTGCCGCACGGGGCGGAGGTCTTCACGGCGAGCTTCCCCTCGGGCCATTCGATGATGGCGGCCGTGGTCTATCTCACCGTGGGCGCCCTGCTGGCGCGGACGCAGGCGGATCGGGGCGTGAAGGTCTACATTCTCATCGTGGCTGTGCTGCTGACGGTGCTGGTGGGAGCGAGCCGCGTATACCTCGGCGTGCACTGGCCCACCGATGTCCTGGCCGGCTGGGCGCTCGGCGGCCTGTGGGCGCTGGTCTGCCTCGTGGCGATGCTGTGGTTGCAGTCGCGTGGCCGGGTGGAGGAGGATACCGATGAGCCGGCGCGCTGAGGGAGGAGCAGGTATGGCGAATGTCGAGGTGAACGGCCGGCGCTACCGGCTGCCGGAACGGCCGACGGTGGTCGTGTGCTTCGACGGCTGCGACCCCGAATATATCCGGCGCGGCTTCGCCGACGGCATCCTGCCGACCATCGCCCGCCTGCGGGAGATGGGCTTCGTCGGCGAGGCCCTGGCGGTGGTGCCGACCTTCACCAACCCGAACAACGCCTCCATCGTCACCGGCGTGCCCCCGGCCGTGCACGGCATCTCGGGCAACTACTATCTCGACCGCGCCACCGGCGAGGAGCGCATGATCACCGACGCGGCCATGCTGCGCTGCGGCACCATCCTCGCCGCGGTGGCCGGGGCGGGCGTCACGACGGCGGCGGTGACCGCCAAGGACAAGCTCCGGCTGATGCTGGCGCGCGGGCTCGACGGTATCGCCTTCTCCTCCGAGAAGGCCGATCGCGCCACGCTCGCCGACAACGGCATCGACGACGTGGAGGCGATGGTCGGTCGGGCAAAGCCCGATCAATACTCCGCCGACCTGTCGCTGTTCGTGCTGGATGCCGGGATCAGGCTGCTGGAGCGCGGTGCGGCGACGTTGCTCTATCTGTCCCTGTCGGACTTCGTGCAGCACGCCCATGCTCCCGGTGCGCCGGAAGCCGACGCCTTCAACCGGGCGGTGGATGCGCGCATCGGGCAGCTGATGGCGCTGGGGGCCACCGTCGGCGTCGTGGCCGACCACGGCATGAACGACAAGTGCCGGTCTGGCGGCACGCCCAATGTGGTGTTCCTGGAGGAGGAGCTGGCGCAGCGCTTCGGCGAGGGCGCGGTGCGGGTGATCTGCCCGATCACCGATCCGTTCGTGCGCCACCACGGCGCACTCGGCTCGTTCGTGCGCGTTTACATGCGGGAGGCGAACGATCTTGCGGCCCTGATGCAGGCATCGGCGGCACTGCCCGGCGTGCAGGCCGTGGTTGATGGTCCGACAGCCGCATCGCGCTATGGGCTGCCCCCTGAGCTGGAGGGCGACTTCGTGGTGCTTGGCGACGCCGGAACGGTCATAGGCTCAAGCCGCGCAGAGCACGACCTCAAGGGCCTCGCTGGCCACCGCCTGCGCTCGCACGGGGGCCTGGGCGAGCAGACGGTGCCGTTCATTGTCTCGCGCAAGCTGCGTCCGGACTATCTGGCAGGCAAGGCCGGCATCTTGCGCAACTTCGACATATTCGACGCTGTTCTCAACGGTATCTAGGGGTCAGGCCCTGCGGGTCTGACCCCATCGCTTACTCCGCGTAATCAGGCTCACGCCGGTCCAGGATGCGCCGCAGCGCCGCGAAGTGGCGCTCGGCGGGGTTGAGGCCTTCGTAGTACCGGGCGCCGCCGATGTTGGTCCTGGTCTTCTCCACCACCGGCTCAGGCAGCTTCTTGAGGCGCTGTCCCGTCCACATGGCGTAGATCTGCACCTGGGCGGCGCGCTCGATGTAGTAGAGGCGATCGTAGGCCTCGGCCACCGAGTGACCCACCGTGGTGATGCCGTGGTTGGCCATGAACAGGACGGTCTTGTCGCCGATCACCTTGGCCAGCCGCTCGCCCTCCTCGGGCTCGGAGGCGGGGCCGGTGTAGGTGTCGTCGTAGGCGATCTTGCCCATCATGCCGGTCTCGGTCTGGCCGATCTCCTTGATGCGCGGGTCCTCCAGGCGGGTGAGCGCGCTGGCGTAGGGCATGTGGGTGTGGAACACGGCCGCCGCCTGCGGCAGCGCCTTGTGGATCGGCGCGTGGATGCAGTAGCAGGAGCGCTCGACGTGGCCGGAGCCCCGCTTCACCTGGCCGTCGTCGATGCCGACCTCCATGAACGAGGAGGCCTTCACCTCCGACCAGTGCATCCCGAACGGAATCTGGTAGTACCGGTCGCGCTTGCCCGGCACGACCCGGGTGAGGTGGTTGAAGATGCCCTCGTTGAAGCCGTGCATCACCGCGATGCGATGCGCGGCGGCCAGATCGACGCGCGCGTCCCACTCGGCGGGGCTGCACTCCTCGCGCGGGGTCGATTCGAACGTCTGCTGCATGCGGTCATCCTCCCAGAGCGGAGCGGGGTGCACGAGAACCGTAGCGGCTAAGCCGGCGTTCGGCCAGCGGGTCGCGACGAGTCGTCCGACAGCAGGTTTGGCTCCGAATCGCAATGTCCGCGCGGTGGCGCAACCCGCAGGACGTGAAGGCGGCATATCCCAAGCCCAGCATCCTGAAAGCCGGCCGGGCGGTATTCAACATCAAGGGCAACGACTTTCGACTGATTGCTCGCATACAGTATCAAGCAGGCGTTCTCGCCATCAGGTTCTTCGGGACCCACAGCGAATACGACAGGATCGACGCAGAGACGGTGTGATGGATGCAACTCTGATTTTGATCGACAGCGATGCGGAGCTGGCGCATGCACGCGCTCTCGTCGAGCGCCTTTGGGACTCCGATGCGCCGGCCGATATCGCGCGCCTGGAGGCACAGGCGCGCCTGATTGCCGCCTACGAGGAGACAAAGTGGCCACGGCGGCCACCGAGCGTCGCCGATCTGATCCGGCACCTGATGGACCAGCACGGCCTCACGCGCGCCGAGATGGCGCCGATCCTGGGTACGCCAAGCAGGGTCAGCGAGATTTTCAGCGGCAAGAAGGGGCTCAGCATGGCAATGGTGCAGAGGCTGCGCGCCCGGTTCAACATCCCGGCCGACCTGCTTATTCCGCAGCTGCCCAAGAGAGGCAGCCGTCGGGCCGCGTAAGCCATCGATGGGCGCTGCCGGGAGCCTGACTCGGTCCATAACCGGTTGCTCGATGGCGGTTCTACCTCGGGTGCGACGGCGCCAGGTTGCTCCGTCATCGATATCGAGCGCTTCGATAAACCTCAGTCGTGAACGCAACCCCACCGCTCCGCCGCGGCGTCGTCGCTCTCGCGCGCCTCGACCCAGCGCTCTCGGCCGTTGGCGTCCAGCTCCTTCTTCCAGAAGGGGGCGCGGGTCTTGAGGTAGTCCATCAGGAACGCGGCGGCATCGAAGGCGGCCTGCCGGTGCGCCGAGGCCGTCACCACCAGCACGATGTTGTCGCCGGGCCGGAGCGTGCCGACGCGGTGCACGATCAGGCTCCCCTGCAGCGGCCAGCGCCCCGCGGCCTCGGCCTCGACGCGCGCCAGCTCCTGCTCGGTCATGCCGGGGTAGTGCTCCAGCGTCATGGCCGCGACGCCGCTGCCGGCACTGTCGGCGCGGACGGTGCCGGTGAAGGTGACGATGGCGCCAATGTCGGTGCGGCCGGCGGTGAGGCGCTTCACCTCGGCGCCGATGTCGAAATCCGCTCGCTGCACGCGGACGGCCACCGTCAGCCTCCCGTGACCGGCGGAAACAGGGCGATCTCGCGCGCGCCGGCGATGGGGGAGGCCGGCTGCACGTGCTTCCTGTCGATGGCGGCGCGAACCACGCCGGGCCGAGTGAACGCTTCGGCGTACTCCGGCCCCAGCTCCTTGAGCCAGGCGACGAGGTCGGCAACCGTGGCAATGCCGGCCGGCAGATCGAGAACCTCCTCGGCTTTGCCGATCTTCTCGCGCACCCACGCGAAGTACAGGAGCTTCACCGTCATGGCGGTCGTTCCCCAAAAGCTTCGGCAGTCGGGCGTCGGACTTCGGCAGTTGGGCAGATTTCGATTGTGACTGCCGACACCCGACTGCCGACGCCCGGTGTCCTCAATGCTCCATCGCCGTACGCACGGCGGCTTTCAGATAGTCGTACCCCGTCCACAGCGTCAGCAGCGCCGCCACCCACAGCAGCGCGAGCCCACTGGTGGTGACGCCGGGCACCAGCTTGTCCCCGGCGGGGCCCGCCAGCAGGAAACCGAGCGCCACCATCTGCAGCGTGGTCTTCCACTTGGCAAGCTGCGTCACGTGGACTTTTACGTTGAGCTCGGCCAGGAACTCGCGCAGCCCGGAGACCAGGATCTCCCGGCACAGGATGATCACGGCCGCCGCGATATGCGGGCGCGAGATGGTCTGGTCGTGGGTCAGCATCAGCAGCGTGGTGCCCACCAGCAGCTTGTCGGCGATCGGGTCCAGCATGCGTCCGAGCTGCGATTGCTGGCGCCAGACGCGGGCCAGGAAGCCGTCGAGCCAGTCGGTGATGCAGGCGACCACGTAGATCGCCAGCGCCCACCAGCGGCCGGCATCGCCCTGGATCAGGATGAGGCAAAGGGCCACTGCCGGTACAGCCACAATGCGCAAATACGTGAGCAGGTTCGGCAGGCTGACAGCCCTGATGCTCCCCGACGTTGTGGCGGCAGATTCCATAGATAGAACAAGAGCATTAGGGCATGGTGCCGTCAATGCTCACGGGCGCGCAGGTGCATTCACGAGTTGGGCATTTACACAGGGCCGCGCACTCCCATATCAGTGGCGGGATTGCGAACAGGAGAGAGCGACGTGAGCCGGGACACTCCCAAGCCGTGGACCGAGGCCCCGCTGACGGGGAGGCTGGTGCTGGCCGACGGCACGGTCATCGGGGGGCAGGGGCTTGGCGCCACCGGCTCGGCGGTGGGCGAGGTGTGTTTCAACACGGCTATCACCGGCTATCAGGAGATTCTGACCGACCCCTCCTACGCCGGACAGATCATCACGTTTACCTTCCCGCACATCGGTAACGTCGGGGCCAACCTCGATGACACCGAGACCTCCAATCTCGCCATGCGCTCCGGTGTGCGCGGCTGCGTGCTGCGGGCGCAGGTGACGGAGCCCGCCAACTACCGGGCGGTGGAGCCCTTGGACCGCTGGCTGAAGGCGCGCGGCATCATCGCGCTGACCGGAGTGGACACGCGGGCGCTGGTGGCCCGCATCCGCGAGAAGGGCATGCCGAACGGGGTGATCGCGCACGAGCCTTGCGGCGAGTTCGACATGGACCGGCTGCTGCGTGAGGCGAGGGCCTGGCCGGGGCTCGAGGGCATGGACCTGGTGCCCGAGGTGACCGCCGGGCAGAGCTATACCTGGGACGAGACGCGCTGGCTGTGGGGCAAGGGCTACGGCCGGCAGGAGAAGCCAGACTTGCACGTCGTGGCCGTGGACTACGGCCTCAAGCGCAACATCCTGCGCTGCCTGGCCACGGCCGGTTGCAAGGTGACGGTGGTGCCGGCCACAACCAGCGCCCAGGACATCCTGGAGCGCAAGCCCGACGGCGTGTTCCTTTCCAACGGGCCTGGCGATCCGGCCGCCACGGGCCAGTACGCGGTGCGGGAGATCAAGGGGCTGGTCGACTCGGGTCTGCCGGTGTTCGGCATCTGCCTCGGTCATCAGATGCTGGGGCTCGCCATCGGCGCCAAGACGCTCAAGATGCACCAGGGCCACCACGGGGCGAACCATCCGGTCAAGGACTTCACCACCGGCAAGGTGGAGATCACCTCCATGAACCACGGCTTCGCGGTGGACCGCGACACGCTGCCGGCCAACGCCGAGGAGACCCACCGCTCGCTGTTCGACGGCTCAAACTGCGGGTTGAGACTCAAGAGCAGGCCGGTGTTCTCGGTGCAGTATCACCCGGAGGCCTCGCCAGGGCCGGAGGACAGCCACTACCTGTTCCGTCGCTTCGTCAACCTCATGCGGGAGAGGAAGGGGTTACCCGCGGTGCCGGAGCGGTGAGGCGTCGGTTTGGGATCGGCAATCCCGAGAATACGCACGAATTCTGTTGGACGATCATCAGCGGTATGCTAAAATAGCACCATGAACGAGATGGCACGCGAGCTCCGGACCAGTCCAAAGACGCGCCCGACGACCCAGGTGGCCGACGGCGTGCCAAGGATGCGCTGGACTTTGGCCGAGTTCGAGCGACTGATCGAGGTGGGCATTCTTACTGAGGACGATCGGGTCGAGCTCATTCAAGGGGAGCTGGTTCCCATGGCGACGAAGGGTAACCGGCATGAGCTTGTGCGGGACGAGATCATGAACTGGATGATGGAGCGCAAGCCCGCGACGCTGCGGCTCTCCTCCGAGATTGGCTGGCGCCCGCCGGACGCCGACACCTATGTGGAGCCCGACCTGTTGATCTGCCCCAGATCCTTCAAGGGTCCAACTGTGCCCCCTGCCGAGGTGTTGCTGGCGATCGAGATCGGGCATTCCAGCTTGAGGTTCGACTCCACGACCAAGGCGAAGCTCTATGCCACCCTCGGCGTGCGCGAGTATTGGGTCGTCGACGCGCAGACACTGACGACGCGCGTGCATCGTGAGCCTTCGGCCGACGGCTATGCAACGGTGATGAAGGTGCCGCCGAGCGAAACGCTGGTGCCGCCGCTGGCCGCCCCGTTGGCCGTCAGGCTCGCCGACCCCGATCTTGGTTAGACCACCCGGCCTCACACACATCGCGATCGGGTATCGATCCGGTACGGATGGCCGGCGAGACGGCAATCGGCGGTCGCCCTGCAGAGCATTGGGGCGGCAGCATGGCCCGCGTCTGCGGCTCTGTGCCTTGCGGCATTCAGCAGATATTCAGCCGCTGGATTGCACGCTCGTATGGTCCGCCTGTCGACTCTGGCGGGCCTTCGCAAGGGCGGCGCTGACGTGCGTGGGTTCCACGCAACCGACTTGCGGGGTGGAGCGTTCTCGTTTGCCGGGGCAACAGCTCAAGGAGATCTGATACATGTCTCGCATACGCACTGTTCTGTTCGGTCTGAGCGCGGTAGCGTTGCTTGCTCCGGCGGCGGCATTCGCCGGCGCCGAAGCGCCGCTTGTGACGGTGCCGCGTGCCCAGAGCTCGCTGGTCGAGCAGGTGCAGTGGTGGGATCTCGGGCGCTGCCGGTCCTGGCGCCGCGAATGCGCCGACCGTTGGGGGTGGCGTACCGAGCGCTGGTATCGGTGCCTGGCGCGCCACGGCTGCGAGCGCCATCGCTACGGCGACCGCTGGGACTGATCCGCGCTGGACTGACAGCATGTGCGGGCGGCGCATCCTCGGGGGCGCCGCCCTTCTTGCGCCGTTACGTGCCGAGGAACACCGCGCGCACGAACTCGCGGTAGAGCATGATCTGGCGTGGCAGCACGTCTTTGTCGCGCATCAGCTTCGACAGAATGATGCCGCCGTCAACCAGCGTGTTGGCCATGTCGGCAAGGTCGTCCAGATCCACGGCGAGTCGCGGCGGGTGGCGCGCGGCGATGGCTGCCAGTCGGTCGCGGAACATGCGGCGCCAGCCCTCCACGCCCGCCACCGTCAGCTCCCGCACCTCCCGGCTCAGCAGGTGGTCCTGGTAGACGAACGAGGAGACCAGACAGCCGGGGTGCGTGCCCGGAAGGTCGGCCATCATCTCGGCGAACAGCTTGAGCGCGACGAGGAACCCGTGCAGCGGGTCGTCGTTGAGCTCGTCGGCGCGCGTGAAGATACCGGCAAGAACGCCGTTGTGCTCCTCGACGTAGCGCTGCATCAGCGCCTTGGCGAGCTCGCTCTTGTCCTTGAAATGGTAGAAGAAGCCGCTCTTGGTGATGCCGGCGCCCGCGATCAGCTCGTCGATGGAGGTAGCGGCGAAGCCCTTCTCCAGCACGGCCACCTCGGCGAGAGCGAGGAGGCGGTCGCGTGCGCTCGTGCCTTTGGCTTGGGCGGTCCGGGTCATGGGTCAACGATTGGGGTCAACGATTGGGCGTGGCAATGCAATCCCGTCCGGAGCCACTGTACTAGAGGTACAGTCCGGCCCGATCAATGCTCTGCCGCTGCTCTGCCCGGCAGCCCGGTGCGCCCACTAAAAGCCCCAAAACCGCAGGAAACGCGTTCGTGAACGGACTGGACCATCGGTTGTCTGGAAATCGGGCTGCCGTTCCGGCATCTACCGCGTCGCAAGAGCAAAGCAAAAACGTGCGGAGATGATCATGAGCCAATACAGAAAGAGCCTGCCGCAGCTGCGCGGCGGGCTGTTCCTCACCGACGGCGGCATCGAGACCACGCTGATCTTCCACGACGGCCTGGAGCTGCCGCACTTCGCGGCCTTCCACCTGCTGCAGGACGAGGCCGGAACGGCGGCCCTGCGCCGGTATTTCGCGCGCTATGCCGAGATCGCGCGGGCCAAAGGCACCGGCTTCATCCTGGAGAGCCCGACCTGGCGGGCGAGCGCCGACTGGGGTGAGAAGCTCGGCTATTCGGCGGGTGCGCTGGCGGTAGCCAACGCCAAATCGATTGCGCTGATGCAGGAGCTGCGGGCGGAGTTCCAGGGCGAGCGCATGCCCATCGTGGTGAGCGGCTGCGTCGGCCCCCGCGGCGACGGCTACGACCCGGGTGCAGCGATGAGCGCGGACGAGGCGCAGGACTACCACGCCAGACAGATCGGCGTATTCGCCGAGAGCGAGGCCGACATGGTGACGGCCATCACCATGACCAACGCCAGCGAAGCCATCGGCGTGGCGCGCGCCGCCGAGACCGTCGGCATGCCGGTTGCCATCTCCTTCACGCTGGAGACCGACGGGCGGTTGCCGACCGGACAGGGTCTCGGCGGGGCCATCGCCGAGGTGGACGGGGCAACCCGCGGCGCACCTGCCTACTACATGATCAACTGCGCCCACCCGACGCATTTCGCGGCGACGCTGGCGGGCGGGGCGCCCTGGCTCGACCGCATCCGCGGCCTGCGCGCCAACGCCTCCAAGCGCAGTCATGCCGAGCTGAACGAGGCGCCGGACCTCGACCCCGGCGACCCGGCGGAGCTGGGCCGGGAGCATGCGGTGCTGGTAGCGCGCCGCCCCCGCATCAACGTGCTCGGCGGCTGCTGCGGGACGGACCATCGCCACGTCGAGCGGATCTGTGCCGCGATCCGTGGACTCGGGCCGCAGGTCGGGTCTTAAGCCCGAAGAGCCGTAACCCGACGTGACAAGCGGTAGGGATAGGGCAGCACGGTCGCGGCCGGGGCTCGGCTGCCCGGCCCGCCGCTGTATCGCCTGTCGCCATCTCCCGGTTTTTTCGCATCTGCGCCGCCCTCCTTTCGCATGTGCGAAGCGACCTGAGGCACATCGATGGTACGCCCATCGATTTGGGCCTATAACTCTCGCCGGTGGCCGCGCGTGACGGCGGCGTGCCGTTGCGGAGCGAGAGGCCGAATGGCAACGATAGTGGAGTTCGTGCTCAACGGGCGGAAGCGGGCGGACGCTGTGCCCGGCAACAGGCTGTTGCTGGATCATCTGCGCGAGGCGGCCGGCCTTACGGGCACCAAGACCGGTTGCGATGGCGGCGAATGCGGCGCCTGCACCGTGCTGGTGGACGATCGACCCACCCTCTCCTGCCTGACGCTGGCCGCCACCGTTGCGGGCCGGCGCGTCGATACGGTGGAGGCGCTGGGCCAGGGCGGGGCCCTCTCTGCAGTGCAGAGGGGGTTTCACGAGAAGCTCGGCTCCCAGTGCGGCTACTGCACGCCGGGGTTCGTGATGGCCTCGGCTGGGTTGCTGCGGCGGAACGCGCAGCCTACGGAGGCCGAGATCCGCGAGGCGCTGGGCAGCAACATCTGCCGCTGCACCGGGTACGTGAAGATCATCGAGGCGGTGCGGTTTGCCTCGGAGCTGCTGGCCACAGGAGAGGCGCGGCATGCGTAGTTGGACGAATGGCGAATGGGGAGTGGCGAATGGAGCCCGGCCACTCGCGATTGGCCGTTCGCCATTTCGCCCCTGCCGCGAGGTCCGCCCATGAACGAGATCGTCCCCATCCATCCCATCGGCGGCTATGTGCCCATGGTGGACGGGCCGGAGAAGGTCTCGGGCCGGGCCAGATACACAGCCGATTTTATCGCGCCCGGAACGCTCGCGGGACGCATCTATCGCAGTCCGTACGCGCATGCGGAGATCATCGAGGTCGATGTCTCCGAGGCGGCGAAGGTCCCGGGCGTGGTCGCGATCGTTACCGGCGCCGACTGCGACAAGACCTTCGGCGTGCTGCCGATCGCCCGCAACGAGCACCCGCTGGCGCGCGACCGAGTGCGCTACAGGGGCGAGCCGGTGGCGGCCGTGGCCGCCGTCGACGAGGCCACAGCCGACAAGGCGGTGCGCCTCATCGGGATGCGGGTGCGCGAGCTGCCGGCTTATTTCAAGGCTGCCGAGGCGCTGGCGTCCGACGCCGTGCCGCTGCATGAGAGAAGGCCCGGCAACATCGAGCGTGAGGTGAATTTCGAGCTGGGCAGCGCTGTTGAGGGCTTCGCGGCGGCCGACCTGGTACGCGAGGCGACCTACAACTGCGCCGAGGTGTGCCAGAACCAGATGGAGATGCACGCCGCGCTCGCCGAGTACGACGCTGTCCGCGACCGCATGACGGTGCACGCGTCCACCCAGGTGCCCTACTACGTGCACCTCATGCTGGCCCAGGTCCTCGGCATGGACATGGCCAGGATCAGGGTGGTGAAGCCGTTCGTGGGCGGTGGCTTCGGCTCTCGCACCGAGTGCCTCAATGTGGAGCTGATCGCTGCGCTGCTGGCGCGCAAGGCGGGTGGCGCTGTGCGGATTGTGCTCAGCCGCGAGGACACCTTCATTACCCACCGCGGCCGGCCGGAGACCGACATCCGCCTCAAGATCGGGCTCACCAGCGCTGGCAAGATCACCGCGGTGGAGTGCGAGTGCATCCAGCGCGGCGGCGCGCATTCGGGCTACGGCGTGGTGACGATCCTGTACGCCGGCTCGATGCTCTACGCGATCTACAACCTCGACGCTGTCAAGTACGTGGGCAAGCGCGTGCTCACCAACACGCCGCCATGCGGCGCCTTCCGCGGCCATGGCACCGTGGACGTGCGCTTCGCCTTCGAGAGCCTGCTCGACCAGATGGCGGGTGAATTGGGCCTCGATCCCATGGCGCTGCGCCGCGCCAACCTCCTCAAGGCACCCACCTTCACCGCCAACGACATGATGGTGAATAGCTACGGCCTGCCCGAGTGCATCGACTGGGTGGAGCGCGAGAGCGGCTGGAATGCGCGAAAGGGACGGCTTCTGTGCGCCGACGGCAAGCGCAAGGGCCTGGGCTTCGCCTGCTCGCACTACATCTCCGGCGCCTCCAAGCCGGTGAACTGGACCGGCGAGCCGCACGCCACGGTAAAGCTCAAACTGGACTTCGACGGCTCGGTGGTGGTGCTCACCGGCGCCGCCGACATCGGCCAGGGCTCCTCCACCATTCTGGTCCAGACTGTGGCCGAGGTGCTCGGCCTCGACATCGGCCGGGTCCGCATCGTGTCGGGCGATAGCGATGTGGTGCCAAAGGACAACGGCTCCTACTCCTCGCGCGTCACCTTCATCGTCGGTAATGCGGCCATCGACGCGGCCAACAAGCTGAGAGGAGTCCTGGTGGCGGCAGCGGCACGCAGGCTGGAGGCCGCGCCGGAGGACATCGAGTGTATGGGCGAGGTCTACCGCGCCGGGGCGCAGGACAAGGGGCTCACGTTCGAGGAGGTCGTTGAGGAAGCGCTCAAGGACGAGGGCACCGTCACCGTCACGGGCATCTACTCCACCATCCCCGAGTCGCACGGCGGCAAGAAGTACCGCGGCGCCGCCATCGGCGGCACCATGGGCTACAGCTATTCGGCCCAGGTGGTGGAGGTGACGGTGGACGAGGAGACCGGCGAGGTGACAGTAGACAGGGTGTGGGTGGCGCACGACTGTGGCCGGGCGCTGAACCGCCTCACGGTGGAGGGCCAGGTCCAGGGCTCGGTGTGGATGGGGATGGGCCAGGCCATGAGCGAGGAGACGGGCTACCACGAGGGCCTGCTGGTGACGGCCAACATGCTCGACTACCGCGTGCCCACCATCCAGGATTCGCCGCCCATCGCGGTCGGCATCGTCGAGAGCAACGACCCGCACGGCCCGTTCGGCGCCAAGGAGGCCGGCGAGGGCTCGCTGGCGGCGTTCCTGCCGGCGCTCACCAACGCCATCGCGGATGCAACGGGCCTGCGCTTCAACAACCTGCCCGTAACCCCCGACCGCGTGTTCGCGGCCATCGAGCGGCGGGAGCGGGGCAGACCGGGGTCAGACCCGTCGCGTAGGTCGGGGTCAGACCCCTCGCATCGGTCGTCGGCGTTGTACACCGGTGTCAGGGGCGAGGGGTCTGACCCCGTTCTACCCGGTCCGAACGGGAGTACCTGATGGAGGCGCTGCCTGAGTTCGAGGTCCTGTCGCCCACGACGCTCGGCGAGGCGCTGGCCGCGCGCCAGGCCCACCCGGAGGCGCGGCTGGTGGGCGGCGGCACCGATCTGGTGGTCAACATCCGCCGCGGCATCGAGGCGCCACCGGTGCTCATCGAGATGAACCGGGTGGCCGGGCTGCGCGCCATCAAGGCCGACGCGAGCAGGTTGGAGATCGGCGCCTCCGCCACGCTGTCGGAGATCTCGCAGCATGCCGGCGTCGTCGGGCATTTCCCGGTCGTGGCGCAGGCGGCGGCCTCCATTGCCGGGCCAACCCACCGCAACATGGGCACGCTCGGCGGCAATCTCTGCCTCGATACGCGCTGCATCTTCTACAACCAGAGCCAGTGGTGGCGTTCCGCCAACAATCACTGCCTCAAGACCACGGGCGAGATGTGCCACGTGGCGCCCAAGAGCCGCGGCGTGTGCTTTGCCACCTACAGCGGCGATCTCGCGCCCGCGCTCATGACGCTGGAGGCCGAGGCGGACCTGGCCCGGCCGGCCGGCCGGCGCACGCTCCCTTTGAAGGACCTCTATATCGGCGATGCCCGCCACGACGGCTCCGGCCGGGGTGACGGCAAGCGGTATCTCGCGCTGGCACCCGGCGAGCTGGTGCTTGGCGTGCGCGTCAAGGCCGTCGCCGGCCTGCGCTCGGCCTACGACAAGGTACGCATCCGCCGCTCCATCGAGTATCCCGTGGCCGGCGTGGCGGTGGCGTTGCGGCGGGACGGCGATATCCTGGCGGACCTGCGAGTGGCCATCACGGGCACCAACCCGCGCCCCGTACTGCTGGAGGGCACCCGTGACTTGTGCGGCGGCCCGCTCGACAGCCGCGTGTTTCAGGGCCTGGACACCCTGGTGCGTGATCAAATCATGTCGATGAAGACCACGTTCACGCCCGGGCACTACCGGCGTCGCGTGGCCGGCGTGCTGGCCCGCCGCCTGGTGCAGCGGCTGTGGTGACCGAGGGTGGGCCCGCAATGGGGGCAGGCGCCTCGCCTCCAACGCCGGGTGCAGAACGCAGAACAGGCGGCGAGGCGTCCGACTCCCACTGTGCCACTGGCACGGCCGAGAGGCTCCTCCCAGCCGTGCCGTCGGCGCCCGGTACGCGAAACTCTCAGCCTGGACGCCAGAGCCTATGAAAGCGCGGATGGGTTAAAGTTGTATAAAGGATAGCGATCCTTCCGGTCTTTTCGCAGCCGATGGCCTCTGTACCGATCCGGCGACAGATCCCATTTCGCTGCAACCCGTCGAAGGCTGTTGCGGCCCGCGGCTACCACCTACCCACAGGCTGTTGCTGGCCGACGGGGCGTGGACTCTCCAGGAGGGCGCGCGAATCGGGCTATCCGATAGCCGATGGGAAACCAAGCCCCGATCGCCGAGCAGTTCTTTGCCGAGCTGGACCAGCTCGGCGCGGCGCAGGTGCGCGACCAGCTGGTCGCGGGGGCGTGGGGCAAGTCCGGTCGCCGCGTGAAGCTCGCCAAGGTGTGGCTGGAGGACCAGGACCGGGCGCAGGCCACCGCCGCACACGCCGAGATCGCCCGCGGCTCCCACGACGCCGCCAGGCGCTCCGCCGATGCGGCCGAGCGTAGCGCCGACACGGCCGATGCGGCCTACGACATGGCCAGGGACGCCAATTTCCGGGCGGCGCTGGCCATTGCCATCGCCGCCGCCTCGCTCATCGTGCAGCTGGCGCTGGCCTATCTGCGGCCTTCGTAGCGGCGAACGGCCTTTCCAGGGTTGCTGTTGCGGCCGCGGCCGTTTGCGGGCGCAAGGCAAACTTTCAGGGCGTCAGGCGCGCCCCGAGGGGGAGACGCCCCCGGCGCGCTCCGCCCGCGCGGCCAGGTAGGCCTCTGCCCGCATCTCAATCAGCCGGGAGACTGTGCGCTCGAACAGGAAGTGCACGTCGCCCTTGGGGTAGAGCCTGTCGGGCTCGGTGGCGGCGGAGGCGATGAGGCCCACGCGGCTGTCGTAAAGCGTGTCGATCAGGTTGACGAAGCGGCGGGCCACGTCGCGGCGCTCGGGCGCCAGCACCGGGATGTCATCGATGAAGATGGTGTGGAACTGGTGCGCCAGGGCCAGGTAGTCCACGGTGCCCAGAGGCTGCTCGCACAACTCGGCAAACGAGAAGCGGGCGATGCCCATCGCCGCCAGCGGCACTCTGAGGGCGCGGCCCTTCATGTCCAGCTCCGCTGGCGCCCCCGGCTGACCGCCCGACAGCTCGTTCCACAGCCGGTCCATGGCGGCCCTGGCCGCGGCATCGGCCGGCGTGAAGTAGAGCGGCTTGCCGGCCAGCTTCTCCAGGCGGTAGTCGCGCGCCGCCGCCAGCTCCACGATGTCCATCCGCTCCTCGATCAGCTCGATGAAGGGCACGAACAGCTGGCGGTTGAGGCCGTTCTTGTAGAGATCGCGCGGGGGCACGTTGGAGGTGGCCACGACGACCACCTGGGCCTGCATGAGCATCTTGAACAGCCGCCCCAGGATCATGGCGTCGGCGATATCGGTGACGTGCAGCTCGTCGAAGCACAGGAGGCCGGTTTTGGCGGCAATTCCCGCGGCCACATGTGCGATGGGGTCGCTCGACACGCTCTGGCGCGCCACGGCAAGGCGGTCGTGGACGTCGGCCATGAACTCGTGGAAGTGGGCGCGACGCTTCTGGCGGAAGGATACGGTCTCGAAGAACAGGTCCATCAGCATGGTCTTGCCGCGGCCGACGGGACCGAAGATGTAGAGCCCCCGCGGGGGCGGCTCCGCGCGGGTGAAGAGCCCCGCCAGTCCGTTGCCGCGCCGCCGCCAGCGGGCGAGGCGGCCCGACAGCTCGCCGAGCTTGGCAACGCACTGGCACTGGGCGGGATCGGCGGCAATCGCACCTTTGGCGAGGAGCGCGCCGTAAGCGGCAGCGAGGGACATGGGCGTCTCGGCTAGCGTGGCGGCAAGGCCCGGTCAACGCGATTGCGAGACGGCGGGCCGGATCCAGGCCCAGCGTGGCTGCCCAGAATGCAGGCATTTGCCTGCAACATGCATGATTTGCTGCCACTTTGTGGCGCTGCAGCAACTTCGCCAGTGCATTGCGATGTCACAATAATTTGTCATCACCGTGCTGCCGTGATCGGGTGGATTGTGCGTTGCGGTAACAATGCCCAAATGGGTGTTGCAGCCGCGCGAAACAAACGCGGCGAAGAACCAGAAACCTCGAATACCAAACGAGAGCAGGAGGTCGATCATGAGCGAGCTCATTACCGCCGAGGGCATCGTGCGCCGGCTGTGGCCGACGGAGACCGACAAGTTCCGCGACCACCTTCTGCGGCTGGACAAGGAGAGCCGCCGCACGCGTTTCGCCCACTCGGTGTCGGATGCCTTCGTCGAGGAGTACGCGCGGCGGCTGGCCCAATACGGCAGCCTGATCTACGGCTATCTCGTCGACGGCAGGGTGCGGGGCGCAGCCGAGCTGCGTCGTCTGGGCGATACCTGGGGCGACGAGGCGGAGGCCGCCTTCTCGGTGGAGGGGGCGTACCAGGGCCACGGCGTCGGCACCGAGCTGATGGGCCGGGTGCTGCGGGCCGCGCGCAACCGCAACATCCACCGCCTCTACATGAGCTGCCTCGCCGACAATGCCAAAATGCAGGCCATCGCCAGGAAGCACGGCGCCCTGCTGCGTTACGAATCCGGCGACGTGGTCGGCGAGATCCTGCCCGCGCAGCCGAGCTACCTGTCCCTGGTGACGGAGGCGGCAGAGGACCGCATGGGCTTCATCATCGCGGTGCTCGACCTGCAGGCGAGGATGGTGCGGGCAGCGTGAGGCCGTAGGAGGGTGCAATAGGCGAAGTCGTATTGCACCGAAAGCCGTGCGGAACGGTGCAATACGGGCTAACGCCCTATTGCACCCTACGTTCTAAGCCTTCGCCTCGGCCTCGGCGGGCACCTCTGCGGCGGTGGCCTCGGCGAGGAGACGCTGGGCCTGGTTCACCCAGTCGTCCTTCTCGATGCGGCCCTCCAGCGACAGCGCCTCGTCGACGTTGGCGATGTCGTCGTCGGAGAAGTTGGCGATCTGCTCGAACTTGATGACGCCCAGGCCCGACAGCCGCTCCGCCAGCTCCGGCGTGATGGTCTTGATCTGGGTGAGGTCGTCCGGCGCGCCCTTGGGCTTCTTGAAGCCCTTGAAGGCTGCGTTGAGCCGCTTGGCGCGGGCGTCCGTGCGCTCGAAGATGCGGGCGGCCTTGCCGCGACGGCCGCGCAGATAATAAAGCTTGGCCCGGCGCACCTTGCCGCGACGGAGCACCTCGATGCCGGCAATGTAGGGCGAATAGATCGGGAACACGCGCTCCACGCCCTCGCCGTACGAGATTTTCCTGACAGTAAAGCTCTCGTTGAGGCCGCTGCCCGAGCGGGCCATCACCACCCCTTCATAGGCCTGGAGGCGGACGGTGGTCTTGGGCTCGGCCGTCTTGGCCTTCCTCTTGTCCTTGGGGTCGGCGTCGGCCACCTCCACCACCTTCACCATGACCCGCACGGTGTCGCCGGGGGAAAACTCCGGCACCATGCGCTGGGCCGTGACGGCGCGAATCTGGTCGCGCTCGATCTGCTGGATAATGCTCGGGGTCATGGGAAGCCTCGGGACTGTCGGACTAGGCGCGTGAAGCCCGCGCCACCAGGATGGAGGGGCCCGCGCCGGCGGTTGTTTCGGAAGCCAATGGCGCGCGGTTCTAGCGGAGTTGGCGGCCCTTGTCGATGGGGTGGTCTAGACGCACCGGGACCTGCCGGTGCCTTTCGGGGTCCTCTCGGGGCCCTCCGGGTCTCCCTCTTACGTTCTCGCTCTTGTGCGCCGCCTCAGGCGGTCGCAGCCGATGCTAGTGCAGCGGCGCCCCTGTCTTCTCGGCAAGATCTTCCCGAGTGACGCCGGGGGCCAGCTCGATGAGCTTCAGCCCCGACCCGGTGACCTCGATCACCCCGAGATCGGTGATGATCAGGTTCACGACGCCGACACCGGTAAGGGGCAGGTTGCACTTCTCCAGGATCTTCTTGTCGACCGAGCCGTCCTTCTTCTTGGCCACGTGCTCCATGACGACGACGAC
>Ga0070705_100000041_pt1 | contig 65129 bp, 43 predicted proteins | sample KBSK5253metaG_FD_65455 | JGI IMG/M metagenome (GOLD analysis project Ga0070705, IMG submission 65455) | Corn, switchgrass and miscanthus rhizosphere microbial communities from Kellogg Biological Station, Michigan, USA - KBS K5-25-3 metaG | ecosystem: Host-associated > Plants > Roots >... | reverse complement strand
CGGATGCCGAACCTCTCGGTCACGCGTCTCAGAAGCAAAGGCTTGATCGGAATGCTGGGCCGCCAGGAACTGTCGTTCACTCAGGAAGAAGTAAGACAATTGTTCGAGCACACCGCGGGTCGTAACTTCGACGCCGATCTGGTCAATCAGTTGTTCGAGCGCACACGCGGGTGGGCCACGGGCATTCAGTTGATCGTCCAGGCCGCCGAACACCTCAGCCAAAACAACAATCATCTCGAAGAGAAGACTCTCGAAATATTGAAACGCAGCGAAGACGAAATCTTCGATTACTTCGCCGAAGAAGTATTTCAGTACGAGACTCGCGAAACTCAGGACGCGCTGCTGAAGCTCTCGTTGTTCCGGCGCATCGATCACGCATCGGCCAGTTGTGTGCTGCCGGTCGAACGAGCTTATCAATTGCTCGCGTCGCTTCAGCGAAGCAACCTGTTTATCTCGCAGGTCGAGGGCGGCGACGTGGAAGAGTACAGCCTTCATCCGATGTTTCGCCGGTTCCTTCGACGCAGGCTCAAGGCAAAACTCGGAGAAGAGGGCCTGCGCGATCTCGAAAACCAGTACGCGGACCACTTGATGAAACTGGGTAAGTGGCAAAAGGCGGGACTGATGTACGCCGAAGCCCGCAACACCGAAGCAATGGCAAGGATCCTGGTCGAGCGCGGCCGCGAACTGATCGACGCCGGGTTATTCGAAATCGTCAAGCGAGGCTATGACGCGGTTCGCGAAACAGTGAAGAATCTTCACCCGGAAATCCCGCGGCTCCGCGCTCACATCGCTCGAATAGAGGGAGACCTCGAGACCGCGGAGCGGCTCTTCACAACGGCCGCAAACGACGCGCGCCTGATCGGCGACGCCCGCTGCGAAGCTTCATCTCTGCACGGACTGGCGGCGGCCTACATCAAACGCGGTGAATACACGCGAGCCTTTCCCGTCGCAGGTGAAGCTCTAAGAAAAGCGCCGGCCGAAGATCTCGCCTTGCGAGCGCGCTGCGAGCATACGCTTGGCAATTGCCAGTTCCTTGCCTCGGTCGCGACCGGTGATTTCGACGAAGCGATCGCTACGTGGCGGCGAGCCGCAAAGCTTGCGCGCCAGGCCGGACGCCAAAACCTTGTTCGCACCATCTCGCACAACATCGGGATGCCTTATGCATTCACCGGTGATTTCACCAGGGCGCGCGAGTGGTTCTCGCAGTTGGTGGAAGGAGAGGCCGGGCAGACGCCGCTTCCTCAGCACGCGCTCGCGTATTGCAATCTGGCCCGGGCCGATTCCGCCGCCGGCGACTTTGATTCCTGCGAGCGCGGCATCGAAAAGGCTTTCGAAGTGTGCAGGCTTTTCAACCTGACTTTGGAGCGCGCCGAAGCTCACGAGATCGCCGGTAATCTGCATCGCGACCGCGAACAGTTCAGCCTCGCGCACGAGCATTATCTGCAAGCCGAGAGTTTTTATCGCGACGCGGGAATGCAGCTCGAATCGCGCGAGTTGCCCGAGGAACAGGTTAGATTGTTGCTCGCCGAAAAGAACTTCTCGAAGGCGCGCGACTCGGCCGAGGAGCTTCTCGAAAAAAGAATGCGGCTCGGAAGCGCGTTTCCAATCGCGCGCGCTCAGATGCTGCTTGGCCAGGCGCTTTTGGAGAGCGGCGGCGAAGACGCGAGGGATCTGCTTCAAAAGGCGCTCGCCCAATTCACCGCGTGCCGCGCGAATTCCTGGATAACTAACGCTCGCTTCTTGCTGGCACAGGCTGAGCTCGCATCCGGAAACGAATCCGACGCGGCCAATCATCTGGCCGAAGCCTTGCGGCTTGCGCGAGAGTTCTCGTGCACGCGACTGGTGCAGGCTCGAGCCGCAAGGTCGCCTGAGATTGTGCGCCTCGCATTTGCGCGCGGCATCGAGGTGGAGTACCTGGAGAGCGTTGGGATCAGGAGCGACGGGGCGACACGGCGGGTGGGGGAGGGGGCGATGAGTTCTGCCTCCGGGTCTCCTCTCGCCCCGTCGCCCACTCGCCCCGTCGCCCCGTCGGCTTCTATCTCTGTGCAACGCGAGATCGACCTCGTCATCAACATGCTCGGGCCGATCGAGGTCTTGCGTGAACAGGGACGCAAGCTCGCTCCCGACGCGTGGACGCTGTCACGCGCGCTGCGAATACTTTGCTTCATCGCCTCACGGCACAATCATCGCGCCACCAAAGATACAATCATTGAAACATTCTGGCCCGATACGCGCCCCGAAGACATCGACAAGAATTTCTGGCCGACGATCTCTTACATTCGCCGCGCGCTCAACAGCAATCAGGCTATCAAAAAGAATTTCATCCGCTATCGTGAAAGCGCCTATTATCTGAATCCCGAGTTCAGCTACTTATTCGACAACGAAGAATTCGAGAGACTCATCACTCTGTCGCAGAATCATCGCCGTGAAGGAAACCCGGAAGCGTTCGCCGATGCCGCGCGCTCGGCTGTTGAGCTTTACCGAGGCGAGTTCCTCGAGGAGGTGTATGACAGTTGGGTCGAGGAGCCTCGCGCCTATTATCAGGGCTTGTACTTCACGACGCTCAAGGATCTGGCTGATCATCATCATCGCGCGGGCGATTATGAACAATCGATCGCGTACTGCAAGATGATCCTGAGTCGCGACGCATACCGCGAAGACGTTCACCGTCAGTTGATGGACAGCTACGCGCACATCGGCAACCGCGCGGCGCTGCGCGAACAGTACGAGAATCTGAAAACTCTTTTGAGAGAGGAGCTGGGCGTCGATCCGCTCCCCGAAACGGTGGCGACTTATAAAAGACTGGTTCCGGGTTCATAGTTCAGGGTTCAGGGTTTCGTGTTTGTAGTTCTGGGCTCAGGATTTCTGGTAGGTTGTTACCGGAGAACCAAAGGGAAACCAGTAACCAGAAATGCGGAACCCTGAACTCTGAACCCGGGACCCTGAACCGGATTAGTTATGCTTCCTCAATTTTTCTTAAAGACCAAGCTGGTGCCCCCGCGATTGGGACGCCGGATACTGCCGCGGCCGCGATTGGTCGATCGGATTCGCGGCTTCGTCGATCAGCCGGCGACAATCGTCTGCGCCGACGCGGGCTGCGGAAAGACGACGCTGGTTGGCGAATTCGTTCGAGGCTCGGGTCTGCCTTTCGTGTGGTACCAGATCGATCCGACGGACGTCGATCTGGCGGTCTTCTTCGGATATCTGGTTTACGCAATTCGCTCGCTTCATCCGGACTTCGGGCAGGTTGTCCTGGGCTTCATATCCGAAACCGAGAATCTCGCATCGAAGACCGAACAACTCATCGATGTTTTCGTCAACGAGGTCAGCGAGCACATCGAACAGAAAACCATCGTCGTGCTGGACGATTATCATCACGTAGATTCCAGCGAAGCGATTGCCGGCTGCACCGATCGCCTCGTTCAGTTTCTGCCCGACGTGCTGCACATCGTGATAACCAGCCGGACCATGCCCAACCTTTCGGTGACACGCTTGAGAAGCAAGGGGTTGATCGGCGTCGTCGATCGAAAAGACCTGCTGTTTACTCCATCCGAAGTTCAGAAGCTATTCGCGGAGACGTTTCACCATCCTCTCGCCGCCGATCAGGTCGATCAGTTTTATGAAAAGACCGACGGGTGGGTGACCGCGCTTCAACTGATCCAGCAGTCGCTCGATCACGCGTCAGATCGAGTGGCCGCCGGCGTGACCAACGCCCGGAAGGATTGGTTGTCATCCGCGTTTCAACAATCTGAGTTGGACATCTTCGATTACTTCGCCGAGGAGGTGCTCCAATCCGAATCGCCTGAAACCCGGGTGATGCTCGCGAAGATTTCGTTGCTCGAACGCATCGATCCCGTGATATGCGAAGTCGCGCTCGGGATACAAAATTGTTCGGACCAACTGCGCGCGCTTGGCCGCAGAAATGTTTTCATATCGCAGACGTACGCTTCGGGGCCCGACGAAGAGTATCGGCTGCATCCGCTGTTTCGCAGTTTTCTGAATCGATGGCTCGTGAGCAATCTTGGGAGCGAAGAAATCACTCGCCTGCATAAAGAGTGCGCGGCATATCTGGCGCAAGCCGAGCGGTGGGATCTCGCCGCGCACCATCTCGCCGAGGCGGGCGCGGCCGACGAAGTCGCAGCGTTACTCGCCGAGCACGGGGCTGAACTTGTGGCTTCGGGGCGGCTCGAAACGATCAAGCGGACATTCGACGGACTCTCGGAAGAGTCGTTGGCCGGGCGGCCTCGCGCGTTGATCGCGCGCGCGGACGTCGCGTTGATCGAAGGCGATCACGCGCGAGCGCTCGGCCTCTACGCGCAAGCCGCGCGCACGTCGCGCGCCGGCGGCGATTCGAGCGTCGAGGCGGAAGCGCTTCGCGGACAGGCTTACATCGCGCGCTACGGAAACGATTGCGAAACGGCAATCAAACTCGCAACGTCGGCCATCGAGCTTGCGCCAACGCTCCACGCGTTGCGCGCTCGTTGTTACAACACGATCGGATTGTGCAGCTTCACATCGCCGGGCGGCGCCGAGCGCGCGATCGAAAACTGGCAAGCGGCGCTCGAAGAAGCCCGAGAAGCTCGCGACGACCGCTTTGCGCGAATCGCGCTTCACAATTTGGGACTTCCATACTCGATGGAAGGCGACTTCAACGAGGCGTTGCATTGGCTGACTCAAATGATCGACGGCCACGGCGCTTCGGAGTCAGCCGGTTCCGCGGAAGATCTAGTTCCCTTCCCCCAGGAAGCGATCGCGCACTTGAACATCGCGCGGCTCAAGATTGTTCAGGGCAAGCTCGATGAAGCGCAGTCGCATTTGGAGCTGGCGCTCGCGCGATGTCAGTTGTTCAATCTGAGATCCGCCGCGGCTGAAACCCTCGAAGCCTACGGCAGTCTCTATCGCGAGCGCGGTGACTACAACCGCTCGCTTGAATTCTTCGATGAAGCCGTTCGCGCGTACCGGGAAGCCGGCGTGCTGGTGACCGATCGCGAATTGCTCGATGAGCGAGCCACGCTTTATCTGCGGATGGGAGACACGATTGCAGCAGCCAACGATGCCGACGAATACTTTCGCGCGCGCGCCGGCGGCTCGCCCGACGAGCGCTCGAGCGCGTTGATCACTCGCGGGCGAATTCAAAGCGCAATCGGCCGCCTGGAAGAAGCCGAGTCCTCGCTCACGGAGGCTACAACTCTGGCGCACGGAAATAAGCTTCGTTACAACGAAGCTCGCGCCTTGCTCGCGCTTGCGTTGTTGCTCTGGAATAACAATCGACAGGATGAGGCACTCGCGCAATTGAGCCGCGCCGTCGAAATTTCTATCAGATACGATTACGGTTATTTGCTTTCCACAAAAGCCTCTACGCTGCCTCAACTATTTCGCGCGGCGATCCGCGCGGGAATCGCGCCCGATTATCTCGCGCCGTTTGTTCCCGCTGAAGAAATCGAGCTTGCGGCGGCGGCCGTGGCCGGCGCAGCGGTCAGCGTGGCGCCCGCGATCGCGACGGTGATCGAGCGCGCAAGCTACGATCTGGCCATCAATATGCTCGGGCCGGTCGAAGTGTTTCGCGATCCGTCGGGAATGACAAAGGAAGCGTGGCGTTTGTCGAAAGCTCTGCACATACTCTGCTTTCTGTGCTCGCGCCGCAATCATCGCGCGCCGAAAGAAACGCTGGTCGAGATGTTTTGGTCGGACGCGGACGAAGACACGGTCTCCAAGAATTTTCATCCGACGATCTCGCACCTGAGAAAAGCGCTGAACACCGGACAGGTTGTGAAGAAGGATTTCGTTCAGTATCGCGAAGGCGCCTATCTGCTCAATCCTCAATACCGGTATCGCCTCGACACCGAGGAGTTCGAACGTCTGCTTGTCGAAGCGCGCGAAGCTCGACGAAGCGGTAACGTCGAAGCATCAGCACAACTTCTAGCCGAAGCGATCAAGCTGTATCGCGGCGACTTCCTCGAAGAGTTTTATTACAACTGGATCGAGGAGCTTCAAAGCTATTATCGCGACTTGTACCTCGAAGCGCTCAAGGAATCGATCAGTCACCAGATCGAACGAGGCGATCACGAGACTGTGATTCGGTACGGCCAGATGTTTCTCGCGCGCGATCCATATCAGGAAGAGGTGCACGCAAGCGTGATGGAAGCGTACGTGAGCTCGGGGAACCGCGCGGCTGCGATTGAACAATTCGACAGCCTGCGCAAGATGCTTCGCCGAGAGCTTGGAGTCGATCCGCTTCCGGCGACGATCGCGAAGTATGAAGCGCTGATCAGGTAACGTTACCTGTCCAATCCTTCACTATCATCAGCTAACCTTCCGTTTCAGCAATACGCTGCCAGCATTGGCAAAGGTCAAAAGATATGCGATTCTGCAATTATGAAACCGGAGGTGAAGAGTTCAACGGCCAGCATTAATATCTCGTTACCCTCGGACCAGCGACAGTTCGTTAAGCGCAGGGTGACTAAGGGCGGCTACACTACGGTCAGTGAATACTTCCGCGATCTCGTCCGTCAGGACGAAGGAGCGTGAGACCGAAGCAAAACTTGAGTCCCTTCTCCTCGAAGCGGCTGAAAGCGGGGAAGCTACGCCGCTGACCGCGAAAGACTGGGAGGACATCCGCAACGAAGTCAAAAGGCGGGCCCAGCGGCGTAGAAAAGCGAAGCCAAAGAGATGAGCCGGATCATCAGGCGGCCCGCGGCCAAGCAAGATCTCATCGAGCAAGCGGACTACATTGCCAGGAACAACCTGCAAGCCGGCTACCGATTTCTCGATGCGGTCGAGGAAACACTCGAGCTGCTATCCAGGTTTCCGGAGACCGGGAAATCCCGAAAGGTGTACAGTCGAGTCTTTGCGAACGTCCGTCAATTCCCATCACCGGCTTTGAAAAGTACCTTGTTTTTTACCGGCCCATCAAAGCTGGGATTGAGATACTGCGGGTCTTGCATGGCGCCCGCGACCTGAAGCGCATTCTTGATGAAGATGGTTAGTCGAGCCAACAAATGAAACTCACAAAGTACTATTGGAAACCGGCCGCGATTGAGCAATTCGACAGCCTGCGCAAGATGCTTCGCCGAGAGCTTGGAGTCGATCCGCTTCCAACGACCCTGGCGAAATATGAGTCCCTCATAAAGTTGAGCATTGTTAGAGTTAGCCGCGTTTTCTTTCCTTCAAGTTTTCCCCTCTCGTTGATTCAAGTTTAGTTCAAGAATCCGTCAACACATTCCGAGTACCTTGAACCTCGTCAGGCTGGCAGTCTCTATCGCCAAAACAGCCTGTCAGTTTTTGAAAATGAGGCAAGGGAACTTGAAGAATCCAGCCGACAACCCAGTTCGCTTCCACTTCGAGAGGAGACCCCAAGTCATGATTAACAATAAATCCCGCTACACCATAATCGTTCTGACTCTTGCAATCGCAGTTGCCGCGCTTCTGACCGGAAGATCACTTTTGACACCCGCTGCCAGCGCGCAGACAACTCTCAAATCAATCATCGTCGAGCTGAAAGGCGACCCGGTAGTCGTGGCGCAAGCAAAAGCAAAAGCCGCCGGGCAAAACTTCGACGCCGAAGCGTACCGGCAACAGGTCATCGCCGAGCAGCAGCAGTTTCTAACCAGGCTCTCATTGGCCGGCGTGCCTTATGTGATCTCGAGCGTCGCGGCGCCCAACGGCTCCGTCACGCAGAACATTCAATTTCGATTCAACTATGTCTTCAACGGCATCGCTCTCGAAGTGCCGCAACAGACCTTGCCTTTGTTCGAGACCATCGAGGACGTGCTCAGCGTTACTGCGAACGCACCGGTCGCCGTTCATCTGGATCACGCGGTCGATTACACGCGAGCGCCGCTGGTCTACGGCAATCCTCCGAAGCTCACGCAGTTTGACACGTTGAACACCGGCGGGCTTGAAGGCGACGGCGTAAACATCGCGGTCGTCGATACGGGCGTCGATTGGTCTCACGAGATGTTTGGCGGAGACCCTACGCCGCCACAGTTTGGTGTCGCTCCGCCAGTCGCGGCGCTGAATACAAACAAGAAAGTTATCTACTACATGAATTTCACCGCGGGGCCTGTGGGAGTCGGCGATGATTTCGGGCACGGCACTCACGTCGCGGGCGATTGTGCGGGCTACAAAGGATTCGCGCCCGGCCCCGACGGCATCCCTCAGACCGCGGATGACGTTGCGATTCACGGCGTGGCTCCGCAGGCGAGAATCATGGCCTACAAAGCGCTGACCGGCGCCGGCACCGGACTGGTGGCTTCGATAGTCGCCTGCATCGAAGACGCGGTTCAACCTCGAACGATCACCGGGCAACCAAAGCCCGTCGCCCACGTCATCAATCTCAGTCTCGGGGGAGCTGGAAACGAGAACTCCGCGGATTCAATCGCATGTGATAACGCGGCGCTCGCCGGAACAATCGTAGTCGCCTCGGCTGGGAACAGCGGACCCGGAGAAGGAACAGTGGGCGATCCCGCCGCGGGCCGCCGCGTGATTGCAGTTGGCGCGAATCTGGATCCCGGAGCGGCGCCCAACAGCGTCGACGAGATGGGCGGCGGCCGAACCGGAATGAAAGCATTTCCGTTTGACGGCTCGGCCGCGATTACTGCGGACATCACCAACAACTATGTCTACTGCGGGCTTGCCGATACACCCGACCAGGTGCCTGACTCGGTTAGCGGGAAGATAGCTCTCATTCAGCGCGGGAGCACGGCGACTGCGCAGGGCCAGGGCACCGGCTTGTTCTCCAACAAGGTGGCTATCGCAGCAGCAAAGGGCGCGATTGCAGTGCTCATCTACAACAACGTCGACGGTGAACTGACGGCGGCCACCGTGCGCAAGTCGGTAATCCCCGCGATGGGGATTTCAAAAGCGAACGGCGAGTATTTGAAAGCAGTCCTCGGATCGACAACCTTTGGCGCGATATCGGCCAGGCAAGTGCGAATCAACAAGTCGCTTCTATTTGATCCGTCGATGGCCGATTTCAGCTCGAGAGGTCCGCTGGCCTCGTTCGCGCAAGTCAAACCCGATGTGACCAACCCAGGTGTTTCGATTGTCTCGGCGACGGTCGCGGTGGGCGGAGCAGAAACCACCACAGCCACGATGTTCGATCCCACTCGCTACATCTCGGCATCGGGCACCAGCTTCAGCGGACCGATCACCGCTGGCTGCGCGGCATTGATCAGGCAGAAGCATCCCGACTGGACACCGTCGATGGTGCGAGCCGCGCTGGTTAACACCGCAACAAACTTGCGGCAATCCAACGGCACACCCGTGGCCACCGGCGTGAATTCGATCAACGAGCAGGGCGGCGGGTTGGTTGACGCTTACGCGGCCGTCAATGCCAAGGCCTTGATCGGCGTCGGACAGCCGGCGCCAACCGGTCAGCCGCAAGGCCGCACGTTTGGAATTCTCGCGGGCACGTCCGCCGGTAACGCCGACTTCACTCCAAGCTACAGCTTCGGAGCGGTGCCGATCGCGAACGTAATCGGCACGGCTGCGATTTCACAATCCACAACAATCTTTGACGTTACAAACGGCGCGGGCGCGGGGACATACCAGATTGCGGTTGTCCCCGTTCGCAACGTCGATCAAAGCGGATTCAAAGTGAGCACCACGGATGCGAGCGGCAGTCCGATTTCCTCAATCACGATTCCGGCAGGCGGTTCCGCAAGCTTCAATGTGAAGACTGAAGTGGACGGCCTGACGGTAGCAAATGCCACGCAGGCGCAGTGGTACATCGTCGCTATGCGCACGGATGGCGGCTCGAACCTGAGGATGCCGTTCTACTACCGAGCGGTGACGCCTGCCATCACCATGGGAGCACCCGCACTTGCGCCCGCGAGCGGCACGGAAGTCAGCGGCAATCCGCCGATCGACATTAACGGCAGCTACGCGCTTTCGTACTCGTTCTCGGGCTCGCCCGCGCCGGCGAAGTTTCGCATTGAAGAACAAAAGGACAATGGTGCGTTCGCCGGACTCGGTGACGTGCCCGCCAGCCAGACAAATTCTCAGATCACGGGCCGCGGTAACGGTCAGTATAACTATCGTGTAGCCGGGCTGTTCACCGTTCAGTACGGATTGCTACAGGGACCGTATAGCGGCACGCAGACGGTTCAGGTCGATCGGCGGCTCGAATCGGATGTGACCGCGATGATTCAAACAGCCGTTTCGAATGTCAACTTCGTGGGCGCGGTGTTTGAGTTCGATCAAACGCTGAAGAACAAGTCGAGCAACACGACGATTCTTCCGCCGCTGCGATTCAACATCACCGCGATCCAATCAACTACCGGCACGGTTCGCTGCAGCAATGCCGACAACAGCGGGAACGGAGTCGAATCCGCCGCGCAGTTCGACTACTCGAACACGCTCGGCGCCGACCGCGCACTGACGGCAAATGAAGTAAGCGGCGCGCGTCATCTCAAGTTCAGTGACCCCGCGGGCGAGTTGTTCCAGTTCACGGCGGTCATCAAGGGCAACTTCCCCGACCCGGCGTTTGCAACGATGTCCGCGACCGGCTCCGGCGGCGAGGGAAGGCGGTTCAAGATCAAACTGCGTTTCGCCGTTGATCCGGCCTCACACACGGTTAGTCTTATCGGCGAGTAACATTCAACACGACGGGACCCGAGATCTTCGCGGGTCCCAACTCCCCATCTGCGACTAAACGGCAGTTTTGAGGAGAACATTCTATGAGACGTCGTGTCACCATTCGCTTCATACCCGATCATTCATTCCTCACAGTGAGTCTCCTCCATACCGAGTGAGCTTAAGGCGGCGTGAGCGAAACCGCGCCGCCATTTTTCCAAACGCAAAACAAATCACACGGAGGATCCAATGAGAATTCGACATCTTGCACTCGCAGTCGCGCTGATGCTCTTCAGTGTCATATGCGCAAGCGCAGCCCCAAAGATAGACCGTGAGTTGAGCGCGCGGCTCGCAGTCGCCGGGTCAACCACGAAGTTCGGAGTCATTCTTACTTTCTACGGAAACCGCGTCACTCAAACGAACATAGCCGCAGTCCAGGCGCTCGGAATCAGAAGCGGTGTTCGAATGGTGAACTTTCCGATCATCGGTGTGCCCGCGACTGCCGCGCAGATTCGGCAGATGATGAGTTGGCCCGAGCTTCGTTCTATCTATCTCAACGCGCCGCTTCAACTCAATCTCAATCAGACGAGGACCGTGATTGGACTCGATCGGCTAAGAACCGACGCCGCCATCACGTCGCGCAACGGCGGATTCCCCGTCTCCGGAAGCGGAATAACCATCGCGATCAATGATTCAGGCATCGACGGAGGCCATCAGGATCTTACGTTCAACCCGCTCAATCCGTCGGCGAGCAAAACCATTCAGAACGTCATCATCAACCCGAATGATAAGGATGGGCTTCCGATGCGCGTCGATTCTCTCGGGAATCCGCTTGAAGGCATTCTGCCGGCGACTGTCGTTGAGAACGTGATTAACACTGATACGAATGTCGGTCACGGCACTCACTGCGCAAGCATCGCCGCGGGAACGGGTCAGATGAGCGGCGGTTTGTATCAAGGTGTAGCGCCTGGCGCGAAACTTGTCGGGCTGGGTTCAGGTGCGGTGTTGTTTGTGCTCGGGCAAGTCGCGGCGTTTGATTACTGCTACACGCATCAATTCGATTTGCGCATTCGCGTGGTGAATTGCTCGTGGGGCAACTCGGCCGTGGCGGTTGATCCCGATCATCCAGTGAACGTCGCGACGAAAAGGCTTCACGACGAGACCGCGATCGTTGTTGTCTTCGCGAATGGCAACGACGGCCCGCGTCCCAACTCGCAAAACCGATGGGCATCGGTGCCGTGGATCATCACCGCTGGGGCCGCTACGAAAGACAGCAGGCTTGCGGGGTTTTCATCGCGCGGAATCTTTGGCGATCCGGTGATTCACCCGACCGTGCTCGCCCCCGGAACAGGAGGCCCCGCCGCTCAGGGTTTCACATCGGACGTCGTCGCCGCTCGCGCAAGCACAAATCTCGTAGCAAACGGGGCGGACGCCGATCTCGACATACCGGCCGCTTACGTGCCCTTCTACACTCAAATCAGCGGCACCTCGATGGCTGCGCCTCACCTTTCAGGCATCATCGCAAATATTCTGGAAGCGAATCCGAGCCTATCTACCGATGAAGTCAAATCAATTCTCGAACGCACCGCGACTCCGCTTGCGACCTACGATCAATTTGAAGTCGGCGCGGGACTGGCGAACGTTCACGCGGCGGTCGATCTCGCATTCAATCCGCAAAAGCCGTACGGCAATTTCGGTTTCGCCGGCAAGGGATTTGTTGTCCAGCAACAGGACGGCGGATCGTTTACAGCAACGCTCCCTGCTCGCGGCACGATGACACACACGTTCAATGTCCCACCCAACACGCGCTTCACATTTGTTCAGCTTGATTGGGATGCGGCCAACGGCGAAAACCAGATTGTGTTCGATAACACGAATCTTGCAATCAACGATCTCGCGCTCGGCGTGCTTCGCGGCGCGACCCAAATTGCCAGTTCAAACGCTACACAGCTCGCCGCGCTATTCGGTTCTCGCGAATCGGTGAAGCTCGAGTTCCCGCAAGCCGGTACGCTGACCGCTCGAATAACAACGGGAGCACCATCCGGTCAGGGACAAAATATCGATCAGCCTTATCGGCTGACTGTCACGCATTACGTTTACGATCCGGCGCAGCTCACCGACATCGCGGGTCTTGATGATGCTACAAAGCTCAAGCCTCTGCGTCTGGTCTATGACCGCATCCTGTCCGGCGAGGCGGGACAGTTCAGACCTGACTCAGTGCTCACGCGAATGGAGCTCGGCCGCGCGATGATGTTAGGCGCGCGCGTGATGCAATACCTTCCGAACCAGGCGAGCTTTAATGATCTTGCGCCGGGCACTCCCGAATCGTTGATGGCCGAATCATTGAAACGCGAAGGAGTGATGGGCCTTGACGGTCCTTTGTTCGGACCCAACGCATCGGTCTCTCGTCTGGATCTTGCGGTCGCGGCGGTTCGAGCCTTGCGACTCGATGCACAAGCGCGAGCGCTTGCGAATACGACAGTGACCTCGGGCGGCCAGCCGCTTGTCGATAACTCGCAGATACCCGCGGCGATTCGAGGTTACGTGCAACTCGCGCTCGATCGCGGCGTGCTGCAAGCGTTTCCCGCTGAATTGATCGAGGTTTCGCCCGGTGTGTTTCAAGCCGTACCCGGCCCGCGCTTCGATGGCGCTCGATCAGTCAAGCGAGTTGAGTTTCTCGATCCTATGTTGAAGGTAATCAATATCCTGTTTGGTGAATAACTGTCTGGGGATTATCGCTGAAGAGATCCCCTGCTCGTCCTCCGGGTTCAAGCAGTCTTGCCACGCTATCGCAGTCAAGCGAAGTGTGCGCGTTGAACCCGAACACTCCTGTATGGGCGGCCGTCGGTGGCCGCTCCGGGTGGGAATTCAGCGGTGCTGCACGACGTTGGCGCCCGCGGAATCAGGGGCGGTCACGGACGGCCGCCCGTACAGAACTCGCTCATTCAAGCTTATTTCAACTATCGCTCAACCGGGCGAAGGTAACCTGCTAATCGGGCCAACGCATTTCAAGCCCAAATCACACAGGAGGATAGCCATGATCCGGATTCTTAGGACAATTCGTTGTGCCGTTGGCTTTCGCAGCCATCAATTCTCGCGCCGCCGTATTACCGCGTGCTTCAGCGCGTTGATCGTTGTGGCTGCGTTTCTTTGCGCCGTAAGCTTTGGCCCGGTTTCACACGCGGCAAACTCACTTCCCGCTTCAACCAAACTCGATCAGAACAAGAGGCGCGTTCCCAACTTCGATGTCAATCTTGCGACGCGCGTCATCAACATGCCGTCAGCGGCGCAGCTTCAGGCGCTTGCGTCGCTCAAGTCGAATCTGAACGATTCGAAGATCACAGCGCTTTGGGACAAGGCTTCGGGGTCGGTCGACGCGATCTATGACTTCGCGTCGCGGCCTTCGCAGCTTGATCCGGAGCCGGCGGCTCGCGCGTTCATTCAATCGAATGCCGCTCTGTTTGGCGTCTCCGATATGAGCACGCTGCGACTCGACAAGAACGTTCCAGCGTTTGGCGGAAACCTGTTGTACTTCGAAGAGACTTATCAAGGCTTGCCCGTTGCGCAGAGCGGAATCGGCGTGATGATGGACGGCCAACACAGAATCAAAATGATCTCCGGGCCGTATCGCTCGAACCTGACGCTCAGCGTTTCACCGAGTCTTGATGGAGCGGGCGCCGTGGCTACCGCACAAAGCGACCTGGCCAAATATAAAGTCGAATGGGCCGCGGGCGTTGCGCAAGTCCTCAATCCGGCGCTTGATCTTCTCGCGTCGCAACTCGGTTTACTCGCAACTCCGCATCCCGAGTTGAATGTTTACCCGGCGCCGGACGGCGCGCGGCTCGCGTACACGTTCTTTGTTTTCTCGCGCAATCCGTTCGGCATGTTCAAGTATCAGATCGACGCGATGTCGGGACAGGTGCTGGCGCGCGAAGACTTCGTCAGGTATCAGGCGCCGCTCCCGCTGACCGCCGATGTCTATCCAACTCATCCGGACATCACTCAGGAACTGAAGGATCAGGGCAAGATCAGCGTCGGAGCGGACGGAACTCCGCTCGGTCAGCTTAGAATTCAACTTCGAAACTTTGATCAAACCAACGCGGTCACCGGCTTGAACGGAACGCTCACCGGACTGCACGCGCACATCGAGAACCTCTTGGTTGACAAGCTCCCGTTCGCGCAAGCGGCAAAGGGGACGTGGCATTTCCGAATCGATGACCCCGCCAACTTCGAACAGCGCACCAACGAGTTGGAACAGCACGGGGCAAACGTCGCATTCGCGGAGCACCAGGATGGGATCAGCCAGTTCTTTTATATCAACTCGCTGCTCGAATACATCGACTACCTGCACCGCGCGGGCGACAGCGTTCACAACAGAATCGGTCAGGGCGATTTTCCCGACGACTATCCCAATCAATCCAATCCGCTGATCGGCAACGTTCACATACCAAACGTGCTTGATCCGCCGAGTCCGTGCTCGGGCACTCCCGATGCTACATTCGCCGAACAACTGCTCGGACTCGACAACGCATTCTCGCTGCCGGCTTCACAGACAATTGCCGGGCAGAAGGTTGTTGTGAATCCTACAAGCTACGGTCACGGTTTCTTGTTCAACGATCTCGCGATCGATTTCGGCGTGCCCTATCACGAAGGAATGCACTCGATCTCATCGCCCATCGCGGGACTTGAAGGAAGTCCCGAGGGCGGCGCGATGAACGAGGGACAAGCCGATTTGTGGGCGTACTCGGCCGCCGAGAATACCGAGTTGGGCGCGTATGTTCTGAACGGTTTCAAGTTTCGCGACGCCGTGCGGCAAGCGGGCGGCAATCCCGATCTTCGCCAGTGGATTCGCAATGCGGATACCGGAATGAGCTACACGAAGCTCGGCACATCGGGCGGCAGCAGCTTCGAGGTGCATCGTGACGGCGAGATCTTCGGCGGAACGGTGTGGGACATCCGCCAGTTGATGCTGATGTACGAAACAGGCGGCAACTTCAAACGGCCCGATCCCATCTCGGGGCAGGCAAGCAAATCAATCTCACTCGGCAAAGAAACCTGGGAGCGAATCTTCCTCGGCTCGATTTACATTCTCGGCTCGTTCAACCCGGACACTTTCGTGCGGGCAAGGACCGCGATGATTCTGTCGGATCAGGCGTTATATCCGTCGGACCCGCTTGATCCGGATGCGCCGGGACTCCACCGGGCGTTGATCGAGCAGGTCTACGCCGCGCGCGAGATTGGCATCAACGCCGAGGCTCCGATCGGCGGCCGGCAAGTCATCTCGACTCAGGTGTCGGACTTCGCCGCCTCGCAAGGTAAACTCGCGGCGCCGGCCGGCGTCTCGATTACACCTGCTACGTCAACCTCGAATCGCGTTTCCTGGCAAGCGGTGCCCGGAGCATTCGCTTACGAGATTCTCAAGCGCGAAATCGGCCGCGAGAATCAACGCCAGAACGCGCCCGTTGCAGGTCGCGAATACATCGACGGCGACGGCGGCACCGACGGCTACCTTCACATCGAGTACGTGAAGTCCAATCAAACCAGCTACGTCGATAACGGGCAGATCGAAGGCTCGTTCGTCGCGCGCGGGCTCAAGAATATTGCAAGCGCCGAGTATGTCGTTCGAGCCTTGAACATCAATGCGAATCGGCAACTGGGCGTTTCCGCCAACAGCGCGCCGGCGAGTCTTCCAACCGGGGTGGTGGATGTTACCAGCCGCGTGCAAACAGCTTTAGTCAGCGGCAGCTTGCGAATTGCCGGCGGCAAACTCGAGTTCGATCAGACGATCAAGAACCTCGGGGCCGGCAGTTTCGATGGGACGATGTACACGCCCATCGAGTTCCGCATCGTTTCGATTTCAAACTCGAGCGTCACCGTAGCGAATGCCGATAACGGCGGAAGCGGGACGGCTTCGAGCCCGGCGCTGTTCTTTTATCATCCGTTGCTCGTGAGCGGGCAAACCTCCGAAGCTCGTCACCTGGTCTTCAACAATCCAAACGCGCAGTTGTTCACCTTCGACGCGGTGATCACCGCTCGCGTCCAGGTGAATCCGGCGCAGGCGACTCGCTATGTTGGAGAGCCCGGCATCGATCTTTCGAAGTTCGATGTTCAAACTTTCACGGAAACGCTGACTGGTATCGTGCCCGCGAGCGACACCGGACTTCAATGCGCGGAAGGCGTCACCTATGTGGATGTGCCGTTCACATCGAAGGACTTCGCATTCGCGGTTGTGGGCAATATGACCAACCCGTCGGGTCTCGGCGTCGACATGGATTTGCAATTGCTCGACAGCGCTGGACGGGTTCTGTCCACGTCGGCCACTGACACTCCGAACGAAACGGTGACGGCTGCGATTCAGCCCAATCAGCAATATCGCTATCGCGTGATTGGCTGGGCGGGAGCGGCACAGGACTTCAGCATCGTGAGCACGCAGTCGCTGCTGGTTCCAAAGGCCACGTCTGGCGGCGGATCAGGAACGGGCGGCGCGCTCGCTCCGTCCACCGGAACACTGACGAAGCTGTTGCGCTTCAGTTTCAACCCCGTGACCGGAACGATAACTGTACAGCCGGTCGGATAGCGACTGACTGATTAAGCAACGCAGGGGTGGGGCCAATGCCCTGCCCCTGCAACACTTCCGCTACTTTTCTCCCAGCCTTCAACCCTCTCTCAATCAACAGATTTTCCGTTCAAGGTTAGTTCAAGAATCGGTCAATACGAGCCGCTTACCTTGGTCACGTGAGAGCAGAACCAACTTCCATTTTTTGACACGCAGAAAAGGAGCGACACCATGCTTGGAACCCTACGACGCATCGCTTTCGCAGCCTTGCTACTCTCAGCGATCACCGCGGCCGCTTCGGCGGCAACCATCAGCCCAACGCTCGCGTCACGCATTGCGGGCCTTCCGGATTCGACCGGCGTGGGCGTAGTCATCGTGGCATTTAATACAAATACGGGTTTGAGCGATTCGCACTTGAATGCACTGCGCGGCGTTGGCATCACTCGCGGAATAACGCTTCAGCGGCTCGGGATGGTTGCCGCGCCTGCGACCGCCGGGCAAGTGCGCGCGCTTGCGAGCCACAGCGCGGTGCGTTCGATATGGCCGAACGATCAGCTCTCATATTTCATGAATCAAGCTCGAGTGTTGACGGGCGTCGACAAGCTTCGCGCTGATCCTGCGTTTCGAATCAACGGACTGCCGATCGCGGGTCAGGGCAACTTCTCGGCGGTGATCAATGACACCGGGATCGACGGCACGCACTCCGATCTCAAGTATCCAAGCCACGTGATTCAAAACGTCCAGATCGTCATGGACACCTGCATCCTCTCACAGGGATCGCCCACTCCTCCCTGTCCTTCGGCTCAGGAACAACGATTCACACCGCTGCTGGTCGTCGAGAACATTCCAAACACTGACACACACGTCGGGCACGGCACGCATTGCGCCGGAATACTCGGCGGAACCGGCCAGGCTTCAGGAGGTCTTTACGGCGGCGTGGCGCCGGGCGTGAATCTGATTGGTTGCGGGTCCGGCGCCGGGCTGTTCGTGCTCAATGCGCTCGGCGGATTCGAATGGTCGCTCTCCAATCAATTCCTGTACAAGATCCGAATCATCTCGAATTCGTGGGGCGGCGGCGGGCCGTTCAATCCGGATGACCCAATCAACATCGCAAGCAGGAGAGCTTACGACGCGAACATCATCGTTTTGTTTGCGGCGGGCAATGCGGGCCCGGGTCCCGATACCGATAATCCGTACGCGAAAGCTCCGTGGGTGATCAGCGTCGGAGCGGGAACAAAAGAAGGCGGTCTGGCCGGCTTCTCATCGCGAGGGATACCCAAAGAAGAGCGACTCGCCGATGCCGATCCGAATAATGACTTCGATGCGCCGACAATCGTAGCTCCCGGAACGGGCCGCGAGTTCGCTACGAACTCCGCGAAGTTCTCGGCGCGAATCGTCTCGACTCGCTCGGCTTCGAACGTCGTCGCGAACGGCTCAACTGATGACCTCGAGATCCCGGTGGCATATGTTCCCTTCTACACGCAGATCGAAGGCACTTCGATGGCGACGCCGTTCGCGGCGGGCATCGTCGCTCTCATGCTGAGCGTCGATATCACTCTCACACCCGACGAAGTGAAACAAATTCTCAGAGACACGGCGACGCCGATGCCGGGCTACGAAGAGTTTCAGGTGGGTTCGGGCTACGTCAACGCGTACGCGGCCGTGGATAAGGTCATGCACCGCTCGAAGAGTTTCGGCGCGGTGAACAATCCCACATTCAATGCTCAGATGACGGTCGTGCCCGATCCGAATCCGGAGACTTGGGGATTCGATTTCAGCTACATCGACGACAACGTCAACACACACGCGTTCACCGTTCGGCCGGACACCGGCATTCTGGATGTGCGAGTTGATTTCGGAAGCACCGTCGCAACAAGCCAGGGCAATGTTTTCTTTCTGGTGCTGACCGATCCCACCGGCACGGAGTTTGTCGGCGGCCCGTCACTCCCGGCGCTCACTCTTCCGCGACTCGAATTGCGACTGAGAAATCCGCTTGCGGGCGCGTGGACCGCGCGTGTAAGCGCGGGGTTCCTCGGCGGAGTCGCGCCCGCAACGATTCCCGAACACGTCACCGGCATCATCAAGCAATCGGTTGTGAATCTGCAGAACGTGGCCGACCTGCAAAACCGCGCCGATGCTGCGTTGATAACGGACCTGCTCGTGCTCCGTCGAATGGACATCTTCTCGGACGGCGGATTCCATCCGGATGGGAATGTAACTCGCGAAGACTTTGCGCGAACCTTGGCGTTGAATGTTCCGCTTCGACAATCACTGGCGGGGACGCCGAGGTTCACGGACACAACCGGCAGCCTTACGGGAATTGCCGAAGCAGCGACCGCAATTGGCTCGACGCTGCGCGATTGGAATTTCGTTCCGCAGGGTTTACTCAGTGCTAGTGGTTCGACATTCAACCCGACGGGCACCGTCAATCGATTGGATCTCGCGGTCGCATTCGTGCGGGCGCTGGGTCTCGACACCGAAGCAAAAGCGAAAGCCAACACAACAGTCACGACTGGCGGTCAGCCGCTGACCGATAACGCGCAGATACCGGGCGCGCTTCGCGGATACGTTCAGATCGCAATCGATCGCGGTTTGCTTGAAGCGTTCCCCGCCGAGTTGCGGCAAATCGGACCCGGTCAATTCCAGGCAGTGCCCGGCCCGCGCTTCGAGCCGAGCACCGTGATCACTCGCGCGACATTCGCGGCGAAGCTCACGCTGTTTTCTTCTGCGTTCGCGGCCGGCAATTAAGCCGCCGCAGCGCACGCATCTGTCTTCATATCCCGATGAACCGAAGTTTGTCGGACAGCTAACAGGAGATTGTCATCGATGAGAAAGAATATTCTGACATTGTTCATATTCGCGGCAATCGCGATAGCCTTCGCCACGCTGCCGATGTTCACGTCATCCGCGCAGCAAGGCATCGGAATGACTTCGGTCATCGTCGAGTTGCGCGATGAGCCCGGCGCCGTTAAGGCCGCCAAGGCGAAACGCAGCGGAACGCCGCTCACTGACGATCAGCTTCAGGCTTATCGCAACAGCCTCAGCGCCGCGCAGAGTCAGTTTCTCGCTGCGATGACGAGCCGCGGCATTTCATTTCAAGCGGCAACAATCAACATCAAAGGCTATGACGGAAACGTCGCCGCGACTGTTCCGCTCAGGTACACGCTGGTGTACAACGGCATGGCGCTGAATGTGCCCAAGGCGTCGATCGCCGCGATCAAGAGCATGCCCGAGGTCAAAAGTGTTCGCGACAACGCCTCGCTGTGCACGGAACTGAACACCAGCGTGCCTTACATTCGCGCGAATCAGGTCTACGGCAACCCGCCGCGGCTCACTCAATTCGACAATCTCGATACGCACGGCTTGGAAGGCGAGGGCGTATACGTTTCGGTAATCGATACTGGAATTGATTGGCCGCACGAAATGTTTGGCGGCGACCCGACGCCGCCTCGACTTGCCGTTCAGCCGGCGGCCGCGGCAGTGAACACGAATCAAAAAGTCGTCTACTCGTTGCCTATGGCCGACATCATTACTGATGGATTCGGTCACGGCACGCACGTGGCTTCCACGATTGCCGGCTACAACAGCTTTGCGCCAAACGCCGGCGGCGTAGCGGCGCTTGGAACCGGAGGCGACACGTGGATTCACGGCGTGGCTCCTCAAGCGAAGCTGATGTCCTACAAGGTGTGCAGCGATTCGCTCTCGACTGTTGGCGCAGTCGGCGGCCCGATCGGAGGCTGCCTCACTTCAAATATAGTGATGGCCCTTGAGGACTCCGTGTCGCCTCGGACGCTGAATGGATTGCCAAAGCCCGTTGCTCACGTGATCAACATGAGTCTGGGCGGAAGCGGCGGACCCGACGACGCGACGTCAGTCGCAGCCGACAACGCGGTTCTTGCGGGCGCAATCGTCGTAGCAGCGGCCGGCAACTCGGGACCCGGCGAAGGAACGCTTGGCTCTCCCGCGGCCGGACGCCACGTGATTGCGGTAGCCGCGAATACAGATCCCGGCTCAAACGCGAACTGGTCAACGGATGTGCTCGCGACTTCTACAATCAACCCCAGCCAGACAGGCGCGGTCACTCCGGCGAAGAATCTGGCATTGGCCCAGGGACAACGCAATCAGATCGCGTTGTTCCCGTTGGCTGGAACACCCGCGCCGCCCGCCGGCTCGATGGCTCAATACTATGTCTTCGTAAGAAACGGCCAGACGCTGAACGAATGGCCGACAAATGTGAGCGGACGAATCGCGCTGGTCAAGCTCACCGATCCGAAAATACCGCAGACTCTATTCGCGCAAGTCGCAAACAACGGAGCGGCGGCAGGCGCAGCCGCAGTCTTATTCGTATCCTCAACCGAAAACGGAACAGCGGCCAAGAGCACGATACCTGCCGCTAACATTCTTCCGGCCGATGCGCAGTATCTGATCAGCATTCTGCCGGGCGGCGCGAGCGGTGATCCGGCGAATGGAACGATGTCCACGTTTCCGATTCGAATCAATCCATTTTTCGGAACGACTTTCGTAGGCCAGATGGCTGCATTCAGCTCCAGGGGCCCGGTTCAGGGCTACGGCCAGGTCAAACCCGACGTCTCAGCGCCGGGCGTGAACGTGCTGGCTGCGATGCCGCCGACAAGCGTGCTTGGCGCGCTTGCGGGAGGTAACTACGGAAGGATCAGCGGGACCAGCATGGCTACGCCGCACACTGCCGGAGCCGCGGCGCTTATCAGACAGGCGCATCCCGATTGGAGTCCCGCGGTCGTTCGAACCGCGATGATCAACACCGCAACAAACATGCGAGCCGAATCCGGAGCGCCAAAAGCTGACGGCGCAACCGCCGATTCGATCATCGATCAGGGCGGCGGTTTGATCGATGTATTCCACGCAGTCCACGCAAAAGCTCTGATGGGAGTCGCGGGAGACGGCATCATTCAGCCTTCGATCCTCGGCAGTCACTCGTTTGCCGAAGTCCCGGTCGTCAACAATCGCGTGACCAGCACCCAAAGCGTCACCGTTACGATTCAGGATCTTTCCGGTCAGGGCGGGACTTACAATCTGGCCGCGGTTACCAATCGCGACACGCAGATCAATGGAATAGGAATCTCCGTTTCGCCTTCGAGCGTGACCGTGCCGGCAGGCGGTTCAGCAACTTTTAACGCAAACGTTACGTTCAACGGCGACCTGATCCGCGATCCAAACGTCGCCGAGGTGAACGGCGCCACGGTTACGTTCCGACAAATCGAGATGCAGTGGTATGTGACCGCCAAACGTTCGGACGGCGCTGAGTCGCTGCGAATGCCGATGTACTACCGGCCCGTTCCGTCGCTTCCATCAGCGGGTTCATCCTCGACCGAAACGCAAACCTTCACCGGATCGATTGCAGCCGGCGATGGCGGCAACAAGACTGTGGCCGGAGTAACGTTCGTCGACATCCCGCTGAATGTGTCGGATACTACTTCGAAGATCGTCGCCGATCTGAATTTCTCCGAGACCGTAGACGACACCTTTGCCGATCTCGATATCTTCCTGCTCGACCCCGACGGCAATGTAGTTAAGAGTTCAACCAATCCCGGAGGTCCCGAGCACATCGATGTCAACGTGAGCCGAGGCGGAAACTATACCTGGGAAGTAACGGGATTCCTCGCGGCCAATACTGATTTCACGCTTACCAGCAGGCAGGCAAAGGGGAACACACTTCCGCCAGGTCTGACGCAGGTACCGGGCGACTTCACCGACTCTCAGGGTCGTCACGTGGACTTCGACGGCAGCTTCAATTTGCAATGGCAGCCGAACGGAGGCGAGCAGGGATTCGAAATCGAACGATCGAACGACAACGATTCCTGGCAAGTCGTCGCGGACGTCGCAGGCAATGTAAGCACATACTCGCTTTCAAGTCTTGCGAACAACCAGTACTTCTTCCGGGTGCGAGCGTTTTACCCGGGGCAGATCGGGCTGTTTGTTTCAAATCCAGGCAACACAATCAGCGTGCTCGTTGATCAACGCGCGCAGAGCGAGATCACTAATCTGGTCAAGACCACCGTGTCCAACGTGTCTTTTGTGGGCGGTGTCTTTCAACTCGATCAGACCCTGACCAATCAGTCCTCGAACACGTATGTCCCGCTCGTCGAGTTCAAAGTGATCAGCATCAGTTCCGGATCCGGCACGGTCAGGGCGATAAATGCCGATAACGCCGGCGACGGAACAAGCGCTGCGAACGCGGCGCTGTTTGATTACTCACGCAAGCTCGGAGCCGATGAGCAATTCAGTCCGTCAGAAGTGAGCGCCAATCGCACAATGAGGTTCCGCGATGACGCATCCGAATTGTTCACCTTCAGCGCGATCGTAACCGCGTATCGGCAAATGACAGCCGGCGCACCCGGCGCCGCGCCCCCGGCGGGCGGCGCGCAAGCGGGTGGGTCCTCGGGCAGCTCTACATCATTGTTGGGCCTGACCTCATTGATGAAGTTTACGGTCAACCCTGCGCTTAAAACGGTGTCGGTAACGGTAGTAAAACTGACGCCGTAGTGATGCCCCCGAGTGAGGCGCAGAGGGACCGAGCCGGCGCTGAGATACTTTCTCTTCACTGACTCTTCATCCCGCCCTCTGCGCCTCCGCGGATAGATCGGCATTGATCCTTCCCCATTACGGAGGTTTCGATTATGCGCGCGACTGGATTCAACTCTTTAATCATCCTTCTCGCCGTAGCCGCGGTGTTTGGAGTTGCAACCTACGCGGCCCGGCCGACATCCGCCCAAAGCGCAGGCGCGCCTCCGCAGTTTAGAACGGACATCACTTTCGGCAATAACACGATGGCCGATTTCTCAGCGACCAGCGGCGAGCCAATTATCAAATCAGATAACGCCGGTAATATTTTCGTCACATCGCCATTCGGACTCAGCTCAACCGTGGGTCTTCTGTGGAAATCAGCGGACGGAGGCCGGAGCTTTGTTCCATTGGGCTCACCAATCGTCCGCGATTCGGTTACGGCGCCTGGGGGCGGCGACACCGATATAGATTTTGATGCGAACAACTGGCTTTATTACGTCGATCTTTCGGGCGCGTGCGTAACCGCGGCCGTGTCGACCGATGGCGGAAACACATTTCCGGCGAACCGAGTGAATCCAATCGTCTGCGTGAGCGATACGAATCCGGGCGCCGCGGCCGACGATCGCCAATGGGTAGCCGGTTTCGGCAACGGTATAGCTTATGTTACGTGGCGCAATCTCACGGGCTCGAATTTCTGGTTATTCAAAACCACCGATGGCGGGCTCACGTGGGACAAAGGAACGCTGCTTGGAACCGTAAGCGCGGGCGGGCCGCTTCGCGCTGACAAGCAAAAACGAAAAGTAGTCGTGAACGGAATCGAGCGAGACGCCGTCATTCTGTATCAGTTGTTCTATCGCGGCAACAACCTTCGCGTGTTTCGAGTCACCGATTTGCTCGACGGCTCACCGTTGAAGATCGACGACTTGAGTATCGTCAATCCAGGACAAAGCATCGCGAATGTAATCCCGACGATGGCGCTCGATACGGCGGGGAATGTTTACGCTTCGTGGTCGCAATCGGCGAACTCGATCTGGATGGCCTCGTCGACCGACCGCGGACAGACGTGGTCCCCGGCGCGTCAGGTAAGTCCGGCGACGCTGACCGGCACAAACATCATGTCGTGGATCGTTGCCGGTGATCCCGGGCGAGTGGATGTTGTCTGGTATCGCTCGGCGCTCCCAGGCAATCCGGTCAATACGAACAGCATGTGGGACATCTACATGGCCCAGTCAATCAACGCCAACGATGCGAGTCCCACTTTCAACACGGTGAAAGTCAGCCAGGACATAATTCATCGAGGTCAGATCTGCCTCGCGGGTCTTAATTGCGACACCGCGATCCCGATGCAGGACCGAAGCTTTTTGGAATACCCGTCGGTGTGGATCGATTCGAAGGGCGCGGCGATCGTCACCTATAACGACAACGCGAATCAAGCGCAGGGACCTTATGTGATGGTCGCAAAACAAGCGAGCGGCCCGAGCCTCTACAATTCTGTCGGATACATCACAGGCGATCCGGGCGCCGTCACAATCGCACAGCCTGCGGCAGCGGAAACGATAACGGCGACTTCATACATAATGACCGGCACGCACAGCATTCCTCCGAAGAATTTTGATAAGGACGAAACAAACGACGCGCGCTTCCCGGATCATGGCGCCGTCATCGGCGGCAACATCCCCGCGCTTGATATCAAATCGGTATCGCTCAGCGATGATGCTGACTCGATCACGGTGACGATGCAGGTCGGTGATCTCACGACCGCGGCGGTCGCAGCCGCGCCCACGCAATCGGGCGGCGACGGAGTGTTGTACGTGACGCAGATGCATTACAACGAAAACATCTACTGGGTCGGCGCCGAGTTTCGAGCGGGCCAGCCGCGTTTTCTCACCGGCAGCCTGGGGATCATCAAATCGGCAACGTCGAAAAAGTTCATCACCTACAATCCCGATGTCGCGAGCTCGATGGCCGTCCAGGGACAAATCACGAACACGTCGCCCGGCGCCATCACGATGAAAGTTCCTCGCGCGTTAATGGGTAATCCCGGGAACGGCTCGCGTCTTCTGAGCGTGACCGGATATGCATTCTCGGAACGCGGGCTGCTCGCGCCCTTCGTTGCGGGCCAGCCAAATCCAACCAGTCTGCCGATCCAGGTTGATGCAAGCGGCGCAAGCACCTACGTCGTTGGCGACGGTCCACAACTCGATGGAGTCGTCGAGGTGTCCATCGATGATGCGACGTTCGCTACACCGCGCGCCGCTACGCTCTTGAACATCACCAGCGGAAATCAGTGGCAGGTTCAATTGACTGCGCCGGACCTGATTGCCGGCTCGCACACTCTGTATGTGCGCCAGCGAATAAACGGACGCGACGCGTCTGGGATTCGAACCGTGCAGTTCAACGTGTCATCGACGATCGAGCAGATCCTCAATTCGATGGTGAGCATGCAAACGAGCAATCCGAGCTTCGCGGGCGGCGTCGCATCTTTCAATCTCTCTCTAACGAACACATCCAGTGAGTCGATCTTCACCCCGTTGCGCGTTCAGATTGCGCAACTCACGGGCGCGGCGACCGCGGCGAATGCCGACAACGGTCTTACTGGCGCGGGCGCGTACTGGGATTACAGCAATCGAGTTGGCGCGGATTCGGTCTTGTCCGCGAGCGAGGCTTCGAGCGCGAGGAACTTGCGCTTCAATAACCCGAGTAACCAGCCCTTCTCTGTGACGTTCAACGTGATCGGCAATCTCGCTCGTACCGGTCAAGCTTCGGGCTCGGCAGGAAGCGCGGGCGGAGCGAGTGGCGGAACCGGCGGCGGATCGGGCGGCACTTCGAGTTCCACGGACTCGGTGACAAGCGCAGTCTTCAAGCTCACCTATAACCCGTTGCTCAATACGGTAACTGTCCAGTTATTACAGCCTTAGGCGTTGAAAAGGGCGGCCGCCAGGCCGCCCTTTACCCTTTCAAGTTTAGTTCAAGAATCGGTCAACACTCGCCGCGTAAGCTGATCCCGATCACAACTCCCAGGAGGATTCCGATGAAACGAAGCTCAAGACTCGCAGTTATCGTCGCCGCGGCAATCGCCGTTGCGCTCCTCATTATCGCGCCGCTTTCAAACCAGGAGGCTGCCTCAACGACATCCACAAGTGTTATCAAACGCGCGGTGCCAAACGTCGACATCAATATGTTGTCGTCTCCGTTGCGCGCTGCTACCTCCGCGCAGCTTGCCGCGCTCAATCAGTTCAAAGGCGCGTACGGGAGTCAGGCCAGTGTGCGGTGGAACGCATTCGCTGGATCGCCCGATGTGATGATGGGTTTCCACACATCGGCATTAGGCGGCACACCCGAGCAAGCCGCTCGCGCGTTCGTAGCCAACAACGCGACGCTGTTCGGCGTTGATTCGTCGTCGCTGGTTTTGGCGGATCAAAAAGAAGGGCTCGGCGGCTACCTGGTGAGGTTTCAGCAGAAGTCAGCCGGCTTGAACGTAATGAACGGCGGGCTGGGTTTCCTGATGACCGGTAACAATGAGATTCGAATGGTGATGGGCTCGACGTTTCGAAACGTCAATGTTTCGCCGTCTCCTTCATTGAGCGCGGCCACCGCAAGCGCGACGGCTCAAGCGTCCCTCGCTCAGTACGCAATCTCGCGCTCGGCGAGCGCCGATCAGTATCTGACGCCGGCGATGAATGAACTCGAATCGCAGATTGCGCCGGTGCTTCGTCAACCGATTCTCAATGTGTTTCCGACTGCGGGCGGATACAAGCTCGCGTGGAACGTAATAACTTTTTCAAAGAATCCTTTTGGTTTGTTCGTGACCCAGGTCGATGCGAACAACGGACAGGTACTTGCTCGCGAGAATCTGGTGCGCTATCAGAATCCGCTGCCGTACACCGCGGACATTTATCCCAATCATCCGAAGCTCGCAAACCCGGATACGGGCGAGCTTGCGCTCGACGGCAACAACGAGCCGGACGGTCTGCTGAACGTAAAACTTCGTTCCTACAACGAAGGAACAAATGCTACCGGAGTCGCCGGGTTGCTCAGCGGCCCCCACGCGCTGGTGAAGAACGTGCTCGCGACGCAGCAGCCGTTCCCTCAAGCCGCGCTCGGCACGTGGCACTTCCGGCATAACAACGCGCCGCTCGAAGCTCAGCCGAATGAGGCCGATGATCTGGCCGAGCCCGCTGAGCACATCGACGAAGTGAATCTCTTCTTCTTCATAAACTATCTTCTCGAATACGTGACTGACATTCATCGACGCGATGATTCAGTGCACAGTCGAATTGGCCAGGGAGATTTTCCGGACCAGTTCCCAAACAGCGACCGGCCGCTTGTAGGGCTCTCGCATTTTCCGAGCGACGGCGGAGTGCTGATCGGCGGCGGTGCTGACACATCGGGTCCGCAGCAATTACTTCTGTCGATTCTTGGGCTCGACAACGCGTTTTCGGTGCCCGCTTCGCAAACCGTGGACACGCCCGCGGGCCCGCAGACGGTGATCATCAACCCGACGGTCTATGGTCACGGCTATCTGTTTAATGATCTCGGAAAGGACGGCGCGGTCGCGTATCACGAAGGCATGCACTCGATCTCGACGCCGATCGCCGGGCTCGAAGGCGCGCCCGAAGGTTCGGCGCTCAACGAAGCGCAAGCCGACCTGTGGGCTTACACGATCACCGACGCCGAAGCGATCGGCGAGTATGTAGTCCAGGGCGCTCGCGTTCGCCAGTTCATCCGAGACGGCCGCATATTCGTCAACCAGACAGGCCGCGATCCCGATCGGCTCGCGTGGATCCGTTCGGTACATTCATCACTGAAGTATTCATCTCTCGGCACCGAAGGCGGCAACGAGTTCGAGGAGCATCGTGACGGGGAAATCTACGTCGCGACCATGTGGGACCTTCGCAATCTTTTGAAGTCGGTCGAGCCGCAGGTGAGCTATCTCAGGCCCGCCTTTCTCGACGGCACGCCGACTCGACAGATCACCCAGGGACAGGACACGTGGGAGCGATTGCATCTTGGCTCGCTTTATCTTCTCGGCCTGACCGCGCCGGATACTTTTGTTAAGACTCGCGACGCGGTGATCGAAGCCGATCGCATTCTGTACCCGACCGATCCGACGGACCTTGACGCACCAGGCAAACACGAGGCGTTGATCTGGCAGGTATTCGCTTCGCATGAGATGGGAATCAATTCCGATTCGATCGTCGGCGGGCGTCAAACGATCTCGACTCGCGTTCCGCAATTCGCGGCGGATCAGGGTCACACGGGCGCTCCACAAGGCGTCACGGTTGAACCCGCTTCGTCGAAGTCACTGCGAGTCTCGTGGCAACCAGTCGGCGGCGCGATGGGCTACGAAGTGTTCAAGCGCAAGATTGGTACGGCTGGCCAGCGCCAGTTCCCGGGCGCTCCGTGGCACGTTTACTTCGACGGCGACAGCTCGACTACGGGCTGGAGTCACGTGTCGTACGTTCTGAATCCCGGAACGAGTTATGAGGACAAAGGCGAGATCAGTGAGTTCTTCGGGCCGGCGGGAATCAGCTCGACGGCCGACTCGACAGGCTTTAACGAATTGCTCGGCACCGAGTACGCAGTGCGAGCGCTATCGGTGAATTCAAATCATCAGGTTGGAGTTTCGGATCTGAGCGGAAGCGCTTCGGTGAATTCAGCGATTCAAGACGTCACCGCGGCGATCAAAGCTACGATGTCAAACGTCAGGCTCGCGGGCGGCGTCTTCGAATTCGATCAGACACTGAAGAACAATGGCGTCGCATCAGTCGACGGCGTTGCTTATTCATCGATCAACTTCCAGATCATGAACATCTCGAATCCGACGGTCTCGGTTAAGAATGCAGATAACGGAGGCAACGGCAGTTCGACCCCGGCTGTGTTCGCGTATAGCCAGTCGCTTGCGACCGGAGCAACCTCGACAGCTCGCCACTTGCAGTTCAACGACCCGCAAGCCCAATTGTTCACGTTCGACGCCGCGATCACCGCGCGAGTTCGCACGGCCACGGTTGCGGTCAACGGGAGTCAGCCGGGCGACGGCGTGGGTGTAGGAATACCTTCTGCGGACGTGCGATTCACGAGCCAGACCGATACGTTGACCGGGTTGCTGGTGGCCGGCTCCGGCGGACTGGTGCTCATCAACGGCGTTGATTACATGGACGTGCCGTTCGTCGCTAAGGCAAATTCGTTTGGCGTTGACGGCGCGCTCGACGCGACTGTCTCGGCCGGTTCGGTGCCGGATATGGATTTCCAACTGCTTGACGATCAGGGCAACGTGCTGTCGTCGTCGGGTAACTTCGGACCGAAGGAGTTCGTCAGCGCGGCGATCACACCGGGCCGAACATATACGTATCGCGTGGTGGGATTCGCGAACGGGCCGACTCAATTCACGATCACGAGCAAGCAGTATTTCCCGGCGGGTCAGGGTCCGAGTTCGGGCGGATCGAGCGGCAGCAGTTCTTCGTTCCTGCCGACTGTTTCAGGATTCAAGGTCGTGAAGCTGATCAGGTTCACGGTGAATCCCGTGACGGGCTCGGTGACCGCGCAGTTGTTGAATTGATCCAGGCCAGTTGAAGCACGCCCAAGAGGGCGACCGATATCCCGGTCGCCCTCTTGGTTTCTTCAATGCCGATGATGGGAGATCATTGACGGAGAAGCGCCGCCTATCGCTTTAGCTCCGGCGTAATCGCCTCGATAAACTGCTTCGCGTTTACCACCGCAGTCTTATGATGCTTGAGGGGGAAATGCTTTCTGTTGCCCGTTACGAGATAGTCGGCGCCCGCAGCCTCAGCGCATTCCAGAAACTTATTGTCGTCAGGATCCGGTGAGATCGTAGACTTGTGCGTGGGCTTCACCCTTTTGGCTTTTTTCTTAATGAGCCGAATCGACTCAGTAACCTTCATTGGATCGATGCTGAAACGGGGCCGCCGCAACACACCTTCGTATTCTTCCAGAATTTTAGCCGAGAGGTAGAGTTGTAGTTTCGATGCAAGCGCCAAATCCAAAACAAACGCTTCAAGACCACGGGCTCGGAGGTGTGCTGACACAATGACATTAGTGTCCAGCACGATTTTGGTCACGGGCATTAGGACTTCTTCTCCCGGCGATACGCTGCGATCTCAGCATCGATCTCCCGCATTGTGATCTTGTCCGTGCCGGCTTTTTTGCTAGCCGCTCGTATGCCAGCGAGGACTTCAGCCTCGGGCGCGATGTTTTCGAGAAAGTCTTCGATACCCATAATGACAATTTGAGGCTCGCCCCGCCGATCTACAATGAATCTTTCACGCCCCTTCTTGGCGCGTCTCATGATTTGACCGAGTTGAGTGCGAGCGGTTAAGGCAGAAACCACGCGTGGCGCAGAACGCTTCTCCATGTAAAGTCTCCATCCGATAGGTCCGATTCAGAAATGCACCAGTTCGTAGCTTACTCGACCCGAGGGACTCTTACAAACATAGGGTAGTGTTCGGTTCCGAACACTACCAAACATAGCGAGCATTGGAAGCGTGAACCTACATTTCGCGAGCAAACCGAATGGTCGTCGCCCTCCGCCGGCTACGTTGCGATCAATGAGCGCGGTGTGTATATTAAAACTCGTTGTTGTGATCTATCCGAATTGAATTTGCCGCTATGGTGTAAGTGGTTAACACGCCGCCCTCTCAAGGCGGAGACTACGGGTTCGAGTCCCGTTAGCGGTACTTCGGATTCCTGAGGGCCGGCAAAGATGCCGGCCCTCAGTTTTACGACTCTTTCGGCGGTGCGTACCTTCCAAGCAATCGATTGTATTCATCGTGAACAATCCTATGGCATTCACACGAAGCTTCTTCCAGTTTTTCCTGCTCGATGATCGAGACTTTGCCGCGGCTGTAACGGATGATTCCGACGGCCTGCAGCTTACTGGCTGCGAGTGTCACGCTGGCGCGCCGTGCTCCAAGCATCGTCGCAATGAATTCGTGTGTGAGTTGGAGGGTCTGTGACTGCATACGGTCTTGCATCAACAGCAGCCAGCGAGGCAGCCGCTGGGCTATCGGATGGATTCGATTGCAGGCCGCAGTCTGCGCTACCTGGGTGAACAGTGCCTGTGAGTAGCGGCGGATTAGATTGCTTAGCTCGCCGTTGCTGTCGACTTCGCGTTTGAATGCGGCGGCTGACATCCGCCAGGCGCCATCGCCGATTTGAACAATAGCCTGATGCGGGCTTGTGTCGTCTCCCGATAGCAAAAAAGAACCTACGACACCTTCGCGCCCAACAACGCCCACTTCAACCATCGAGCCGTCTTCGAAGACATTTACCATCGACACCGCGGCCCAACGCGGAAAGTAAACGTCCTTTATGCGCTGGTTTTGATGATACAAGATCTTGCCTAGAGGAAGGTCGACAGGCTCAAACTCGGGAAGCAGGCGCTTATAACACTTCGCGGATAGTGCGGCCAGCAATTTGTTTTCTGACCGCGGGTTTTCGGATGGAGGCATATTACTCTCCTCGTAGGATACGTCACGTTTGGTGAACCCAACAGACGCCACGAAGAGAGGATTCCGTTAAACCCCATCCGCATGTCGAAGGCTGAATTTTTAAAGATCGCTCAGAAGCGCTGTAACCATATCACAACTCTCTTCGGTTCGATAGCGTACAGACGGGGGGGGGGCGCTTGATACCGTATCTACACTTTCCCAAGAAGTTTTTTCCAGGAGTTGGGTGATGGAACAGATCAAGGGTCGCATTCTCTGCGTCGATGACGACAAAGACACTCGCGAGATGTTGCGCGCCCTGCTTGGGCTCGAGGGTTACGAGGTAGTAGAAGCGAAGAGCGTAGCCGAGGGTCTGAGTCAGGGAGTCCGGAACAACTTCGATCTAATCCTCCTCGATTGGGTCTTTGAGGACGGAACGGGCGTCGAGCTGTGCAAGAGGCTTCGCGGCACCGGCGCCGCAACCCCGGTCCTGTTCTATTCGGGGAGGAGCGATAAGGTCGATATCGAGACTGCAATGAAGGCCGGTGCTCAAGGGTTCCTGATCAAACCTGTTGAAGTCACACAGTTGTTCGAGAGCCTGTCACAGTTCCTGAATGCCGGAGGGCCGGGCGCGTGATCGGATTGAAAAGCTAATCCAGCAGTTGTCTGACAATCTTTAGGAAATAGTCGACTGCCATCGGTTTTGGTGTGCTTTTGTTGGCGCCCGCATCCATCGCATCCTGAGTTGCCCCGCTCCCGAAAGCGCTCATCACGACGATTGGCACGTTCTTCGACCTGAACTGATCGCGCAACCGCTTAATCATTTCAATCCCATCCACTTTGGGCATTTGAATATCGGTGATGATCAGATCGGGAGTCTGTTTCTTAACCAGATCGAGGGCCGCCTCGCCGTCTTCGGCAGTGATTACTGAAAACCCCTCCTTAGCGAGAATACAAGAAACCATCTCGCGAGCATCAGGATTATCATCAACGACCAGAATTGTCTTGGACACCGACCCGGCCTTCGTCCGAGTTTCGCAAGCGCCCTATTGATTTTGTACGCCCCTGCAGAGTCAGCGTCAACCTTGGGCGCCAAGACGACAACGAGCATTCTCACCACGGATAGTGAAAATAATGATGAGTCACAAAGAACCCGGAGGCGCCTGAGACGATCACGCCGCACAGAATCACCGAAGGCCAAACCCGGACGCCTCTTTCGAGAGCGCTCAACGCGATAACGCTCACAACAAAACCCCACGAATAGCACACCGGGCTTGCGCCTATTCGAGCGATCCACCACGCATTGCCGACGTTGTAACAAGTGCAGTGAGGAAACAACGGCACGAACGACATAACCGAGATAGTTGTCAGCCAGATTCGACTTGGAGCAAGCACGTAAATGCCACAAGCGAGCGCGATCAGCGGGATCCATATGAGCTTGATGAACGTGCAAAACGGAGAGCAGCCTGCGGCCGCAAGACCGCTGCACCGAGAGATGACGCGAAGAAGCTCAGCGGGATTGCGGCGAGCAATAGCTCACCCTTAAGCATTTCCCTGCGCGGTGGGTTTGATAGTTGCGCCTTAGACGACCCAAAGATATTCTGGCTCGCCACACCAAGCGATCCAAGAACCAGCAACCAAAAGGGTGCGGCCAGCCACCATTTCATCGATTGCGAGAAATCAATCGCGAATCGAATCAGAAGAACCACCGACACGATCAATCCAATCCGAAGCAACCATTGTTGAAGTCTGTCAGACCTGGCCACTATAATCACCGCGCACAAAGAATGGTTCAGGGTTCGAGTTCAGGGTTCCGGGTTTCATTCGTTAGTGTACATTCAGCATGAGACCACATCCAGAAACAGGGAACCCTGAACCCGGAACCCTAAACCCGGAACCCTAAACCGAATGTGGAGGATTCGATGAAGCGACTGGTGATTGCAATCGCGCTTGGGGCTGCGCTCACCGCGCCGCTCGCTTTGAACGCTCAGGTCGAAGGCTACGACTTGATAATAATGAACGGCCGCATCGTCGATGGCACCGGCAATCCATGGTTCTACGGCGACGTTGCGATCCGCGGTGACAGCATTGTCAAGGTCGGCCATGTCGGTCCTGCTCGCGCACGGCGCCGCATCGACGCCGCCGGTATGATCGTAGCACCCGGCTTCATCGATATGCTCGGCCAGTCGGAGACGAATCTGCTCATCGATCCGCGAGCCGAATCCAAAGTCTTTCAGGGCATCACCACCGAAGTCACCGGCGAAGGCGGATCGGCCGCGCCACTCAACGATTATATACTCAAGGAACTCGAGCCCTTGCTGAAGCACTTCAATGTTACCGCTGACTGGCGAACGCTCGGCGAATACTTCGCGCGGCTCGAACGCAGTCATTCCGCGATCAACCTCGCGACTTTTGTCGGCGCAACGCAAGTGCGTCAGTACGTGCTGCACGATGAGAATCGCGCACCCACCGCCGAAGAACTCGAACAGATGCGCAAGCTCGTCGCCCAGGCGATGGAAGAAGGCGCAGTCGGCATCAGCACTTCGTTAGTCTACGCGCCGGCCTTCTATGCCAAGACCGAGGAGTTGATCGAGCTTGCGAAAGTCGCCTCGCGATACGGCGGTGTTTACGCATCCCACATGCGCAATGAGAGCAACTCGATCATGCCGGCAATCGACGAAGCGATACGCATCGGCACCGAAGCCAACATCCCGGTCGAAATTTTTCATTTGAAGATGGCTGGCAAACCGAATTGGGGAAAGATGCGCGATGTGATCGCCAAAATCGAAGGCGCGCGCGCGCGTGGACTCGATATCACCGCCGATCAATATCCTTACGTCGCCGGCGCGACTTCGCTCGGGGCATCAGTACCGCCCTGGGCCCACGAAGGCGGCACCGCAAAGTTCGTCGAGCGATTAAAAGATCCGGCTACGCGTGAAAAGTTAAAACAGGAAATGCGAGCGTCATCCGACAAGTGGGAGAACTTCTATCTGGGCGCGGGCGGCGGCGAAGGCATCCTGGTCGCAAGCGTATTGAATCGCGATCTCGCAAAATACGAAGGCAAGCGAATCAACGAAATCGCGCGAATGATGAGCAAGAGTGATGAGATCGACGCGCTGTTCGATTTGTTAATCGCCGACAAAGCGCAGACCGGGATGATCGTGTTCCTGATGAACGAAGACGATGTGAAGCTCGCGCTCAAGCAGCCGTGGGTGAGTGTCGGCGTCGATCACGGAGCCGTAGCCCTGACCGGCCCGCTCGCTGAGGGCAACGCGCATCCGCGCGGCTACGGGTCGTTCCCTCGTATATTAGGCCGTTATGTTCGCGACGAACGCGTGCTCACGCTTGAGGAAGCGATTCGCAAAATGACTTCGCTTGCGGCAAATCGGGTTCATCTTGAAGGCCGAGGGTTGCTGAAAGCTGGATTCTTCGCGGATGTCGTCGTGTTTGATCCGAAGCAGATTCGCGACGTTGCTACTTTTGAAGACCCGAATCGCTTGTCCGTTGGAATGCGTTACGTGCTGGTCAACGGCGAAGCGGTTGTTTTCGCAGGGAGTCAAACAAAGGCGCTGCCCGGTCGTCCTTTGCGCGGGCCAGGATACAAAAGGTCACTGAATTTGCCACGAAGGCCCTAAGGAACACAAAGACGCCGTTCGTAGTCCGGCCTTCAGTCAGGCGGAAGTTCGTATCAGGATTATTGATCACCTTGATTCCTGTGATAAGAACTTCCGCCTGACTGAAGGCCGGACTACAAACAACTCAAGTCTTCGCAAGTGTCGACATGATCTTAGCCACTCCTGCGACGGCACTGGCGCCCGGCGGATCATCGCGACAGAAGACAGCCTCGCGAATCTCATCGTCAATTCGATACTTGATCTTCAGTACTGATTGGCGCTTTGCCGAGCTCGCTGTGCTTCTTGAAGCGCTCGCTGAAGAAACTTTAAGCAGACGTTTCCACGATTTGCTGTCGTCGCCGTTGTGAGAGGCGAGCGAATCTTCGACGCGAGTTTCAAGTATGCAATCGGCCGGGATCTTGACCGATCTGCTTCCGGGCATCAATTCGAGCACCTCTATGCCTTCGCTGCTTACGATCAAACGAACGGGCCCGGCATCATCGAATCGGTCGATGCCTTCCAGATAATCCAACTCGACGCTTTTCGTCTCGGAGCGCCGCGCCGCGTCTTCGGAGATCGGCACACTGCACCAAATACAACGCCGCGCAGTGACGCTGTTTGGACGGCCGCACCCCTGACAGTTGATTGCACCCATGATAGATATCGAGCCGGCTTACTCTTTAGGCGCGTTCTTCTTTCATCGTCGCGCGCTCACTGAGGCGAATACTTCGCGGCTCGATCTCATTCTCGAAGTATCTGACGAACGCCTCGACGACTTCCGGATCAAAATATCCGCCGGAACGCACGGTGAGCTGCGCGAGGGCATCGCGCGGCGACATCGGCTCGCTGTAACAGCGTTCCTCGGTGATCGCATCGTACGCATCGGCGATAGCGACTATGCGGCTGCCCAACGGGATCTGTTCACCGCGGAACCCGCGCGGATAGCCCGATCCGTCCCAACGCTCGTGATGCGAAGCCGCAACCAGCGGCACATCCGCAAGCTCGTCTGGAAAACGCATCTTGGACAACAATCTAAACGTGTGCTGCGGATGTTCCTTGACCCGCTCATATTCTTCGGGCGTCAACTCCGCGGGCTTCAGTAAGACATCATCCCGCACGCCGATCTTGCCGTAGTCGTGCAGCAATCCCGCGTAATAGACCGCGCGAGCTTCCGCGTCTCCCAGTCCCATCTCTCGCGCGACGCCCGACGCAATCGCGCCAACTCGCGCCGAGTGACCCGCGGTGTTGTCATCGCGCGCATCCAGCGAAGCGGCAAGCGTGCTGATGAAGCTCTCGAGCGACCGGCGCTGCTCATCAAGAAGGTACAGATTCTCCATCGTCAGCCCGGCCTGGCGCGCAACCGCGGTCAGAAAATCCAGCGCTTCATCATCAAAGGCGCGCTCGCGATTCACGTTGTCAACATAACAAACGCCCCATAGCCGGCTCTTCGATCCCATCGGCGCGCACATTACCGATCGGATCGAGCCGAATCTGACCGATTCGCCGGCGGCAAAGCGCGAGTCAGCCGCGGCGTCCATACTGAGCACCGCTACGTTGTCGTTGTATGCAAGATCGGTGACGCTTCGGCTCGGAGCTACGGGCTCCTCGTCGCCGCTCGCCGCCGCAACCTCGAGCCTTCGACGCTCGACACTCCAGAGCAACACCGCGCATCGGTCGGCCTTCAACGTGCGCTGCATGAACGCGGTGAGCTTGCCGCACAGGTCCTGGGACGAATGCGCTTCCAGTAATTCTGTTGTGAACTCGTAGAGTGCGCGAAGCCGTTCGATGGTTTGCTCGGCCAGGTCTCCCGAGTGCGGCAGCCGCGCCGTGTTGATAAACAGCGTTTCTTCCGGCGCGATCACCCGAAGCGGCTTCAGCTCGCTCGTTTGTCCTCGATTGTTCGATCCGTTCGAATGAAAAACGAACTCGACGCCTCGCGCTCTCCCGAGCCTGATCGTGTCGCCGTCGTGCAAACGGCGCTGCGTGATTCGCTCGCCGTTTGCAAACGTACCCGAGGTGCTGCCGAGATCGCGCAGCAAATAAATCGATCCCTCGGCAGAGATCTCCGCGTGATAACGCGAGATATATGGATTGTCGAGCACGAGGTCGTTCTCTTCGTGACGCCCCATACGCACGGTCCCCGCGCCAAGCACGCAGGTGTGCTCTTCACCATTGTTCCTGAACGTAACGCGCGGTTGTTCGCCCATTAACTCGACACCATTATACGAACAAGTAGTTGCCCGAACCCGACGCTGTTAGTACCCGCGCATTTCGCATGCGCCGGAGTGGACACACTCGCGATCGGGTTCCATGAAACACGATTTGAAGGCGGGAGCAGGTGATTCGGTTTCCAGGTTTGGAAATCGCTGAAGACCCGGATGTGAGGAAGCCGATCCGTCGTATGGCTTCGCGTCACCGATATTTTGTTTGATTTGAACTCTGGGGCTTTGCTCGCTCGAACGCGAATCGCCGAGGACGATGATCATCGGGGCGCCCGCTTCGGGTGGCGCGTCCAGGCCTTCGAGCGCGGCTTCGAGCGCTTGCCTGATTCTCTCTTTGTCTCGCACTTCGTTCATCACTCTCAATGCCGCGTCACGCGATTGATCGCGCGCCGACTAGTCCACCGTGTCCACAATTCCTACGATCGCCGAATCGATCGCCGCGCCGGCCGTCCCGGTTGCGGTGGTGGAAGCGGACCATCCTTCGCGAACCACAACGACGGTGTCGCCGACTCCCGAATCAACCGCGTCGAGCGCGAGCAATTCATCGCCCGCGTCCGAGCCGTCGGGATTGATCGTTCGCACGACCATGATTCGCCCGCCTTCGTATCGCTCGTCCTTTTGCGTCGCAACGACGTTGCCAATCACTCGCGCCAGAAGCATCCGCTACTCACCCTTTTGCAGAAACACCGAATCAACGATTCCCACGATCGTGCAATCGGACGGTACTTGAGAAGGCAGAAACGGAAAAGAAGCCTCGCGTCCGCGGCACCAGAAAACGATCTCTCCCACTCCCGCGCCCACGGAATCTATTGCAACCATCGGTTGGCCCTTCGACGCGTACCGCGCATCAAGCGGCTGAATCACGAGCAGCTTTCGGCCTTCGAGCGAATCGGTTTTGACCGTCGCCACCACCGTTCCCAGCACTCGAGCGAGTTGCATTGTTGTCGAATCTCCGCGCGCGCAAGCTCAAGCGGCTACCAGCTTGAGCTAGAGTCTAACTGTTGTCAATAATTAATCGGCAACGCTGTAATAAAAACCTCGCGTCACTTTTCATCCTCATAATATAGAAGATCGACCGGAATCACCTCAGCCCCGAGTTGTCTCAACATCGTAGTCACCTGTCCACGATGATAAGAAGAGTGATTCGCGAGATGCTGCATCATATGGCCGAGCGTGTACTTCCACTCCTCTCCTTTGGTATTGGTGTATGCGACAACTTCATCGAGCGCCTCATCGGTCAGCCCGCTTGTGAGCCGGTCGATGCCGTCTTCCACTTCATCGAGCCTCGTCTTGATCGATGCGATTGTCGGAAAGTCAGTGGGTTCGAATAACGCTTTCGGTGACGTGCCGTTCCACCTCTCGAGCCATATCCACTCTGCGGCGAGTATGTGCGCGAGCGTGTCTCTCACGGAAGCGTGGCTGCTGCCCAGATCCCTGATGAACTGATCGGGAGTCAGCTTCGAGGCCGCGTCAAACGTTCGAGCGTTAGCCCAGCGATTGTATTTGTACAGATAGGCGATGTCGTTTTTGTTCATTGTTCCTTCTTCAATTCCGCCCGCTTGATTATGTAAACGCGATTTACCACGACTGGATCAACCGGCCGCTCAGTCTTTCCCACGACCGGCGCGCGTGCGATTGTGTCGACCACGTTCATGCCTTCAAGCACGCGTCCGAAGATCGAATACAGACCGTCGAAGCCCGGTTGCGCCGCCGTGCAGATGAAGAACTGACTGGTTGCGCTGTTGACGTCGTTTCCTTTGCGGGCCGCTGAGACGATACCGCGCTCGTGCTTCATCGTCGTCGTGAATTCCGCCGGAACAGTCTTTTGATCGCGCTGGCCCTGACCCCACGTAGCCGGGTCACCGGCGATCGTGTTCGGATCGCCGCCCTGAATCGCCATCGGTTTTCCTTTGTCGACAACGATCCGATGGAATCTGGTGCCGTCGTAGAAACCGTCGCGGGCGAGTTCTTTGAAATTGGCCGTGTGCTTCGGCGCGATGTTCGGCAGGAACTCGATCACGATGCGCCCGTAGGTGGTTTCGAGCACCGCAACCTCATCATCGGTCACCGGTTTGTTGCACGAGCTCGCGCCGAGCACGCAAACAAACAAGGCCACACAGAGTAACGCTGATTTAATTTTCATCAACCTCGGTACCTAACCTTCGAGGGCTTTTTTCAAAACATCGTTAACGACTTTCGGGTTCGCTCGTCCTCCGCTCGACTTCATCACTTGTCCAACGAAAAACCCAAACAGCGTTGTCTTACCCGCGCGATAACTTTCGAGCTGGGCGGGATTACTCGCGAGGGCCTGCTCGACCAGCTCGCGGATTGCGGCTTCGTCTGAGACTTGCGAGCCGCCCATCTCCCCGACTACTTCGTCGGCCCGCTTGCCCGATTGATACATCTTAACGAGCACGTCCTTCGCCATCTTTCCGCTGATCGCGCCGCTGTCGATCATCCTGATCATCTCGCCCAGCGATTCGGCGCCCATCTTTAACGTGCCGATGTCCGCCGAATCCGATTTCATCTCGCGAACCAATTCGTTCAGAATCCAGTTGGCCGCCGCCTTCGCGTTGCCGCACGCTCGCGTCGTCGCTTCGAAGTAGTCAGCCATCGCGCGTGAATCTGTTAACTGCGCGGCGTCGTCAAGCGATAAGCCGTACTCCTCGATAAACCTGCGGCGTCTTGCTTCTGGAACCTCGGGCATCGCGGCGCGCGTTGATTCGATCAAGTCCGCCGCCACGGTCAGCGGCGGCAAATCAGGTTCGGGAAAGTAGCGATAGTCGTGCGCTTCTTCTTTCGACCTCATCGAAAAAGTCTTCGAGTCACGCTCGTTCCACAGCCTGGTTTCCTGCACGATCTTCTCGCCTGCTTCGAGCGCGGTGATCTGGCGATCGATCTCATATTCAAGAGCTCGTTGCACAAACCTGAACGAGTTCAGGTTCTTCAACTCGACTTTCGTCCCGAACTTCTCTGCGCCGCGCAATCGCACCGAGACGTTAGCATCGCAGCGCATACTTCCTTCTTCCATGTTTCCATCGCACACGTCGACGTAGAGCAGCGTGCGACGGAGGTACTGCATGTAATCGTAAGCTTCCCACGAAGAGCGAAAGTCAGGCTCGGATACGATCTCAGCGAGCGGCACTCCGCTTCGATTGAGATCGACGTAGGATTTATTTGTCTCGCGCACGCCTTCGTGAAGCGACTTGCCGGCGTCTTCTTCAAGGTGCAGCCGGGTGATTCCAAAGCGTTTCGTTTGCCATTCTATCGCGTGACCTGATTCGTTTCGCTCTGAGGTCGGGATCTCGACCCAGCCGTGCTCTGAAAAAGGGCGGTCGTATTGAGAGATTTGATAGCCCTTCGGCAGATCTGGATAGAAGTAATTCTTTCGAGAAAAGATCGACTCTTGATTGATGTTCAGATTGAGGGCAAGCGCCGCGCGCGTGGCAAGCTCGACAACCTTCTTGTTCATGACTGGAAGAGCGCCCGGCAGACCCAGACACACGGGACACGTGTTTGAGTTGGGCTCGTCGCCGAATCGAGTCGAGCACCCGCAGAAAATCTTCGAGTCAGTCTTGAGTTGCGCGTGGATTTCGAGGCCGATGACGGCTTCATACTTGTCTCTCATCGGTGTTTCCATTGGTGGGTTGAGCGAGAGTATAGCATCCGGCATCAGTCACTCGCCACGCACGAAGAAGATGAATCAGACGTGCTCGAATCTTTGGTGCCTGTGATAATATTCGCCTAGCGAGATTGCATTATGTCGACAAAGGTTCGGGCGACAATTGAAGACCTCTACAGTTTGCCCGACAACGCCAAGGCCGAAATCGTCGATTGGGAGATCATACTGATATCGCCAACCGGAGAGATGCCCGGCCGAGCGGGCGGTTCGATATACCTCAGCTTGCGGCAGTACGAAGGGAGAACACCCGGCCGCGCGTATCCCGATAACGTAGGCTTCCGCGTTAACCTGCCCAATCGACAATCGTTCAGTCCCGACGTTGCCTGGCACGTTGGCCCATCTACAGGAATGAAGTTTTTGGAGGGCGCACCAATTTTTGCAGTAGAAGTTCGAAGCGAGTACGACTATGGCCATGTTGCCGAGCGACTGATGGCGGCGAAGCGCAGGGACTACTTCGCTGCGGGAACTCAGGTTGTTTGGGATGTTGATCTACTCGGCACCGACATTATCAAGTGCTACGACGCAAACAATCCAGATACTCCGAGAGTTTTTGTTCGCGGTGATGTCGCTGACGCCGAACCTGCCGTGCCTGGATGGAGAATGCCGGTAGACGAACTGTTCAGTTAGCGGCTCAGCCTCAATCCAAGACAAACAAATCAGTCAATCCATCTCAGTGACCATCCGCGAGGGCATATTCGCTGAGCCGGCGCCGGGCGAGCTTATTCATTCTTAAGGCAGCTTGCGGCGCGAAGGTTTTCAGTCTGCCCAACAAGTCTCTCATCCTGTTAGCTCTTGTCAGCGCGCGATGCATATTCGTGATGCTCATCGGCTTGGTGATTTCCAAATCCACATTTGATATCGCGATCTCGGAAAACGCCCCTTTAGCTTTGAGACTCATCCCGCCAAACAAATCAGCCGCCATCTCGATCTCGCGAACACCTGCCCACGGAATAAACCGATCCTCACGATTGCCTCGAGTTTCCCTGATTCCCTCTTCGGTCAACTCGATCGCCGAACTCGCCTCGCGCTTGAACGCCCACAACAAGCCTACGTATCCGAGCCACATCATCAGCACGGGGATGAACGCCAGGATGGGAAAGATTATTCGCTCGAGCACGTCTTCGAGATCGGACTCGGTGATGATTGCCAGCACCGCTCCCATTCCGCCGTAGACCACCGTCAAGGCGAAGACCACTATTGCGAACGATCTCGCGTATAGATAACTACCCTCACGCTTGATAACGATTCGCTCCAACGTCACTGCTCCTTTTTTCGGATTATACCAGCATCATTTCAAAGAGACATCAGCACAGGTATTTCGTTTGTGGGTCAATTTGAGTTCAGAGTACAAGCTTTAGCTTGCTCGGTCGCGGGAATGTCAGAGGCAAGCTGAAGCTTGTACTCTGAACCCGCTAATCGTCTTCGCCCCCGAGCCTGACACCCCTCTCCGCGCTCTGCTATCATACTTGTTTCGATATAGGAGCTTCAGCACGACCATGTACAGAGAAGACATTCGGAACATCGCAATCATAGCGCACGTCGATCACGGCAAGACGACACTCGTCGACGCAATGCTCAAACAATCGGGGCTTTTTCGCGATAACGAAGCCACCGTCGAGCGGATGATGGATTCCATGGACCTGGAACGCGAGCGCGGCATCACCATCATGGCCAAGAACGCGTCGGTGCATTACGGCGGAGTCAAGATCAACATCGTCGATACGCCCGGCCACTCGGACTTCGGCGGCGAGGTCGAACGAGTTCTGAAAATGGTCGACGGAGTTATGTTGCTGGTCGACGCCAGCGAAGGCCCGCTTCCACAGACTCGCTATGTGCTGTCAAAGGCGCTCGCGCTGGAATTGCCCGCGATCGTGGTGATCAACAAGATCGATCGTCAGGATGCGCGCTCCGAGGAAGTTGTCAGCGAGGTCTTCGATCTGTTCATCGATTTGGACGCCACCGAAGAGCAAAATGACTTTCCGGTGATCTATACCGTCGCTCGCGCAGGCATCGCGAAGCGCGAGCTTGCCGATGAGAGCTCGGATCTTCGTCCGCTGTTCGATGAAATACTTCGCACGACTCCCGCGCCGGGCGCGCCCGTCGATGGCGTGCTTCAATTGCTGGTTGCGAACCTTGACTACAACGACTACGTGGGGAGGCTTGCGATCGGAAGGATTTTTTCAGGCGCCGTCGCGGTCGGGGATCAGATATCGATTTGCAAGCTCGACGGGCGCATCGAAAAAACAAAGGTGACAAAGCTCTACGCATTCGAAGGCATGCAACGCGTTGCCATCGAGCGGGCCGATGCCGGCGAGATCGTCGCGCTCGCGGGCATCGAAGATATCTACATAGGCGAGACGGTTTCATCGGCCGACGATCCGCAGCCGCTTCCGCGAATCACCGTGGATGAGCCGACGATCTCGATGATGTTCAGCGTGAACACCTCGCCGTTCTCGGGCCGCGACGGAACTTACGTTACTTCGCGAAAGCTGCGCGAGCGTCTCGATAAGGAGGCGCTCGCAAACGTCGCGATTCGCATCGAGGAGACCGAATCGCGGGACACCTTCAAAGTATCCGGGCGCGGCGAGCTTCAACTCGCGATCATCATCGAGATGATGCGCCGCGAAGGCTACGAGCTTCAGGTTTCGAAGCCCCAGGTCATCACCCGCGAAGAGAACGGACGCACGCTTGAACCGATCGAGCTTGCGGTGATCGATTGCCCCGACACTTTTATCGGCGTGGTCACCGAAGCGCTTGGCCGCCGAAAAGGGCGAATGACCAAGATGGTCAATCACGGCACGGGCCGCGTGCGATTGGAGTTCGAAATTCCTTCGCGCGGATTGATCGGATTTCGCAGCGAGTTTCTGACGGACACAAAAGGCACGGGGTTGTTGAACACGATCTTTCTGCGTTGGGATGAATGGCAAGGTGCGATCTCGCAACGCATCAGCGGCGCGCTGGTGGCCGACCGGCTGGGTCCGGCTACGACCTATGCGCTTTACAATCTGCAGGAGCGCGGCGAGTTGTTTGTGCGCCCCGGAACTCAGGTCTACGAGGGAATGGTGATCGGCGAGAACGCGCGAGACGTCGATCTGGATGTAAACGTCGTCAAGGAAAAGAAGCTTACGAACATGCGCGCGTCCTCGGCAGACGAAGCGATGCGCCTTGTTCCGTTTCGCGAGTTGTCGCTCGAGCAGGCTCTCGAGTTCATCCGTGAAGATGAATTTGTGGAAGTGACTCCGTCATCGATTCGGATGCGCAAGAAGATATTGGCTTCGAACCAGCGGCCGAAAGGTCGACCGGGTGAGTAAAAACAATCTGCCACCAAGACACAAAGAACACAAAGCAGCATCAATTGTGCTGCCTCGTGTCTTAGTGACTTCGTGGCAAAAGTTCGTTAACCAATGTTCTGAATCAACTCTGAACCAAAGGAGGCTCGATGCTCTCAGCAGGTGATAAAGCTCCGCAATTCACGCTCAACGATGGCGAAGGCAACAAGGTCAAGCTCTCGGACTTCAAGGGCAAGAAAGTCGTTCTTTATTTCTATCCAAAAGATCTGACGCCCGGTTGCACGATCGAAGCTTGCGCGTTTCGCGACGACATCGGCGCGATCAAAAAGCTCGGCGCTGTTGTGCTCGGGGTCTCGGCGGATACCGAAAAGACTCATCAGAAGTTCACGGCGAAGCACGGATTGAATTTTCCGTTGCTTGCGGATGTGAATCACGAAATGTCTGAGAAGTACGGCGCGTGGCAAGAAAAGAGCATGTACGGAAGGAAGTATTGGGGCATCGCTCGGATCACTTATTTGATCGATGAGAATGGCAAGATCGCAAAGGCGTGGCCCAAGGTGAAGCCCGACGGCCATAGTCAGGAAGTGATCGAGGCTATCAAATCCTCTAAGTAAGCGACTCCAACTAACTCTTACGGCTCATTCGGACGAAAGCCTAGCCGCGTATCAGAGCGCTGCTTTAAGTACTATGTGTGTCTTCCTCTGAATATATTCGACGAAGGGATTGACTCCACCGGTCCTAATCTTGTGTAGTCCTAATCTCGTGTTGATGGCAGGAGCACGCTTTGTTACTATGCGCCCCGATGTCGGCACCTGGGGCTTATGTTGATTGGATAAATGCGCACCTGGGCTTCAACCCTCGCGGTCAAAAGAATTCCGACGCACTTTCAGACTTCGTGGTTGCGGATCTCCGTGCAAGCTGTCAAACACTGAATAGCGCGTTCGAGAAGGGCGTTCTCGTACCAAGAAAGAACGTAAACGTCAGAACCAAAGTAGTCGGTCGTAACGTGGACTTGGTTGTTCAGCGGATGGGTGCGCTCCCTGACGTTTCGTTCTCGATTGCCGTAGAGCACAAAACGATAATGACTGCGCATGGAAAGGCCAGAAAGAACCGCTACGGTGATATTATTGCCTATTCAAACCACATGCATAATCACTGGCGCGATTGTATCGCAGGGGCAATCGTCGTGATGAATTCGTCGCTTCCTTATGAGAACCCGGACGCGTTCGCGCAGGGGCTCGTTCGTCCTCAGTTTGAAATGGCGCGGATTGTGAAGGCTACAACGGCGATCTTTGCGGATATACCTTTGCGTGACGAGCCAGACGATCCGAGTGACCAACCGGAGGCTTTGGCGGTAATCGTAGTTGACTATGACGGCGTAAACCCCGCGACACTGGTAACGGACGAGAGAGCGCCTCAGCCCGAGCACAGCGTTCACTACGGCAATTTCATCAAGCGTATGGGCGCGCTTTATGAACGGCGGGCGAAGTGATCACGATTTCTGGCTGGTTCGCAAACAGGCTTGTCGTCTTTCTATCGAGTCGTTGTTTGGCATACTCAATGTAGGACCGCTCGATCTCCACTCCGATAGCATTCCTCTCACACCTCGCTGCAGCGACTAGGGTTGTTCCCGTACCCATAAAGGGATCGAGAACGGTATCGCCAACGAATGAGAACATGCGCACGAGCCGGTACGCCAGTTCTTCCGGATATGGAGCGGGATGGTCGCGCGTCGTCTCGCCAGGCACGTTGTTCCAGATTTGCTGAAACCACGCTTGATACTCTTCTTTTGTAAGCCGCGAGGCGTCCCGTTGCTCGTTCGTAGGTTGTCGGTATCCGCCTGGCTTGCGCAACATTAAGATAAACTCAACATCGTTCTTTATGATTGCATTCGGCTCGTAAGGCTTCCCCAAGAAGGAGGAACCGTTCTCGACTTCATAGTTCGCATTCGCGATCTTGTACCAGAAAATTGGAGTGAGATTGTCAAATCCGATTTTACGTGCGCGGATCACGATGTCGGCATGGAGGGGTATCACTGAATGCTTTCCGTGTCTTCTCCGCGACAAGCAGACATCACCAACAACACAGACTAGACGACCGCCGGGTACTAGGGCGCGATAGCAGTGCCGCCAGACTCTATCCAGTTCGTCGTGAAACTGTTCATAAGCGGCAATGCTGCCTAGCTGATCGTCATTCGACGGATATTCTTTCAGCGTCCAGTATGGCGGTGAAGTCAGTACAAGGTGGATGGAATCAGAGGGTAACCAATCAAGCTCACGAGAATCGCCAGGATGTATCGTGATTGTGGTTGGCCGCGGGCCAGTTTGCATGTTGTGGATCATAAGTATTCTCCCTGCTGTTTTCAATCTAAGTTTGTTCACAATGCGTGCAAGTCCAGGCCATTGCTTCTTCCGTTGCCGTGTTATCTCACACGAATGAATGCGGCGAGACTCGCAGTACGCGAACTAAAGCGCGCCGTATACCGCGCTCGCAAAGAAGAATGAACCTCAAACAGAACCAAGAGAAGAGTGGGATGCTCCAAAGCCCCCGAAGCGAACTACCGCTGGTACTTTCGAATAAGCCCCTTAACTACTCCCTGAATCGTCACGCGATTCGCAGGGCTTACCATAATCGGCTTGTAGCGAGGGTTTGCCGGTTCGAGCCTGATCTGATCGCGCTCCTTGTAAAATCGCTTCACTGTCGCGTCGCTTCCATCCACCAAAGCCACAACCATATCGCCGTTGTTGGCCGTCTGGCGCGACTCGACGATGATGCAATCGCCTTCGCGAATCTGCTCGCCGATCATCGAATCACCGCGTACTCGAAGCGCAAACAATCGCTCGCGGCCGAGAAAATCGCGAGGCACGCTGATGGTGTCATGACTCAGGATCGCTTCGATGGGCTGGCCCGCAGCTACGACGCCGAGCAATGGTATTTCGGATTCGTCTTCGGCTGACTCTTCTTTGACGATCTCGATGCCCCGGCTCACATTTGGAATTCTTTTGATCAGTCCCTCGCGTTCGAGCCCCGCGAGAATGTGATGAACGCTCGCCGGTGAGCTGAGGTTGAATTGCTGTCCGATCTCCGCCATCGTGGGCGGCACGCCGTGCGCGTCAACGTAGCGCGAAAGGTAATCGAATATCTGTCGCTGTCTCGGTGTGACCATTTCACCCCCTCGAATTCATAGAAGAAGCGCTGTTCGAAAATCCAGTGACGATTTTCGGCCACGCGGTTGGATATGTCAAGAAAATAGTTCCATTTGACTCGAAAATAGTTCTTGACATCCTTCAGAGATTTTCGTATATTTTCGCGCACCCTCTAGCAGGAACAACTATACAAAGGTGACTAGCTATGACTATTGAGCAAGCAATCAGAGCGCGGCTGAGAATAGAACCGGGCAGGCGAGTGCGAACGTTTGGGGGATGGTGCCGGCGCGATCGGGTGTTATTGGACGGATCCGAGATTGGAAAAATTCAGACGCGACGCGCGCGCAACCGCACAGAGATCGTGACCATTGCTTCAAGCGGCTTCGTTCCGGGTCACAACGTTGATTGGCTGGTGGCGATGGCTGATCTGATGCCGCGACACACAGTCGCGAGCCGAATAGATAGATCACGACAGGTGTTTGATCAGCGCGTCACATTGTTGCGGCGAAACGTTGGATGACGATGTCGTGATCGTCGCGTTTACTAGCTGAAGGTCGTTCCGTGGCCGTTCCTTGTAGAATGTTGAGCGCCGGTTGGCTTAGAATCATAACGGTGTTTGCATTAGAGAGTGACGACCTATGAAGCGAGCAAAGTGCGAGTATTGCGAGGGCACAGTGGAGGAGGCGGTGAGGTGCGTTCCGTTCCGGTACAAGAAAGAGACAACCTACATTGATAACGTTCCAGTTCGCGTTTGCCGCCGATGCGGAGAGATCTACTACGAAGCTGAGGTCTACAGAAGGCTCGAAAAGATCGCGGCAAACCGCCAGAAGATCACATCCAAGGTCACGTTCCCACTAGCCGATTATCGAATGGCCGACGCGCAGTAAACGACGACCTACGGCTCGTGTCGGCATCGTCTCGTTGTGCTGAGTATTCTCGCTCGCACGTCTCACGGTAATCGCTCAGCCAACGGCCAGAGAGCCTTATGCTCGACCCATTAGAGAAGGATGATGAGCTGCTGGCGAACATTCAGGCGCGTTGGTCTGAACTAGCTGGACTTCTTGAAGAAGTCAGTTCGCACTCGGTGTACGAAGATCTGGTGTACCGCTTCTACCATCAGTCCTTCAAAGTCTACTGGCTTCAGGATATGACCAAGAGGATCGTTGAGGCGCTCAAAGGCATTGCTCCAAGCGGGACTAGTCTGTCGCCGATGTTTGAGGAAATCTATCAAGCCGGCGCTAGTGGCAAGCAGTTTGAACTCGAGCATAATCAGCAGTGGACGGCGCATACCCGAGCATTCCTCGAAGCATTTTTCCACGCCAAATATTTTCTAGAGATGGCCGTGAAGTATGGAAAGGAATTACAGTCAGCGCCTACTCTGTTGCCAAGCGGTTGGGCTGCGTTGCTCTGTCTGTACAACATTCGCTAAGCGCTGTGCGTGAGACATTCAGTGTACTCTCTCAATCAGATTCGAAAGCTTCTTTCACTAACCGTTGCTGCTCCATCTGATGAATCGTGTGTGACCCCGTCGCGGGGCTCGCACTCGCGGGGCGGCCGACATAACGAAGTGCTTGTTTCGGCCCAAGCAGTTTCAGCAGACGAGGTTCCATGAAAGACCAGCCGCCCATGTTCTCGGGCTCTTCCTGAACCCACCGAATGTCAGTAGCAGTCGAGTAGCGAGAGAGTTGCTCGGACAAAAGATTCTTCGGGAACGGGTAGAACTGCTCGACGCGGATGATCGCAGTGCTTGAGTCCTCGAGCTTCTTACGCTCGGCGACCAAATCGTAGTAGACCTTGCCGCTGCACAAGAGCACGCGATTCACGTTAGCGCCCTCGTCCACAAACTGAAGTTTGTCGGACATCACTGGCAGGAATCCGCCACTCGTGAACTGGTCAACCGGTGAGGCGGCGTCGGGCAGTCGGAGCAGGCTCTTTGGAGTTATCACCACCAGCGGTTTGCGGGGCCCCTGTCGCGCCTGGCGACGCAAGACGTGGAAGTACTGAGCCGCAGTCGAGCAGTTGACCACCTGCATATTTCCTTCGGCGCAAAGCTGCAGGAAACGTTCAATGCGCGCGCTCGAATGCTCGGAGCCCTGGCCTTCGTAGCCGTGCGGCAATAACAACACGATGCGGCTCGTTTGATTCCACTTCTCTTCGCCCGCCGCGATGAACTGATCGACGATGACTTGCGCCGCGTTGATGAAATCTCCGAATTGAGCTTCCCACAACACTAGCGTTCCGGGCGCCGCGACACTGTATCCGTATTCGAATCCAAGCGCGCCCGCTTCCGACAGAGGGCTGTCGTAGATCTCATACTTCGCGCCCTCTGAAAGCTGAGAGAGCGGCGCCCATTCGTGACCTGTTTGCGTATCGGTAAACGCCGCGTGACGATGACTGAACGTGCCGCGAACCGTGTCCTGACCCGTGAGCCGTACCGCCGTGCCTTCGCTCAGCAGTGAGCCAAATGCGAGCGCTTCGGCCATGCCCCAATCGACTGCGGTCGAGCCTTCGACCATCTTCGCCCGGCGCGCGAGCAAGCCGACTATCTTGGGATTCAAGTTGAAGCCTCGAGGAACCGTTGTGATTGCGTGAGCGATCTCGCGAAGCGTCGCTTGATCGACGCCAGTTTGCATGACTTCGACTGATTCGGGCTCGGGAGCGGGCTCGGGAAGCGCCGGTGGAGTGCCCTGCTTTGCAACGATCGCCTTCGCTCCGAGCTGCGCGTTCTCATAACGGCGGTTGCGCTCGTCCATTAGAGTCGCGACCTCTGCATCGGTCATCACACCTTCCGCAACGAGCTTCTTCGCGTAGAGAGCGCGCACGCCCGGATGCTCGCGTATGCGTTGATACATAACCGGCTGCGTGTAGGTCGGCTCGTCACCTTCGTTGTGGCCGAGCTTTCGGAACCCGATCACGTCGATCACAACGTCCTTCTGAAACTTCCGTCGATAATCCAGCGCGATTTGAAGAACATTGTAAGCGGCTTCGACATCATCGCTATTCACGTGAAAGATCGGCGCTTGAATCATCTTCGCGATGTCGGTGCTGTAGGTCGACGAGCGTCCTTCTTCGGGCGGCGTCGTGAATCCGAGTTGATTGTTGACGATGATGTGAATCGTTCCGCCCGTTGTGTAGCCGGGCAATTGCGAGAGGTTGAGTGTCTCGGCGACGATGCCCTCCCCCGCGAAGGCCGCGTCGCCGTGAAGCAGCACCGCGAGATTGCTCGACCGATCTTGCTCGGCGTCTTGCCGGGCGCGGACCAGTCCTTCGACGACGGGATCGACGAATTCCAGATGGCTGGGATTCGGAACGACTGAGAGGGAGACCTCGCGGCCATCGGCGATCTCACGAACGCCGACAGCGCCCTGGTGATACTTCACGTCGCCCTGATCGTGAGGAAAGCTCGGATGAATCGAGCCTTCGAAGCTCGTGAATATGCGCTCGCAGAACTTGCCGATCACGTTCGCGATCACATTCAAGCGGCCTCGATGGGCCATGCCGATCGTTATGTCATCGATGCCGCGCGCCGCGGCGCCTTCGATCAACTGATCGAGCACGGCGATGACCGTCTCGTTGCCCTCGATCGAAAACCGCTTCTGCCCGAGATACTTTGTGCCGAGGAATTTCTCAAACAGCTCTGCTGAGATCAGCTTCCACAGAATCCGCTTTTTGACTTCGACTGAAACGGGCGGAAGCTGAGTTTCAACGCGAGCGCGAATCCATTCTTTCTCGTCGGGAACCTGAATGTTCCGGTATTCGATTCCGACCTTGCCGCAATAGTAATCGTGCAAGCGATCGATGATCTCGCGAAGCGTCGCATTCTTCTTGCCGCCCACGCCTCCGGTGATGAACTGCCGATCGAGGTCCCAGATCGTCAGCTCATAGGTCTCGATGTCGAGCTCAGGATGGTATTGAATTTCATGCCAGCCGAGCGGGTCGAGATCGGCGATCAAGTGGCCGCGAACCCGGAAGGCGTTTATCAATTCGAAGACGCGAGCTTGTTTGCGAACGACGTCGCGGCGGCGCTCTTCGCCGAGTATCGCGGGGTTTACATCAATCGCCCAGCGATAAGGGCGGTACCTGATGCCGAGGTCGGCGAATATCTGATCGTAGAATTCGTGCTGGCCGCGCAACAGCTCATCGATCAGCGCAAGAAAAGCTCCCGACTCCGCGCCCTGCACGATGCGATGATCGTAGGTGCTGGTTACGGTCATCACTTTGCTGATGCCGATGCGCGAAAGACCTTCGGGCGACATCGCCTGGTATTCGGGCGGGTAAGCGATGGCGCCGGTGGCTACGATTACGCTTTGCCCGGACATCAATCGCGGAGTCGAAGCGGTCGTACCAATGGTTCCCGGATTGGTCAGGCTTATGGTCGTGCCTTGAAAATCTGAAATCTGAAGCTTGCCCTCGCGAGCGCGTTTGATGATGTCGTCATAGGCGCTGAGAAACTGCGAGAACGTGAGCTTATCGGCTCCTTTGATATTGGGAACCAGCAGGGTCCGCGTTCCGTCCTTCTTTGTCACATCCACAGCGACGCCGAAGTTAACCGCAGCGTGACGAACACGAAAAGCGGACTCGCCGCTCTCTTCATAAGCATCATTAAGTTGAGGAAAACTCTCGAGCGCTTTCAGAATTGCTCGCGCGATGATGTGAGTATAAGAAACTTTGCGGCCCGACGCGGCAACGTGTTGATTGATGAGCCGGCGATTCTCGTCAAGCAGCTTGAGCGGGATCAGTCGCTGCGAAGTCGCGGTCGGGACTGCAAGACTCGCTTCCATGTTCTCGGCAATGCGAAGCGCGGGCCCGCGAATCGGTATTCGTTCAACGCCCGGCTCGGGTGCGGGCGACGGTTTAAGCGGAGGCGACGCAGCGGGCGATGGGGTTGCTGCTTTGGTGCTCCAATCGTAGGCCGCTTGAGTGACGCCCGAAGATAAAGCACCCCCGTCGTTCGGTGAGGTGCGATCCTCGGGCGCGGGCGGCGTGGCTTCAGTGACAACTCGTCCATTTCGCAACAGCTCATCGAACAGTGAACGCCATTGATCATCTACGGACGCCGGATCGCGTTCGAACTGTTGGAAAAGTTCGCTGACATAATCGGCGTTGACTCCGAATTCATCCGCGATCAGTTGATCTCGCTCAATCTGCGTTATTGGTCTGGTTGCCATCGATTGTTGAGTTCCACTCCGAAATAGAGTTTAGTCGGCGCGCGGGCGGTAAACAACCAGACGGTATCCGCCTGCGCGGGCCTGTACTTGTTTGGCCCACGAGCCGTGCGCTAAACTTCGCACGAGTCGGCAATGCGGTGAACTTGCCCGCGACACTAGCGTACAACCTAATCGGCCCTGGAGTTGTGAGATCAACCGGATTGGAGAATCAGCAGTGATGAAGAAGACGTTTGCGATCGTGCTGCTGTCAGTGCTGCTCGCTCTCTCGGCGGTTGCGCAAACACCGCGGCCAGCGCAAGGCGTACCGGGCGGCGTACCCGGCGGCGTCGTGGTGGGTTCTTCCGCCGATCTTCGCGCCGAGTCCTTTTACATCGTCTGGACCACGATCAGAGACAAGCACTTCGATCCAACGCTCGGGGGTGTCGATTGGAACAAGGTGCGGGAACAGTACGCTCCGCGAGCCGCCGCGGCAAAAAGCGATAGTGAATTCTACAGCGTGCTTCAACGCATGATTGGCGAGCTTCATCAGTCGCATTTCAACATCATTCCGCCGGAAGCAATCGTTCAGGACGATTCGCGGGAGCCGAAGGGCGGGGGCATCGGCATCGACTTACGGCTCGTTGAAGGATCGCCGACGATAACCCGCGTCGAGCCCGATTCAAAGGCGGCCGCAGCCGGATTGCGAACGGGTTTTATCATCAAGAAAATTGACGACACGACTGCCGAACAGATCATCGGACTCTTCGCGAAGAGCACTGAATCGCAAGCCATCAAGAGTCTGCGAATCACTCGCACTTTTCTCGCGCGAATCAACGGAGCGCCCGAGACATCGGTGCGCATAACGTATGTCGATCAGGACAATCAGTCTCGCGAGGCAACGATTCAACGAGCGCAGTTGAAGGGTGAGATGTCGGAGCGATTCGGAAACTTTCCGCCGCAGTACATGGAGTTTGAAGCAAAGCGTATTGGGAATAACATCGGCTACATTCGATTCAACATATTTGTCATAGGCTTGTTGGAAAGAATCAAGTCGGCTATTCGCGGAATGAGTGACGCCAGCGGAATAATAATCGACGTTCGCGGCAATCCTGGCGGACTTGGCGGAATGGCCGCGGGTATCGCGGGCGTACTCGAAAAGAAGCAGACTTCACTGGGAACCATGCACCAGCGTGTCGGTCACATCAACTTCGCCGTCTTTCCTCAGGCGAGTGTCTATTCCGGGCCGGTTGTGATAGTGACCGACGGCGGAAGCGCGTCGACGAGTGAGATCTTCGCCGCCGGATTACAGGAGCTGGGCCGAGCGGTCGTTGTCGGCGAGCGAACCGCAGGGGCCGCGCTGCCCTCGATCATCCAGAAGCTTCCGACCGGGGCGCTTTTTCAATACGCGATCGGAGACTTCAAGACGCCAAAAGGTACGCTGATCGAAGGCCGGGGTGTGATTCCCGATGTGGAAGTTAAGTTCACGCGACGTTCGTTGCTCGACGGCCGCGATGTGCAGCTCGAAGCGGCGATCGAGCAAATCAAGAGGCAATCAAAGTAATCATAATGAGTTTAGCGCTCAGCCTGCGTGGCCGAAGCATTGAACTCTAAACCACCACCGAAGAGTCGAAGGCTCGAGCGCCAGCTCAATGTTTCGATGAAAGGAAAAAACATGAAGCGCATACTGAATACGTTGTTACTCATCTCTGCGGTCACCGTTGCCGCGCTCGCGCAGGGCGGATCGCAAAAACCTGTCACCGACGCGAAGCCTGCGGCGGGTCTGCCGACTGCCGATCAAATCATTGAAAAGTACGTTCAGGCGATTGGCGGGAAGGCAGCAATTGAAAAACAAACCAGCCGGGTGTCAAAAGGCACGTTTGACCTTCCGGCCTTTGGCGCAAGCGGCACAGCGGAGATTTACGAAAAGGCGCCAAACAAGAACGCGTCGATAATCACGATCTCGGGCTTCGGCGTGGTTCAGGAAGGCTACGATGGCAAGACCGCGTGGTCGCAAGACCCGCAGAGCGGTTTGCGCGAGAAGGCCGGAGCGGAACTCGCCTCCGCAAAACTCGACGCGGAGTTCCTGAAGCCGCTCAAAATAAAACAGCTTTATCCCAAGCTCGTCGTGAAGGGTAAAGACAAGGTCGGCGACAAGGAAGTGTATGTGGTGGAAGCGACGCCGGCGGAAAGCAGCGTCGAGACCTGGTACTTCGACACGCAGAGCGGGTTGATGCTGCGTCAGGATGCCGAGCGCGAGAGCCCGCAAGGAAAGCAGCCGATTCAGATCTACCTCGATGACTATAAGGATGTTGATGGCATCAAGTTGCCGCACAAGCTTCACCAGGTTACCCCTGCTTTCACTGTCGACATCAAAATCACCGAAGTGAAGCACAATGTTCCTATCGACGATGCGAAGTTCACCAAGCCCGCTTCTTAATAGAATCAACCGAGAGAATCGAGACAGGCTTTGAGCCTTACGTTTGATTGACGATAGTCGAACGCGAGGCTAAAGCCTGACTCGATGCGTCCACAGAGCGACCAATGAAAAGAACCGCGGTTGTTGCTTGCATGGTAGCCTTGAGTCTTTCGTCCGTTTCAATCGCACAAGACTCTGCTTCAAAAGCGCGCGTCTACCGGCAGACCCACGAATCGCAGATTATCGCAGAGTTTTCGGAGTTGCTTTCGATTCCGAATGTCGCTTCGGACACGCCGAACATCAGGCGAAACGCGGCGAAGCTGATCGAGATGATGAGTAGTCGCGGCATTCAATGCCGATTGCTCGAAGGCGGCGGACCTCCCGCGATCTTCGGCGAATTGAAAACGCCGGGCGCTGCTCGAACGATTGGCTTGTATGCGCACTATGACGGGCAGCCGGTTGATCCCACGAAGTGGTCAACCGAACCGTTCAAGCCCGTGCTGCGCGACAAGCCTTTTGAGTCCGGCGGGCGAGAGATACTGCTTCCCAAAGCCGGTGAAAAATTCGATCCCGAGTGGCGGCTATATGCGCGCTCCGCGTCGGATGACAAGGCTCCGATCATCGCAATTCTCACGGCGCTCGATGCGTTGAAGGATTCGAATCAAAAGCTGACATCGAATCTAAAATTTCTTTTCGACGGCGAAGAAGAAGCCGGTTCGCCTCATCTCGGCGAGATAGCAAAACGAAACGCAAATCTTCTTGGCGCCGACGTGTGGTTATGCGCGGATGGACCGGTGCATCAGTCGCGCCGGCAGCAACTCTATTTCGGTGTGCGGGGTATCGTGACGGTAGACATCACCGTGTACGGCGCGAATCGAGGATTGCACAGCGGGCACTATGGAAACTGGTCTCCGAATCCGGCGATGCGATTGGTGAAGCTGCTCGCGAGTATGAAGGATGATAACGGGCGCGTATTGATCGACGCCTTTTACGATGGCGCGGTGCCGCTAGGCGAAGAGGAAAAGCAAGCGCTGAAGGATATGCCTGCAACGGATCGGGAGTTGATGCGAGAGTACGGCCTGGCTGCGGCTGACGGCGGCGGAAGATCGCTTGCCGAGTTGATCAACGAGCCTTCGCTCAACATCGACGGCTTGCGCAGCGAAGACGTTGGGCGACAGTCGCGAACGATCATTCCCGCCGAGGCGACTGCGACGCTGGACTTACGGCTTGTAAAGGGCATCGAGCCTCGGACCCAGGTCGAGCGCTTAATTTCCCATATCAGGAAGCAGGGCTACTTCGTTGTGAGCGGCGAACCGAACGTCGAAACCCGCTTGAAGCACCCGTTGATCGCTCGCGTTGTGAGCGAGGAAGGTTATCCCGCGGTGCGTACCTCGATGAGCCTAGCGATCGTGCAGAAGATCATCAGTGCGGTGGAACAAGCGATGGGGCAGAGACCGGTGATGTTGCCGACGATGGGTGGAAGCGGGCCGCTGTGGGCGATCGACGTGACCACCCGGGCCCCGCAAGTCGGAGTGCCGATTGTCAATCACGACAACAATCAGCACAGCTCAAATGAGAATCTGCGGATCAAGAATCTATGGGACGGGATCGAGATCTTCGCCGCGTTAATGACTATGTAGCCCCTCGCGACCGGCCGCCAGTCTTCAGTGCGTCAACTCGGAATCCAACGCCGAATCTGAGAGCTTCATTTGCGACTTGAGTTCTACTCCGGATGACATCACCGATAGTGCGCTTGCCAGCACCGATACAGCTTCACGCATCAGCCTTTGATGATTGGCTGAGTATTCGGTCAGGGCTGAGGAGTAGATCGAGACTGCGCCGAATAGTTTCGAGTCCCGGACAATCGGAAGCACAGCAAGGGTTCGATAGTCTGGCGACAACTCAGCCAGTGAAGATGGGAAATCGAGTTTCGGATCCGTATTGCAGAACGGCTCACGATTGGCCAGGACCCATCCGGTGACACCGGCGCCCGAAGTAATCCTCCGCCCTTTTAGAAACATCCAGTGTTGGCCCGTCGCGTGAGCCACGACGTTTTCGCCAGATTCGGGATCGACCAGTGTTATTGCGCACATATCGTGGGCGACGATTGGCTTCAGTTTGTCGGCAAAGGCGGTGAGCAGTTGATCCTGGTCGCGGGCGCCGATCACCGATTGCGCGAGGCCGGACAGTGCCGTCAGATTGTCGGGAAGAAGATTCTCGCCGGTCTTTGCATCTTCTTCCTCGGCCAGACCCGCTGCGGGAGCGACACGCCGCGCGGTCTCGGAGAGCTGCTCAGTCGGCTCGATTCCAAATGTCGGCACGGGCGAGCCGTTATGAGCAAGAATCTCAGTCTCGAATTCCTGCAGATGAGCGACAAAAGTTCCAACCACCCGCGGATCGTATTGCGTTCCGCTGCCCCGTACGATGAGATCGATCGCTTCTTCTCGGGACATCGCCTTTCGGTATTGCCGATCCTCGCGCACAGCGTCAAAGCAATCCACTACGGTAAGGATGCGCGCCGTTAGTGGGATGTTCTCTCCGGCGAGGCCGTCCGGATAGCCTTTACCATCCCATCGCTCGTGATGATGGCGAACGACGGGGACGATCGGATACGGGAACTCGACGCGGCTGAGGATCTGAGCGCCGGCGATCGTGTGGATTTTCATCTTCTCGAATTCGGCGGCAGTCAGCTTGCCGGGCTTTTGGAGGATGTAGTCAGGCACGGCGATCTTGCCGATGTCGTGAAGGAGAGCGCCGGCTCTCAACGCTTCGATCTCGATGTTTGAGCATCCAAGCAGGCGCGCGACGCCCGCGGCATAAATCTGAACACGCAGCACGTGTTCGTGAGTTACTTCGTCCTTGGCATTGATGGCAACCGCGAGCGCTTCGATGGTTTCGCGGTGTGCCTTTTCCATTACCGCTATCCGCTTCTGCACGCCCTCGCGATACTGCCGCTGACCCAGATAGATCGCGACAACGATCGGACCGCCAACGATCAGCGTGACTGTGATGTCATGCTGAAGAGCATAGTACATAAGAGTGGCGGCGGCGCTGTTTGGAAGAAACATCGGCACAATCCACAGGAATCCTCTCACCACGTCAAGAGCGCGGTTATCCTGACGCAACAGGTACCACATCGAGAACAGGCCGATGTTTATTGCGATCTGCACGATGCTAGCCACGAGCATTCCCGACGCAACAGCAATGAGTGTATGATCCGCGCCGGTACCCGTATCTTCGCCGAATCCGTAGTGCATCACCACGCTCAGACTTACTGACGCGGCGGCGGCGGCCATTGACATCATTGACGAGGAGAAGAGATTACTAGACAGGCGGCGAGCCGTATGCCGCGAGGAAGTGAAGCCTTCGATACCAGCGAGGAAAATCGCTGGAACAGTTCCGAACCAACAGGCCACTAACAGCACGAAGGCGTCGGTGAGCGTGAATGTAAGCCTTTCCTGAGTAAATCTCGCTCCGAGCGGCAGGCGGAAGGTTTGTACGAACATTCCGATGATGATTATTCCAGGCACCATCATCGCAAAAGTCAGTTGATCCAGCCACGTCCTTTCGGTGAGGATACTGGCAGCGGAAACGAGCCATAGACACATTCCTGCGGCTGTTACTGCTTTCTGGTATACGCGACTGTCCTTGTTAGCTTGTTCTTTGCTCATCTTGCACGCTCGCGGGGGACGTCTCTTGATTCCTGGGGTGCAGAAAAATCGTGTCGTAGTAGCAATGCTTTTCAAAGCCGACCTTTTCGTAGAAAGCCCGCGCCTGAGTATTCTGCTCGTTAGCAAAAAGGCATAGTGTTTTTGCGCGTTCCAGCAGCCGGCGGCTGAGCTGACTCAGACACCGCGCGCCGTAACCCCTTCCACGTGCGTCAGGGTTTACATATATTCCCTCAAGGTAGACAACGTCGGCGGTCTCAGAGACTATGCTCGCGCAAAAGAGCAGATTTCCATTCTCGGTCCACAACCAGACCCTGTGCTGTTCAATCCGCCGCAACCATCTCTGCCGGAAACCCGCGGAATCCGTCTCGAGGGGATTCATCCCGCTTTCTTCGGCGACCATCTGGGCGTATACCGGCAACAGCCGCGGCAGATCGTTGGGTGTTGCTTCCCGCAATCCATTTACCGATTCGAGCGCTTCCATCACTGCGCGACGCTCGAACAATACCTGGCGAGAAAAGCGGCGAGGCTTGCGGGCTTCCTTGTCAAAGTAACTCCAAAAGCGCTCCACCTTGTGGTCTTCACCCAGAATCAGGTGTGCCGACGGACAGACCTGGGTCATTCGCGCAAACGCTGAGAGCGCGCGTTCGCTTCTTGACTCAACGAACGTGAAGTGCCCAATAAGCGAGACGCCTTCCAACTGGCCATCGCCATCTCGACAGCCGTAGAACGTACCCCGATTCAACGGGCTCACCATTCCATTGTCGCGTATGAAACCAGCCATGAACACGGTGTGAATCGGCCGAGTGGAGAGGAAGGAAAGTACCTCGGTTCGATGCTCCGGTCTGAGCGCGTGCACTATGAGTGAGTTGGCAGCCTCCGGCCGGCAATTGAATCCGATTTCAGTCCTTTGTTGTATAAGAGCCGCCTGCAACATGAAACATCGCCTTTCGTCTCTGACTGCATTTGCTCATTTGAGCGCCGCTTGGCAGGTGAGCATTCGCTGCCCGTCGTCACGATGAATTGGAATCTTGTGGCTGCCGCGCGTTCGAATCGCGCAATCTCACGAAAGCCCCAAAAATCCACACGTCTTGTGTTTGCTCAACCGTCCTTTTGGTACAGAGAACAAGCTGCCCAGTGGCAAGGCTCGTTCCTTCAACGGTAATGGCGGATAAGCGTTGCAGGTAGGTAGGATAGACGCCCAGAGCCTGAAGTGCGTTGGACGGAAGAGAAACCGAAACGGTCAGCCCGAAAGATGCTTGCCGGTCAATCTGACAGAATCAAAACCTCGCCGGCTTCATGAAACCAGTCCTTCGGACTCTGGACGCTATCTACTCTTCGCTGCTGCTGCTCCGGCCTTTGCCTCTACAGGCTTTCGCCGGTGAGCGTCAAACCAATCAAAGACCTCTTTGAACGTCGGCACTACAACATCGATGTGACTGCCTCCCGGAACTTCGATGTACTTCATCTCGACGCCCAGCTTTTTGCCTTCAGCGACCATCACTCGAGAGCGCTCCACGGGTACGGTCTTGTCGTTGTCGCCGTGCACGACCAACTGCGGGATGTGAGCGATCTTTGTCATCGCTTGAGGATTCATTACTCCGCCGGCGATGGGCGCGAGCGCGGCAAACATATCCGGGTGGCCGATTGCAACTGACCACGTTCCGAATCCACCCATCGAATGCCCGGTCAGGTAGACGCGGTCAGGGTCTATGTTGTAATCACGTTTGACCTCTGCAATGACGTCCATAACGTCCGTCTCGGCATCGCCAACATACATCGACGCAGGCTTGCGGCCCTTCGGACAAGCAACAACATAGCCTCTACGCTCGGCTTCAACCTTAAATGCGCCCTGCGCATATGCGTCGAAGTAACTGTTCTCGTCGCCGCCCATTCCGTGAAGCGCGATGATCAGCGCCGATGGCTTGGACCTGTCATAGCTCGACGGTACAAAGATCCGATAAGGCTGAAAGCTGTTGTCGACTTTCGAGCGATAAGCTTTTTTGAAATCACCGCGCCGAGTGACAAATGGATCGGTCATCGAGTCCAGCGCGTCGAGAATGACATTGGCTTCTTTGATCTCGGCGGCGAAATCAACTCTGTCGAAACTGATCTCGCCGGCGTTCGCGAGGTCAACGAGCGCGATTCGATAACTCGCGGATGGTAATGCAGCCAGCAGCGCCTCTTTGTGTTTTCCCTTGAGAGCGGCTTCGGTCTTCGCGGCTCGGGCCTTCGCCGCGGTCACTTTCGCATCCAGCCCGCGCTCTATGCGAACCGTTGTGTTCTTTGCGATCGAGTCCGCCTTCGCATCCGCCGTTTCGAGCTTTATGCTGATCCGATAGTTCCCGTCTGGTAATTCCGGGATCGTCATTTCAGTAATGAAAGGCTGGGCGCTGAAATCCGCTGCGATTGGTCCGATGGGTTTCGAGGCCTTCACCTGAGTTGGCTGACCCGCGCTGACAATCTGGATCGCTCCGCTAAGTTTTCCCTGAAGCGGCTCGTCGAGCGTGTACATCTGCGCAAGCCTTATGGTCACGGACTTCCCGGGTTCGAGCACCACTCTGTCCACTTTGATGGTGAGAGCGGAAGTGAGCGCGCTGGCCGGTGTCCAATCAGTCCCGCGCATCAGAGCCATTGCGTGATAAAGGTGCTTGAGCGCATCGCCGTACTTGCTCGCGGCATTCGCCGCGCGAGCGAGCGCTTCGAGTCGATCAACCTCGGCCTTCTTCTCGGGAGTCATCGTGACGGTGTTCTTCAATGTCCCAAAGCCGACCGAAACGCGGAGGACCTGCCCGGCGTCCTGAGCGACTCCGTTCGCACAACACGAGATCAAGATTGCGGTCAAGAGAATGAATCGTTGCGTCGCTCTGCGGACTCTCATTCTATTTGTCTCCTTCTCACTCGGCGGCGCTATGAACGCTCCACTGCTGAGTTCGTGGCCTGATGAGGTTCTAAGCACTTCGTTTGTTGGCTGAAACCGACAGGGATGTTACTACCGTGAGCTGATGTCCACAAGGAGAGGAAACAAACGCGAAGGTGAATAGGTCGAGTGCAGGGCCGTCCAGGTGTAAACCAATCGAGGTCTCACAATCTGCCATGCCGCGAAGGGTAGGGCCGACTAATTAACAAGTTTCGCAAAAGCGAGTCTTTAATCTCGATCACACGGAAACGCGCTTAGTCGATCTGCTGCGTGATCCTCCAAAGACTATAGTTCGTCGCCGTATACCCAACTATTACTTTGGCCGTAACAACAACTTTTTTCGTTGTGGTCACCGGCAGCAACGCATCCTGATCAATGTGAAGTGCCCCGGTTCCCTTTATGACTACATTTCTTGCAGCCATCGCTCCGTAGAAATCCCCGTTGCCGGTGTATGTAAGGTCATTGTTTGGGGCGTAGAACACGCCTAATGTATCGCCGCCACCACCGACGCTGATCGTTTGGCCGGCGCCCCCTTTGAAATTCCAATGCACCGCCGACGCTGGAGTCGTTAGATCGGAGGTGGCGCCCTGTCCTCCGATATCAAGGGTAGTGCTGACGTTTATGACTACTGGACCCCTGTATATGATCTTCGTTTGAGCACCCGACGTGAATCCCTGGAAGTTGTAAGTAGTGGTCTGACCCGGAACACCAAGAACAACAATCCCCTGCGAGGATACGTTCATCGTCCCATAAGTGCCCGGGGGAACGGTGAACTGGCCCTTTGACACGCTGATGTTGTTGTAGTTACCCGCGGGAAGCGTTCCATTTGCGTTTGTGTTGTACGAGTAGTTAATGGAGCCTGCCGCCACGGGTGGTATCGCTGGAATATCGGGGAACACAAGCGGCGGCAGACCATATTGTGTGTGTCCCGCGTCCGCCGGTACGCCCGCGCTGCCAAAGAAAACGGCGGGGCTCTGCGTGTACATCACCTTGGAAGAATCAATGTAGATCGGACCTGGCGGCGGCGCAAGCAGCACCGGACCTACAGGATTGCCATCGATGTCATGATTGTGGCCGTCTTCGAGAAATGTTGCGTACGCATTACCGGTCACCACGCCATTGGTGATATTGAGATAACCATATGTGCCGTTGAGCAGTTCGTTGTTGGTGCGCACATCACCGCGGCTGCCTTTGTTGTACGGGCCTATCTGCCCTGCGTAAGTGCCCGACGCAAGCGCGATCCCATACTGACCCTTTGAAGACTTATAGCTGTCTATGGTCACTGTGTTTGATCCGAGCTGGACCATTCCGCGCGATACCACGCCCGGATCAGCATTGACGACCTGAGTCGTGGACTCAACAGTTCGTATTCCCTCTACTCGACGCACTCGTGCCGACAAGTAAGCCCAGATCGTACTGCTTGCGATTGTTTTGCCTGTTCCTCGCGTCAGTTTGCCTGTGGATTGGATCAGCCAGGTAACCGTGCCGTCCTGAGTAGCATCTGGAGGAGGAAGAAGCGAGACGAGCACCGCTTTCACAGTGAAACTGCCGTCGCCCTCGGTTTGATCGACCAGATTATTGGTAAAGTCGGTGACCACGGTCGTGTACGTAAAGTTGGTGGCAACTCCGGCGGAGTTCAGACTATTTACAGTGTAGCTTGTGGGATAAGTGTTAGTGCTGTCACCGGCGAGCACCACGCTTTGTAGATTGCCACCGACGAGAGTCTTCACAGAAGTGGGAATCCTTTGTTCGGTCGACGTGGCCACAACTCCGGCCTTGTAGTACGGCTGGTCCTCATTAAGCGTGCCTTTGTAGTTGAGCTCTCCTGTTGTATAGCTGAGTTTCCCCACCTCACCTGCGGTGTTTGAACCCATCATCCCATGATCCACTCCGCCAATCATTGTCGGTTCGGGATTAAGATACTTTTCCGGAAGAATGAACAGGCCGGAGTTAGGGTCCGCTCCGAATCTGGCGGTAAACCATCCTGAGGCGCGATTGACTCCCGCCTCGGCGATGTAGAATGCCTGGTTGTTTCGCAGATCGTTGCCGCCAATCAGAGTATCCGACGTAGAGGCGAGAAGCATGCTCGCGACCAATATCGACAACAACAGTGAGAGCATTAGCGTGGTCACCAATGCTATTCCTTTTTCGTTGTTGAATGAAACCCTTTGTCCGATTTTCATAACCAATATCCTTCAAACAAGATTGCTTGCGGCTAGAATCCCACTCTCGGTACATATTGACCGCGAACCTGCACCAGCGCGGTGTACTTGAATGTCCTGTAGTCCCCAGTCTGAAGATCGCGATTGGCGCTTCGGGCCTGGAGATTGATTTGAACTTTCACCGCTTCTGATGGGATCACGTTTCCGTCTTCATCGAGTCCCGCACTGGTTCCATCAGGTTTGTAATAGGTGAAAGTGAGTCCCGGATTCCCATTCTCATCGAGCACATTTCTCGCGATTATTTCCGCGGACTGTATCGTTGCTCCGGCGGTTTGAGTGTTTTCGTATATAACCGTGCGAGTGATCGCACCCTTGTCGGCTCCATCGGTTATTATGCTGTAGGTGCGGCGCTCTATTACATTGATGATGGCGCCCGGTGGAAAACTATTCGTCGCCGGGTCATCCGTGAGCTGGGCTCCCGATTCGATCGGAAACAGGTCGTCCTTATCGACCGTAATAGTCTTGGCGCCTGAGTCAACCGCTGTAATCTTCGCGAGAGCTGAAACCCCTGTTAGGTTATTGATGAAAGATATAGTCTGCCCGGCGGCAAAACCGGTGGTGGTGCCAACTGGAAATGTCGCCGCGGATCCCGCAACAGTAATTGGTGAAACCGAAGTTATGATCGTAGCGATGTTGTTGAAATCTCCTCTGACAATCAATGTTGTGGGAGAACCCTCGATAACT
>Ga0070705_100000040_pt1 | contig 65362 bp, 50 predicted proteins | sample KBSK5253metaG_FD_65455 | JGI IMG/M metagenome (GOLD analysis project Ga0070705, IMG submission 65455) | Corn, switchgrass and miscanthus rhizosphere microbial communities from Kellogg Biological Station, Michigan, USA - KBS K5-25-3 metaG | ecosystem: Host-associated > Plants > Roots >... | reverse complement strand
CTTCTCGAATCGATTTCACTTCCGTGCCCGTCAGCGCGATACCGCATTCGTGAGTCTCGAGGATGTGGAAGTTGTGGTAGGCCTCTCGATTGGTCGCCACCACTTTATCGTTAGTCATAAAAACGAGAATGTGAGCTCAGGACAACGCGGCAAGCTCCCACTCCAGACGCAGGAGACTATATCCCGAGGGCCGGGCGGCGCGCAATGAAGATCAGAGTTTCCGCCCGCTGCTTGCCACGCAGTTATGTTGACAAAGCCGCCCGGCGCGGATAAAACCGCCTCTGCAGTTAAGGAGCGTAAATGACTATCACAAAGAAAATGTTTGCGGCGCGCGTGCTCATCTCAATCGGGATAGTAATGCTTTACACGCTTTGCTCAACCGCGTCCGGGCAAGATAAAAAGCTTACGATTGAAGAGCTGATCGCTCGCCACCTCGACTCGATCGGCAGCGCCCAAGCTCTCTCGCAGCCCAAGAACCGCGTCGTGAGTGGCACGGTCAGGCTGGTGAGCCGCGTCGGCACGGCGGGCAACATAGACGGTAGGGTTGCGATGGCTTCCGCGGGAACGAAGCTGCGCTACAGTCTAACGTTTCCTTCGGCAACCTACCCCGGCGAGCAATTCGGATATGATGGTTCAAAAGTGTTGACGGGTCATTTGCCGAGCGGCCAGCGGTCTCCCCTCAGTCTCTTCCTCGAACAACAAAGCGTCATGCTCAAGGACGGTTTGCTCGGGGGAACTCTTTCGACGGCGTGGGCCTTGTTGCGAGTCGAGCAACTGAAGCCGAAGCTCGACTACCGCGGACTCAAGAAGATCGACGGGCGTGAACTTCACGTCGTCGGATACCGCGCGCAAAAGGGAACAGCGGATCTGGTAATCACGATGTTCTTCGAGCCCGAAACCTTTCGACACGTTCGTACGATGTATGAATTCAAGGTTCCGGCGCGGATCGGAGTGGGACCAAACGAATCCGCGAAATACCAGGAAGATTACTATCAGATCATCGAAGACTTCGACGACTTTCGCGCGCTTGACGCGTTGATGGTTCCGCGAAAGTACCGGGTTCAGTTGAATCTTCAGACGTCGCGGGGCTCGAATGTTTTTGATTGGAATATCGCGGTCGAACAGGTGTTGCACAACCAGGCGCTGGATGATCAGATATTCAGCAAGTAACTCCGCGTCGCGAATCGTCCGGTCTTGAGCTGCTCAACCAAAAAGCAACAGCGACAATTCTAAGTCTTGCGCGAGGCTAAACGGCGATGTCAGTCGCTCAAGCGGGGGCAATAAGAAGCGACCGCCGGTTAGTTTTTTATGTTACTTAGTGAGATCGCTGTTGGTTGCCAGGAGCCGTTACTCGCTTAGCCGCCAAGCCGGTTGACCGAGTCGGAGGTCAGTCGATGGCATTGGTCGTTTTGATGAGAGGCGTCAATGTGGGCGGGCACAAAACTTTCCGGCCCAGCGCGCTCGCTAAAGAACTCTCGCAGTTTGATGTGGTTAACATTGGCGCGGCCGGCACGTTCGTCGTTCGCAAACCAATCAGTCAGACCCGGCTCCGCGCCGAGTTGCTTCGAAGGCTTCCCTTCAACGCGGAGGTAATGATCTGCTCTGACCGCGAGATCCTGAATCTGGCTTCCGCCAATCCGTTTCGCGATGAGGACGCCGATAAGAACATCGTTCGCTTCGTGAGCGTGTTGGCCAGACGTCGAAGAATCCCTTCTGTTCCTCTCAGCTTCCCATCGGATGGCGAGTGGCTTTTGAAGGTTATCGAGGTTCGAGAGAGATTCGTGTTGGGATTGTATCGGCGCCAAATGAAGGTACTCAGTTGCTTCAGCAAACTGGAGAAACAGATCGGGGCGCCGGTCACCACACGAAACTGGAACACGATTAACGCCATCGTCAAGATATTGAGAAGTCATCCAAAGTGAACGGGCCGTCTCACAAAATGAAGCCTACATTCTTCAAGACTCAACCCGACTTTCGCAGGTGGTTCGATAAACATCATGCGACTGCGAAAGAACTACTCGTCGGCTTCTACAAAAAAGGTTCAGGCAAACCGAGCATCACCTGGCCTGAGTCTGTAGACGAAGCTCTTTGCTTTGGTTGGATCGATGGGATTCGAAGGAGCATCGACGACATCAGCTATTCAATTCGGTTCTCGCCGCGCAGGCCGGTCAGCACCTGGAGCAATGTCAACATCAAGCGCGCCCAGGAACTGATCGATCACGGGTTGATGAAGCCGGCCGGGCTTGCGGCATTTCAGGCTAGGCGAGAATACAGATCGGGTGTCTATTCTTACGAACAGCGGAGTGAACAACTCCCGGAGCCTTACGAAAAAATATTCAAGAGAAACAAGAAGGCGTGGGTTTTTTTTCAGACTCAATCGCCGTGGTATCGAAAGACCGTCGGCTGGTGGATCGTAAGCGCGAAAAAAGAAGAGACCAGACATAAGCGATTGGCGAGGCTGATCGAGGATTCAGCTAACGGACGGACGATGCCCGAGTTGAATCGGAAGAAGGTGCCGAATTGAGCGTTGAACTCGACTCAAATGTTTGGTCCGTCATCGACAACGCATGAATTAGTATTCTTAAACGTCTTGTGATGATTTCTCACCTGACCAACAACCTTCCACGAAGAGCGCAAGAACTATTGCAGCAGATGCTTGGCTCGCAAGCTCAGTTTCGCGAAGGCCAATGGCAAGCCATCGACTCCATAGTCACTCGCCGCGGCCGAGTCCTCGTGGTTCAACGCACCGGATGGGGGAAGAGTCTCGTCTATTTCCTTTCGACAAAACTTCTGCGCGAGCAAGGCGCCGGGCCTACGATTCTGGTCAGCCCGCTGCTCTCGCTTATGCGTAATCAAATCGAAGCCGCCGCGCGCATCGGCGTTCGTGCATTCACCATCAACAGCTCGAATCGAGAGGAATGGGATGCCGCCGAAGCCGCGCTCTCCAAAGATTCCTGCGACATCCTTTTGATCTCGCCCGAACGTCTGGCCAACGAGCGTTTCATCAACTCAGTGTTGCCCGGCGTGTCCGGCCGCGCGGGGCTCTTCGTCGTCGATGAGGTCCACTGCATATCGGATTGGGGTCACGATTTCAGACCCGACTACCGGCGCATCATTCGCGTGATTGAGAAACTGCCCCGCGATATTCCGGTGCTTGGTACGACGGCCACGGCTAACGATCGTGTAGTCGCGGACGTCCAGCAGCAACTCGGACCCGAGCTGGTTGTCTTGCGAGGCCCGCTGGCGCGCGCTTCGTTGCGGCTTCAAAACATCGTGCTCTCGTCACAGTCCGAACGTCTCGCGTGGCTCGCCGAGAACATCGGGAAGTTCAAAGGCAGCGGCGTCATTTATTGTTTAACTGTCGCCGACGTCGATCGGGTCACGAACTGGCTCAAGTCCCAAGGCATCAGCGCCGAAGCCTATCACGCGGGCGAAGACGGAAAGATGGATCGCGCGGCGCTGGAAAAATCGCTGCTCGCAAACGAAATCAAGGCGATGGTCGCCACGGTCGCGCTCGGTATGGGATTCGACAAACCGGATCTCGCGTTTGTGATTCACTTTCAACGGCCGGGGTCGGTGGTCGCTTACTACCAACAAGTCGGGCGAGCCGGCCGCGCAGTCGATCGCGCTTACGGAATTCTCTTAAGCGGAAGCGAAGACGACGACATTCAGGATTATTTCATCGAGAGCGCGTTTCCTTCACCTGAAACGATGACCTCGATACTCGATGCGCTTGCGGCGAGCAAAGAACTTTCGATGAATGAATTGCTCGCGAGCGTTAATGTGTCGCGAGGGATGGCTGAGCGAGCGCTGAAGTTGTTGGAGCTCGACGGCGCGGTCGAAATCAACTTCCGCAAAAAAGTTATTTACTCGCGAAGCTCGAATCCGTGGCAGCCGGACATCGAACGAACAACTCGAATCACCAGTCTGCGCCGGGCCGAGCTTGCGCAAATGCAGAAGTACGTCGCCCATCGCGGATGCTTGATGGAATTCCTCGCTCGCGCGCTGGATGATCCCGACGCGAAGCCTTGCGGCGTGTGCGCCAATTGCCAGGGCAAAGGTTTTCGCGCGGAAGCTCCCGCCGCACTCGTAAGGCAAGCCGCCGAGTTTCTTGGGCGAGTCGACATAGTGCTGGAACCGAAAAAGCGCTGGCCTCTGGATATGATTCTCTCTGAGAACTCGGTCATCCCTGCCGAGATGCGCAACGCGCCGGGCCGCTCGCTTTGTTACTACGGTGACGCCGGATGGGGACGGCTCGTTCGCGAAGGCAAATACGAGCGCAATCACTTCAACGACGAGTTGGTAGAAGCCTCCGCGAAACTGATTCGCGAGCGCTGGCAGCCGGACCCGTTTCCCGAGTGGGTCACAGCCATTCCCTCGCGACGCCATCCGCGCCTGGTGTATGATTTCGCCTCGCGATTGGCGCACTCGCTGGGCGTTCCATTCGTCGAAGCTCTTGTGCGCACATCGGAAGCGCCCGAACAAAAGTTGATGGCGAACAGTTCGATGCAAGCACGAAACGTCGCAGGTACACTCGAAGCGGTTGATCGCGTGCCTGCGGGGGCCGGGTTGATGATCGATGACATTATCGATTCGGGCTGGACGTTGACGCTTGCGGGATGGCTGCTGAGACAGAAGGGCAGCGGCATCGTTTATCCGTTTACGCTGGCTCGCGCGACCGCGCGGAAGACTTGATGATGAAGCTCACCGGCGATTCACTCACATTGTTTCTGCTGTGTTCACACCTCGGCTTACCGGACGAGCCGGCGGCGAAACCTCTCAGCGCGCGCGAGTGGAATGATCTCCAATCGAAACTCGAAGCTGCTTCTATTCAGGCATCAAGTCTCCTGGGCTTGAGCGCGGAGCAGTTGAAGTCATCTCTCGACCTCGAAATCGAAAAAGCGAATCGAGTCCTGACGCTGTTTGAACGCCGCGCGGCGCTTGAAGAAGAACTCGACCGCCTCGACGAACTTGGCGTGTGGGTGATCACACGATTCGATGACGAGTTCCCTGCGCGGTTCACCGAGCGATTGAAGAACGCGGCTCCGCTTATGCTTTACGGCGCGGGCGATGCTCGATTGCTCAGTCGCCGCGGACTGGCTGTCGTGGGGTCGCGCAACATCGATGAGCGAGGCTTCGCGCTGACTGAGTTCATCGGAAATGCGTGCGCGGAATCGAAGCTGACGGTTTACTCAGGCGGCGCTCGCGGCGTGGACAAGACCGCGATGGGCGCTGCGCTTGCAGCGGGCGGGAAAGCGGCGGGGTTGCTCGCGGATAGTCTCGAGAGAGCGTTGGGCGCGGCGGACGCGAGAACGGCCCTCGAGGAGGGACAACTCGTGCTCGCGACACCTTACTCTCCGCACGCGAGCTTCAACGTTGGAATGGCGATGGCTCGCAACAAACTCATCTATGCGTTGGCGGACTTCGCGCTGGTGATAGCAAGCGATGCTGAGAAGGGCGGCACTTGGGCGGGCGCACAGGAAGCACTGAAGGCCGGATGGATTCCGGTGTTCGTGGCAGAAGGACCGAGCACGCCCGAGGGCAACAAGCTATTGATCAAGCACGGCGCGATTCCCTTCCCGGCGTCGTTTGATGATGCGCCGTCATCGCTTGCTGATTGGCTTGAAGAACACTCCCCGGCATCCGAGCCGGTAGCCGTGCAAGGCAGTTTGTTTTAGGGCCGGTCGCCACGAAGACACAAAGGCTCAAAGCAGCACAAAGAGCTTGGTGAAACTTTGCGCCGTAGAGCCTTCGTGACAATAGAAAAGATGAATACCTCAACTCCCATCACCGAGCGAAACGCACGATTGCTCGAAAAGTACCGCGATCAGATCATCGAACTCGAGCCAAAGTACCTTCTCCAGATGGCCCATCTGACGACTCCGGCGACGGTGTGGAAGTACGTCGAAAGCGCCGTTACAAAATCAAAAGCCAACCTCGTGATGCTCGACCTCGAAGACTCGATCCCGCGCGACAACTCAGAACTTCTCGAACAAGGGCGGGCAAACATCATTCGCGCGTTCAATGAACTGGATTGGGAAATGCGCCTGCGTTTCTTCCGCCCGAGAGGTCTCGAACTCGATCCCGCTCACGAAGACATCGCGGTGATAGTCGAGGCGGCGGGCTCGAACATCGACGGGTTGATCTATCCAAAGATCGAAGACGCCGATGAGGTCCGCTCGATCGACGAGACGCTGACTGCGCTCGAAGAGACGCTCGGTCTCACACCCGGCCGAATACGAATCGAACCGCTGATCGAATCGGCATCGGCGGAAGAAAACGCCTTCGAGATCGCGCGTTCATCAACGCGTCTCGTGGGTTTGATCTTCGGTTCGTATGACTACTGGGCGAGCCTTGGGATGGGATCTTCGAGTTATCGCGTGGATCATCCGCTGATCGCGCAGGCTCGCGGGCGAATCGTTAAGGCCGCCGCTTCGGTTGGCATTCCCGCGATCGCCGAGATGACCACCAACTACCCGACTCGCGACAAGAGCGACGAACAGCGCCGCGCAGCGATGGAAGAGTTTCGCAGCGACGCGTTGCTTGCTCGTGACTTTGGATTCGCGGGCAAGTGGACGGGCATTCCGGATCAGACCGCGATGGCCGTAGAGATTTTCCAAACGCCTGATGACGAGATCGAAAGCGCAATCACCGAAGCAAAACAGTTTCTTGAAGCGGAAGCGTCGGGCCGAGGCGCTACGATGATCGGCGGCAAGATGGCCGATCGCGCAACTGACCGTTTGAATCGCAACACGCTGAAGAAGGCTTATGCGATGGGACGAATTGATGCGGCTCTTGCAAAGGAGCTTTGTTTGATCGGTTGAACTCGTCGAGGCGCAGGCCAACATCATTACCTTATGGCTACGCTTCGCCGTCATCTGTACACCGGAAGAACTGGAGGACTAAGTATGTGGAACGATCCCATTGTTGAAGAGACGCGCAAGGCTGGCGATGAGATTGCCGCGCGATTCAACTACGATGTCGAAGCGCTGGGCCGGTATTACCAGTCGCAGCAAACCAAGGAACACCGAATCGTGGTTCGGCGAATCGCAAAGAGGGAAACGCCACAGACCGAAACCGCTGATGTAGTTCAATTCTGATAGGTAGAGATGCTAGCTATTCGGAACGGGGCATGAAGATATCGCGAAGTGATTGGTAACGTCGTAGCAAACTATAAGATTGTCGAAAAACTCGGCGAGGACGGAAAATGATTACACCCTGATTACCACGGGCTCGAGGACTTAGCCGTGCTTTAGTGCGGTGCCCCTCGGGTTCACAATTGACGGTCACGAAAAAGATGAGCCCACCAACCCCCAGAATGATCGAACCCAAGTATGGCCGGTTGCTTGACGACTTCCGTGTCGGTGACATCTATCACCACCCTTGGGAAGTAACCATCGACGATGGGATGCTCGCTATGTTCGCCGCATCGTTTCTCGATCTCAATCCGCTCTATTCAAGCCGCCGCTTTGCGCAAGAACTCGGCTTTCGCGACCGCGTAGTTCACCCCATGGTGATGCTCAACCTCGCGCTGAGCTTCACCGTTCACGACGTCTCTGAACAAGCGATCGCGCATCTGGCTTACATCGACTTGAAGTTTCCCAACGCGGCTTACTCGGGCGATACGCTTTCGGTCTATTCGGAAATACTCGGCGTGCGAGTCTCTGAATCAAAGCCCGATCGCGGCATCGTTCACCTGAGAACAACAGGAGTCAATCAAGACGGCATCGTTCTAGTGACCTTCGAGCGTAAGGCGTTGATTCCCACAGGCAAGCTCGAAGGCCGCGCGCATCCAACGTCATCCGCATCGGACGCGCCCCGGGATCCGTCGCCGTCAAGCGGTTCGCTTGCGATTCCGATCGAGCTACGCTCGGAGATTAAGACTCCAGCGTGGCCCGGTCGACCTCGAGGCTTATTCGAAGACTTCGAAGTCGGCGACGTGATTCTTCACAGCAACGGGCACACGGTCGGCGAGAGCGAGCACATGCAGTTGACGATTCTCACTCGCAACAGTCATCCGCTGCACTTCGATGAAGTGTATTCGCGCGAGCACAGCTTCATGAAAACGCGCGTAGTTGAAGGCGGGTTGGTGTTCGCGTGGGTGGCTTCGCTTGCGAGCCGCGACACGACCGCGAATGCGTTGTGGGAGATTGGATATGACAAGGGCAGTCATCCGAATCCGGTGCTCGCGGGCGACACGTTGTATGCAGCTTCGAAGGTGATCGAGAAGCAAGATCGAGATGAGAAAACCGGCATAGTCCAATTCAAACTAGTCGGAGTGAAGAACGAACGGCCCGCGACCTTGCTAGCCGCGGGCCTGGATTTGTTCGCTGACAAGTTCGAGCAGAAGGTCTTCGAGATCGAGCGTGAAGCCCTGGTGCCGAACTGCTTGGTCAAACAGCCAGTGCGCAGGATCCCTGATTCCTAGAGAGCGAACCTCTCTACGCCTTACGGGCAGAAGGTGTCCATTGCCTGGATGAAGATCTTGATTGCATCTCGCCATTTCTTCGGGAGAAGCGGGAGGTTGCTCGCAAGAACCAGAAAGGGCCGCACGACCTTATAGATCGCACAGACATTTGGAATGGCGGCAGCCGGACTTGCAGCCAACGCTGCCGAGAGGTGATGCTTTCCTCCTTGTTGAAAGGCAGAAAGGTCGGCACTCTGAATATGTTTGTCGACTTCTTCAAAAGTCGGAGCGTTTGATGCGTTTGCCATGTTACTCTCTCCTTATTTCTTGCTCGGGGTTCCTTTCCACTCACAGAATGATTTGAAACAGACAATTCTCACTGGGGGACGCAAGGTCCTCTAGAGGCCCCTAAGTCAAAAGACAGGAACGAGCATCGTCTGTCTCGACGTCTCACCTACTTATGACGCGTAGGAGAAAACATCACATGGTCCGGAAGCCGAAGTCCGAGGAAGCCGATTTGCGGCTTAGGTCTAGACACGCGGAACTGGGAGTGGGTCATTGAAGTGGAATTGTCCTTCGAGCATTGGGGCGAGTCTTTCTATTGAACAAGCGTGATTGCCTTTTGCGCCAAATTGTTATTGTCCTCAATATGGTTCCCTTTCAAAGGACCATCATGTGGGGTAATTTCCACCAACAGGAACGGATTCCACAGTCTGCCATCGGGGTCGAAGTCAGGCGGCAAGAGTTTGTCCGGCCATGGGATATTGACGATAAAGTGTCTCCCCGCCTTAACGGTTGGCAGCGCAACCTCGCCAATAAAATATGTACCTCTGTCCCAATTGTTTGTGGTCCGGTTACCCAACCCATTTTTCGGCTCCCAGTCAGATGGATATAAGAATGAAGTGCCGTCGAATGAAGCAACATAAAAGCGTACCCAGGCGTTGAGGCCAGACTTTTCCCCACGGTTCCGAACGCGAGCATAAATCCACCGGGGACTGATTCTTGAAGGGGTTTGATGAGGACCAGGGTAACGATATTTCCTGGGAATTGCTTGCGTATCACTTGCAGGGTCTGCATTGCGCACCCAGATATCCGGACTGTCTATTGAAAACCTTGGGGTAATCCCCTTATCGTTCAGGTCCTTTCGGATCATCAAGTCCCTTGGGAAAGTATAACCGAGCGCTTTCTTCACGGCTTTGTCGGCATCCAATCTGCCGTAGCCATACCCATGGCTGAAGACAGGCGGCTTAGCGGAAATCTTGCTCGGATTACCATCTTCATCAAGCCATCTCGCGATGGAGTCTTCATTCTCAATGTCTATTTTGGTTGCCGACTTGCGCACGATATCCTTGACCTCTACCCAAGTAAGCTCTGGGTTTGCTGAGAGCACCAAAGCGCAAATTCCAGCAGCGAGAGGCGTGGCCGACGATGTTCCACCAAACCTGTGGAAGTGGTGACTCTGTCCGCTTGCTACCTCCTCGCCTGCTGAATGGGCATTAATCAGGCCATTCTCCCTTGGGTCAATTGATTCGATAGCTATCTCTCCGGTTGCCAGATCCATCACCCTCATCAATTTCACTGCTTCGCATCCTAGCCCGCCCGGTTCATTAATGAGGATAGGCTTGTTTGGAATCAACCCGCTAGCTTGCTGGACGCTGATTACTGTGTCCCCTTTGCATGCATTTCGTGTGAGTACAGTAGTAACCTCGGGCAAGGAAGGTACGGTTCCCTTCGTTAAGAAAGTGGCGCTCCACGTGGCATAAACGGAAGGGGGATTATGGAAGTTGGGCGGCTCATCTGTAGAACTCGGTGCGCACCAAGATATTCTTTCCCCGTAGCAACTGTATTTAGCCCGCACTTCATGCCCGGCATCATTTATCGTCGAGGCTGCGCAGGATGAGCTGCGCACATCAGTTCCATAGGGCCCGCAGATTTCGACCTCGCTGTCGTCGTTGCCGGCAGAAAAGAGGGCAATGCAGCCCTTCCCTCTACGGCCGTGCATAGTAATGGCGATAAGCATATCTCTAACTGCGTCTGGAATGGGCGCCCCTTTTCCCAAGTTAAGACTACAGGTGAAAATGTCGGCGCCGGGATCGATCGGGGAAGGAAAATTTGACTGCTGACTTTGAAATCGGCAGCCCGCCGCCCACCGAAACATCTCGATGATATGCTCCTGGTTTGAAGGGCTGATGAGCCCCATCAGCCGGACGTTCGGCGCAACTCCTATAGTGCCCATCCCTACGTCCGAGTTGCCTGACGCGTTGTTGGCTGCCGCCAGCGCAATTGCCGCGCAAGCAACCCCGTGAAGGTCATCCGAGAGTGGTCGCTCGTTGTTATCTACCATCCGATCAAAATCAAAGAGCCTGTAAGTCTTAGGGTTCCCATTGGAGACGTTGGTACTGAGGTCTGGATGCTCAGGAACCTGTCCCGAGGATTTGACTCCGCGATCAATGACCGCGATGATCACATCGGCGGAACCAAACTGAGACGCGTCCCCCAGTGCTTGACGGAGCCTCTCCCACGCGGCTTGTACCTTTACACGCTGGCGGTCCCAACTGGCAGGCCAGAGGTAGTCGTTAGGTGTGGATGTGCTGACATTGTAAACCTGTGCCAGGCTCGGTTCCGCATACTCTACAGTGCCAGTATCCATCAGTCCCTGGGCTATCAGGTTGATTCCTTCTCCTATTGCAGGATTCGCCGAAGCTACGAACAAGCTCGGAGCGTAGGTCATCTCCTGCATGATCTTAAGCCTGTGCTCCTCCAATATTCTCCCGATCTCAGAGCGAGTGATTTCCGGACGAAAACGAACCATTATCCGATTGGTAAAAACTGTAAACTCATCGGCCTCTACTCGAAAGAGCGGCCCGGCGGCTTCGATCCATCGATTCTTGCGAAGTTCTGCCAGATCAAGCTCATTGTCCTTGTCCTCCGGGATTTTCGTGCGGCGAACAACAACTGATTTCCGAAGCTGCGGAGTCTGCAGCAATCCGACATCTTCGATCTCGACGCCGATTATCAGGGGCTTTTCCGGCAAAAGGGATAGACGATTGAAGAGCTCCAGGATTTCCTGTATCGCGTTCTGGTCAATTTCTTGGCGAAAAGAGAAAATGACCCCGATCAACTCGGGCCGCGATTGATAAGGCACTCGCGTCCCACCTTGTAAGGTGTACGGAGTGTCAGCGGAACTCAAAATGAACCTTAATGTTGTCGCGGTCGGGTGCACCTGAATTCGTCTAGACTGAGCATCAAATGCCGGATGCTCCAAAGAGAGTCTGAAGAATCCCGCCCTGAGCGTCCTGAAGAAGTAGAGCCCTCTGCTCCCATCAAATTCCGCATGTAATACATTCCCGCCTGCTTCTGGTTCCGCGGTGACCCTTACACCTTCGAGTCGCTCAAACTCGGAATTCGTTACCACGATCTCCAACTGCTGTTTCGTCATACTCGTTACCCGGGCATCCTACGCGCGAATGCAGGATCTCAATTGAGGTTATTGCTCATACCGAAACCCACAGGACTACAGGGAGCCGGATCGGTAGAAGACGTATCATCGATTCTACACGGAATTACCGTAGTGTCTCCCGGTACTGGGGATCCAAAAACCTTCAGCTCAAATTCCCGTTCGCCTGCGTTCCGTGTGAAAGTTTCAGAATGAAGAAAGAAATCGTTGCGAACCCGTTTGTCAGCGCTACTAGGGTCGAACACACATTTCGTCGGGTCGCCGGCCTGGGTACAGTTGTTGGTCAGGTCAAGTTGATAGCTCACACCTGGTTGTTTTCTTAGGGTCGTATCTATTGGACCGCTTGCAGTATTGATCCGCACCAACACTTCGCCGCCGTTTTGCAGGTATACGTTCGCGCCTACGATCTCAGCTACGTGGCCCAGGAAGAGCAAGCTATCAACGGGTAATCTCGCAAATGAGGATCGCGTAGTGTAAAACGAGTAGAACAGTCCGTTGTCGATAGCTATGCTTGGTCTCATCGTAGCTGAAGTCTTGGTCAAAGGACGACCATAAAAATCCGCGCCTTCCAGATCCAATACCCACCTGAAATCGAAGGGTACATTGAGGTCAGGACTGCTGCTGGGGTTGCGCCTGTTAAACGTTCCTCGCTGATATGCGTAAACTCCATCCAACGCGCTAGGGTTAGTAGTTGTAAGCGTAACGCCAGGGTCAACAAGTGTCTTTTGTGTCTTCGTGGGAAAGAGGTCTATTCGTCTTACGCATGACCCCGAGCTCTTTTCCCACAAGGTGACAGCGAAGACGTGCGGGTGTGGAAGCGTAGGATCATTTTGAGTTGTATTGTGGATACCTACTTCGCAGCTAGTTTTTCCATTGAAGGCAAATGCAAGGAGCCCTCGAAAAATAATCTGGACTGCCGACTCCTCATTCGGGAAGTTGTCTCGTACTACGAAAGTCATGATGTGTCTCCTTTCCAGTTTCAAAATTTGGCGTGTCCACCAATGACGAAAAACCCAGCCCAGAGATACGGATCGGTGTAGCCTGCTTCGGCCCTGTCGATCATATCCAACTGAGCTTGCCTGAGGGCCGCGATAGTCGTAAGTCCCTCCTGTTTGCGATACCTGTGAAATCTGACAATCAACTCTGCGGTTGACTTGGTTTCAACAGCCCATAGGCTTGCAACAACGATTGGGACGCCTGCCTTTATGAACGGGCGAGCAATGCCGATTGCTCCCTCGCCCCGGTAAGCGAGTTCTATCCCCGTCTGACATGCAGAAAGCACCACCAGGCGCGTGTTTGGCAGGTTCATTCGGTAGAGTTCAGAAACTTCGAGAAAGCCATCCTCACCTTTTCTCTCGCCGGTTGATGCCGATTCTCCAGCCAGCAGCAGCTTCGATTTCATTGGTGATTCTTCAATGACATAGTGCGATGCAAAATGCATCACATTGGCCCTAGGCATCTCTTGCTTGATCCGTGTCTCCGTGGCTTCATCATCGGTTATGCCCGGGCGTGACTTGTATAGGCTGGCAACATCCCTCGCTTCTGACGATGCCGAGGGCAAGTCTGAAAGCTTCGGAAACCTCTCGCGGTCGAACTTTGGGTTGCCGACACAGAGTATGTCCTCTTCTCGAATGTTCTGTTTGGCGGTGGCGGCTTCAGAACAACTCAAGAACACGTTAGAACTAGGAGAGAACGCGATCGCATAATCTTCGATGAGATACCGATTCTCAGGACCCATCAGAGCACCAAACGGCAGGTAGTTGAGGATCTTGTCGGGAACTATGTAGACCGAACCACCCTTATCCAACATTGTCTCGATCGGTGTAATTAGAAGACTGTAGAGTTGTTTGGAAATGGCGCGAGCCTCTTCGCCGTCGCCGTTTTGCTTCCTTAGGATTGCGTCCAAATACCTCTGAACGTCTTGAGTCAGTTTGGCACTTGGCGCCTCTTGATATGCGCTTTCAACGCCCTGCCGGGAGATCACCCACATGACGAGTCTGTCATCCAGCACGGCATACTGCAGAATCTGTACGCCACTAGGCAGATGTTGTGTTATGTAGCCGGGTTCTCGAGGCCGATTGATAGATCCAATTCTCAGATCCAACTCGCCTGTGTGGTTAATAACCTTCGAAGTTGACCCTAATAGATCCAGCAGAGACCGGGATCGGCTAAGCTCCGCGTAGCGAAGCGCGTCAGCCGGGTTACTCAGTCGCGAGAAAGTAAACTCGATCGCAGCATCGTATATCTCCTGCGCCAAGTCGAAAAACTTGATCCTATTGCTTTCCTCCACGATCTTCGGCCGATATTCCTCGATCAACGCGGTCGCCGTTTCAACTTCCTCCTTGCTCGCAGCGTCATCATTCAACTTTATGAGCGAAAGGAGCTTGCCCTTGTGAGCCTGAAACAGATAGATATCAAGGTCCAGTTTCTTGTGAAGCCGGAGTGCGTCGTTGTAGGCGTCAACTGCTTTTTGGAAGTCGCCTGACTCTCTATATACGTGTGCCAGGTTTAGCGTCGAGTTAGCGATGACGTTATCTCGGCTGTCTTCGCCTACAATCTTTTGCCCCTCTGCCAACGCTGCCTGACAACTGCCGATCGCCTGGTCAAAGCGCTTTTGACTCTGGTAAATCAAACCCAGAAGCGCGTGAGAACGCGATTTGAGAAGCGGCTCCGCCGAGTCCATTGCCAACCTCAAAGCCTCGGTTTGAAAATCCAGTGCTATCAGAGGAAGGTTCATCGAATACAGGTTGAAGCCAGCCTGCTGATAAAACGTCCATATCTCCTCTGGCTTGGGTGAGAATGTAGTTGCAAAATCAAGAGCTCTTAGAATCAAGCCCAACGACTTTCCATATTCGCCAAACTGTTGTTGCATGGCTACCGGTAACTGCATGTTACGAAGCACGCCGCGAGGATCTGCTATCTCTTGTGATATCCGCAGCGAGTCATCAGCATACTCCAGGGTCTTTGAGAAGTTCCTCTTACTCGACTGGGAGTCCGACAGACCATTTAGAGACTGGGCCAATAGCCACTTATAACCTTTTTCTTCACAGACCACGGAGAGCCGTTCAAAGATTGAATTGCTTCGATCTGGTCTCACCCGCAAGTAACACGCACCGATTCTGAATTCGGCAAAAACGTCTTCACAGTAATCACCAGCATTCGAAAACAAATTCTGGGCCTTAGAATAGAGATCAATGGCCCTTTCGAACTCAGTCTGCCGGCAGCTCTCGTTTGCAGATTTCACCAACTGCCGGCCTCTGGTGACCCGCCTTCGTTGCCCCTCTTCGATTGACCCGTAGAATCTGGCCAGGTTCCGCGTAAACCTATCCTTTGCCCTTTCATCATCGAGATCTCCTGCATATTCCAAAATCTTCAACTTACTCTGTGCTTCGAGGCTCTTGCCTCGTTCGCTCAGTTCAAGGTAATCGTCAATCAATCCTTCCGTGACGCTGTTGCCTGTACGCTCACGAGCCTGGCTGAACGCCGACCATGCTTTCTTGTTATCCGAGTTCTGATAAGCAACGAGAAAATTCTGAAAAGGCTGGTCGATCTCCTGCGAGGACTGCTGCTTGCCTCGGAGTGACTTCAGTCTGTTCCGGGCCTCTTCTGCCCATTTCGAGTCTGGGTCTTTCTCAAGATACTTCTGCCAACTGCTTTCAGCATCCCTTGGTAAGAACATTGATTCGTACCACACAGCGCGGTTGAAAAGCGGTTCTAGAAGTTCGCCATCAAGCTCAATGGCCCGGTCGATATTTCTGCGGCTTTCCGTCATCTCTATAGCTTTCTTTGTGTAATCTTGATTCAATCGAGCTTTCTCGAGCAGCGCCGCACCGAAATCGCCGTGGAGCTGCGCGTTATTGGGTTCCTCCTTGATAGCTTTTTCAAACTGCTCGATTGCTTCGTCGAATTTGCCTTCAGCCAGATAGAGCTTGCCCAGCGCGTGGTAAGTCGCAGCACACGGATGCTCGAATACTGCGTCAAAAAGAATCCTCTCTGCTCGATCGCGAGCGACTCGATCCACCTTTTCCTCGCCGCCTCGTGTGTTTGCGGAAGGCGCGTAGTTGAACCCGGATATGCGGGCCTCCGACGGACGTTGCTCGCGGTAAGCATACGCGAGCATGCCTAAGCCTTTGGTTACGTCTGACTGATAGAAGAACGCCCGCCAGATTCCAAGCCCGAGCCCTATCACGATGATTGCTGCGGCGGCTCCCCTTAAATATGGCGACCCGGCGAGTTGGCTCAACCAACTCGCCGGCGAGAATATCGGTTGGCGCGATTTGCCTGATCCCGGCGTATTCACGGTTTTCGGCGGTCGCGACTTAACATACTTACCCAAGGTCCTCGCGAAATTAACCTGCTCGCGGCCCTCCACAGTGGACATGTATGAAAGCTCGAATCTCTGTCGGTCGTTCCTGGACATCGTGCGGTTCACATAAGCCTCAACCAGATCCTCTTCAACCAGCAGCATCTCGTTGAATAATTCAGTGTCCGCCATCATTAGTACCTCGAACCGCTCACGCTCTTCATCCGTGAGTTCGCCGAGCAAATATTGCTTTACTGCGCCTCTCGCTTCGATGTCGCCGCTCATATCGTGAACCCTTCGGTTCGCCGGCTCCTATTGTTTATGGTTCGAATGGTCAAAACATCACCCGCATCACGTTGCTTCTTGTTCTCGCGTACAATCCAAAACACACTGTTGCAGGATTGCCCTGATGCGATGCACCCGCATTCTCAGTCCATTAAGCGTCAGCCCCAGCCGGGCGGCCAGTTCCTTTCTGTGATCTATCTTCGCCCGTTTGTCATCCTCGTAGTACTGCAGGATCAACTCGTGACTCTCCGAGTCCAGCTCCTCAAAGCATCTCTCGAGGCATTCGAACCGCCGTTCGTCAGGTGGATCGGGATCTGGAATTGGCTTCTGTTCAGGTTTCTTTTTCACGTGCTCCAGAAACACCTTTTGCGCGACCCCATAAAAATAGTGCGCGGGATCGCCAACATAGGTGGGTGCGACTTCCTGAACCTTCCGGCAGACTCGGTTTATTGCTTCGTCGGTGAGCTCTTCGGCAATCGTGCATCCTCGACGCGCAAGTATCTTGATTAATTTCCGTCGAATCTCTTCGTATTTCTCGCCAGCGCGTTCACGGTCCGGATCCAACCAGTTGAGAACCATGTCAAATGCTTCGGAGGTTAGTACCCATTGAGTCTTCACTTGAGTTAGCTCCCAATCAACTGTTCAGGTCAACGACTTTCATCGTCCAGCCTCTGGCAAGGCTCGCGCGTAATTATTTCAGACCGAGTCAGCGAGGTGGCGATCTACGCGTAACTCCGCGTAACATCCCTCACGGTATACGATTCCCCTGGCATGTTTACCCCAAACGCTCGCTACGAGTCGCCGAGCGTTGTGTCAGAAAGAAGAGCCCGTCTATGCGGGCGCATGATTACTAAACCGGGATAGGATTGCAAGCCCTGGCGGGAATCAACACCGCACAGGCTTGGCGGGCAGGATTACTGACGAGTCTGCTCTAGTCTCTATTGTCCGTTCGCCAGCAATGGGGAGAGGAACTTCATCAGCCCGGTATTGAATTCCGCGGCCCTCTCCAGTTGAGGAACGTGGCCGCACTTCTCGATAACCAACAACTGTGAACCGGAGATCTCTTTCTTGAAGCGCTCACCGAGTGCGAGCGGAGTGAGGCCGTCTTCCCTGCCCCACACGACCAATGTCGGCTTCTTGACCGCCGAGAGCTTGTTGTCCAGAGTGTCTTCTCCACGCACTATTGAATCGATGATTCTCTGAATCGTGTATCCGTCGCCCGCGCTCATTTTTCTGGCGAAGAAGGCATCGACAGCGGCGTCGCTCGCGAACAACTCCTTGTTGTAAAACACCAGACCCATCACCTGCTTGATCGCGTCTCGAGTCGAAGGGTTCAGCCCGTTAACGACACGCGGGTCCAGGTCTCCGGTGATGGCGAAGCCCGCCGCATCGACCAGCACCAAACGATCAACCTTACCGGGATGCGCAAGCGCGTACGCCGCGACAGTCCAGCCTCCAAGCGAGTTGCCCACCAGCGAGGCTCGAGTGATTCCAAGCTGCTTGTAAAATCCGTCCAGGAAATCGACGAGCGTCCCCACGCGATAGTTGATCAGCGGCTTGTCTGATTTCCCAAAGCCGATTTGATCCAGCGCGATCACCCGGTACTTCTGAGAAAGCGGACCTATAGTCGGCGCCCAATTCGACACATCGCCGCCAAGCCCGTGCACCAATATCACAACCGGACCGCTGCCCGCTTCTATGTAATGTATCTTCTGCCCGAAGACGCTCGCCCACTTATCGGTTGAAGGCGCATCTTGAGATTCAGTGGGCTTCCTCTCGTGCCCTTCCGAAAGTCTGACATCGGGTTTCGGCGCCGGCTTGGGAGCGGGTCTTTGGCCATAAGCCACGGACGAAATGCCCGTCAACATCAGCGCGCCAAGCGTGAGAATAGATGATCGTCCAATTCGGTTGTGTGTTAGACGTGTCTGCATTTTTTCTCCTTGCCTTCGTTATGCCCAAACCGAGTGGAGCGGCTCACCGGTTTTGCACAACGGGCACGCCGCCGGTTCATAAAAATGAGTGTCAACCTCGAGGAGCGCATAGTAAGGTATGTCTCCAGTATCAACGTGCGCGTCTTTGAAGTGCACCAGCGAACCGATCGCGACGACTTCTGCTCCCGCGTTTCGAATCAGATCGACCATGCTGCTGATCACTTTGCCCGATCGGACGATATCGTCGACGAGAATGCACCGGATTCCCTCACAATCCAGATACTGGCGAAAGTAATAACGCCCGTCTTCCTTCTCGGCCCAGAAGATTTGATCGGCATTCAACGCTTCGCGAACACCGAAGGCCACCGGTATGCCGCCCGCTGCCGGCGCCACAATCGCGCAGGCTGGAAGCGCCGCCAGCACTTCGGGCTCCCGCCGAAACAGCCTCGACAGTGCAACGTTCAGGACTCGCGCGTTTCCGTGATAGCGCATTGCCAGCGGCATCTGGAAGTAGTGAGTGGAGTGCTGCCCGTTGGGAAACTCAAAGTGACCTTCCCGCAAAGCCCCGGTCTCTCGGAGCAGATCGGTGACCTGCTCGGCCGATGGAATCAATTGAACCTTTGGAACTAGCATTGGTCCCCCGTGTAGATCTGGAAAGCTGCGACTCGCGGTCACAAAACTTCAATTCGGGTTTTGAGAGAGTGAGATTATAGGAAGGCAGGAAATAAAAGGCAAATTGGGTGGTGTCTCAATCCTGTGTTGATGGTGGCTGGGCCGATTACAAGCCTGACGTATGAACCGCAAACAAAATGGCGAGCTATTTTTTCAAGACGCTGAAGGAATACTCCTCGATGACCTCGGTTGCGCCGGTGGCAGTTATGCCACTGAGGGTCAGGACGTAGTCATCGTTCGACAACACGCTCGAAGGCGTGCTAATCAGCAAGCCCTTCGCTTGCGCTTGCAATTCAGACTTGCTCCAGACCACGCGTCCCTCAACCGTCCGAATGACAGCGCGATAGCTGGCATAGCGTTGGCCTCTAAGATTGATCTGCAACAAGACCAATCGCGCGCCGGGCGGCACGACAAGTCTCTGGGCCGCGGCTGTTCCTCTGATGAGCCCAGGCGTCAGCAAGAATGACATGATGCCGGGGCCAACAAGAACCTGACTAGTCTGACTAGCCGACGCTTGATCGCGCACAATGCGTTCTCGCTCGAGTTGTGCTGAAAGTTCCTGGCTTTGCCGGCGCTGTGCATCGAATTGCTGCTCGAGATCACGCCGCTCCTCCTCGAGCGCCCTATTCCGCGATTCAGCCTGGTTAACTTGATTCCTGAGTCTGATCGTTTCGGCTATCAGCGCCGCGCCGGCGAACAGCACCAAGATTGCGGCTGCTGCGCGAAGCATTGCCGGCCACAAGTCAAAACGAAAAACCGGCGGCAGAGATGCCAAGCGCGACGGCCGCTTAGCGGCCGCTCGGGATCCTGGCAGCAAGTCGAGATACGCTATCCAGGTTTCGGCGTATGTCACGCGGGAGCGACGCTCAGGTGAGCATAGGAAGTTCTTCTCAAAGTTCTTGCGCCGGGACCGTGGGAGTTCATCACGTGTATAAGCATCGATCAGATCGTCTTCAGCGCAGAGAAGCTGGTCGTAAAATGCTGCGTCGCCAATGTACCGTGTTTCAACGGTTTCCTTCTCCTTCTCGTCTGATTCACCGAGTAGGTACCGGACCAGCATTTCATCGTTGTCATGTACCTGTTTCAAGTTCCCCCTGCTTATTAGTGCCTGAAACGCCAGTTCTATTTCATCCGGTCTGAGCGAGGCAATGCGTCAGGCACGCTTCGAGTTTTGCCCTGTGGCGATGAACCCGGATGCGCAGGCCGTTTATTGGCAACCCGAGCGCCTCAGCCAATTGTTTTCGGTTGTTTATCCGCACGCGTTCTTTGCCCTGATAGTAAGTCAACATCATTCCGCGAGCCTCGGGCGCAAGCTGCCCGATGCACGATTCGAGGCAGGATAGCCGTCTTTCCAGTTCGTCATATTCAGACTGACGGCGGGTCGACTGGATCGGGTCCTCGGAGGGGTGTTTATGAAGCGGCAGCAGTTCAATCGATGATTGGTTTCGATCGGGGCTTCGCAGATGCTCGTGAAAAACATTCCGAGCGACGCCGTAAAAGTAGGCTGAGAAGCTGCCCTCGCGGATCGGCGCGCCCTCGACGATCCTGTGCGCAGCGCGATCGATGGTCTCGTCGGCCAGCTCGTGCGCGGGACCACAGCCGCGGCATTCGAAGTACTTTATGATTCCATTGCGAACAGACTCATACATCTCTCCCGCGCGATTTGTGTCCGGATCAAAATGCGCAAGGAGCTTATTGAAGGTCTCCAGATCGAGATCCCGCTTGGCTATTCTAAGTTCTCCCCTCGGCGAAACGCGGTCAGGCCCCGAATCTAGTTGTTTGTCCGGTTCGGTAATTTTCGATCCTGACCATTGTGATTACTTCCACTCGCCTTGAAGCACAAAGCCAGCCCAGTAGTAGGGCGCGTGCCATCGCTTCTGATTCCACATTTCAACCTGAGCATCTCTCAAAGCAGCCGACGGACGCAAGCCGTCCTCCAGCATCTTGGAATAAAAGCGCTGCATCAACCCCGCTGTGGCCGAGTCGTCCACCTGCCACAAGCTCGCAACCACTCGCGCGGCGCCCGCATACATGAAGCCGCGTGTGAGACCGACAAGGCCCTCGCCTTTCACATCTTTTCCCAGGGCCGTCTGACACGCGCTCAAGACTACCAACTCAGCGGGGAGGTTGAGATTATACAAATCGTGGAGGCGAAGGAAGCCATTCTGAGACTTGCCGTGACGATCAACGAGCGAGAACACTATTCCCGACATCTCGGGATGTTCGCTGTTGAGCAGGCCATGAGTTGCAAAATGAATGACGCGGTATTGACTGAGCTTGTCGCTCATCGCGGTCGCTCGGCTAGCCTCAAAGTCGACGGCTTCCATCGCTTGCCCCCCTGAAGCCGCTTTGATTGCCGCGGCTTCAGCCCGGGAAAACGGCAGCCGCGCAACTTCGTTTCTGTTTCGCGATATCCGTACCTCTTTGATTGCACGCTCGAGGTCCCTTGGGGTAGAGACATCATCCTGACGTGAAGCACCGGCGCGGGATGAGATGACCCTCGGATCGAAGCGGCTGAAGACAGGATCCGCGAGAACAGCGACGGCCCTCGGAGCAGGCTTTCGGTCAGCTAATTCGCGCCGCATCACCGCCAGCGTCGTCGCCGAAGGCAGACTCACAATCTCGTGCTCTACGATCAGAGGTCGCGAATAGGGCCTAAAGGCTTCGTCAATATCGCTCCTCGCCAACGTTCGTGCTTGACCGAATCCCTCGGCGGGCGGCGCCGGTAATGCGCCGAACGGAATGTACTGCAGGGCCCCATCGGCTACGATCACCAGCCTCTTCGTTCCCAGTTGCGAAGAGACAGGGCCAAGCAAGATACGGCTCAGATTCGCCGCCTCCTCCTGATATTTCAATTCATCGCTTGCGACGCGCGCAGCTTTCCGCCGTTCAGTTTCGCCGTCTACTGTCTTGTGACGCGAGGTCAGGAGTCGATAGACCCGGCGAGCCTCGGCCTCAATATCCGCACGCTTCGGTAAGTCGAAGCTGGCGAGCGAATCAGCGGTGATTGCCCATAAGTAGCTCCGCTCATCCCCAAGCGCGTACTCTAAGAGAATCGTTTCCTGATCGAGCACTTGCTGTTGGAGTTGCCTCACCGATAAAGGCTGCGGTTGAGTTAATGCGGCATAGCGCGGACTGCTGCTGCGGATTCGCGCCTGGATCTCCTGGTAGTCGTTCTTTATTCCTTCGATCTCAATCGCGGCCGCCGCTGCTTGTTTTTCCGTGTGAGCGTTCGCAAGCAGCCTGCTATAGCGTTCGGTTTTATCGCTCAGCAACTGATTCAAAGATCGCTCGGAATCCAGCAGCGCCGGTTCAACACCCTGGCGAATATCAGCGCGTCCCTCCGCCAGCATCTCGATCAAGGTGCGCGCGCGGGCAAGTTCGCTCGCGTGGAACGCCGCGGCGTCGAGCGCTTCTGACGGTCGCTGCCGATGTAATCGCATGAGCACATCGACATAGAGTTCATACTGCTGGTGGGTTGAGGCAAGGTAGGACGCGCGGAGTTCCTGACTGACTACTCTGGTCCGGAGTGTTTCAACTAATGCGCACGCGGCCTCAATGTGAGAGCGAGCTTCATCGAGGTTTCCTTTTTCGCGCTCGATGCGAGCGATGTTATAAAGCGTCGCCGCCTCTCCGCCGCGATCCTCTACGGCTCGGCGCAGCCCAAGCGCCTGCCTGTAGGAGGCGAGAGCCTTCTGTTGGTCGCCTGACAGATCGAATAATTGGCCCAGATCGTCAAGCGTTTCAGCCTCGCCACGCCGGTCCCCGACCTCCTGTCTCAACGAAAGCGCCTGAGTGTAAGAGTGGAGGGCCTTTCCTCTATCCAAAGACTTGAAAGTCGTACCGATCTCGTTGAGAGCGTATGCTTCTGTACGACGATCGCCGGCCGAGCGGCTCAACAGCAGGCTCTCGTTGAAGTGCAAGCGCGCCGCCTCAGCTTCTCCCACCAGGCTGTACGCATGACCCAGAAAGACAAGAATCGATCTCACTCCGGTCGAGTCTCCCACTGCTCTAAAGAGTTGTAATGAGCGTTCATAGCTTGCGACCGCCTTGCGCATTTCACCCAAATCTTCGTAGCAGCGCCCGATGCCGCTGAGCGTGGAGGCTTCACCGCTTTGATCACCCATTGCACGAAACAGAGAAGAGGCCTCATGCTGAACCTCTAATCCCTTTTGTCCATCGCCTCTGAGAATATGAATGAAACCAATTACCTGGAGCGTTCGGGCTTGTCCCTGAAGATCGTCGATGGCCTTCCAGAGCGGCATCGACTGATCGAAGAGGTTGAGAGCCTTCTGCATATCAGCCAGATTCGCGAGCGCATTGCCCAGATTGAGAAGTGTCTGCGCTTGCCCTCGACGGTCGCCGCAAACTTGCCAGAGAGAGAGCGCCCCTTCGAAATAGACGAGCGCCTTTTGCTCTTCATTGAGGTAGTGATGTGCTTCGCCCAGATTATTGAGCGCTTGAGCCTCGAGTCGCTTGTCATCCAGGGTCCGGCTGATCGTAATTGCTTTTTCTAACTGATCAAGCGCCTCTTTATACCTGTCTAGCCACACGTAAACATATCCAACCCGGTTAAGCGCTTCGGCCTCGCCGCGAAGATTCTTAGAAGCCCGGTCGAGCGCCAGCGCTCGGCCCGCACAATAAAGCGCCTTTTGATAATTGTTTAATACAAAGTAGACATCGCTCATGTTCACAAGCACGTCGGCTTCTCCAGGCTGATACCCTAACCCGCGCCAGTACGACTGAGCGTCGCCATACTTCTTTATCGCCAATCGCAGCGATTCTACTTTCCATTCGCGGCGGAGTTGCTCCGCTTCCGCAAATGCTTTCTCTGCCCGAATGTGGTTTTGGTCTCCGGTGGTCGACTTACGCAAGTCGTCAATGCTGACCTGATACCGGCGCGTTACTTCGTCCTTTTCGAGCGAGCGGACTTGTAGTTGATAGTCCCCTGAAACGGCTGCAATGACTGATACGCGTGTTGGGCCGTCCCTCGAACTGTTGATTTGCGTAAGCTTGCCACCAGGCCCGGAGACGGTGAAGGTCAACCGCAAATCCCGGTGCCCAAAAAGCAAGCGAAGATACTGAGAGGAATCTAGAGTGAAATGATAAGAGTGGAGTTGCCCCGCGGAGATATCGCTTTCAACTGGCTTTCCACGCAGCAGCAGCGGGACGTCGGCCTTGCCCTCTTCCGTTTTTCTGGATTCGGCGAGTTGCCGTTGAATCGCAGGAGACAGGAAGCCCAGGGTCGCCGACATCACCAATGAAGGCAAGATCGTCACCGCGAGTATTACTGGATACCAACCGTGAAACATGCCGCCGATAGCCAGGGGGCATCGTTTCTGTTCCTTCATGATCTATCCAGGCCGCGGGGGGATGTGCCGAGCCCCCTCTTCGTCTTGATGTCAGGTGGACCGGCACGTGGCGAACAAATGTTGTGCGCATAGCCGTGTCACCGTCAAGGAGAGAATGGAAACAGAGACGGACTTGACGCGGCCGTGCCCGCAATCAGATGAGACGTCAATATCGTGCTACATCGACACTTCTTTTCAGCCCGTTAGTCACGCAGCACTCGGATCCTTACTTCAAGCACTATGTCTCCGTCTGACCCACCGCTCGCTCTAGGTTTGGCGGGTAGCTTTGCTCCGCGAACGCTGCTCAGGAAATTAGTCAAAGCGTCGGCCAGTTTTTCCGCTGCCGATAGATAGATTGTTCTTGGGAACAATCTATCGTCCTCAGCATTCTTGTTGGCCGCATTGTTCGAGAGCGCCGCCACTACTTCGTTCGTCAGTTCTGTCAGTCTATCAATCTCTGAGGTGTTTCCAGTCATCGTTAATCGGTTCTCCTTTACTGTTTTTCGCGGTACTGTTTTTTCCGTTGCTGCCGCATTGGATAGGAGCCGGGCCGAACCCGATTCATTTACCCATTCGGCTTCGAGAGCGGAATTCAAGTACGCCCCAAGAAACTCATCCCAATATGTGTACCTGGTGAAGTCCAAATCGCTGCCATAGCAGAACGAAATCGAGGGGAAGTATATGGACACGCCGTGAGACCGCGCCATCTTGTTCTCTGGCGGGGGCACCCTGTCTTCGTTCGAGTTTGAGTGCAACACGAACTGGTCGAGTACGTCGATCACATCCTTGCAGGCGGCTTCAATCTGCTCCTGTGGATTCAGAGTTCGACAGAATCCCGATAGCCAATCGCAAAAATCATGGAGGTCAATATAATCTTTGATGAAGTATGATCGACTGATAAGACGCGCAACCATTATCAGAACTCGAGCCCTGGAATCTGAAAGCCCGCGTGACAAAACCTGTCCGAATCTCGAAACAACATCTGCCAGGTCTTTTGACTTTGTCAGATCGCATGCAGAGAAGGTCACAATCCCATCTTCATCTTCATAGAAAGCAACGTACTCATCGACCACCATCGCCGCCAGATCCTCAGGCGGCATGAGATGGTTGTCATTCAACTGGCTTAAGATCTTGTGGTAGGGCAGGCCTTTTTGCGGCACGGTCTCTTCGGAGGCCGCCAGTATGGAAACACTCTCACGGAGTTGATAGCAAACTTCAGCCATGTTCATTAGACAAGCCACCATGCCGAAGATGTCTATCTTGCGGCCGAGCTTTTCCTTTGCTCGAAGGAGTTCATCCCGCAATTCAGAGTTGCTCAGAAAATCCGCCGGGTCTCCCTCGGGCGCAAGCGTAAACACGTTACTCGTCCTGCGGGAAAACGCGTCAACCCGTCCGATCTCCGATGGCGCATTATCTCGCGCGTTTCGCATAGCCTGCAGGCTCGCAATGAGACAGTCGGCTTGATTGTCCCACCCCGACCCGTGGCCATACACAATGATCATATAGTGATCGGAGGGGTAATGGTCGATACCCCATTCGATAAACTCAAATAGCACTCCCGGAACTCCGATATTCCTTTTTGGCAGGGTCACGACCCGATCTTCTTCGAGGCTGCTTTGCGCGTCTGAATTTAAGTAATAGCGCTCGGTCTCGGTATCTGCGCCGCTCCGATCAACTTGCGCGATTACGTCTACCTGATCCGTCGAGCCCACTTGCTTCATCAGGTTCAAGCACTCCATGGCCGACTGATCGAGCTTCGCGTCAACATCAACCGCGAAGTAAACCATTAGTGTCCAGCTTTTGTTCCTTTGCGCTTTCCTCTTTACAGCCATTCGAGATTACTCCCAGTCCGGTTCGAGTTGGTTGCCTTGGCGCTCATTTGTTCACCCTGGCCATCATACTGTTAATGTCAAAAAGCCCGGGAACGGACAACACGATGTCCAAAAGACGCGATCAAATTGTCACCGCACTATTGGATCGGTGAATTGCCGCTTCATCTATCACAAAGTGTAAAAGGAACACAAACGCCTAGGGCCTTGCCTTGCTGCACTACCGCGCGGATCAAGTTATCGACATCTATCTACGCCGCACTGCTTCGCCGGCGTATTTGACTCTGGTTCAGAAGCGCGAAAGAAGCAGTGTATCTCTACCCGATACATCTCAGCGGGCCAGATGCTGTCTCACCGAGGATTTCAGCGCGAGGAGGCCGGCACAACTAAACCACGCGCGGGCTCATCGGACCCGTTCAACAATGGATGACCTATTGCAAAAAAACATTTCGTGATAAGGCTGATTGAATAGCACCTCTTTGAAACATCGGCAAGCGAAACCACCGAGTGCGTTGATTGGATTCGCCGTCAGGGTCCCGAATGTAATGCTTTGCTTCCTTAGTCATTAGTGAGTGCAAGGTGAGCGATCCACCTTGTGATGGATCAAGCGCTGCATAGTTTGATCCCGCTGTATGAAACAGCCCCGAGCGATCACGCCGCGCGATTTGATCAATCCGGATCTTGGGAGACTCGGTTCCTGGCCTTTAATCCACGTGCGCAACAATGGAGGATCCAATCATGTTCTTTTCATCGCGAATATCAAAGCAAATGACTCAGTTGATTATGATGCTGGCTCTGTTCGTTCCTCCGCTGCTTTCCATCGCCGCTTCCGCCAGTAGCGTCGAAGATCCTCCGGCTCTTACCGAAGAGCAGAAAAAGAAAATTGCCGATATAGAAAAAGCGATAGGCGCCGCGGATCAATCAGTTCAAACAGCCGAAGATACCAGGCGCAAAACATCCCTTAAGTCGGGCCGCGTCAAGAGCCTGTCTGCATTCGGGAACAGCGATGAACTTGTCTTGCGAAGCCTCGAAGACCTCACAAAAGAAATCAAAGAGATCAACAACGAAAAGCTTTTTAAAGCGGTTGACGACGGCTTGAAAGCAGTGGAAGAGGCAAAGAGTTCGCTAACAACTGCGAAGGCTTTGCCGCCGGCGGGATCGGATGCGCCTGAAACAGTAAAACAGGCGGGCACAAAGGCTGACGACTCCCTGCAAAAACTCGTTGAGTCGAATGAATCTCTTTTGAAAGCTAAAGAACAGCTCAACGAGTCTCTCAAAAATCTTCCAGCCACGATCAAAGAAGTTGTGGATGCGCTGCCCGCGCGTTTGGATCGTCTCAAAGGCCTCACCGAGCTGGCGGACGCCAAGAAACTGTTGAATGTCTTGCCGAAGAATCTATCGCAACTCCAGAGCGCCGACCTGATGAGGCAGGAGATCAGGCAAAAGTGGACCACGTTAAGCCCGGAACTGGCGAAAGCCGCGCCTGATACTTCCGCTCAACACGCTGGGATCGTTACTTCTCTAGATTCACTCGACACGAACGTGACGGATCTGGTTAAGAAACTGCCGGCCTGGACCATTACCCTGACAACGCATGCACAGGCGACAGCGTTGGAACTGGGTGAGTATTCCAGCCCGGTCGTGGCCGACCCCCAGAACCCCAGCGTGGATGTGATTGCACGTGGCGACGACGGCCTGCAGAAGGCACAGCAAGGCTCATCCCTGGTAGCAGATTTGATCTCGATTAACGCGGCTCTTTCAAAACTCGCGGTGCAACTAGCCGGCGCGAACATCGAAAACTTCAACGTGCAGGATCTGGTTGGTTCGGCAGAGGGTCTCAGGACCGCGACCGGAAGAGCAAAGATCGCGGCATCCGTGCTTGACGAAAAACTGGCCGGCACTTTTGCCGAGTTTGTCGAGGATCAGATATCGTTGTATTACTTCACCGACGTCCCGCGGCTGATGCGCATTTTGAACTCGGCTACCTACGAAGTGGGCGGCATTCAGAACGCTCGTGAACAGGCGGCAGAACAGCGCCGCAAGCTAACCGAAGCCGAGTTGGCGCTTTCTGATGCGCAGGCAGAAACCAACTCACAGCAACGCCGGAAAGCCGAGTTGGAGGAAGAACTGCGGCAGTCGCGCGCATCTTTGGATTTGTCCGACGCGCTTCTGCACAAAACGTCGAATCGTCTTAAGCTGGCGCGGGACGAAAAAACAGCTTCCGAGAATAGACTCAGCAAGGTCAAACAGCGCTATGACGAGAGCCCGGATGACCCCGGCAAGAAAGCTGACTACTTGCGAGTCAAGAGCAGGGATGACAAAGCCGCGGCTGATGTAGCGGAGGCCGAAAAACGAAATCAGGAAACCGAGAGCGAGCGCGACGCCGCCAATCAAAGAAACGACGCGGTAAAAGATGAGAAGGATGGGCTTCCTCCAAAGATCCAGGATTCGAAAGACAAGCTCGCGCTGGCTCAAGCGGAGGTGATTCGGCAACGCAAGGCGGCGTTTCTGCTGGCGCAGACTGAGGTCCAGGCTTTCGCAAGCGCGCGCGACAACGCCCCTTTCTGGTTGGCGCCCGCGCTCGCATCAAGCACCGATCCCGCCAAGCGCGTTTTGATGTATGCCTTCAACGACAGCAAGACCCTCTTCCTGCGCGGCAACAAAGCGGATGTATCCCGGGTCAAGGAAATAGTCGCCGGGTTTGACCGGCCGACGCCCCAGGCGCGATTGACCCTTTGGACTCTCGAACTGAACAGCACCGCCGGGGATCAGGGTGTTGAAAACTTCAACAAGGCTTTGAACGTCATCGAAGGAGAGCTGTCCCGGACGCGCGCGAAGGTCGCGGCTTCGCTCTCTTTCCTGCGCGACTGCATATACAAGAAGGTCAATGAAGTTGCGATGCGGGAGCTGGAAAGGACCTCTCCAGCCATTTTCCGGCAGGTCAAAGCCGGCGCAGCCGGCGGGACCGATTTGGGAGAGTTGCGGCGAAGCAGCTTTCGCTTTTACCAACCAGAGGCGCTCTACCATCTCGGCTACGATCCGAACGCTGTTGCGGCAACCTCGGCTATCAGAGCCAGCACCGGTGCGAATGATTCCGAGGAAATCGATCCATCCTATCTCGTCCCTGACCCGGCGGCGATAACCACGCTGGGCGAGGCGTTGATGGTGCTCAGCCTGGCGAGACCCGCTTACGGAAAGGAGATCATGGACGATTTCTCAAATAGGCTTCCCGCGGTCCTTCAATCCATGGGCTTGGGTCTGAACGAGATAGCGATACCATCCGGCGTGAAGGATCAGAATCAAAACGCGCCGAGCCCGGAGGACTTCCTTCGCGATTCGTCGACCAGGTTCGCGCTTACCAAACGCGCTCTGGGTCTGGACGGAAACGGCGCTCTGAACGAGGCCCACAAGCTCACCGCGGCCCAACTAGAAATCGCAGGCGCGATTGACAGATATAACCGGCACCGAATCATCGAGCACGTCAAACTGCTCGCCGAAGAACTCAACAATCTGGACAACAGACTGCTCAATGCTAAAGAAAAGGAGGTGACGCTGAAGCGCGAAGTCGGAGATCTCGATCGCGGCCTAAAGGATCTATACCAAAAATTGGATGAGCCTAATCGAGACAAGAAACGCATCGCTCGACCGGCCAATCAAGTCCAACCGGCGGCGGCGGAGCAAGACAAACAGAAGGTGCGTCAGGACATCGTCGCCAACCAACGCGATCAGGACCGGAAGACTCGCGCCATGAAAGAGGCGGCTCTCGAAGCCACACTGATCCCAACAAAACAGGATCAAATCAAAAGGGAGCTTCTGCCGCTCCTTAGCCATCTCTATCGACGTGAGGGGCGTGGTGACCAATACATGGTCTCGACGAGCCAGGCATCCGAGATCTTGGCTGATGCAAACGAGCTGGGCAAGCACAACCCACTGCGCGAGGCGAATGCCCGCGCCGCCGCCGCCGACCAAATGCTCAAAGAGATAATCATCGCAGTCGAGGACGACCTGGATCGACACTTCGTCCAGCCAATGATTCAGACGCTGCGTTCGGAAATTACGAAGAAAAAAACAGGGGTTGGAGTTGGAGTCATCCAGCGCACATCAGTCCTTGCTACGAACCGGCTCATCGCCCGAGTGGACCCACGCGGCACGGCGCAATTGGCCATTGGAGAGGAGCAGAACATCTTGCAGTCGGTCCAGCAGCTAGCCCAGCTCTACTTCGCCGCTCAAACGGCGGGCGTTCTGGGCGCATTCAAGGCGCTGGATGCGCAACCGCGCAAGCCTCAACCCGAAATATACGGGATCACAACCGGAAACACTTTCCAGGTCACTCCGATATTCGATCCATCAGGCCAGGCGCTCCGGTTCAAGTTCGATCACGTTGCGGCTACGCAAATTCGCGAGCCCGATGGAACGCTTTCTCAGCAACTGCCTCGCATCGAGCGCCACACCGTGAACACCGAGGTGCAGATAAGCAACCTCGAGCTTCGTGAAGTATCGCGGTTCGAAGCTAACGCGCAAATAGGCATTCCTACTCAGTATTGGGGCGGGGTCCCTATTCTCAAAGACGTTCCGAAACTGCGCAGCGTGCCTCTCATCGGTTGGTTTGTAAGAAAGGCAGGTAAGACGGCTTTCACACAACAGAGTCTCATATTCGCGCGGACAACGATGTACCCAACCATCGGAGACATCACCGATCTTCTGACGAATCCTCTCAGGTATCGTCAGACTGAGAAACGTGAAGATCGCATAGCGAGGTAGCCGAGCTTCGATCAAGCGAACAAGTACACCACCGGCGGCCGGCTCGAGAGCGGTGTGCAGTACTGCTCGGCTTTGATGGATGCTTTAGCGATCAATCGGAGCTGCATTCAGATGCCACCGCGGCGGGCGCTTCCGCCGCGGTTGTTTTTTGCGAATCCCCGCGCTGCCCAATGCGCCGGGCAGCTTCCGCGGTCAGACACACCGCTGCTCACTCGCGGTATGCCCGGCGTCCGCTGGCCTGAAATTGAGTGATCAAGTATTCTCTCCGTTGTCAGAATTAGCCGCTTCGCCCTTTCTGCCTATGCCGTCTGTTTATGACCTGAAACCCAGGTTTCAAGGCCTCCTGCGGCCGCTTATGAAGGCGCTCGCACGCGCAGGGCTCACGCCAAACGCAGTCACCGCCATTGCAATCGCCGGATCGCTGGGGGCCGGCGCCGTTGTGTCGTTGGCCAGTTCCCATCCCGCACTGTTGCTTTTGCTCCCCTTGTGGTTGTTCCTTCGAATGGCTTTGAACGCAATCGACGGAATGATGGCGCGCGAACTGAACCTGTCTACAAATGTCGGAGCAGTGCTCAATGAACTCGGCGATGCTGTCTCAGATCTCGGGTTGTATTTGCCGCTCGCGCTTGTGTATGAACCGGCGCTTTGGCCGGCAGTGGCGTTCTCGATCGGAGCGTTGTTGACCGAGTTCAGCGGCGTGTTGGGCCGCGCCCTTGGAGCAAGCCGCCACTACGAAGGGCCGATGGGCAAGAGCGACCGCGCATTCGTCATCGGCGCGTTAGGTCTCGCGACATTCTTTTTTCCGGCTGTACTGAAATTCTGGCCGTGGGTGTTCGCAGCCGCAGCGGTACTCGCGGCTATCACTTGTGTGAATCGAGTGGCGAAAGCTCTCAGTGAACTAAAGACCGGTTGAGTATGCTGACAACAATCAAAGCTCTTTCGGCAACCGCGCAAATGGGTTTGCTCATTCTCGCCGTGCTGATCATTGCTACGGTAATCGTCGCGGCTCTCGAGCGCGCGCGGCCCGAGAAGGATTTCTCCGAACTCTCGGCGCGCGTAAGAGCGTGGTGGGTGATGGCCGCGGTGTTCCTCGCGGCGATCCTTGTGAGCAATCGGATATCACTGGTCTTCTTCGGATTGCTTAGCTTTTGGGCGATGAAGGAATACATCACGCTGCTCAAGACACGGCCGGCCGATCATCACGCGTTGGTGTTCACGTTCCTCGCCATTCCCATTCAGTATTACTGGATTGGCATCGGCTGGTACGGGATGTTCATAATCTTTATTCCCGTTTACATGATGCTGGCCTTGCCCGTGCGAATGGTGTTGTCAAAAGAGACCGCCGGGTTCGTAGCATCCGCCTCTCAGATTCAACTGGGGCTTATGCTTTTTGTCTTCGGTCTGAGTCACATGGGTTACCTGCTCACCTTTCCCACAATCGGAGACACGCCGGCAAACGGACGCACATTGATTCTCTTCCTCGTGTTCGTCGTTGAGATGAGCGACGTTCTGCAATATATCTGGGGAAAGACCGTTGGACGGCACAAAATTCTGCCCACCATAAGCCCCAACAAAACATGGGAGGGATTCATCGGTGGAATCGCAAGCGCGATGCTGCTGAGTCTTGCGATTCGATTCCTGACCCCGTTTTCAATCGCCGAGACATTGATGGTTTCGTTCTTCATCACGGTTGCCGGATTCTGCGGCGGCGCGGTTATGAGCGCGGTCAAACGCGATTTCGGAGTGAAGGACTTTGGCAGTGTGATTCCCGGCCACGGCGGAATGCTGGATCGAGTCGACTCGCTGTGTTACGCAGCGCCGATTTTCTTTCACTATGTTCGCTACTTCTACATGAAGTAGCCCCATCGAGGAGCGAATTGACGCTTCGCAACGTTATCCAAATGATTTTTTTCGCGCTCGCGATTAGGCCATTCATGGCGTTGTTCATCGGGCTGCGAGTAAGAGGCCGTGAGCACCTTCACAGCGCCAAGCAGTTCATTCTCGTCGCCAATCATTCGAGCCATCTCGACACGATGTCGCTGCTGAGCTTGTTTCCGTTGAATCAGCTTCGGAGAATTCGTCCGGTTGCCGCGGCCGACTACTTCGAACGAAACGCGTTCGTGTCTTTGCTAACAAAGACCCTGTTTAACATTCTGCCGATCGCGCGCAAGAACATTACTTCTGAAAACAATCCGCTGAGGCGAATGCGCGAAGCAATCGAAGCTGGGCATTCGCTGATCATCTTTCCAGAAGGGACCCGTGGACCGGGCGGCGAGATCGGCGAGTTCCGCTCCGGCGTTGCGCACGTGCTTGCGAAACTGCCGGATGTGCCGGTGCTTCCAGCCTATCTGGTCAATATGGGCCGCAGTCTGCCAAAGGGCGAGTTCATTCCAGTGCCGTTCTTTTGCGAAATCCGGCTGGGCGCGCCGCGTGTGATGACGGGCAACCGTCAGGAAATCACAACAGCGTTGGAAGCATCGGTCCGCGAATTGGCCGCCGAGAAATGACGGGCTCCGCTTTAACATCCGCTGTTGATAAGTTCGCTCTCAGCCGCTGGGCGTCAGTGCTGGCCTTCGCGTGGGGCCTGGCTGAAGCGACGCTCTTCTTTATCGTTCCGGATGTCTTGCTGACGCTGATCGCTTGTCGAATGCTGAAGCCTGCATTGAAAGCGACAATGTTCGCGCTTATGGGCGCGCTCGTGGGCGGGGCGCTGATGTACGCGATCGGGCGGCGCGATCCAGTTAATGCACGAGCATTCCTCGATCAGATTCCCGCGATAAGCCCGGACCTAATCACGCGCGTTGCTTCACAGATAAGCGAGAATGGTTTGTTGGCAGTGCTGCTGGGGCCGATGAAGGGAATCCCGTACAAGATCTACGCGGTTGACTGGGGGTCGCGCGAGGGAAGCCTCATAACGTTCATGCTGATCTCGATTCCGGCGCGTTACGTTCGCTTCTTTCTCGCGGCAGTCTTCGCTCGCGGAATCGCCAGACTGATCGAGCCGCTCACGCATCATCGCGGGGCGACTGAGGCGTTGATCCTCGCCTGTCTATGGATTGGGTTTTACGTTTTCTACTTCACGCGATTCGGTATATAGAGGCGTTCTCAAAGTTCGGGGCGGCCCGGAAGCCGCCCCGTTCGACGCATCAACGTTTCCGGCGTCACTACCGTGTCGCAGTGTTCACTACCTGAAACCTGCCCTGGACCGGATACCACTCTTTGGCTCCGGATGCGAAGCCCACGATGCTGTTATCCGCGTAGTTCATAACTACTGTGAGCGTATATCCCGAATCAGCAAGGTATGACACAACTTGAACATCATCATTGATTTTGAAAGCCGCGTACTTCGTGGGTTTCGATGGATGATTGTTCCCGGTGTCATCTATCGCCCGCCACGTAACCGTGCCGTCCTCGTCAAAAATGTGTTCGTGAGTCTTACCCTTCGTCGGTCCTTCGGTCCAGATCCAACGAATTGTCTTCCCGCCAATGTCCGGGCGATTCTCATCTGACATTTTCAGGTTCCTCCAAGATTCACTCAACGATTGGCCGGCTGAGGATACAAGTCGGTGATTACGATCTCGACTCGCCTATTCATCTGCCGGCCTTCCGCCGTGTCGTTTGTCGACACGGGTCTGAGCTTGCCGAACCCGCGCACTGCAACGATTCGATCCGCGGTTATTCCGCCGCGGAGCAGATAACTGCTCACCGACTGCGCGCGATCCTCGGAGAGTTTTTGATTGTAGTCCTGCGAGCCCACCGCATCAGTGTGCCCTTCGATTTCCATGTGGTAAGGACCCGTGTAAGCCAACAGAATTCCCGCCAGCTTGCTGAGTTTCTCACGCGCGCCCGGCTTCAGCGACGCCTGATTGAAGTCGAATAGCACATCGGACAAGTTCACGATCAGACCGCGGGCCTCGCGTCTGGTTTCGAGTATGGCCGAGATCGAAGTAAACAGCCGCTGCTGCAGTTCGTCTTTGTCCTGTTTGGCCTGTTCTGCTTCGAGCCGCGCTCTCTCGGCTTCGGCGCGCGCGAGATCCTCACTCGCCTTCGCTCGATCGGCCTCGGTCTGGGCCGCATCGACACGGCGCCGGGCCTCTTCAAGCTCGCGTTGCGCGGCAGCCACCGCATCTTGATATGCCGCGGCTTGCTCTCGGGCGCGCTCGGCCTCTCCGCGCGCGCGGTCGGCATCGTTTTCAGCTCGCGCAATCGTAGCGCTCGCCGTGCGGCGTTCCTCTTCAAGAGTCAGCACGGCTAAGCGTTCGACCGAAAGCTCACGCGCGCGCTCGCCAAGCCGCATAACGTCACGAGCCAGGCCGCTGTACTTCTCTTCATCTTTGCGCCGGTGCTGCCACAACTGCTCGAGAGCTGCAAGCTTGACCTCGGCTTCGCGAAACTCATGATCCGCATAGCGGTCGGCTCGCGCGCGGCGCGCGATCTGCACCGATCGACGTGCGCCAAGAATAAGCAGCGGAGTGTTGTAGTCGGGCGCAAACTCGCGCGACTCTTCAGTCGAGACGACATATAAAGTGCCGGGGTCTCCGCGATACTCAATTCGGCTCGCCTCTATGCCTCCCTCAGTTCCCTTTCGCAGAGCGTTTTCAGCGACGATGACCGGGCTTGGCAACTTCACCGCCGAGTGCGGCTCAGCCGTAACAATCAACCCGAACGTCTGAAACGAAGTCGTAACATCGACCTCAAAATCATGCCTCACCGGAAGTTCGGCCAGATTGTCAGCCTGTCCTTCAGGCGCGATCGCCCACAAAATGTATGTCGTGTAATAGGCGCCGAGCGCTTGCGGATTCCCAAGGTTTTCCATCTTGAGTTTGATTCGCGTCCGGCCCTCTTTACGCTTGACGTCGGCTTTGCCGCTCACTTGAGAGTTCAAGGGCGTACCGACCATGCTCACCGACGAGTCGTCATTATCTTTATAGCGGACCGCCAGCGTGTGCCGCTTGGCAAAGACCACGCGGCCCTCATCCGGTTCCACTTTTCTGATTTCAATTGTCTGAGCTGCGGCTGCGCCCGCCAGTACCAACGCCAGCAGCGCGGTCAACGCGGCGCAAAAAAGGCCCGTTCGTAAACGCATATTACTCCCTCCCTATGTCTTAAGAGTTGACACTTCAAACGATGCAGTCCTATCGAAACGCTACACAGAGCACGCCGCGCAACGTTCATAAACTTTGTGTCTAGGCGCATCAGCATAAGTTCGGCCTTGGTTTCGCAAGGACTGTTCCAGACGAACAGGCGAATGTAGGATGAGACATTCGCAAAGACCCCTTTACGAGATAGTGCGGATTTTATATAATCGCGCTCTCCACAGGCCCACGTTCACTGAATTAGCAGGCAATCATGCACGCCCCAGGCGGGTTTATCGGGCTTGGTGTAGACATTTTGCTTAAACGGAGTATGTAATGATGAACGCGAAATCAATCTTCACGCGCCGTTCAAATCCTGTGCGCGCATCGTTGGGTCTGTCGCTGGTGCTGCTGCTTACGCTCGCGGCTAGTCTGATGCAGCCGGGGCATGCTTCGTCACGAGTAAGCTCGCAGTTCGGGCCCGCGGCCGCCGATACTTGCGCGACAGCCACGATCATCAACCCGGCATCGCTGCCGTTTTCCGAAGACGCGACGCTGGCCGCTGCCAACAACGATATTGATCCGGGCGGCGGGAGTTGCGGCCAGGGCGCCGGTAATGATGTCGTGTATTCTTTCACGCCGAGCGCGACCGATACCTACACGATAGGCGCGACTCCAATCAAGCCCGCTGACTTGAGTCTTTACATCATTACTAATTGCGCGAACCCTTCGGGAAGTTGCGTCGCCGGCGCGAATGCCGGCGGCTTCGATCAGGGCGAGTTCATAAAGACTACTTTGAATGCCGGCACTACCTACTTCGTCGTGGTGGACACCCCGGTCGCGGATCCCGGCGCGGGTGCGTTCCATTTCTCACTTCGCCGAGGAACTCCCGCGAACGAAACATGCGCGACCGCTACCGTAATCGACACAAGCCGCTTGCCGTTCAACGCATCAGCAACGACGTTTGGCGCCAACAACGATGTTGATCCGGGCCAAACCTGCTTCACCAAGGTATTATCGTCGCGCGGGCCCGATGTTGTTTTTCAGTTCACGCCAGCCGATACGCAGCTCTACTTCATAACCGCCACCCCAAAGGGAGACTACGACATATCGTTATATGTCACGACAAACTGCGGCAGCTTCGCTACCTGCTTGAGCGCCGACGTAGGCGGATCGGGCGATCCTGAAAATGTCTCGCAGAGCCTCACCGCCGGAGTAACCTATTTCATCGCGGTGGACGGCTTTGGTGGAGACTCGGGCGACTTCACACTTTCGGTCGTGCCGTCGATGCCGCATTCACCCGCAGCTCCGACCGAACTGACCGCCACGCCGATCTCGGCCACTCAAGTCAATCTTGCGTGGAAGGATAATTCGGCCGACGAACAAGGCTTTCGAATCGAGCGAAGCCTCGATGGTTTCAACTTCAGCGAAATCGGGACCGTGGGTCCAAACGTCACTGCTTTCAATGACACCACCGCGGTTGCCGACACGTTCTTCTTCTACCGAGTGTTTGCGTTCAACGGATTTGGAAACTCGGCTCCTTCGAACATAGCAGTAGCCAAGACGCCCGCGAATCCGATCCCGGTCAATCCAGTGATTACGGTTGTGCCGACGACGATCGACTTCGGTTCGGTTCGCGCAACGCTCTCGGCTACGAAGACCGTAACGATCACTAACGCGGGCGGAAATAATTTGATTATTTCGGTGATCAGCAATCCCAATTCGCCGTTCTCGATCGTCAACAAGCCCGCGCTGCCGTTGACGATTCAGCCGGCTCAGAGCGTGGATTTGTCGGTGCGCTTCTCGCCCCTGGCTGCAGGACCCGCGTCGTCGTCCTTCTCGATTCAGAGCAACGATCCCGCGACTCCGCTCGTTACAGTGAATCTCACTGGCAACGGAACGGCGGCGCCCGTTGCGAATCTTGATGTAAATCCCGGACTCGTAGACTTCGGGACCTCAACCGCGGCGAAGACCGTCGATATCTCGAACACGGGGGACGCAGACCTGTTCATCGCCACCATAATCGCGCCCGCGTCGCCGTTCTCGCTGAGCGGTTCCGCGACGGGGACGATCAAGCCCGGCGAAAAGAAAACATTGACAGTCAGGTTCGCTCCAACCACGGTTGGGGTTTTCACGAGCGGGTTCTCGATTCTGAGTAACGATCCCGATTCGACACTCACATTCATCGGGATCAGAGGCGTGAGCACCGCCGTGCCGCCGATCGTGTCGGGCCTTCAGTTCAAGAAGAACGGCCTGCGCTTTACCGCAACAGGCTCGAACGTTGTCGCGGGAGCGGTGTTAATCGTCGACGGAACTCAAACATTTGCTCTCGAAGCGAACGGCGATCTTTGGGTTGTTACGAAGAAAGTGAAGAGTACTCCCGGCAATTTCCGAGTGCGGGATATCTTCGTCTCGCCTTCGACACACACGGTGGTTGTTCGCAATCCAAATGGTGGGACATCGGCTCCGGTCACCATCTCGGTGTGACAAAATGCGATCCGGACGCTGGGCGTAATAAAGTTCGCGACAGTGTGCCTTTCGGTATCTCCAGGTCCGTACTGACGGAGCAAACTGGTGCGCTCATTCGCGACTGGATAGTCTTTTCGAACCCGCGTTCGACGGATAGCGCGATTGCTTCGGAACGATCCGAATCGCATGGCAAATGGTTCCGCAGGCAATCAAGAAGGTCGGTGGCCGTCCCGATACGTATCGTCCTACACATCTTAATCCTGCCCGTTCGAGCGCGGCTCTTGAGTCCTTCGGTCAGACGCCGATGACTGCCCTGAGTTGATGCTTGCAAGAATTTACAGACGTCGGCGTTGTGCTACAATCACGCAGACGAAAGACATCGGCGAGCGTTTTGGAGACTAAGATGGCAAAGAGGCTGAGGGACCTCAAAGAGATCAAGATTGAGCGGCCGCAGCGCGCTAAGTTATCCGCAGAGGAATCCTTAAAACGTACGGAGGAATTCGATAAGCGAAGGGAGAAATTCATTGCCTCTATCCGAAAAGGCAAGGGTTGAAGTCTATCTCCCCGACCTGCCTAAACCTGCCTATCAGGATTTGCTTGCGGCCCTTGATGAAGAATTCACGTACGCGTTCGGGGGCTGTACCATTATTCGCGGACTCGATGGAAGCTATCTATCTCAGGCCGATTTCAAGCTGCAGGACCGAATAACACTCATCTATACCGACACGCCCTACGAATTCAAAAAGAACTTCGAGATCATTTCCCGATATGCTGACAAATTGAGAGAGGCCCCGTTTCGTGCGCTCAACGAGGAAGCGATACTCATAGTTGTGCTATCGGTATATCACGCGACAGATAATTGATTGGAGCCAAGTTGTGCTGGAAGCAGCGAGGTATGACCACAGGATGAGCGCGATTAAGACGGAAAAAAACTTAATCCGATTCACTCTCAACGGCGAAGAAACCGAAGTCGCGTTCGCGCCTCACAAGACGTTGCTCGAAGTCCTGCGCGAAGACCTCGCGCTCACTGGAACAAAACACGGATGCGAACTTGGCGAGTGCGGCGTATGCACCGTTCTGATCGACGGCCAGCCGATACTCTCGTGTCTCTTTCTCGGTCTCGATGCGGAAGGCCGGAATATTACTTCAATAGAAGGAATGGCCGAGAACGGGCAGCTTCATCCGTTGCAGGACACGTTTGCTGATCTGGGCGCCGCCCAGTGCGGCTACTGCACACCGGCGTTCTTACTGGTCGCGAAAGAGCTTCTGGAAATTAACCCGCGCCCGAATCGAGAAGAGATCAAAGAAGCGCTCGCGGGGAATCTCTGCCGCTGCACCGGCTACATAAAAATCTATGAAGCGGTTGAACTCGCAGCAGCTCGGATGCGCGGTGAGAAGATCGAACCGGCGAGAGAGAGCATCTATGGATTTGAGGTCTAGAACAGACTACGACACGAAGCAACACGAAGCGCCTTAGTGCTGCTTAGTGTCTTCGAGCCTTCGTGGCAGATCGCTCGCACATAGTTATGAAGAACAACAACGGCAGCGAACACAAAGTCATCGGCAAGCCCTTTCGCAAAGTCGATGCGCGCGCGAAGTGCACCGGGCAAACTCGATTCGCCGATGACATCGTGTTGCCGCGAATGCTCTTCGCCAAACTTCTGCGCAGCCCGGTCCCTCACGCGTTGATCAAAAGCATAGACGTCTCGAAAGCGCTCGCGCTTCCCGGTGTCGTCGCCGTCATCACCGGCAAGGACTTGCCCATCCCTTACGGCATCCTCCCCGTGAGCCAGGACGAACACGCGTTGTGCATCGACAAGGTGCGATTCATCGGAGACCCGGTCGCCGCGATCGCCGCCATCGACGAAGACACTGCTTTTGACGCGATGGATCTGATCGATGTCGAGTACGAACGCCTGAAGACTGTCTCGTCAATTGAAGAAGGCGTGACAATCGAAGAGCCGCGCATTCACCAATACGGTGACGGCGGCAACGTTCACAAGAAGGTCTCGCTTGAGTTCGGCAACCTCGACGAAGGCTTCGCCGAAGCAGACCTCGTACGCGAAGACGTTTTCTTCTACGAAGGCAACACTCACCTGCCGCTCGAACAACACGCCGCGCTCGCGCACTTTGACTCTGATGAGAAGTTAACGTTGTGGAGCGCCACTCAGACGCCCCATTACGTACATCGCGCACTGGCAAAGGTCCTCGAGATGCCCGCAAGCCATATTCGGGTTATCGCGACTCCAAACGGCGGCGGCTTCGGCGGCAAGAGCGATCCTTTCAATCACGAAGTCGCGGTCGCGAAGCTTGCGATGATCACCGGCCGTCCGGTGAAGATCACGCTCACTCGCGAAGAAGTGTTCTATTGTCACCGCGGCCGGCATCCGGTTTTGATGTGGATCAAGACCGGTGTGAAAAAAGACGGCGCGATCACCGCGATGCATTTCCGTTCGTTTCTCGACGGAGGCGCGTATGGAAGCTACGGTGTAGCGAGCACGTTTTACACCGGCGCGCTTCAAACCGTTACCTATGACATTCCGCGTTACAAGTTTGAAGGCCTGCGCGTGTTCACCAACAAACCGCCGTGCGGACCCAAGCGCGGGCACGGCACTCCTCAACCACGATTCGCACTCGAAGCTCAAATCGACAAGCTCGCCGAAGAGCTGGAACTCGATCCGGTCGAGATGCGCCGTAATCATCTTGTGAAGCCGAACACCGTCACCGCGAATTATCTTCGCGTCGGAAGCATCGGTCTGGGTGAATGCATCGACAAGGTCGTCGAAGCGGCTGAATGGAAAACCAAGTTCAAGAAGCTACCGTACGGGCGCGGCATCGGCTTCGCTTGCAGCTCGTATTTGTGCGGCGCGGGGCTTCCGATCTACTGGAACAACATGCCGCACTCGGGCGTGCAGCTTCGCTTGGATCGGCAAGGCGGCGTATGCGTGATGTGTGGGTCGATCGATATCGGCCAGGGCTCGGACTCGATACTGGCATACATCGTGGCCGAAGTCCTGGGCATCGATCCGTTTGATATTCGAGTGCTGACCGCCGATACCGATCTGACACCGGTCGATTTGGGCAGCTACTCGAGCCGCGTGACATTGATGACCGGACAGGCCGCAGTGCAAGCCGCCGAACGCGCGCGCGAGCTGCTCGCGAAAGCTGTCGCCGAAAAACTCGATCTTCCAACTGAGCTGATATCATTCGCTGATCGCCGCGTGTTCGATGTCGAAGACGCCGATCACGGAATGAGCTTCGCCGAAGCGGTGCAGCTTGCCGAATCGAAGTTCGGCACGATCGGGACGGTCGGCTCTTACACGCCGCCGCGTTCGCCCGGCAAATTCAAAGGCGCGGGCGTCGGCCCGTCGCCGGCGTACAGCTACTCTGCCGCTGTCGCCGAAGTCGATGTAGATCCGGAAACGGGAATCGTCGTCGTCGATCGAGTGTGGATAGCTCACGATGTTGGCCAGTCGATCAACCCCACGCTGGTGATGGGTCAGGTCGAGGGCAGCGTCTACATGGGACTCGGCGAAGCGTTGATGGAAGAGATGACTTATCGAGGAAATCGAAACGTCGTGCACAAGTTTCCTTCGATGCTCGAATACAAGAGCCCGACGACGCTCGAGATGTGCGATGTGAAAACGATACTCGTGTCCGATCCCGATCCCAACGGTCCGTTCGGTGCGAAAGAGGTTGGGCAAGGACCGCTGCTCCCCGTTCCACCCGCCGTTGCGAATGCTATCTACGACGCGGTCGGTGTTCGAATCGACGAAGTGCCGGCGACTCCTGAGAAAGTATTGGCGGCGATTCGCGCGAAGGCTCAAGGCAAAGAAGGGCGCTTCGGTCCGAAGTCGGTTCCTGAAGTCGCGTGGCCAGAGCCCATCATAGTTGCGACTCCGGCCGAAGGCGGCGATGGCAAAGAGTTGCCGCGAGCTGCGGTGCATTCAAGAGTTTAGGAAGGTGGTCATGGCATCCAATCCAATTGAGCGGTTCACGAGCGAGAAGTATCTGCTGATGGAGCGCGCGGCCCGGTACAAGAGCGAATACATCGATGGCGAAATCGTCGCCATGGGAGGTGCCAGCGAGCCCCACAATCTAATCGTCACGAACATAGTTGGCGAGTTGAGCGTGCAGCTTAGGGGCCGGCCGTGCAGGGTTTACTCGAGCGATATGCGCGTTGATGTCAGAGAAGCCGGGTTATACGCCTATCCTGACGTAGTAGCGCTATGCGGCGAGCCAATTCTATCGGACGATGCGCAAGATAACCTCCGCAATCCATCGGTTATTATCGAAGTCCTTTCTACTTCGACCGAAGCTTACGATCGGGGTAAGAAATTCATGAAGTATCGGAGAATTGAATCGCTAATGGAGTATGTGCTTGTTGCTCAAGATAAGACTCATGTCGAGCATTATGTTCGCCAAACAAATGGCGGTTGGCTTTTGTCAGAATCGACTACGCTCGACGATGAGATACATCTGAGTTCGATTGATTGCAGGATAAAGCTGTCGACGATATACGACAAAGTTGCGATCAACAGTTCTTTGATTAGGACCTGAGCGGATCAAATAAATGAAGGGATTTTTAGAGTTGCGTAAAGCAAGTTAGCCAAGCGGAGAGCAAAGTGAAATCAAGAGTCTGCCTAGTCGGGTTGCTGCTGGTTTTATCGACGACGCTGTTCGTGTCTGGACGTCAAACTCGGACTTCGAACAACACGACTCAACGTGAAATCGCGGTGACGTTTGATGACCTACCCGCTGTGTCGACACGGCGTGACATCGGAACGTGGAAAGAAATCACCACCAAACTGCTCAAGACAATTTCATCGAATCGTATTCCCGCGATTGGCTTCGTCAACGAGAACAAATTGATCTCCGACGACGGGCGCGATGAAGCGCGAGTCGCTCTGCTTCGAATGTGGATTGCGGCTGGACTGGAGCTTGGCAATCACACCTACTCGCATCGCTCGCTCAACAGCACACAGCTTGAAGAATTCGAAAGTGATACGATTCGCGGCGAAGAGACCGTCAGCAGATTGTTGACGGAGAAAGGAAAGAAGCTTCGCTATTTCCGTCATCCCTTTCTGCACACCGGCCGAAGCCTCGAAACCAAGAAAGCGTTTGAGTCCTTTCTCGCAGTCCGGGGCTATACCGTCGCGCCGGTGACAATCGATAACTCGGATTGGGTGTTCGCTCGAGCTTACGACAACGCTCCAGACGCGAACGATGATCGCGCGATGAAACAAGTTGCCGATGCATATGTGCCTTACATGGAACGTAAGATCGAATACTGGGAGCGCCAATCCGTGGCTCTGTTCGGGCGCGAGGTCAAACAAATACTGCTGGTCCATGCAAATTCAATCAATGCCGATCACTTTGACGATATGGTACGGATGCTCCGCAAGCGAGGCTATCGGTTTATCACGCTTGATGAAGCGTTGAAAGACAACGCATACACTTCCGCGGACACATTCACCGGTGCGGCCGGCATATCGTGGATTCATCGCTGGGCGATTACGCGCGGCGTGGCTAAAGATTTCTTCAAAAGCGAGCCCACGACTCCCGAATTCGTGATGAAGCTCGCCGGAGTTACTTCGGAATAATATCGACGGTATACGTCTATGATGAGACTCCCGAAATTCAAATACTTCGCGCCACAAGAGGTGAAGGACGCAGTGTCGATGATGGCCGACTTCGGACCCGACGCGATGTTTGTCGCCGGAGGCACTGATCTCTATCCAAACATGAAGCGCCGCCAGCAGACTCCGAAGACGGTCATATCGATTGCTCGATTAAAAGAGTTGCGCGAAGTCCGAGGCGATCGCGAGAACGGGATGGTGATCGGCTCCTCCGTCTCGTTGACAGATCTGTGCAATCATCCGGCGATCAATCGCGAATACGCGTTCGTCGCAGACGCCGCGCTGCTCATCTCTACTCCGATACTCAGAAACATGGGAACGATAGGCGGGAACCTGCTACTCGACACACGATGCAATTATTACGATCAGAATTACGAGTGGCGCAAAGGCATCAACTTCTGCATGAAGAAGGACGGCGACATTTGCTGGGTGGCGCCTTCGAGTCCCAAGTGCTGGGCGGTCCAGTCATCCGATCTTGCGCCGTTGATGGTAGCGATCGGAGCGAAACTCAAACTCGTTTCAGCGAATGGCGAACGTTTGGTGGACGCGGCTGACTTGTACAACAACGATGGCATTCAATACTTGAACAAACGTCCTGATGAGCTTCTCACTGAGATTCATCTCGCGCCGCGAAATGGAACCTGCGCGGTCTACAGGAAACTTCGCCGCCGAGGCTCTTTCGATTTCCCGGTACTCGGAGTGGCGGCGTCGCTCGATTTCGCAAGCGACGGCACGGTGCTGGATGCGAAGCTGGTTCTCGGCGGAGTGGCGCCCGCTCCCATAGAAGTCATTGAAGCCCGGCAAGCATTGATCGGAGCGCAGCTTGATCCCGACCGAATCAACGCCGCGGCGGAAGCTTGCTTTGTTAAGGCGCGTCCACTCGACAACACGGATTTTGTGATGGGATGGCGCAAGCAGATGGCTCGTCCGTTCGTCGTTCGCGCGCTTGAAGAACTGCGTCGCATCTCACCGTCAGCTTCTTGAGACATTCATTGCAATGGAATTAACCGAAACTCGTGATGTTCGCAATAACGTTATCTAGAGGGCAAACCACCTCGACGTAAACAACCCGCGCAGCGGGCGACAGCATGTAGCCCAGGGCGAGTCCGCGAGCCCTGGGGGATCCGCGATGCGACCGGCGATAAGCCCGCGCAGCGGGCGACAGCGAAACAACTTCGGCAGAGTGCCTTCTGTCGCCCGCTACGCGGGCTCTGAAGGGCAAACGACACTGACCCAAGGCTGCGCGGACTTGCCTTGGGCTACACGCTTTTGCCCACTACGTGGGCTACCCACCAACTTGCCAGTTCATGAATGACCTCCGAGACAGATGCTTGAATCACCGCGAACCGCACTTTCAGTCCCACGCGGTCGTCCTTACGCACCAATCTCGGTTGACTTCAAGCGCACTCATAATGATCATGCTGCTGGGCTAAACATCCTTCAGGCTGATTGGCTCTTCCAGCGTGTGCCCATCATCGATAGTTTTCCTTCCCCGTTCTTTTTGATCGAAGGCGGAAGCCTTCCGTTGAAGCGAGGTCGCCGATGAAGGCTATTAAGCGAATCGTTGTCGCCGCGTTCCTGTTCACACCACTCATCCTGACGTTCACCGTTCGATCGCAATCTCAGTCGCAACCTGCGCAGGCGCCGCCCGTTCTCGACGAGAAAGCGAAAGAGGCCATCGAAGAAGGCATTCCCGTCACCAGCCAGCTCGTCATCGACCGCTGCGTCGCGTGTCACAAGAAAGACGAAAAGAACCGCCTTACTCGAATCTCCTACGAACGCACGACTCCCGAGGGCTGGCAGCAGGTCATCAAGCGGATGATTCGCTTGAACAGTCTGACGATCTCGCCCGATGACGCGAAGCAGATCGTAAAGTACCTGAGCAACAATCACGGTCTCGCGCCAGAAGAAGCAAGGCCGGCGTTCTACGAAGCTGAAAAGCGAGTCATCGACGAAAAGCTGCCCGATGAAAGCCTGCGAGCTACGTGTGTGATATGCCACAGTCTGGGCCGCGTGCTTTCGCAGAGGCGTTCGAAGGAGGAGTGGGACTTGCTGGGCAACATGCACGTCGGGCTCTTCCCGGTGGTTACGTTTCAGGGCTTCTATCGATTCCCGCAGCCGCCGGGCGCGCCGCCTCCAACGGACCCCGATCAAAGACATCCGCTTGAAAAGTCGCTCGACTATCTGTCGAAGAACCTTCCGTTGACGACTCCGGAGTGGGGTGCGTGGCGAGCCAATTTGCGATCGCCCAAACTTCAAGGTCGCTGGCTGGTCAGCGCTCATCAACTCGGCCGCGGGCAGATCTATGGCGAGATGATTGTCGAGCCGACCTCCGTCGAAGATGAGTTCACAACAAAGCTGACATTGAGATATCTCAGCGATGGTTCGACCGTCACACGCTCCGGACGCGGGATTGTTTATTCGGGTTATAGCTGGCGAGGCCGCTCGACCTCGGGCGATGGCAAAGAACCGACAGAGAATCGCGAAGCAATGTTTGTCTCGCGCGACTGGACAACGATGGATGGGCGCTGGTTCTGGGGCGCGTACGACGAGTTTGGCATTGATGTTACGCTTCGCAGAATAACGGCAGAGCCGCTGATCGCGGGAGTCAATCCGACGGCGCTCAAATCTCCATCGAGCGCAACACAGGTCCACGTATACGGAGTGAATCTTCCCAGCGACCTTAAACGCGACGAAATCGACTTCGGCCCCGGCATCACAGTCAAGCGAATCGTCAGCGCGCGTGCCGATGACGTGACGGTCGAGGTCGATGTCGCAACCGGAGCTGCGAATGGGTATCGCGACGTTTCTATTCGAAGATACTTCGCCGCGCGCGCCGTCGCGGTGTTCGATAAGATCGATTACATCAAGGTTACCCCCGAAGCCGGGATGGCCCGCGTCGGCGGAATGAACTTCCCGAAACAGTTTCAGCAATTCGAGACCCTTGCTTACAATCGCGGCCCGGATGGAAAGCCTCAAACGGCCGACGATGTAAGCCTCGGAGTTGCCGAGGTCGAATGGTCTATTGACGAGTTTCCCGCGACTTTCGACGACGACGACAAGGACTTCGTTGGGTCGCTCGGCAGCAACGGATTGTTCACGCCCGCGGCCGATGGACCAAATCCCAAGCGCAAGAAGGGTGTGAACAACTACGGCGACGTGTGGGTTGTCGCAACGTTGAAATCAAAAGACCCCGCGAAGGACGAGCAGCCACTGAAGGCTCGATCATATCTCGTGGTCACCGTCCCGCTTTACGTGAAGTGGGATCAACCGGAGGTTTCAAGATGAGCGCTTATCGGCACGGCGAGTTTCACGAGTTCGAAGGCGGCGGACAAAGCTACCTCTATCTTGTCCCAAGCGCGGCGATCTTCGCACTTGAAGACTTGTCGAGCGCGGTGATCGGATTGCTCAAAGAACGAGACATGACGAGAGAAGAAATCATCGGCGAACTTTCGGCGCGTGGCTTCGCGGGCCCGGACATCGAAGACACTCTCGACGAGCTTCATCAAGCGCACGCGATCGCAAACGGGGACGGTTTCGTCGAGCCGCGCCTCGAATCGCCGCCGCAGCCATTCCCGCTCCAGACCATCGTGATGAATGTGACCAATCAGTGCAATCTGAGCTGTTCGTATTGCTACGAGTACGGCGAAGATCGCATCGCGGCGCCCGAAGGCAAGACGAAATTCATGAGCGAGGAAACCGCGCGCAGCACCGTCGATTTCCTGCTCAATCAATCGCCCGGCCGGCGCATGGTTCACCTCACATTCTTTGGCGGCGAAACGTTGCTCAACTTCAAAGTGGTCAAGTCGTCGATCGAATACGCGCGCCAGAAAGCCTCGGAGATGGGCAAATACATCGACTTCAGCATGACCACGAACGCGACGATGCTCAACTCGGAGATAATCAATTTCCTCGCCGAGAACAACGTCGGCGTGACCGTGAGCATCGACGGGCCAAAAGAATCGAACGATCAGTTCCGCGTGTTCAAGAACGGCAAGGGGAGCTACGACGTGATCGCGCCAAAGATAAAAGAGCTGATAAAGGTCCACCGCTCGCGGCCAATCGGGGCGCGCGTAACGCTTACTGCTCAGGTCGTCGATGTGAAAACAATCTTCCATCACCTCACCGAAGAGATGGGTTTCGATGAAGTCGGCTTCGCGCCGGTGACTACTTCGCCCGTCCGCCTGTACGCAATCGGAAACAAGGGACTCGATCACGTGCTCGATCAATTCAAGGAACTCGCGGATGAGTATCTCGAACACGCGCTCGAAAACAAGCATCACGGATTCTCAAACGTGAACGATACTCTGCAGGAATTGCATCAGGGTGTGAGCAAAGCTTATCCGTGCGGAGCGGGGCTTGGGCTTCTCGGCGTCGCACCGTCTGGTGACATCGGGTTGTGTCATCGATTTGTTGATTCGCCCGCGGGCAAGCTCGGACACATCGACAAGGGCGTTGATCGCGAAGCTCAATCCGAACACTTGAGCCGCGCTCACATAAACACCAAATACGACTGTCACACCTGCTGGGCCAGACCGGTATGCTCGGGCGGGTGTTATCACGAAGCGTTTGTTCGATACGGCGATACGTCGCACGCGAACTTGCACTATTGCGATTGGATTCGCGGCTGGACCGATGTGTGTTTGAGGATCTACGGAGAGATTGCCGCGCGCAATCCGAAGTACCTCGAACGGTTCGATGAAAGGAAAGCGATATGAAACATCTGAAAGCGATCAACCGGAAAGCCCGGCGCGTCGAAGAGTTCATCGCGTCTGAATACGGCGACGTTCACGCGCTTCAACAACAGGGGCCGCCGCCGCAGCGCCCTCATTTTCCGCTCGGCTGCTCACTGGTTTTTTCACCGGGTTGGGAAACCGATTCCGCTGGAGGGACCGCTGGTCTGTGTCAGCCGGTTGAGCGCGATTTGTACGATTGCTACATCACTTGTTTCTGGCCGGCGCAGGTGCCCGATCACTTCAACAACTATCCCGATTGGACGAGCAAGTGCGCCAGCGCGACGAAAGACTGGCGCAACATCGATCTGGTGTTTCCGTGAAAAGCTCGAAGAGGTCTCGAATGCGAAACAAACTTTTTCTCATTAGCGCCTTGCTTCTTGTTGCCGCGCCGGCTTACGCGCAGCAGTCCAGCCAGTCTACAGGCGCGCTGATGTACATCGGCACGTGGCCAGACAAGATCGTCATCATAGACGAAGCGCGCCAACAGCCCATCGGCGAAATCAAACTCGAAACGGGCGCGCCCTTTCAGCTTGTGTTATCTCAAGACCACAAGAAGCTGTTCGTGCTTACCACCAAAATGGGAATCGAAATTGTGGACCTCGCGACTCGCAAAGTCACCAGCCATTTCGATCTCAACGGCTCGAACACCCGCGTCTATCCGCTTGGCGCGGCGCCCGACCCCGAAGGCAAATTCATCTACACGACGCTGCGCACGGCTACAAAGGAAATCGACCGTTACAAGCTCGAGAAAACCAAGTTCGCGATTATCGATCTCGAGCAGAAGAAGGTAACCAAGACCTTCGAGTTTCCGAAAGAGTACGATCAGGGTTTCGGATTTCTCGCGGGCTACAAGGTCTCGCCTGATGGAAAGCTTCTGTACGTTTTCAAGGAAGACATCCTGATCTTCGATCTGAGCAACTTCAAACAAGTGGGCAAGATCGAATTATCAAAGCCCCTGTATCCGGGGCTTTTCCCTTTGAATGTTCGAGGCGACGACGATCCAAACGAAGAGCCCGGATTCGTGACGTCGGTTTTCAACGCGACCGACCCGGTTGTCCGCCGCTCGATCTTCGGCATCGCGCGAATCAACCTGATCACCAAGAACGTGGACTTCACGCCGATAGGACCCGCCGCGCAGATGAACAGATTCCTGCTGACGCCCGACAGAAAGAAGGGCTACACGGTCACCTACAGCGGACAGGGCGGCAACCGGCGAACCGAGTTTTGGGTATTCGATGTTACTGCGCGAAAGGTCGTCAAGAAGCTCGAATTCGAAAGCCGGTCGCGATTCAACTTTGCTGTGAGCGGCGACGGCCGGAAGCTCTACATCTATGGCGCCGGACCGACGATTGAAATTTACGACGCCGAGACCTTGAATCTCGAAAAGACAATTACGCTGGACGGCGACGCCATAACCCAACTGCTGGTGTTTCGTCCGCGTGGCTAAGTAAACCAACCAACATCAGAATCAACATGGAATGGAGTATTCACGTCAGCGGTCCGGGCGAGATCACGCGAGCGCCGATCTCCAGCGAAGCGATTGCGCATGACGCCGGGCCAAAGCTCAGTCCTGTTGTTGAGCTCACCGTGCAATTGATCGAAGAGTATTTCGGCGCCATCGGCTTCAACCGTTGCGTCTACGGAAACGAATTCTGCGAACATCTCATTCCGTCATCACACCGCTTGGCCGAAGTCATCAGTGACGCTCGCGATCACCAGATGCCATTGACATTCGTTACTCCTTATGTGAGCGACGCGGGCATCGAAGCGCTGCTGCTGCTGTTCGAGAAACTCGCTCGCGCCGAGAACAAATGCGAAGTAGTGTTCAACGATTGGGGCGTTCTGAATCTTCTTACCCGCGACTTCCCGGAGCTGACTCCAGTGCAAGGACGCCTGTTGAACAAATCGCTGCGTGATCCGCGAGTCACCGGCGTGTACGCGACAAGCGACGCGCCCGCGCCGGCGCTCGTGTCGCTGCGCCGCTCGAATCTCGACTGCGCAAGCTACACCCAGTTCCTTTCGGGGCTCGGCGTCGATACGGTCGAAATGGACAACCTTCCGCAAGGCGTCGATCTCGGATTCATTGAAGACGGGCTCAAGGCGAGCGCGTACGTGCCGTTCGGTTTCATCAGCACGAGTCGAATCTGCATGGCCGCGGGGATTCACTACGACAAACGCGAAAAGTTCCAACCTGGCGCGCCGTGTCATCACGAGTGCCAAACGCACTTGCTCGAATACAGCTACACGAACGCGCCGTTTGGAAATCGCGATCAAAAGTTTTATCTGAAGGGCAACAGTTATTTCTACGCGCATACCGAAGCGATGCTGCGCGGGTTGTTCGACCAGGCTCGCGCGGGTCTGGTCGCGCGAATTGTTTTTCAACCTCGCTTGCCGATGAACTGGGAGCGCGCCTGATTATGAAAGTACTCGCGCCGATCAATTCATACGATGAACTCGAAATGCTCGCCGCAAGCGGCGCCGAAGAGTTCTATTGCGGAATCGTGCCGCGCGAATGGCTCGATCGCTACAGCGGAGCCGTCTGGTTGAATCGCCGCAGTCCGAAAGGCGGGAGCCTGGAAACGCTCGCCGAGTTGAAGCAACTTGTCGACGGCGCGCATCGGCTGGGAATGCCGGTTTTTCTGACTCTCAACGCGCCTTATTACACCGCGGAGCAGATGACGTGGGTGATGGAGCTTGCGCGCAAACTCGACTGTGAAGCCGGCGTCGATGCGTTGATCGTCACCGATATCAATCTGCTGATGCAGCTTTCGAATGCGAAGCTGCACGCCGCGCTGCACGTCAGCTCGGTCGCGGCGACGTTGAACACCGAAGCGATAAGATTCCTTCTTCAATTCGGTCCCAGCCGCATCATTCTTCCGCGAAGCCTGACCATTCCCGAGATCGAGCGAATCGTGAACGCGACTCGCGATGAAGTCGAGATCGAAGTCTTCATGCTCAACGACGGCTGCGCGTTCGAAGAAGGGTTCTGCTCGACTACGCATCATCACTCGGTCGGCGCCTTCTGCACGAATCTCTCCAATATGGACACGGACTTCGAGCGCAGCGGAGGCCGCGAGCTTACACGCAGGCAGAACTCACGGCTGCGTAGAAACCTGACTGACTATCGCGAGTGGATCTGGTACGTGAACGGCAACGGGTGCGGCTCGACTCCGAACGGGTTGCCGTATGGTCCGTGCGGGTTGTGCGCGATTCACGACTTCAAGCGCATCGGCGTCGCGTCGCTGAAGATCGTCGGCCGCGAAGCCTCGCCGTTCAAGAAACTCGCAAGCGTGCGAATGGTTCGAGCGATCGTGGATCAAGTTCGCAACGGCTCCGACAAGCTTGTAACGATTGAACGAGCGAAATCGCTTCGCGGAGATCGCGAGCACTGCGACTCGGGATATATGTGTTACTACAAAGTTGAAGCGTGACAACCCCCCTTTGCGGCTTTGCGCTCCTTTGCGGCTTTGCGATAGGTTCGTTTCGCGCAAAGATGCAAAGACACGCAGAGACGCAAAGTTGATGAATAACGACTATCAACGAATCTTCGCTTACATCGTCCCGTATTGGCGAAGGCTGGCGCTTGTATTTGCGTTGAGCATGGTTTCGACGCTGCTCGGTCTTGCTCAGCCATACATAACCAAACTCCTGATCGACGAAGCTCTGCTTCAGCGGAACCTGCGCGCGCTCGTGACCGTCGCGGTGTTGATGGTCGTCGTAACGGTGGCGGGTTTCGCGCTCAACATCGTCAGCAGCTACCGCTACGTTGCTGTATCGGCCGCTGTGCTGTTCGATATGCGGCTTTCGGTTTATCAGCATCTGCAAAAGCTTTCACCTCGGTTTTACACCCGCACTAAACTCGGCGAGATCGTCTCGCGCCTTAACAACGACATCAGCGAAGTGCAGCGCGTCGCCGCCGACACACTGCTCGCGGCGATCAGCAATCTCATTTTCCTGATCGGCAGCGTTGTGATCATGGTCTTGCTCAATTGGCGACTCTTCTTTGTGAGCATCGTGTTGATTCCCATTTCGGTCATCGCGTTGAAACACTATCGGCGCAAGCTCACCGACCGCGTGCGTGGGATGCGCGAACGCAGCGCGGACATCGGCAGCTTTCTGATCGAGAGCCTGATGGGGATGCGCTTGATCGTTGCTTCCAACACGCAGGAGCGAGAGGTTACAAAGTTTCGCGAAAAGAATCGCGGCTTCGTGGATGCGCTGTTATCGATGCAACTGGTTTCCTTTTTCGCGGGCGCGTTTCCGGGAACAGTGCTGACGCTGAGCACTGCGCTTGTGTTTCTTTATGGCGGCAAGCTTGTGATCGAAGGCGCGATGACAATTGGAGCACTTGTCGCGTTCATGGCTTATCACATGCGGTTGCTTGCGCCGGTGCAAAATCTGATGGGGCTCTACACAAGTGTCGCGACCGCGCGCGTATCACTGGACCGCGTGTTCGAAATATTGGACGCGCCGGTTCAAGTGAATGACTCACCTACAGCCTTAGAACTTCGCGACGTCAGCGGCGACATCGAATTTGAAAACGTCACGCTCAAATACGATCGCGAAACGGTTGTGCTCGACGCAGTCAGCTTCAAGATTCCGGCGGGTTCGCTGTGCGCGATTGCGGGGCCGAGCGGCGTGGGCAAATCGACTGTCGCGGATTTGCTGCTGCGATTCTACGATCCTCAGAGTGGAACAATAACTATCGATGGCCGCGATCTGCGAAACGTTCGTCTTGCTGATCTTCGGCGAGAGGTTGTTCTTGTCGAGCAGACCGCTTTCCTGTTCAACTCGACGCTTGCGGAGAACATTCGATACGGCCGGCCGGAAGCGGTACTGGAAGAAATCGTTCAAGCAGCGAGGTTGGCATCAATAGACGATTTCATTCGCTCGCTGCCCGAAGGTTACGACACTCAAGTGGGCGAGCGAGGTCAGGCGCTCTCAGCGGGTGAGCGGCAACGCATCGCATTGGCGCGCGCGCTTCTGAGAGATCCGGCAGTGTTGGTTTTAGACGAACCAACGGCGTCGGTTGATCCGATAACAGAGCAGACGATCGCCGCCGCGCTTAAGTCGGTGATGAAAGGCCGAACGACTGTTGTGATTTCTCATCGGCTGTCGTTGATCGAGCGAGCCGACTGGGTAGTCGTTATCGATAATGGAAGAGTCGTGGAATGCGGGCGCCCGGATGAGCTCCTCGCGAGCGGCAACGCGCTGGCGGGGCTGTTCTCGTACGCACCGCAAGAAGCGAATAATCCGCGTGAATCCGTCAAATCGGTGTCATCCGTGGTCTATCTAACCAACGAAACGAAATAGACCACGGATGGCGCTGATTAGACGGATTCACACGGATTCTTCATCGGGTGTAGATTTCGTGGAAGCGATCGAGAAACCAACATTCTCGCGTGAGAGCTTCGCTGGCTGCACCGGCCGAGGCGTGCGCGTCGGCATCATCGATAGCGGAGTCAATCCCGCGCACCCTCACGTCGGCGGCGTGGCCGGCGGCATTAGGGTTAGTTCGAACGAGGATGAACGGGCGAGCGACTATTTGGATTATCTGGGACACGGCACCGCGGTCGCGGGCGCAATACGAGAGAAAGCACCCGATGCCGCACTCTACGCCGTAAAGGTTTTCGATCGAGCGTTGACGACTAACATCGAAGTCATCATCAAAGCGATCGACTGGTGCGCTGATAATCATATCGATGTTATCAACCTGAGCCTGGGAACGGTGAACTTCGAACATCGCAACTCAATCGAAGCCGCGGTGGCGCGCGCAAACAAAAACGGATGCGTGATCGTCGCGGCTCGCGAGATGGCTGGTCAGCTCTCATTGCCAGGTTGCCTGTCATCAGTGGTCGGAGTTCTCGCGAACTCCGAGTGCGCGCGTGATCGCTACAGCGTGAATTGCATTGATGACGATGCGGTGTTCATCGGGTCTGCGTATCCTCGCGAGATTCCGGGAGTCCCGCGCGAACACAACCTGCACGGGATAAGCTTCGCGGTCGCGAATATGACCGGCTTCGTCGCCCGAGCCCGAGAACACGCGCCGCGGAATTCCATCGTTGACCTCAAGCGTCTGCTTGTCGAAGAATCCAAGGGCAAATGAAAGACGCGAAGCAATCACGTAGTGAGACCGCAAACGTGAAGTCACCGCGATTGCGATGGTTCATGCTTGCGCTCGCCGTCGTGTTCATTGGCGCAGCCGCGATTCTTGCATACCGCTCCGTACGCTCCCGAGTTGATCACCATCACAATGAGGATTCGAGTTCCACCGCGCGCCAACCGGACGCGCAATCGTCTGCGCTTGCCGTGATCAACAGTACACCCGCGCCAGGGCCCGCCCCCGACGGCATGGTCTGGATTCCCGGCGGCACTTTCTGGATGGGTTGTGACGATTGCGAAATGCCGGACACGCAGCCGGTTCACCTCGTCACCGTCGATGGATTTTGGATGGATCGAACTCCGGTGACCAACGCGCAGTTCGCCGAGTTCGTGAAGGCCACCGGTTACATCACTGCCGCCGAACGCAAACCCGATCCGAAAGATTATCCCGGAGTCGATCCTTCGAAACTCGTCGCTGGCTCGGCCGTGTTCACTCCGCCGGCGCGGAACGTCTCGCTCGACGACGTTTCCGAGTGGTGGCATTACGTGCCCGGCGCCAGTTGGAATCACCCCGACGGTCCGAATAGTAATATCAAGGGACGGGACAATTATCCGGTGGTTCAGATCGCCTGCGAGGACGCCATCGCGTACGCGAAGTGGGCGAGTAAACGACTCCCGACTGAAGCCGAATTCGAATTCGCGTCGCGCGGCGGACTCGATCGCAATCGTTATGCTTGGGGCAATGACTTGAAGCCCGGCGGTATGTGGATGGCCAACATCTGGCAGGGACGCTTCCCTTCCAACAACACCGGTGACGATGGTTTCGTCGGAGCTTCGCCGGTGACGGCCTTTCCGCCAAACGGATTCGGATTGTTCGACGTGGGCGGCAACGTTTGGCAGTGGTGCGCGGATTGGTATCGCCCCGATTACTTCGCGACGCTTGCGGCACAAGGCGTGGCTCACAATCCTCAGGGCCCGCCGGACAGCTATGATCCGCAGGAGCCGGGCGTCGCAAAGCGAGTCCAAAAGGGCGGCTCGTTTTTGTGTAGCGATCGATACTGCTCGCGTTATCTCGCCGGCAGCCGAGGCCGGGGCGCGGTCGACAGCGGCGGATCGAATACCGGGTTTCGTTGTGTGAAATCGCAGTAAGCGGTATACAATCCGTCACCAGTCACTCCTTTGGCTCACATCGGGAGGCGAGATGAAAAGAATGAACTCACGATCGCTGGTCACCGTCGCTGCGATGACACTGGCTACGTTGACAATCGTCTTTCTTCGAGACGGTTTCAGCAACGCGAGCGAGCAGCAGCAGGACCCGCCGCGCCCGAGCATCGGCCGAACCTACAAAGACTCGAAGCCCGCGTGGGAGCTTCCGCCTCAAGCGCCGAAGGGCGCGCCCAACGTCATCTATCTTGTGCTCGACGATGTCGGCTATGCGCAACTCGGCTGCTATGGCTCTGAAATTCAAACGCCGAATCTCGATCGCCTGGCAGCAGGCGGATTGCGATACACCAACTTTCACACAACCTCGTTGTGCTCGCCCTCACGCGCGTGCTTGCTCACTGGAGATAATCATCACAGCAATCATCTGGGAGTGATAACCGAGGCCGCGACCGGCTATCCGGGATACGACGGCCGCATGCCGCGAAACCAGGCAACTATCGCCGAAATATTGAAGCAAACCGGCTACAGCACATTCTACATCGGCAAGTGGCATCAAGCGCCGCCCGATGAAACAAGCGACTCGGGTCCTTACGATCATTGGCCGCTTGGAATGGGGTTCGAGCGCTTTTATGGATTCCTCGGCGGCGAAACCAATCAGTGGTTTCCGGATCTCGTCTACGACAATCATCGAGTCGAACGTCCCAATCGTCCCGGCTATCATCTGACCGAAGACCTGACCGACCGCGCGATTGAGTTCATCGCCGAACAGAAACAGATCACGCCCGACAAACCGTTTTTCATGAACCTGGCTTACGGCGCCGGGCACGCGCCCCATCACGTCGCAAAGAAGTACATCGAGATGTACAAAGGCAAGTTCGATAAGGGCTGGGACAAAACGCGCGAAGAAACGCTCGTTCGGCAAAAGCAGATGGGAATCGTGCCGCCGAACACGCAGCTTGCCCCCCGAAATTCTGACGTGAAGCCGTGGGATCAACTCACCGCGGATGAGCGGCGATTGTATGCGCGGATGGAAGAAGTGTTCGCGGGGTTCCTGACTCATTGTGATGAAAACATCGGACGGTTGATGACGTTTCTCGAATCGCGAAACTTGATGGAGAACACATTGCTCGTCGTTGTGTCGGACAACGGCGCGAGTCAGGAGGGCCGCGAAATCGGCACGTTCAACGAGAGTCTGTATTTCAATCAGATTCCCGAACGCGCCGAGATGAATATGAAGTTGATCGATGAGTTGGGCGGTCCGATGACTTATCCGCACTATCCGCTGGGCTGGGCAATGGCCGGCAACACTCCGTTTCAACGCTACAAACAGGAGACCCACGCCGGAGGCATCACCGATCCGATGATCGTTCACTGGCCGAAGACGATCAAAGATAAAGGCGCGCTTCGCAGTCAGTATCATCACATGATCGACATCACGCCGACGGTGCTTGAGATGATCGGGATCGCGCAGCCTCGCGTTGTGAACGGCGTGGATCAGCGGCCAATGGACGGGATGAGCCTGGCTTACACTTTTAACGATGCGAAGGCGCCGACGCGGCGTGAGACGCAATACTACGAGATGCTCGGGCATCGTGCGATTTACTGCAAAGGATGGGAAGCCGTCACGATGCACACGCGCGGCGTGGACTTCGATAAGGATCCGTGGGAACTCTACAACGTGACCGAGGACTTCTCTGAGAGCCACGATCTTGCCGCCGAGAATCCCGAGAGGCTCCGCGAGTTGAAGGAACGATGGTGGAGCGAAGCAGGACGTTACAACGTGCTGCCGCTGGATGATCGAGGTGTCATACGCTCGCTCGAGCAACCGGGCCTGAACCGTCCGCGCACGGTCGTTACGTATTATCCGGGCCTGGCTTCGGTGCCGAGGGGAAACATGCTCAACTTCCGCGGCCGCTCTTACAGCATCACCGCCGACGTCGAGATTCCATCAGGCGGCGCCGAGGGCGTGCTCTTCGCGCTCGGAGGGCGCTTTGGAGGTTTCAGCTTCTTCGTGCAAAAGAATCGGCTGAACTACGCTTACAACTGGGTGGGCCTCGAGCGATACACGGTGTCTTCGACAGAAGCGGTCCCCGCGGGATCATTGAAGCTGCGTGTCGAATTCACAAGCGCGGGTCCAGGCTCCGGGACCGCGGCTTTGTTCATCAACGACCGGCGCGTCGGTGAGGGCAAGATCGCGAGGCTTGTTCCTATCACATTCGGCTTGAGCGAAGGCGTCACCGTAGGCCGCGATCCTTCAACACCCGTAACCGAGAGCTATCAGTCTCCGTTTTCATTCAGCGGCACGATCAAGAAGGTTGTGATGGAATTGAAAGAAGATGCGCGCCAGGCATCGGTAAAGTGAGAGCGGCGGCACGATGACAAATCGAATTGTTTCGCTCATCGCCAGCGCAACTGAAATCGTGTGCGCCCTCGGCTTCGAAGATCAACTCGTGGGCCGCTCGCACGAATGCGATTTCCCACTGGAAGTAAAACGGCTCCCTCAACTCACCAGCCCAAAATTCAAAGTAGAAGGTACGAGCGCGGAGATCGATCGGCGAGTGAAGTCGGTGCTGGAGGACGCCTTGAGTGTTTATCGAGTCGATGCAAAGGCTCTCGACGAGTTGAAACCAACCCACATCATCACTCAATCGCAATGCGAAGTGTGCGCAGTCAGCTTGAAGGACGTCGAGCAGGCGGTCTGCGAGTTGACCGGGTCGCGCCCGATGATTGTGTCGCTCGAACCAAACGCGTTGGACGATGTTTGGGCCGACATATCACGAGTCGGCGCGGCGCTCGACGCGAATGACCGCGCCGAGCAGCTTATCGATGAGCTGAAGAGCAGAATGGACGACATCGTGCAGCGAACCCACTGGCTCGAGACGAATCCGTCGGTGGCATACATAGAGTGGATCGATCCGCTGATGGCCGGCGGCAACTGGATGCCCGAGTTGATTGCGATGGCCGGCGGACTGAACCTCTTCGGCGAGGCCGGCAAGCATTCGCCGTGGATGACGTGGGAGGAACTCGTCGCCGCGGACCCGGATATCATCTTCGTCGCGCCTTGCGGATTTGACATCTCGCGTACGCTCGACGAGATGAATATTCTGAGGACAAAATCCGAGTGGACTAAACTGAAATCGGTTGAAACCGGTCGCGTGTTCGTCGCTGATGGGAATCAATACTTCAATCGGCCAGGTCCGCGCCTGGTCGAGTCGCTCGAGATTCTCGCCGAGGTGATTCATCCAAACGTATTTCATTTCGGCCACGAAAACACGGGTTGGGTCAGGTACACGTGAGGGTTGTTATGCAACGCAAGAATATTTCAAGCGGAACAAAATGGGAACCGACGGTTGGTTATTCGCGGGCAGTTCGAGTCGGTGCTTCGGTACACGTCTCGGGCACCACGGCGACCGACAAGGCGGGAGGCATCGTCGGCAAGGGTGACGCCTATGCTCAAACGGTGCAGACTCTCAGAAACATCGAAACCGCGCTTCAGGCTGCTGGAGCCACTTTCAAGGATGTTGTCCGCACGCGAATCTACGTCACTGACATCAGCGAATGGGAAAAGGTCGGCCGCGCACACGGCGAAGTCTTTCACGATATCAGACCCGCTACGAGCATGATTGAAGTGAGCCGTTTGATTGATCCGGATATGCTGGTCGAGATCGAAGCTGAAGCCGTCATTCTCTAATCAAGATCACGCGGGACGACGACGTGACGCATCAGGCGCTCGATCAGGTTCTTGCGGCGCTCGACTCGGCCTCGATGCTTTGAAGGATTGAACGCGCCGTTGGGGCTTGGAATGATTGCAGACAAGAACGCGGCCTGGTCGACGCTCAACGCTGCCGCCGATGTGTTGAAGTAAGTGCGAGCGGCGGCTTCGGCTCCGTAAACTCCGTCACCCCACTCGATCACGTTCAAATAGATTTCCAGTATTCGCCGCTTTCCCAAAATCCATTCCATTTCTTTGGTGATCACCGCTTCGTGGAGCTTGCGAAACGGATTCTTCGAAGTTGAGAGAAATAGATTCTTCGCGAGCTGCTGCGAGATCGTCGAAGCGCCCCGGCTGAAGCGGCCTTCGTTCCAGTCCTTCTCGAGCGCCTTCTGCATTTCTTCCCAATCGAACCCGCCGTGATCGAAGAACCGTGAGTCCTCACCCGCGAGCACGGCCTTAGTCAAGTTGCGCGAGATGCGATCGTATGGCACCCAGGTTTGAAATCGGCGCGGCTCTTCACCGCGCGCTCTTACTTCCGCCGCTCTCTGGTCCATCATCGCGGTCGTTGCAGGATTCGAGGACTTGAACCTGAAGACGCGGAACACAATCCATCCTTGATAGAGAATCGCGAGGCCAACGATTGCGAGGAAGGCGATCTTTACCCAGCGGCGCCATTGAGAACGCTTCCCTCTTCGCGCGACTGTCTTAGTTCGAGCCTGAGCGGTCTGAACCATGGTGGGCATTATAGCGCCGAGGCTAGTCGTGTTCTAACCACAAATTCCAGGTGATAGTGTGTGGATATGTCATCGAGCCTCTCTTGCCACGAAGACACGAAGGTTCACCAAGGTTCACCAAGGCAGTCTTCGTGCAGCTTCGAGTCTTAGTGACTTTGTGGCAAAAGCATTCTCAACACTATAGCTAACTCCGCTTCGCGTGCGCGGCGGTCCAAATGTAGTAAGCCGGGATTCCCGCGAGCACGATCACGAACACCAGCAACGCGCCGCTTGATTCATAAGGCAACGCGCCTCCGGTGAACAGCGCTCGATAGTAACCGAAGCCGTCTCCGAGCGCGTGCCGCAAATCTTCGATGAACGCGTTCCCGATCAACCACAGCACAGCAAGAATGAACAGGATCGGCGTCACCGGATAACCCCACGTCCGATACGTTCGCGGTAAATCCGGGCGCTTGCGGCGAAGCGCATAAACCGCGGCCACGCTGAGAGCATAGAACGGCCAAATCGCCAGCACGAACGCATCCGCCAATTGCTCGAACGTTCTGACCATAACGAAAGCGATTGCGAGCGCGGCCGCAAGTGAGATCGCCACGTGCGGGGTCTTGAATCGCGGATGCACCGACGCGATCTTCTTGAAAAACAATCCGTCGTCGGCCATCGCAAAGAAGATTCGCGGACCGGTCATCATCGATCCGTTCAATGTTCCGAAAGCCGAAATCATCACTGCGATCGATACGAACGTGACGCCGGTCTCACCAACGATTCGATAAGCCGTGTCCGCCGCGACCAATCGCGAGCCGGCAATTTGATTTATGTTCAGCAAGTGAAGATAGGCAAAGTTCGCGAGCAGATAGATCGCGATCACCGCGAGTGTTCCACCAATGATTGTGAGCGGAAGGTTGCGCCCGGGATTTTTCACTTCACCGCTGAGGAAGGTTACATCGGCCCAGCCGTCGTAGACCCATAACAAAGAAATGAACGCGAGCCCAAACATCACAAGCGTTGTCTGGCCCGTGGTCTCGACCGCTTGCACCGGCGCCGGATTATTCCCGCCGATCAAAAACGCGGCGATCACCAGAATCACGAGCGCGCCATACTTACCGGCGGTCGTCAGGTTTTGAACAATCGCGCCCATCTGCACGCCGAGTATGTTGAACACCGCGACGAGCAGGATCGCTCCCGCGGCAACGTAACGCACCGCGCCTTGATTCTCGACTCGCAGCAAGCGCAGCAGGTATTCGGCGAATACAGTCGCGACGGCGCCAAGCGCCGATGCCCGAATGATTGTCAGCTCGGACCATCCGAACAGGAACGCGGGGAGCTTGCCCCAACCTTCGCGCAAATAGACAAACACGCCGCCGGTGTGCGGCAGTGCGCCCGCAAGTTCAGCAAGCGTCAACGCTCCACACAACGAAAAGAATCCGCCGAGCGCCCACAGCAACAGGTACAACCCTTCATCCGGGACTTTAGTTGCAATGCCGGCCGGTGATCGGAAGATGCCGGTGCCGATAGTAGAACCGATCAGCACGGCGATTGCGCTTATCAAGCCAAGCCGCCGCGGAAGCAACGTTCGAGATTGATCTTTGTCAGGTGATTCGCTGTTCACGAGTTCAGCCGAGATTATAGTTGGCAGCGGCAGGCGTCAAGGCGGGATCGAGATTCGATCGAGATGAAGTCAGCGTTTGATCCAGGACCGCACTGTAAGAAACAAGACGACAAGTCCGAGGACCATCGCGGCGCTCATCAACGCCACCGAATATTGATGCAGATCATTGAAGTGAATTCGCAGCGGGTCGGTCGCCGGCACGTCGTCAATGTGTCCGCCCATTGTTTGTCGCAATGAGACCATCTGCGGCGAGATCCGGAAACGCGATAAGCCGGCCGCCGCAGTCATTACAAGAAGAAGAGTGATGTGAAGGAGCTTCGCAGCTCCGCTCGGGCGCACTAATCGAATAAGAATGAGCAACGGACCGATCACGAGACCCATCAGTTCCACTTTCGAGATGGTGCTCGTCACGACCGCACCTGCAAGCTCGCGAGTCGGTAGGACGGCGAACCCGCTCGGGGCAACTGCGAAGCTGAAGAAGATCATCGAACCCAGCCACACGGAAAGCAGAAGCACCTCGACAAACGCGAGCAATTGTCCTGCAACCCCGGAACTGGCTTCCTGAGCCTCTTTCACGATGCACGGATACTATACTCGTGATCCGCCTGATGCCAAGCCGCATAAATGGGTCAGTTTGAGGGAAACTATCTCAGTGACCAGATGAACCGCTGATCACGCTGCCTTCGGTCCGCTGATCAGCACAGATCATCGCTCCGGAGGCAGCGTGAATCTTCGGTTGCCCGGGCCTCAGATGTGTGATCCTTGACAGACAAGCGCGATGCTATAAAGTTAATGCTCCCGTGCTCGGAGCAGTTGCCAAGGAAAGACAGTGACAACAGGCGAGTCTCCCTCGCAGGCTTTGTTCTGCTGCGCCCCGGAAAATATTGTCAAAGAGTGTTGATTTGCACTTATGGATTTGTAAGGAGATGTAACAATGAAGGCTGTTGGTTTAAGAGTGTCGATGTTTGCGTTGTTGTTCGTTTTGTTCTCGCTCGCAGGCGCGTGGCCGGCGTGGTCCGATAGCGGCAAGGCTCGGTTCGATGAGCCCGCGCAAGCCGAGGTGCGGCCCCGAAGTCACAAGGGCGTAAAGCCGCTTTCATATCGCAGTCCGGGCGCGGCACATAAGCTTTTGCTTGATGCGTCAGACTCTGAAACTGAGCAGAGGCTTGTTGCTTCAGGCGCACTTCGCAAACTCAAGAAGTACGGCTCGTATTCCGTTGCCGAAGTCGCGGACACAGAGCTTGGAATGCTTGACGCTCGGACGCTCGAGCGAGCCGAGCTTAGAGATGATCTGAACCTGATAATGCTCAAGCGAGGCCAAGTCGACACGACGGGTCCAGAACCCGAGATCAGTGCCGATCTCCGCCAATCCGAAACCTCTTCACGCGCGCTTCACCTGGTGCAGTTGTTTGGCCCTCCCACGCCCGCGTCACTTCGAGTGTTGACCGCGACGGGAGCGAAGGTTGTGGCATATATTCCAAACAACAGCTACTTGATGTGGGCGACTCGAGCCGAGCGGCAAAGGCTTCACGCGCTTCGAACCACATCCGGCCCGATTCAATGGGACGGTCCATATCATCCAGCCTACAAGCTGGACCCACGGCTCAAGACCGAATCGCTCGAACAGGTATCGGCCTCGATCGAGATTCTCGACACACCGGAAGCGGACAACACCATCGCGACGGTGAAGTCGCTTTCGAATCAAGTGCTGATGACCGAGTTTCGAGTGGCGGGGAAACTGCACATCAAAGTTTCGACTGAGTCCAACAAGCTCAAGGAGCTTGCTCGCTTAACAGACGTGCTGGCGATCGAGCCGTGGTCCGGAATGAAACTGATGGATGAACGTGCCGATCAAATAGCGGGCGGCTCGCTGCTGACTGAAAGCATCAACAGCATACTCGTGAGCCGTCCGACTGGCCCGGGTTATCTCGCGTTCTTGAATTCGCTGGGCTTCACTTCGGATTTCGATTTCGTGGTTGACGTCGGAGACACAGGCCTCGATACGGGCTCAGGCGACGCGGCCAAGGTTCATCCGGATTTTCTGAATGCCTCGGGCGCATCGCGCGTCGCTTATCTGCAGGACTTCAGCGGTGATTCTCATCCCAGCGATCCGACGGTGCTCGCGGGTCACGATCCATCCGGTCACGGAACTCTGAATGCATCGATCGCTGGCGGATTCAACAACAAGTCGGGCAACGCCTTCGTTGATGCTCAAGGCTTTCACCATGGACTCGGCTCGGCGCCGTTCGTGCGCATAGGTGCTTCAAAGCTCTTCAAAGACAATTTGAGCTTCGCGAACTTTGCCTTTCCCGACTTCACGGCGCTGGCGTATCGGTCGGGCGCGCGAATCTCGAATAACAGTTGGGGCAGCAATTGCGACGGTGGCGGCTGCAATCTGTACGGCGAAGATGCCCAGGTATTCGACCTGCTCGTTCGCGATGCGGATCCGTACGTCGAGGGAAATCAGAGCATGAGTTTTGTGTTTGCCTCCGGAAATGACGGTGATCTGAACGAGCCGACCGTTGCCGTGCCTGGCACGGCGAAGAATGTAATCGCAGTCGGCATCAGCGAAAACTTTCGCGACGGAAGTGATCGATGCGGCGTCGGGCCGACCGGCGGGGACAATGCCCAGGACGTCATATTCTTCTCGGGATTCGGACCCGTTCAGGATGGACGCAACAAGCCTGATCTCGTCGCGCCCGGCTCTCACATGCAGGGCGCAGCGTCGCAGGACAAGCTCTACGGAGGCACTGGAGTCTGCGAGGCTTACTTCCCTGTCGGGCAGACTCTTTACACCTGGTCGAGCGGAACAAGTCATTCGACGCCGGTTGTCAGCGGCGCGGCCGCTCTTGCGTATCAGTGGTTGAGAACGAATCTGGGTCAAGCCCCGAGCCCTTCATTAGTGAAGGCGATGATCCTGAATTCGACGAGTTATCTCACTGGCAGGTTCGCGGGCGGCACGCTTCCGGGCGCGCACCAGGGATGGGGCCTTTTGAACATCGGCCGAATGTTTGAGAACACCGATCACGTCTTGCTCGACGAATCACCGGCTCGCACGTTCACCGTGAGTGGCGGGGCGCCCTTTGAAACCACCGGCGTGATCACCGATCCATCGAAGGAGTTTCG
>Ga0070705_100000039_pt1 | contig 65535 bp, 57 predicted proteins | sample KBSK5253metaG_FD_65455 | JGI IMG/M metagenome (GOLD analysis project Ga0070705, IMG submission 65455) | Corn, switchgrass and miscanthus rhizosphere microbial communities from Kellogg Biological Station, Michigan, USA - KBS K5-25-3 metaG | ecosystem: Host-associated > Plants > Roots >... | reverse complement strand
TCCGGAAAGCCTCGGAGTACACGCGCTCTCTCGCGAGCGTGCCGAGCTTGGGTCATCTGATCGCCGAGACGGTTAGTAGCCTTGCGAGCGGCCAACAGGCCGCGAGCTTGAGCCAACACCGTGAATCCCAACCATCAGACGCCGCTAGTCGCGAGCCGCCAGCATGTCAACGAGCGTGACACTCATGACATAGGCAACCCCCCAGTCGCCCTGATGGCGTGCCCACGGCACGCACCAAGCCAGCAGCTCGAACAAAGATCTTGGGCCTCGCCTCACTCGGCCCGGAGGCGCGATAGTGATGGTGCGGGGGGCATGTCCCTGGCGGCTCCCGCGTTTTCCCGGCTTTCCCCATTGAGTGTTAGCGGGGACGCCGCGACGATAGCTGAGTTGGTACTGCGACTGGAGACGGTCGGTCCACCTTGATCTGCAAGGCAACCGTCCACACGAACACCGCGATGCGCGTCTAGTGTCGTGCCCCCGTTACGGAAGCAGCCACGATCCAGGCCGGAGTTCGACCTTGCAAGCCGACACCAAGCCGCCAGTCGCCCACCTTCACAAAAAGCTGCGCCCTGCCAAGCGCGCCGCCCAAGCACGCGCCAACCACAAGGCAGGCGCCATCTCCCGTGAGCAGGCCGCAGTCTACCTGGGCGTCGGCTACTCCACACTTGAGAAGCTGGCCGCACGTGGCGAAGGCCCATTCTGCTTCCGCGTTGGAAACCTCGTCCGCTACCCCGTCGACGAATTGGAGGGGTGGAAGCGGGCGAACGACGCGCGCCAGCCACCCACCGAGGGGAACAACGGGCCGTAGAGCGGTCTGGAAACGCAAGCCAACATCCGCCGCTCTCCGCATTGTTGCCGCGCGTCGTGGGCGTCCGCCTCGACGCACAACCCCGATCGCTCGCGAACATCCGAGCCAAGCAACCGCGCATTCGAGCGCGACTTGGGCAATCGGCCACCATCGCTTCGGCGATGGCGTTCGTTTGGCTGTCGCTGGCCGCCGCCGCCGCAGGCATCGCATGGGGCGTGCTCGTCGATCCGAGAGGTCTGTACGGCTGCGCCTTTGTGCTGGCGGCCCTGGCCTACTACGGGGCTATCCGCTGGGTGGACCAGCACGACCGGTAGTCATAGCAGCCTTTGTCGCTCACGATTTGAGCGACCCGGGTTGGTTTTCGTTCGCGTTGGAAACCTCGTGCGCTACCCCATTGACGAGTTGGAGGCTTGGAAGCGGGCGAACGACGCGCGCCAGCCGCGCACCCAGGGGAACGACCGGCCATAGGGCGCGCGTCCGGAAACGCAAGCCGACATCGACCGCTCTCGGCATCGCTACGGCGTCGTGGGCGTCCGCCGCCACCCACAACCCGATCGCTCGCGAAGATCCGAGCCGAGCGGACCGCACCTTCGAGCGTGACGCTCGTATGCCGCTCCTCCCCCGCGCCGCAATCGAACGCGCGAGGGGCGTCGGCGTCATCCTGCAAATAGCTCGATTCCATGCGCATCGCCCGGCTACCCTGGGCAGCACATCACCTTATTTTGAACACGGGGACCGCTCCGAACTACGGCCCGAACTATAGTTCGGGTCTGAAAGGGCACCAGATTTTTCTCTTATTTTTCAGCGATTTGATGGTGGGTGTAGCAGGACTCGAACCTGCGGCCCGCTGATTAAGAGTCAGCTGCTCTACCAACTGAGCTATACACCCGCCGCATCCCGCCCGAAGGCGAGCAGGGCCGGGAAGCCGGCCACCATGGGCGGCTCCCTCTAACACCGGGGAGCGTGGCTGTCCAGCGTCGCGGCCTACGCTTCGCGGCTCATGCCGCTAGCGCCGGGAGCCCGTCCGCGCCTGAACGCCGTCAGCGCGCAGGCTCCAGCTCGTGCACTACGCCGGCGCGCTGGTTGACCAGCTCCTCGGCCGTGCGCCACACGTCCTTGCCGCGGACGCGCTCGCGCAGGTCGGCGAGCCAGCGCGCGTCGAGGCCCGCAGGCTTGAGGTAGCGCTCGAAGAACTGGTCGGTGGCGCGGCCGATCGCCTCCCTCGGCACCGTCTCGGCCTTGCCCGAAAGATTGTCGCGGAAGCTCACCTCGTGGAACATGAAGCGGGCCGTCGGCGCGGCCGTCCGCCGCTGGCCGGCGAGATATACCGGCACGCACATGGAGCCGCAGGCGCGCCCGGCCTCCACCACCGTGTCCACCATGTGGGTGCGCTGCATGCGCCGGATCAGGTCGATGACCTCGCGGCCGTGCTCCAGCGAACCGCCGGGTGAGTGAAGTGCGATGAGGAAGCGGCGCGTGCCGGCCGCGTGTGCGCGGTAGGCCTCGTCGAGCTTGCCGGCCAGCGGCGCCTCGATCTGGCCGCGCCAGCGCAGGACCACCTCGCCCGCCCGTTCCTCGACCGTCAGCTCGCCCCGCGTCGACCACAGGGTTTCGAGGTGCTCGCGGAACTGCCAACCCAGCACGGCGATGGCGACCGCGAAGGCGAGCCAGAGCAGACGGAAGGTCTGGCGCTCGGACATTGCTGCTTGCCCCTTCGTGTCGCCCCCGCATTGCGCATTGCCGGAGCCCTACCGCGCGGCTTTGTCGATTCCGTGATGACGGATCAAGTAGGCCGTGACGGGCTCGGAAACGCCGCCAGCCGCATTGCGCAGCCGGGATCAATTGCCTGCGATCAATTGCCGGGTCAATTGCCGGCGCGGTGGAAGCGGACGTGGGAGGGCGGCTGCGCCGCCGCCACCCCGCGGTTCCTGAGGTGCGCGGCCACCACGTCCCAGATCGGCGGCCCCTCGGTGCCTTCGTTGACGGAGGCCCAGCCGGCAACGACGTAGTCTTTGTCCGCCTCGATGGGCGAGCCGGTGCGCGCAAGCTCCAGGCTGTGGATGCGGTGGCCGAGCGTGGCATCGACCTCCACCGTGAAGGACAGGCCGCCGACGCGCACCATGTCGCCGCCCTGCTGCAGGTAGGGGTCGGGGTGAAACAGGTTGTCGGCCACCGCCTCCAGCGTGTCCCTGATCTGCCCGCCTTTCATGGTGGTGCGGTAGACGGCGGGATAGGTGATGGCGGTGGCGTTGTAGACATCCTCCCAGGTAATCGGGTGGCCGGGCAGCAGCGTGGGACCCCAGCGGAAGCCGGGGGAGAGGGCGATCTCGGCGTCGCGCTCGAGCAGCACGGCGTCGCAGATGAGCCGGTCGAGCGTGCCGGCGAAGGTGTCGCGGCGATAGAGCAGGCTGTCGGTGCGGGCAAGCTCGGTTGCCAGCATGGCCTCGTGGGGAGCGCGGATGCGGGCGACAAGGTCGGCCATGGCCGGATCGGGCGCGATCGCATCGGCCAGCACCGGGATTGCGGCGTAGGCGAAGTCGGCGATGCGGCCGTTGGCGACCTCCAGGTCGAGGCGGGAGAGGAGCTTGCCGGACGAGCCGGAGGCCAGCAGCAGCGTGCGGCCGATCTGCAGGGGGGCCGGCAGCACGTCGTGGGTATGGGCCGTGAGGATGACATCGATGCCCTCCACCCGTGTCGCCAGCTTGCGGTCCACATCGAAGCCGTTGTGGGAGAGGAGCACGACCACCTGGGCGCCCTGCCGGCGGGCGTCGGCGACGGCGACGCGCAGCGCCTGCTCGCGGATGCCGAATGACCAGTCGGGCACCATCCAGCGCGGGTTGGCGATGGGAGTATAGGGGAAGGCCTGGCCGATCACGGCGACGGCCACGCCGCCCTTCTCGATGAGGCGCGCCGGCGGGAACACCGGCTCGTCGAAATCGGTGTCGCGCACGTTGCCGGCGAGGAAGGCGAGGCCCGAGGAGCCGGGCCTGGCGAGGGTGCCGAACAGCTCCTCGATGCGGGCGGCGCCGAGGGTGAACTCCCAGTGGCCCGTGGTGGCCTCCACGCCCAGGGCCTGCATCACCGCCACCATGTCGGCGCCCCTGGACTGCAGGGCCGTGTAGGAGCCCTGCAGGGCGTCGCCGCCGTCGAGGAGAAGCACGCGGCCGGCGCCGCGCTCGGCGCGGATGGCGTTGACGAGGGTGGCGAGCCGGTCCATGCCGCCGACGCGGCCGTAGGCGCGGGCGAGGGCCTCGTAGCCGGCGGCGGTGAGCATATAGGCTTCGAGCGAGGCCGGCGGGATGCCGAAGCGCGCCAGCAGGTCGGCGCCGGTAAGATGCGGGAGCTGGCCGCGTGCATCGCCCACGCCGAGGTTGAGCGAGGGCTCGCGGTGGTAGATGGGCTTGAGCTGCGCGTGGCAGTCGGCCATATGCAGGAGCGTCAGCTGTCCCTTAGGCGTGAACCGAAGCAGGTCGTCCTGGCGGATCGCGCCCTGCGCCGTCGCGCGCCCGAGCCGCGGCCCGAGGCCGGTGACGGCCGCCGCCGCCGCGGCCACCTGCAGGAACTCGCGGCGGGAGATCATCGGCCTGTCACTTGTTCACCGGGCTGTCGGGCGACATGACGTAGGCGACTAGGTCCTTGATCTGGTCGAGACTGAGGAAGCTGCTGGCGCCGAAGCGGGGCATGTTCGCGCACGGGATGGCGGCGTGGGGGTTGTAGATCCGCTCGTAGACGGCCTTCACGTCAGCTTCCGCGTGCTTGCGGGCCTTGCCGTATCCGAGCAGGCTGGGGCCCAGGGTGCCGAAGCTCAGCTCCTTCTTGTCGAGCTGGTGGCAGGCGTAGCAGTTACCGCCGTTCTCCTGGCGCGGCGGGTAGTCGGTGAAGCGCCACCCGTAGCCGCTCTGCGCCAGCTTCTCGCCCTTCCGCCAGTCACCCGTCAGCTGCCCATCGGGCGGGTACTGGATGGCGGCCTTCTCGCGGGTCAGGATCGCATTGGCGACGTCGTTGGGTGGCGCATTGCGGTATTGGCTGCACAGCTTCTGCGTCTCGTCCTGCACGAGCCGCTCGCGCCATTCGGGCGTGGTCCGCGTCCAGCTGCCCTTGATCGCGGCCTCGATGGCGGACGCGCGGTCCTGGGCTTGCGCCGGGGGGGCGGCAAGGCAGGCCGCACCCAGGGCGACGATGGCCCCGGCCGCGGTGATAACTGCTGCAAAGCGCATGGGTATCGCCTCAACGCTTGATCTGGGGCGCGCTGACCTCGCCGCCCTTGGCCTGGTTGACGAGGTACATGGTGAGGGCCACCGCCACGTCGGAGCCGTAGTCGATGAGGGGTAGGCGCATCTGCCAGAAGCAGTCGGTGATGCGGTGCTGCATGGTCATGACGGTGCCCTGCGAGACGCGGTAGGCGGGCCACTGGCCGACCGCCTCGCGCGCCTCCTCGGGCTTGCTGAGGAACGGGAGGCCCTGCAGGCGGATGCGCTTGCCGGAGTCGCCGTGGCAGGTGGCGCAGGCGAAGTCCATCGGCCCCTGGCGACGGAAGAACAGCGCCTCACCCACGGCCAGCGCCTCGCGCTCCTTGGGATGGCCGAGCTGCGGCGCGAACTTGCGGCCGTTCGACTTGTTGGCCACATAGGTCGCAAGCGCCTCCAGCTCGCTGCCGGCCTGGTTGGCCTTGGAGTAGGGGCGCTTGACGATCTGGGCATGCTCGAAGCCCTGCAGCTTCGCCATGCACCACACGAGACGCGCCTCCAGGTCCATGACCTTGTCGGCATCGGCGAAATAGCGCGGCAGCTCGGCAAAGGCGCCCTCGACCTTGCCGGGGCCTTTGCCGAGATCGCAGGCCTCGAGCGAGGCGACCTTGGGGCCGCGCTTCTCCTTCCACAGGGCCTCGCCGCGGTCGGCCTCCAGCAGGCCGGGGTTGGACCAGGGGTCCTCCCTGAGCATCTGGCGGTAGCGCTCGACCTCGCGCTCGGTATCGTCCTGCGCAAGTGTGCGCGGGCCGCTGGCGCCGACGAGCACCACAGCCAGCACTGCGATCCACAGCCCTTGGCGCATTGCCTCTCCCCTCGACCCGCAGGGCGGTGGGATTGCCACCGATCTGCCAAAATCGCGACCCGTTCTTATCTTGCGGCTTTCGCGTCGTCCACGAGCGCCCCCAACCCGGCATGATAACGCACATCGCCCTTCTGCGAGCCGTCAATGTCGGCGGCAACATGCTCAAGATGGAACATTTGCGCGAAATGCTTGCCGATCTAGGCCTCACGGATGTGAAAACCTACCTCCAGAGCGGGAACGTGCTGTTCAGCGCGAAGGATACGCCGGCTAAGCTCTCGGCCAGGATCGAGAAGCGGCTGAGCGAGGCGACCCGGCTGCCCGTCTCGGTCATCGTCAGGACGCCGGATGAGCTGCAGGGCATTATCGCCGCCAACCCGTTCGCCAGGGAGGCCGCGGCCGCGCCGAAGACGGTTCACGTCACGTTCCTCGCCGGCGCGGCGCCAAAGGCGGCGGCTGCGGCAATCGGCAAGCTGCCGGCGGGCGAGGATCGCTGGCACGTGGCGAGCAGCGAGATCTATCTCTGCTGCCCCGGCGGCTACGGGCGCACCAAGCTCAACACCATGGCGCTGGAGCGGGTGCTCGGGCGGCGCGCGACCACCCGCAACTGGAGCACCGTGACGGCGCTCCATGCGATGGCGGTCGGGTAGATTGGGCGAATGGCCAATTGCGAATGGTGCGTCGCCATTCGCCACTCACCATTCGCCGATCCTACACGGCCAACGCCGCGACGCCCGGCAACTCCCGGCCCTCCAGCCATTCCAGGAAAGCGCCGCCGGCAGTGGAGACGTAGCTGAACTTGTCCGTCACGCCGGCGGCGTTGAGGGCGGCGACGGTGTCGCCGCCACCGGCGACCGAGGTGAGCCGGCCGGCCTCGGTTGCCGCCGCGGCGGTGCGGGCGAGCGCGAAGGTGCCCTCGCCGAAGGGGGCGATCTCGAAGGCGCCGAGCGGGCCGTTCCAGAGCAGCGTCCGGCAACGGCTGAGCACGTCGGTGTAGTGCGCCACCGCCTTGGGGCCCACGTCCAGGATCATCTGATCCGCGGGCACCTCCAGCACCGGGCAGGTGCGCGAGGCCGCGCCGGCCTCGAATTTCGCTGCCACCACGACATCGGCCGGCAGCACCACCTCGCAGCTGCTCGCCTTGGCGTCGTGCATGATCTGGCAGGCCGTCTCGGCGAAATCGGGCTCGGCCAGCGATATGCCGACATTGACTCCCTGGGCGAGCAGGAAGGTGTTGGCCATGCCGCCGCCGATGATCAGCTTGTCGACCTTGGCGATGAGGTTGGTGAGCACCGGGATCTTGGTGGAAACCTTGGCGCCGCCGATCACCGCCGCCACCGGCCGCTGCGGGTTGTCGAGCACGCTGCGCAGCGCCGCTACCTCCTCCATGAGGAGGGGGCCGGCGAAGGAGGGCAGGAGGCGGGTGATGGCATCCGTGGAGGCATGGGCGCGGTGCGCCGTGGAGAAGGCGTCGCCGATGAAGATGTCGCCGAGCTTCGCCAGCGCCTGGGCGAAGCCCGGGTCGTTCTTCTCCTCGCCCTTATGGAAGCGCAGGTTCTCAAGCACGGCGATGTCGCCGGGCGTCAGGGAGCCGACGACCTTCTCCGCCACCTCGCCGATGCAGTCGGGCGCGAAGGTGACGGGCCGGCCGATGAGCTTGCTCAGCTTGTCCGCCACAGGGCGCAGGCTGAACTGCGGATCGGGACCGCCCTTGGGCCGGCCGAAGTGCGAGATGACGATGACCTTGGCGCCGCGGTTGGCCAGGTCCTTGAGGCCAGGCAGCAGGCGCTCCAGCCGCGTCGCATCGGATACCTCGCCGTTGCGCACCGGCACGTTGAGATCGGCGCGGACAAGGACGCGCTTGCCGTTCACATCGCGGCCTTGGGTGGTCTTGAGCTTGTCGAGGTCCATTCGTTCCTGCCGGAGGTTGCCGGTATTGAGGATTTGTTTCGAGGGCTCGATCGATGCAGCGCGGCCAGCGCGCATCTCGCTTGGCGGGCTCCTCGGTTGAATTTCTACAAAATCGTCAATTTGCCCGCGCTCTTCAAAGGTCCCGCGCTGCCAACGATCGGAAATTTGGTGTTAAGAGCGTACCAGCTTCCGCGCAGCAGCGGCAACGGCGGCAGGGGTGATGCCGAAGTGCTCGAAAAGCTGCGCGGACGGGGCCGAGGCGCCGAAACCGTCCATGCCGACGAAGGCGCCCCTCTCCCCCAGCCAGCGCTCCCAGCCGAAACCGACCGCAGCCTCGACCGCGACGCGCGGGGCGGAGCCCAGCACCGCCTCGCGGTAAGCGGCGGGCTGGGCCGCGAACAGCTCCCAGCACGGCATGGAGACCACGGCGGCCTCGATGCCGTCCTTGGCCAGAAGCGCCCGCGCGTCCATGGCCACGCCCACCTCCGAGCCGGTGGCCAAGATGGTCACATCGCGCGCCTTGGTCGGCGTCTCCGCCAGCACATAGGCACCCCTGGCGCACAGGTTCTCGTCGGTGTGGACGGTGCGCAGGTTGGGCACGGCCTGGCGCGTGAGGGCGAGGATCGAGGGCGTGTCCCCCGGCCGCACCCCCAGCTCCCAGCACTCGGCCGTCTCGACGCCGTCGGCGGGGCGCAGCACGTTGAGGTTGGGGATGGCCCTGAGGCTCGCCAGCTGCTCCACCGGCTGGTGCGTCGGCCCATCCTCGCCGAGGCCGATGGAGTCGTGCGTCATCACGTAGATCACGCGCTGGCGCATCAGGGCGGACAGGCGGATGGCCGGGCGGCAGTAGTCGGTGAAGACAAGGAAGGTGCCGCCGTAGGGGATCAGGCCGCCGTGCAGCGCCATGCCGTTCATCGCGGCGGCCATGGCGTGCTCGCGCACGCCGTAGTGGATGTAGCTGCCGGCGAAGCTGCCGGGGGCCACCAGGGGCTGATCCTTGATCCGGGTGTTGTTGGACCCGGTCAGGTCAGCGGAGCCGCCGATCAGCACGGGCAGCGCCGGGATCAGGCGATCGAGCACGGCCTCGGACCAGACCCGTGTCGCCTTCTTGGCCGCGGTAGCGGCTGCGGCTGTCTTGGCGGCGGCAATGGCCGCCGCGATGGCAGGGGCGGCGGCCCCTGCCGGATGCTCGACGGCCACGCGGACCTTTGGATCGAGACCCTGCCAGCGCCGCGTCCAGGCCTCGCGGACGGGCGCCCCGCGGGCACCGCAGGCGCGCCAGGCGGCGAGCACGTCGGACGGCACCGCGAAGGGCGCGTGCGCCCAGCCGAGCCTGTCGCGTGCCCCGGCGATCTCCTCCGCTCCCAAGGGGGAGCCGTGGGTTGAAGCTTTGCCGGCCTTGGTGGGCGCCCCGTAGCCGATGACGGTGCGGCAGGCGATGAGCGTAGGCCGATCGGACGCCCGCGCCCGCTCGATGGCGGCGGCGACGGCCTCGGGGTCGTGGCCGTCCACGCGGACGGCGGTCCAGCCGGAGGCCTCGAAACGCATCAACTGGTCGTCGGAGACGGCGAGCTCGGTGGGGCCGTCGATGGAGATGTGGTTGTCGTCGAACAGAACGATCAGCTTGCTCAACTTCAGGTGGCCTGCCAGCGAGATGGCCTCGTGACTGATCCCCTCCATCAGGCAGCCGTCGCCGGCGAGGACGTAGGTGTGGTGGTCGACGATGCCGTCGCCCAGGCGGGCGTTCAGCAGGCGCTCCGCCAGCGCCATGCCGACGGCGTTGGCGAGCCCCTGGCCGAGCGGGCCGGTGGTGGTCTCGATGCCCGGCGCGTGTCCGTATTCGGGATGGCCGGCTGTCATGGAGCCCAGCTGTCGGAAGTTGCGCAGCTCGTCCATCGTCACCCCGGGATATCCCGTCAGATGCAAAAGCGCATAGAGCAGCATCGAGCTGTGGCCGGCGGAGAGCACGAACCGGTCGCGGTCCGGCCAGCCCGGCGCGGCGGCGTCGAACTTGAGGAACCGGGTGAACAGCACCGTCGCCACGTCGGCCATGCCCATCGGCATGCCGGGATGCCCGGACTTGGCCTTCTCGACCGCATCCATGGCCAGCGCGCGGATGGCGTTGGCCATGTCCCGATGCGTCGCTGCGCTGTCCGCCTCGTGCTCCATGCCGGCCCTTCCCGGTCTCGCCGTCGTTGCCTGCCAGTTTAGAACGTTGCGCAATGGCCTTCATCGCACTCTGCCGCGCAGCATTTAGCGGTCCGAGGGAGTTGCGTCTACAGTGGGGGTGAACCCGTCGCGCAGCACAATCGACGGGCATCAGGAGGCTGGTGGTCGTCACCGGTCCGCAGCAAAGGCGGAGAAAAACAGGCGAATGAGGTGAGCCGTTTGGGTTAATTTATCCTCTTTCTCCTCTTGATCATCTTGAAGTGGGACGGGAGGACACCTATAATCAGCCCACGTCTGCAACTGGCGTTGTCGGAGCACGTGGCAGGCATGCACGTGCCGCGGTGGAGGCGTTTCATGGCGCTCTTGCGGAATATCGGCCCCGTCACCAGCATCGGGCCGGGCGCGACCCATACTTGGGAGTTCTGGTTTGGGATCGGTCTCGACGTTGGCGTGGCGCTGGTCACGCCAAACCTCCTGGAGTCCCAAATCAACACGGAGCTCACCATGCGCGAGCCTGGGGTGATTGCCGTCGCATCTGGCGGAGAGGGGGGGCCGCTCACACGCTACACGGTCCGCGTGCACAACAATGGCGCTACCTGGATGGACTACAACCTCAATATCGGGAACCTCCTATGACGGCCCTGCAGCGTGTGATTGTTATCATGGAGCAAGGACGCATCGTGGGGACGCAGATTGCCCCTGACGGTGTGCAACCCGGGACGACCCCATCGGACGCTAGCGCGCGTCTGCGCGCCGGACCGGGTCAAACGATGCACGAGGTGCACGTGGCAGTGCCTGCAGACCTTGCAAGCCCGGAAGCGCGTGACCGCTTCCACGCGATCCTCGCCAACGAAGTCTCCGCAAAAAAATAGGGTGCGGCGGAGGGGTCCCAGGGTGGGATGGTCCAGAGCCGTGGCCGGGGATGGGTCGAGGGCGTTGCAATCGCGCTAGGGCGGGGGCAGCCGTGACCGACGCCCAGCGGATTCCGTTTGACTTTGGAGCCGGGTTCCTGGCTCATAGCGGCTAGTGACGAACGGGGGATGCCACTGGCACCGACGACGGGGGATGATTTTTTATGTTCACGCGCAATCCAGCCACCGAGCCTGCGCCGATCGAGCCGCGCAAGCCGACGAGCGTCAACGCCGCTCCGACCACGCCCCGGCCGTCGCCGCTCCGCTCCGGGTCCTCGGAGGGTGGCAAGTCCATCATCAGCAACGACCTCAAGATCATCGGCCAGGGCCTCAAGATCATCAGCCGCGGAACACTGCAGGTTGACGGCGAGGTCGAGGGCGACGTGGCCGGCGCCGAGGTCATCATCGGCGAGCAAGGCCGCGTGACGGGCACAGTGGCCGCCGAGCGGGTGATCGTCCGCGGCCGCACCTCCGGTGTGATCCGCGCCATGACCGTGGCACTGCAGGCATCGGCGCGCGTGGAGGGCGATATCCACCACATGTCGCTGGCCATCGAGCAGGGCGCAGAGTTCGACGGCCGCTGCCGTCGTCCGGCCAGTGCCGCGGAGCTGCAGGTCGACCTGGACGGCAACGGCTAGATCAGGCCGAAGGCCCGCGACGGCAAGCCACTGCGCTGAGGGCGAACTGGGCGCTGAGGGCGAACTGGAGCGCCGCGAGCGCACTCGACGGCGTGTGATTGCTCGCGTGGTAGCCGCGCCGGTGGTGGCAACGATCCCCCGTTGCCCGGTGCGCGACCTCCAGTTGCCGAGCCGACAAGTCTTGCCCCACAAAGGACCGCCACTCCCGGCGCCAAGCCGCCGGGCCGGCCTCCCGGCCGTCAGCCTCCCAACAAACGGCCTCTCAGCAATCAACCTCCCAACACCTGGGCGCCGTCGCCGCCGATCCTGAGGCATGTCAGGCGGTTGGTGGCGAACGCGCCGGTGTCGATATTGATCCGATTGCGCTGCAGGTCCGGAGCTGCCACGGGCGTGTGCCCGTGGACGACGATGAAATCGAAGTCGCCCTTGTACTGCAGGAACTCCTGGCGAATGCCCAGGAGGTCGGAGACCCTCTGGTCCTCCAGCCTCACGCCCGGCCTGATGCCGCCGTGGACCGCCAGATAGGCGCCCGCCCGCATGTAGGCCCCGGTCTGCTCGTAGAACCTGAGGTGCTCGGGCGGGATCTTCTCAAGCAGGCCGCGCCGCACGTCCTGCGCCGACACCAGGCGGGTCAGCAGACGGGGCGGCAGACCGTAGGACATCATCGTCGCCGTCCCCCCGACCGCGCGCCACAGCCCGAGGCAGTCGTCGTGGCCGTCGAGGAGGTCGAGCAGCATCTGCTCGTGGTTGCCGCGCAGGAAGATGGCGCGGGTCTCGCGGCCTCGGGCAATCAGCCGCGAGATGACGCCGGCGGCTTCCGAGCCACGGTCGATGTAGTCACCCAGGTAAATCTCTGCGGTCTGCCCGGCACCGAGCCGGGCCTTGTCCTCGTCGATCCGCCGTTGCACGTCGAGGAGCAGATCCAGACGTCCGTGAATGTCCCCGACCACGTACAGCGTGTACCCATCAGGCGCCGGGGGATAGCGCGCATCGTCATAGTCCTGCAGCGATGCAACTGCCGCACCCATCGTCCCGCGACTCCAATGCAACATTCGCAACTGCGTAATGGTAGCTCGCGATTGCGTACGGATAATGGCGGCACGTTTCTGCGTCGCGCGCCAAGCGCGCGTAGCATGCGCCAACAGCACGTGATGCGTGTGATACGCAGCGCCGCGCAGGCTGTAAAGCCCGTCCCGAACCGGCACCTTGCCCACCAGCCTGCCTAGCCTCAAAGCGCACAATCTGACGGCTGTGTGCGCACGCCTGGAGGCTTCGGCCGCGCGCGACCGGGCAGCCTTTGCGGCATTGACCGAGGCCCGGCTGATGACCGTCCGCAGGCGCGACCCAGCGCCGGCGCCGAGCCGTGCAGGCTGCCCCGTTCTTTTGCCCAGGCAGGCGTGGTCGCCATGGCTGGGATATGATGGCAGACGCTCGGCCACTTGCAGTCCCCGGTTTGGGCCTGACCCCTGAGGAAATCTCGATGTCAGAAAATTCGACGGACGTGGTTACCGCGCGCAGCCCGCCCTGCAGCCCCAATTCGTTGCGGCAGGGTTAGACGACAGTTCGATGCAGGATAACGGGACCGTCTTCGGTCCATCCCAGTCTAGGGCCGGCGGATCCAAGTAATTCTAAAGGCATTGGATCACCAGACGGTGAATTCGACTTCACGAGCCGGCGAGATCGTGAAAATGCGGTGCAGCGTTGCCTCCGGGGCACAGGATTCCGATTGCCGCAACCATGCCCCATCCCGAGCATTGCAGCGGGCGGAGCTTTGGCCGACAGTGGACGGACTCAGATGGTCCCGAGACCCACGCCATGCGAACCAAACGCTTGTGGCTGCTCGCGCTCCTCGCCTGCGGCGCCGTCGGCGGGCTGGCCTCTAGTGCGGCGGCTCAGCCAATTGGGGTCGATCCCAACCGCGACTGCCAGGTCCTGGTGACCTGCTCCTTCACCCGCGGTGGGCTTTATCGCGGCTGTCTCTCGTCCTACACCTGCCGCGTCTGCAGCCTGGTTGCGACGCGCTGCCGGCTCGATCCGGGCAGCCGCGTCTGCCAGCAGATGCGCTGCACCTGGGGCTGAAGCGACCTTCGGGGGATTGGGCACATTGGCCACCAGGGACCTGCGGCCGCCAGGGACCTGCGCAATCCGGCTCCCCGACCCTGAAATCCGATCCCTGAAAGAAGCCTACTCGGGGCCGACCAGCGTCTTGACCTCCTGGGCCAGGACGGCGCGTTCCGCTGTGACCCGGTCCAGCAGCAGCCGCAGCGGCCCCGCCACGTGGGTGATCTGGCGCGCCTGCTTGTCGAACAGCTTGCTGCCCTCGGTCGCGACCGGGCCCATCTCGCTCAAAACCGCCAGGGCTTCCTTGTCGACCTCGCCGATCTGCTGGAAGCTGCTGAGCGCGACGTAGGCGTTCCTCAGGTACTCCCGCGAGTCCCCGTCCACCTCCGTTCTGATGCAGTGCTGCAGGACATTGCGGATGCTCTCCTTGGAATGGGCCAGCTCGGTCAGGTCGCGGACCACCGAATTGGAGGGCTGGCCCAGGACGGCCACATACATTTCCAGCACTTCGCGCGGATCGAATTCCGGTTTGGCCATGTGCAAGCCGCAAGACGCCTTTGGTTCAACCCGCGCACCCGCCAAGCCGCCGCGCGCGCCTATTCTGCCGCCATCTGGACGGCCGGCTGCGTCGACAGCCGCTGGCGCACGAGATCGATGTGGAGCCGCAGGTCATAGAGCTCGTTCGTAAAGTACAGCGGAACGCGGATGCGCCTGACCGCCCCGTCGATGCGCTCCAGCTCCGCCTGGTGCGCGGCAACGTCGAGCTTGGCGCCGCGGGTGTCAAGGCTCCTCTCCAGCGTTTTCAGCTGGTTGTACCAGTAGAACAGCTTGCGCCGCACCGCCCAGGAGTAGACCGCTGGCACCGTCCGGCCGAACGGGATGATCAAGGCCAGCAGGGGGATCAGCACCAGCAGCGCCTGCCCGGCGTAACTGCTGACGAAGGCCGTGAAGGTGAAAGGCAGGCCGGCATAGGTGCTGATCGGCGCCAGGTTGCGCAGGAAGACGGGCAGCTCGCCGGACTTGTACACCCCGCGCGCCTCCTTGGAGACTTGGAACTCCGGATCGTCGGGCGAGGGAAACTGGCCGGCACGGTGGAACAGGATGGGATCGCCCGCCTTATCGAACCCTTCCTTGGGATTGTTGACGACGGCCTGGGCCAGCAGACTCACCAGGGCCGGGTGCATGTCGCGGCGCACAACCAGCGCGGCGGAGGTGGCGAGCAGCGTGATATCCGCCGAGGGGAGGACCGGATTGAACTCCACCGATCCCTTGCGCAGCACCACCACGGCGATGGCCGGGAAGCGATTGTCATAGGCCTCGGCCTCGGCCGAGAAGTCCATGAGGCGGATGTTCTCGACGTGCAGGAGCGTCTGGATCAACGGTGAATCGGCCGGCTCGATCAGGATCGCCGCGTCGGCGCTGCCGTCGAACAGCGGGGCGGCGTCGGCGGGCAGGCTGCCCTCGACCAGGGTGGCGTTGGCCTTGTCGACTCCGTTCGCCTTCAGCAGCTGGTTGGCGATGCGCCGCGTCCCGCTCTCGCGGGTGCCGGTCAGGATGCGCTTGCCCTTGAGGCCGCGCAGGCTTTCGATCGGCAGGTCGCCGCGGGTGAACACCCAAACCGGCTCGTAGAACATGCGCCCGACCGACCAGAGCTGGGAAAACTGTTCATGCCGGCCCTTGGCCTTCTCGGTGGCCAGCCGTCCCTGCATGCTGCCGACCAGCCCGCCCTTGATGAAGCCGGCGTTGACGCCGGGGCCCCCCTCCTTGAGCAACTCTTTCAGCGTCGCGAAACCTTCGGTGCGGCGCTGCACCTCGTACTTCACGCCGTAGCGCTCCAGGTCGCGCCGGTAGCTCTCGGCCAGCTCGAAGTATTGCGTGCTCCCGGTCGCCATGACGATGGTGCCGGCGCCGATCACCCGCGCGTCGCGCACAAAGCTGTAGGAGGCCAGCCCGATGACACCGGCGACCAGGCTAACGCCCGTCCATCTGATATAGCTGGAATCCATGGTCAATGACCTCCCCACCTCGATTCAGCACAGTAACAGTACATGACAACCCCGCCCATCCGGTCGGAAATGACGGTGAGCTACGCCCTCGGCGACGGGCCGCATGAGACGACAGGGAACATGACAATCCTGTGAACGGCCAGAAGCCCAAACGCACAAGCGCAGCCCGATCAACCGGAAAGGGCCCCAAGCTGACGAAACAACGCGCCGTAGCCCGACGCCCGCAGCATTTCCGAAGCCGCGGCAGCCGTCAATGTGCCATCGGGCGGGGGCGTCAGAAGGGGGCCAATCTCGTCTTTGACGCTCCAGGATCAAGGATCTCGTCTTCCGTGCTCCCTCTTCGCATCCCCTTCAGAGCTTGCATTTCGAGCCGCTTAAGTGGAAGTGCCCGCGCCTATCCTTGCAGCCGTGGCATCAGCCGCGCCGCGTTGTCGCGCTCGATGGCACGCAGGTCGGCGCCGGAAAAGTAGGCTGCCAGCCCCTTCACGTGATCGATGCTGGTACGGAACGGGCAGTCCGTGCCGAACACGACCTGCGACACCGAGACCAGCCGCATCAGCGACGACAGTGCGCCGGGGTGGGCCGCCTGCGCGGTATCATAGTGATAGCGGGTGAGCTGGGCGGTGACCTTGTCGAAATCCCAGCCGCCCTGCTTGATTTTCGGGCTGATGCTGGGGAGCAGCTGCAGCCGCTCCACCAGGAACGGCATGGTGCCGCCGGCGTGCGAGAAGATGAACCGGATGTCGGGGAAGCGCACGGTGGTGCCGGAGAACACCAAGTTGGCGATGGTGCGCGTGGTATCGGTGCCGAACTCGATGATCTGGTCGGGAATGTCGGGTGCCAGGTTGCGGCAGCAGTTGGCGGCGCCAGGGTGGGTGTAGACCACGGCCTTGCGGCGGTTCAGCTCCTCCATCACCGGTGCGAGCTCGGGGGCGCCCAGCCACCGGTCGCCGTAGTTGGTCATCAAGCAGATGCCGTCTGCCTTCAACGTATCGAGGGCGAAGGCGATCTCGGCGAGGCTCGCTTCCACGTGCGGCAGCGGCAGCGTGGCGAAGATGCCAAACCGGCCGGGATGGTCGGTCATCAGCCTGGCCGCATACTCGTTGCACTCGCGTGCGACGCGGCGGGCGTCGTCGGTGTCGAGAAACGATGCGGCCGGCGTCGTCACCGAGGTAATGGAGGTGGCGACACCCGCCTTGTCCATGTCTTCCAGCGATTTCTGCACCGACCAGTTGTACGTGGGCGGCGTGCCGAGCTTGGCCTTGCGCAGGGCTTCGATGTGGGTGGGCGGCGAGAGATGGTGGTGCACGTCGATGCGGTGCGCCTTCTCCTGGGCCAGGCTGCCGCGCGGCCAGGACGGCAGCACTGCCGCGGTGCCGGCCGCGAGCGTGGATGCGACGAAGGTGCGTCGGCTGACAACGCGGCAGGCGCCGTCGGATCTGGATTGGCTGCTCATCGGGGCTCCTCCGTGGCCGGCCGTTGATTCGGCCGCTTTGCGATTACAGGCTGGGTGCAGATGGCTTCCTATTCATCTCGAACTCCCGGCGCGATGCAAGCCCCTGCCGCGCAGCTTCAGCGGATGAGGCCTGAGAGCGCCTTCAGCTGCTTGATGTTGACCTTCATGCCCCCGAGCAGGGTCATGTCGCCTGGCTTCATGCCAGGGCAGTCGGCGCCCTTCCAGGTGGCCGTCTGGGTCATCAGCATGCGCTGCGGCCCTTTCTCGGCAGCCGGGCCGCCTTCGACCGTGCCTTCCACGCGCACAGTGTAGGCCGAGCCGAAATCGCCGGCCATCACGATCCTGCTCTTGCTCGCGGCGCCTGCGACGGTGCAGTCCGCATCGATCACGTAGGACTGGCCCTGGCGCTTGCTGGTGAGGCTCCGGCACTTGCCTGTGAGCTTGAGACCGTAGTCCATGATCTCCCGGTCCGTCGCCGGATCGAGGCATACCTGCGAGGTAAAGGCCGGCAGCGCCTTCGGCTTCTCGACGGTCATGGCGATCTCCCACAAGCCCGCCTTGCGCGATGGCAGGTCCAGGGTCTGTGCGCTGACAGCGAGCGGCCCCGCCAGCGCGGCGGCGGCCAGTAGGATGGCGGTCGGTCTCATCATGCGGCTTTCCCTTGGCTGTTGGCGGCACTTCGCTTTCCGCGACCCGCGCTGCGGCCTTAGGCGCGGAATGCGGCTGTGGGTGGGCGGGAGCTGCAACGCTCCACCCTCCCCTGCTGTCGCGAGGCGGTGCGCGACCGGGTATTAAGTTCTCTTTTTGTTCTTGCTGCGCATCATCCAATCTGCAATACTCAGCACACCTGCAGTAGGGGGAGGCATTGCCATGTCCCAGGGATACGGGCGGAGCTACGACCAGCACGGGGAGCCGCCGGAACCTCTCACCTGGGAGCGGGTGGTTTTCCGGCAGGGCGACGGCCGCTACGTGTTCGAGGTGGAGGAGGGCGGGCTGCACGCCAAGCTCACCTCCCCGCATGGAACGTCGCTCACGCTGCCTATGGCGGCTTGGGATGGGCTGCTGGACGCGCTGACGGGCGCCCGCAAGGCCCGCGCCCGCAACGAGCGCGGCTTTCCGGCCCGGTCGGGAGCGCGCTGGTACGACGGCGAGGCCGGCGAGTTGGCTGCCGGCTTCCGGGCCGGGCGCAGCGTCTCCCAGTTGGCCCGCGCCCACAACCGCAGCGAGTACGCCATCGAAGCCGAGCTGGACCGGCTGGGACTGTGGGACCGCATCGCCCGCCGTGCCATCGTGCCCGCCGCGCAGCGCAGGGCCTCCCAGCGCCCACTGGGGGAGCCTGAGCCGGGAGAGCTTGGGCCGGGAGAGCCTGGGCTGGCACAGCCTGGGCCGGGGCCGGCGGCAAGCCCGCGGCCAGCCCCGGCTGGCGATCCTCAGGCTGACCGCGAATAGCTGTCTTCATCTGAAGGCCGGGGCGTAGCGCCAGAGCTGCACGATGGCGGGTGCCAGAGGCCCATTTCATCTCATGGCGGATGCGCTCCGCCACGTCGGCAGACGCCCGCGATGACCATGACAGGATCGCTGGGCGCCAGCTCGATCGTTGAAGAGCCGCCCTGCGTTTGAGCAGCCGATCGAATCGCGGGCGGGAAAACGCGCGGGGGCTCGCAGCAATCGGTCAGATGGCGGGAGAAATGCCGGCCGGACCGTGCGTGCGAAGCCACTCCTCGAAACGGCGGCGCTCGTTCTCGGCGAGGCGCAGGCCGAGCTTGGTGCGACGCCAAAGGATGTCGTCGGATGTCCTGGCCCACTCCTTGTCGATGAGGTGGCGCACCTCGCGTTCGTGGAGCCCGGCGCCGAAGTGCTGGCCGAGGTCCTCCACACAAGTGGCGCCGGCCACGATACCGCGCGCCATGGTGCCGTAGGTCCGCACCAGCCGCTCCGCCGTGGCAGCCCCGAGGAAGGGCGCGACGGCGGCCAGCTCGCGGGCCAGCCGATCGCGGTCGCCGCAGGGAAAGTCGCCCCCCGGCAAGGCCGCGCCGCGCGTCCACGGCGGACCGGCGGGACGAGGCAGGAGCGGCAGCAGCCGGCGCAGCGCCTCCTCGGCAACGCGCCGGTAGGTGGTGATCTTGCCACCGACGATGCTGAGAAGCGGCGCCTCCCCACGCCCGCCATCCAGCTCCAGCGCGAAGTCGCGCGTCGCGTCTTGGGCGGAGGCGCGGCCGTCGTCGTGCAGGGAGCGAACGCCGGCGTAGCTCCACACCACGTCGGAGGGCGCGATTGCGGCGGCGAGGTAGGCGTTCACCGCCCCGCACAGGTAGTCGGTCTCCTCGCTCGAGATGGCGACCTCGTCCGATCCCCCGGCGCAATCGATATCGGTGGTGCCGATCAGCGTGAAGTCGCGCTCGTAGGGGATGGCGAAGACGATGCGCCGGTCGGCGTTCTGGAAGATGTAGGCGCTGTCGTGCTGGAAGAGCCTCGGCACCACGATGTGGCTCCCCTTCACCAGCCTGACGTTGGCGACGGGCCGCGCCTCGATCCGGCGCGCCGATGTCTCCGCGATCCACGCCCCGGTGGCGTTGATGAGCGCGCGCGACTCCACGGTCTCGCGATCGCCTGACACCGTGTCCCGCAGCACGATGCGCCAGCCCCCGTCTGCCCGCCGGGCCGACACGACCTCGGTCCGCACCCGGATATCGGCGCCGCGCGCCGCCGCATCCATGGCGTTGAGCACCACCAGGCGGGCGTCGTCCACCCAGCAGTCGGAGTATTCGAAGCCGCGGGTAAAGCTCGCCCGTAGCGGCTCGCCGGCGGGCGCGCGGGTGAGATCGACGGCGTTGGACGGGGGCAGTACGCTGCTGCGCCCGCCCAGGTGGTCATAGAGAACGAGCCCCAGCCGGATCAGCCAGGCGGGGCGCAGGCCGCGGTGGTGCGGCAGCACGAACCTGAGCGGTCGGATGATGTGCGGGGCCATCGAGAGCAGCACCTCCCGCTCGCCCAGCGCATCGCGCACCAGGCGGAAGGCGTAGTGCTCCAGGTAGCGCAAGCCTCCGTGGATCAGCTTGGTGGAGGCCGACGAGGTGCCGCTGGCAAGGTCCGCCTTCTCTGCCAGGAGCACGGACAGCCCCCGCCCGACCGCGTCGCGGGCGATGCCGCAGCCGTGGATGCCCCCGCCGATGATGACAATGTCGTACATGCCGCGGCCCGCGCGTGTGATGGTCGGAGCCGGCTGGCCCGTCAGCCGGCGGCGTCCGGGATTTAGCCCGGAGCGCATGCCTTTCGATAGCAAACGAAGATTATCGCGCTGTTTCGAAGGATCAAGCCTCAGCCGCAATTTCCACCGCCACGTCGTTGTCGCGGCAGATGTCGAGCAGGCGGGCCGGCGGCGGCGCATCGGTGACGAAGTAGTCGAGTTGCGAGATATGGCCGATTCGCACCGGGGCGGTGCGCGCGTACTTCATGCTGTCGGCCACCAGGATGGACTTGCGGGCGCACCCCATGATGGCCTGCGCCACCTTCACCTCGCGGTAGTCGAAGTCCAGGAGCGTGCCGTCCTCGTCGATGGCCGAGGTGCCGATCACCGCATAGTCCACCTTGAATTGGCGGATGAAATCCACCGCCGCCTCGCCCACCACGCCGCCGTCCGAGTGCCGGACAACCCCGCCGGCGACGATCACCTCGATCTGGTCGAAGCCCTGCAAGATATTGACAACGTTTATGTTATTGGTGATGGCCAGGAGCCCCTGCTTGCCGCGCAGGGCCACCGCAACCTGCTCGGTGGTGGTGCCGATGTTGATCAGGATCGAGGAGTTGTCGGGGATCAGCGCCGCCGCCCGCAGCCCGATCCGCCGCTTCTCCTCGGTGGCGAGGCTCCGCCTCGCCTCGTAGCCGAAGTTGGCGATTCCCGAGGCCAGCACGGCGCCGCCGTGATAGCGCTGCAGCACCCCGCGCTCGCACAGGTCATTGAGATCCTTGCGTATTGTCTGCGGGGTGACGTTGAAGCGGTCGGCCAGCGCCTCCACGCTGACGCGGCCCTCCGACTTCGCCAGCGTCACGATGTCGGCCTGTCTCGGGGTGAGCACGTCCATCCGGCAACCCTCCGCATCTTGCGATTTATTTCGATTTTCCGGAGCGGACAAGCCCCAGACGCGAAATCAACGAGCACCGCCCGCAGAAGCGCGCTGACTGCTGCGGAAATGGGCCGCACGCACCGTCATTTTGCCGAGACGTCGTGCAGGAATGGAGGACTTTGACGCGAACAGATTTTCGATTGACATTCATTTTGGTTCGCTCGTAGCGTGGACGCGCGTCTCGAAAAGCTCTCAGGGAGGAGACTATCGAAATGAGGGGACGACAGCTGACGATCGCGCTTGCGACATGCGCCTTGACCGCATGCGCGAGCGCCGCCTGGGCCGGCATGGACGAGGCCAAGAAGTGGGTGGAGAAGGAGTTTCAGCCTTCGGTGCTGACGACGGAGCAGCAGCTGAAGGAGATGGAGTGGTTCGTCGACGCCGCCAAGCCGTTCAAGGGCATGGAGATCAACGTGCTGTCGGAGACGATCCCGACACACGAGTACGAGTCGAAGGTGCTGACCAAGGCCTTCGAGGAGATCACCGGCATCAAGGTCAACCACCAGGTCCTCGGCGAGGGCGAGGTCGTCCAGGCGGTCCAGACCCAGATGCAGACTAACCGCAACCTCTATGACGGCTACATCAACGACTCCGACCTGATCGGCACGCACTCGCGCCTGCAGGCAGCCATAAGTCTGACCGACTGGATCAAGGGCGACGGCAAAGACGTCACATCGCCGACCCTCGACATCGACGACTTCATCGGTAAATCGTTTACAACCGGGCCTGACGGCAAGCTGTGGCAGCTGCCCGACCAGCAGTTCGCCAACCTCTACTGGTTCCGCAAGGACTGGTTCGACCGGCCCGATCTCAAGAAGCGCTTCAAGGACAAGTACGGCTACGACCTCGGCGTCCCCGTCAACTGGTCGGCCTACGAGGACATCGCCGAGTTCTTCACCAACGACGTGAAGCAGATCGACGGCGTCCGCGTCTACGGCCACATGGACTACGGCAAGCGCGCCCCCGACCTCGGCTGGCGCATGACGGACGCCTGGCTCTCCATGGCCGGCGCTGCGGATCCGGGCATACCCAACGGGCGTCCCGTGGACGAGTGGGGCATCCGCATGGAGAAGGGTTCCTGCAACCCCTCCGGCGCATCGGTCTCCCGCGGCGGCGCCACCAACAGCCCGGCCGCGGTCTACGCGGTGCGCAAGTGGGACGAGTGGCTGCGCAAATACGCCCCTCCGGGCGCCGCCGACCTCGACTTCTACCAGTCGCTGCCCGCGCTCAGCACCGGCAACGTGGCCCAGCAGGTGTTCTGGTACACCGCTTTCACCGCCGAGATGGTGAAGGCCAAGAGCGAGGGCAACAACACCATCGACGACAAGGGCAACCTGCTGTGGCGCATGGCTCCGTCGCCGCATGGACCCTACTGGAAGGAAGGCTCGCAGCGCGGCTACCAGGACGCCGGCTCCTGGACGCTCCTCAAGTCCACCCCGGTCGACCGCCGCAAGGCCGCCTGGCTCTACGCCCAGTTCGTGGTCTCCAAGACCGTCGACACCAGGCGCAGCCACGTCGGCCTGACCTTCGTCCGCGACAGCACCATCCGGCACAAGAGCTTCACTGAGCGCGCCCCCAAGCTCGGCGGCCTCATCGAGTTCTACCGCTCGCCGGACCGCGTTGCCTGGACGCCGACAGGCGTCAACGTGCCCGACTATCCCAAGCTCGCCCAGCTGTTCTGGCAGCACATTGGCGACGTAACGGCGGGAACGTTCACCGCCCAGCAGGCCATGGACCGCCTTGCCGGCGAGATGGACCAGCTGATGGCCCGCATGCAGGTGGCCGACGAGAAGGCCAAGGCCTACAGCGGCTGCGGCCCCCGGCTCAACGAGGCGAAGGACCCGTCCTACTGGTTCGGCAAGGGCGGCGCGCCATGGCCGAAGCTGGAGAACGAGAAGCCCAAGGGCGAGACCGTCGACTACGACGAGCTGGTCAAGCGCTGGAAGAGCTGAGCGAGTTGGGGTCAGACCCTGCGGGTCTGACCCCATGCCGCGACGGGGGGCCGGGGCGTAGGGTGCAATAAGCGAAGTGCATTGCACCGGTTCGACTCTCGTCGGCTCCTCAAGGCAAGGTAGTATCGGTGCAATACGCGCTAACGCGCTATTGCACCCTACGAATTACGACCAGCTGGGACGCTTCCGTGGGCCTTGAGCTGAGAAACGTGGCCAAGCGCGTCGGCGCCGAGACGTACATCCACGAGACCAGCGTCAGGCTCGCCGAGACGGGGTTCAGCATCCTGCTCGGGCCCACGCTCGCCGGCAAGACCACGCTCATGCAGCTGATGGCCGGCCTAGACCGGCCGACCTCGGGCGAGGTCTGGCTCGGCGGCCGGGACGTGACGGCCGTGCCTGTCCGCAAGCGCAACGTCGCGATGGTCTACCAGCAGTTCATCAACTACCCGAACCTGACGGTGTACGAGAACATCGCCTCGCCGCTCAGGGTGGCGCGCCTGCGCCGATCCGCCATCGACGACCGCGTCCATCGCATGGCGGAGCTGCTGCACCTAAAGCCGCTGCTGCAGCGCCGGCCCGGCGAGCTGTCGGGCGGCCAGCAGCAGCGTACCGCGCTGGCGCGCGCGCTCGTCAAGGACGCCGACCTGGTGCTGCTCGACGAGCCGCTGGCCAACCTCGACTTCAAGCTGAGAGAGGAGCTGCGGGACGAGCTGCCGAAGCTGTTCGCCGACCGGCGCTCCGTCGTCGTCTTCGCCACCACCGACCCCATGGACGCGCTGCTCCTCGGTGGCCACACGGCCGCGCTGCACGAGGGCCGCATCACCCAGTTCGGCCCGACGGCCGAGGTCTACCGGCGCCCCGCCGACCTGCGCACCGCGGTCATATTCTCGAACCCGCCGATCAACACAGCGCCCGTGCTGAAGGACGGCGACAGGATCGTGCTCGGCAGCAACGGGGTGGGCTGGAGCGCCACGGCGCAGATGCGCCACCGTGCCGACGGCCGCTACACGCTGGGCGTCCGGCCGCACGGCATCAGCCCCGTGCGCAGCGGCGGCGACGCGGTGGAGATCGGCGGCCGGGTGCAGATCACCGAGCTCAGCGGCGCTGAAAGCGTCATCCACTTCGCGCACGGGGATTTGAGCTGGATCTCGCAGTCGCACGGCGTGCACGCCATGCAGGTGGGCGAGACCGCCACGTTCTTCATGGATGCCGCCCAGTGCATGTATTTCGACGCCGACGGAAGGCTGGTCGCATCATGAGCCGCCGGTCTCCCTCTCCCCGCGCAACTCCGGCCTCGTCTCGCGCTCCGACAGCCGAAGCGGGGAGAGGGGACCGGTCGCAGCATCGGAACCTCCCGGTGTCCTGATGGCGACGATCACCCTGGAGAACGTCCGTCACACCTATGTCGCTCCGCCCCGCGGCCCCGAGGACTGGGCGCTGAAGGGCATCGACCTCGTGTGGTCGGACGGCGGCGCCTATGCGCTGCTGGGGCCGTCCGGCTGCGGCAAGACCACGCTGCTCAACATCATCTCGGGGCTGGTGCGACCCACCGAGGGACGCGTGCTGTTCGACGACGTCGACCTGACGGACGTGCCGACGGACCAGCGCCACATCGCCCAGGTGTTCCAGTTCCCGGTCGTCTACGACACCATGACGGTCTACGCCAACCTGGCGTTCCCGCTGCGCAATCGCGGCGTGCCCCCAGCCGAGATCGAGCGCACCGTCCGCGACATCGCCAGCATGCTCGACCTCGAGACGGAGTTGGACCGGCGCGCGGCCCGCCTCACCGCCGACGCCAAGCAGAAGATCTCGCTGGGGCGCGGCCTCGTGCGCTCCGATGTGAATGTCATCATGTTCGACGAGCCGCTCACCGTCATCGATCCGCACGTGAAGTGGCAGCTGCGCTCCAAGCTGAGGGAGCTGCACCAGCGCACCCGCCGCACCATGATCTACGTCACCCACGACCAGACCGAGGCGCTCACCTTCGCCGACAAGGTGGTGGTGATGCACGAGGGCCGGGTGGTGCAGGTCGGCTCGCCGGTTGAGCTGTTCGAGCGCCCGCGGCACACCTTCGTCGGCCACTTCATCGGCTCCCCCGGCATGAACGTGCTGCCCTGCCGCCTGCAGAACGGCGCCGCCTATATCGGCGCCGAGCGGGTGGAGATCGAGAACCCGCCGGGGCGCCCCCCGGACGGCCAGCGCCTGGTGATCGGGGTCCGCCCGGAGTTCGTGACGCTGGCGCAGGAGGGGCTGCCAGTCAGCATCGTCAGGGTGAGCGATGCCGGCCGCTACCGCATCGTCGAGGCCCGGCTGGGCGAGAGCCGCATCAAGCTGCTGGCCGAGGACGGCGTGTCGATCCCCGCCGGCGGCGCCTTCGTCCGCTTCAATCCGGCCCACACCCGGCTCTATGCCGACGACCGCCTGGTGGAGTGAGCCAACCCATGGATGCCAGGATCCAGAACCAGAAGGGGTGGCTGTTCGTCCTGCCGGCGCTGGCCCTGGTCGCCTTGAATGCCGTCATCCCGTTGATGGCGGTGGTGAACTACTCGGTGCAGGAGACGTTCAGCAGCAACCTGTTCTTCTTCGAGGGCGTGAAGTGGTTCGAGCAGGTCCTGCACTCCGAGCGCTTCCACGCCGCGCTCGCCCGGCAGCTGGTTTTCTGCGCCATCATTCTGGCGATCGAGGTGCCGCTCGGGGTGGCCATCGCGCTGGCCATGCCGCGCTGCGGCCCGTGGGTGTCGGTGTGCCTGGTGCTGATGGCGCTGCCGCTGCTGATCCCGTGGAACGTGGTCGGCGCCATGTGGAACATCTTCGCGCTGCCCGATGTCGGTCTGCTCGGCCGGACCCTCAAGAACCTTGGCTTGTCCTACAACTACACTCAGCAGCCGCTGGCCGCCTGGGCCACCATGATCGCCATGGACGTGTGGCACTGGACCTCGCTGGTGGTGCTGCTCGCCTATGCGGGCCTGAGCGCCATCCCCGACGCCTACTACCAGGCGGCCCGCATCGACGGCGCCTCCCCTTGGGCCATCTTCCGCTATGTGCAGCTGCCGAAGATGCGGCGCGTGCTTACCATCGCCGTGCTGCTGCGCTTCATGGACAGCTTCAACATCTACACCGAGGTGCTGGCCCTCACCGGCGGCGGCCCCGGCAACGCCACGACGCTGCTCTCCATCGACCTCGTCAAGATCGCGCTCGGCCAGTTCGACCTGGGGCCGGCGGCGGCCATGTCGCTGATCTATTTCCTGATCATTCTGCTCTTGTCGTGGATCTTCTACACGGTCATCACGCGCGGTGAGGAAGCACGATGAAGAGACCCCGTCCGCTGCTGAGCAGGCTGCGCTGGCTGGTGCCGGCCCTCTATATCGTCTTCCTGCTGCTGCCGATCTATTGGCTCGTCAGCATGTCGTTCAAGACCACCAACGAGATCCTGGGTGCCTTCACCCTGTGGCCGAGCCGCTTCACGCTGGAGAACTACGCCAAGATTTTCGCCGACCCGACCTGGTACGGCGGCTACATCAACTCCCTGATCTACGTGGCGATCAACACCGTCGTCTCCATCTCGGTGGCGCTGCCCGCGGCCTACGCCTTCTCGCGCTACCGCTTCCTCGGCGACAAGCATCTGTTCTTCTGGCTGTTGACCAACCGCATGGCCCCGGCGGCCGTGTTCGCGCTGCCGTTCCTGCAGCTCTACTCGGCCATGGGGCTGTTCGACACCCACCTCGCCGTGGCGCTGGCCCACTGCCTGTTCAACATCCCGCTCGCCATCTGGATTCTTGAGGGCTTCATGTCGGGCGTGCCGCGGCAGCTCGACGATACGGCCTATCTCGACGGCTACGGCTTCGGGCGCTTCTTCCTCCGCATCTTCCTCCCCGTGATCGCCCCCGGCGTCGGTGTGGCCGCCTTCTTCTGCTTCATGTTCTCGTGGGTGGAGCTGCTGCTCGCCAAGACCCTCACCTCGGTGGCCGCCAAGCCGATCGCCGCCACCATGACCCGCACGGTGAGCATCTCCGGCTACGAGCTGGGCCTGCTGGCGGCGGCTGGCACCCTCACCATTATTCCCGGCGCCATCGTGATCTATTTCGTGCGCAACTACATCGCCAAAGGCTTCGCCCTGGGGCGCGTCTGAGGGGGCGAGCATGGAATCGACGACGGGGCTCTCGTGGATGGCGTGGACCTGGGAGACGGCCGCCTTCTTCATCGCGATCGCGCTTATGCTGGCCGCCATGACCATCTGGGAGCTGCTTTCGCCCGGCGGCGCGCCGCGGCGCGGCGTCCTCGCCATCGAGACCACCCGCGGCGACCGGTTGTTCATCTCGCTCCTGGGGAGCGCCTTCATCCACCTGGGTTGGCTGGCCTTCCTCGGCACGCCCCTCTGGGGCGCCGTCGCGGTGTCGCTCGTTTTTGCGCTTGCTGTCTTCCGCTGGGTCTAGGCGTGGTGGCGCTGCATGTCCATTGTCGCCACGCTCCGTCGCCGTCTAGGGTTCGGCACCGCCACGGAGCGCCCCGCAGAAGCGCAACGGAGGAACCCCATGCACAACCCAGGCTATGTGCTCGCGCTGGACCAGGGCACCACGTCGAGCCGCGCCATCGTGTTCGCCGCGGACTTGAGCATCAAGGGTCTCGCCCAGCGCGAGTTCGCCCAGCATTACCCCGCCTCCGGTTGGGTGGAGCACGACCCGGACGACATCTGGCGCACCACGCTCGATACCGCCCGCCAGGCCATCGCGACGTCCGGCCTTGCACCAACCGACATCGCGGCCGTCGGCATCACCAACCAGCGCGAGACCTGCCTCCTGTGGGACCGGCGCACCTCCAAGCCCATCCACCGCGCCATCGTCTGGCAGGACCGGCGCACGGCCGACGTATGCCGCCGTCTCAAGGACGAGGGCCACGAGCCCACAGTCACCGCCAAGACCGGCCTGCTGATCGACCCCTACTTCTCGGCGACCAAGATCGCCTGGGTGCTTGACCATGTTGAGGGCGCGCGCCGGCTCGCGGATGCCGGGCATCTCGCCTTCGGCACGGTCGACGCGTTCCTCATCTGGCAGCTCACCGGCGGCAGGGTGCACGCCACCGACGCTACCAACGCTTCGCGCACCCTGCTCTACGACATTGCCAGAGGAGACTGGGACGCCGATCTTCTCAGGCTGTTCGGTATTCCGCGCGCCATCCTGCCCGAGGTGCGCGACTCCAACGCCAGCTACGGTTCCACCGACCCTTCAATCCTCGGCGCAGCCGTGCCCATACTCGGCGTTGCCGGCGACCAGCAGGCGGCCACCATCGGCCAGGCCTGCTTCGCGCCGGGCATGGTGAAGTCCACCTACGGCACCGGCTGCTTTGCCGTGCTCAACACCGGCGACGCGCGGGTGGCCTCCAGGAACCGGCTGCTCACCACCGTCGCCTACCAGCTCGACGGCAGGCGCACCTACGCGCTGGAGGGCTCCATTTTCATCGCCGGCGCCGCCGTGCAATGGCTGCGCGACGGCCTCCGCATCATCGCCTCGGCCCCCGAGAGCGGCGCGCTGGCGGCCGAGGCTGACGCCCAGCAGGACGTGTACCTGGTTCCGGCCTTCGTCGGCCTCGGCGCACCGTATTGGCAACCCGACGCCCGCGGCGCCATGTTCGGGCTCACCCGCGCCACCGGCCCCAGGGAGGTCGCCCGTGCCGCGCTGGAATCCGTCTGCTACCAGACCCGCGATCTCATAGAGGCCATGCGCGGCGACTGGGCGGCCTCCGCCCAGTCCGGATTCAAGTCCGTGCTGCGGGTGGACGGCGGCATGGTGGCAAGCGACTGGACCATGCAGCGCCTGGCCGACATCCTGGATGTGCCCGTGGAGCGCCCTGTGGTGCAGGAGACGACAGCCCTGGGCGCCGCCTGGCTCGCCGGCCACAAGGCCGGTGTCTGGCCCGACGCGGAGGGCTTCGCCAGGCTCTGGAAGCTCGACCGCGCCTTCACCCCGGCGCTGCCCGCCGCCGAGCGGGAGCGCAAGTACGCCGGCTGGAAACGGGCGGTGCAGGCCGTGCTCCAGGCCGCCAGCCCCTGATACGGTGGCGACGGCACAGCTCCGGCACGGCGCCGGGTTGCTGACCTGCCCCGGCGCCTCGGCTCAAGCCTTCTCCGCCCTGAGGCCGATCTCGATCACCTCCAGGCCGTTCGGGTCGGCGGCCTGCTGCCGGGCGATCTCCATGAGCGCCCGACGGTACTCGACCGGCATCACCTTCTTGAACTTGGGCAGGTACTCCGCCCAATTCTCCAGGATGGTGTGTGCGCGCGCCGAGTTGGTGTAGTGCACGTGCCGAGCGATCAGCTCGTGCAGGCGCTGGGCGTCTTGGCCGGTGAGATCGCGCATGACATCCACCAGGCCGTGGCTCTCGAGATCTCCCGCCTGGTTGGAGAGGTGACGCATCACCTCCTCCTCGGCCTCCACCGGCTCCAGGTCGATCATGGCGAGATTGCAGCGCTGCTCGAAGGTGCCGTCCTCGTCCAGCACGTAGGCGATGCCGCCCGACATGCCCGCCGCGAAGTTGCGCCCCGTTTGGCCGATCACCACCACCACGCCGCCCGTCATGTACTCGCAGCCGTGGTCGCCCGTGCCTTCCACCACGGCGATGGCGCCGGAGTTGCGCACCGCGAACCGCTCGCCGGCGACGCCGCGGAAGTAGCACTCGCCGGAAATGGCGCCGTAAAGCACGGTGTTGCCGACGATGATGCTCTCCTCCGGCACGATCCCCGAGTTGGGATCCGGCCGCACGATCAGCTTGCCGCCGGAGAGGCCCTTGCCGACGTAGTCGTTGCCCTCGCCGACGAGATCGAGCGTGACACCGTGGGCGAGCCACGCGCCGAAGCTCTGCCCGGCCGTGCCCTTGAAGGACAGCCAGACGGTATCGTCCGGCAATCCGGAATGGCCGTAGCGCCTGGCCACCTCGCCGGAGAGCGTCGCACCGGTCGTGCGGTCGCGGTTGCAGATCGCCAGCTCGTGGCGCACCGGCTTCTTCTCGTCCAGCGCCGGCCTGGCCAGCTCGATCAGCTTGTTGTCTAGCACCTTGTCGAGGCCGTGGTCCTGGCGCTCGCTGTTGTAGATGGCGACGCTCTCCGGCACTTCGATCTTGTGGAACAACCTCTCGAAGTCGAGCCCGCGCGCCTTCCAATGGCTGATGGCCCGCTCCTTGTCGAGGCACTGGGACTGGCCGATCATCTCGTTGAAGCTGCGGAAGCCCAGCGCGGCCATGATCTCGCGCACCTCTTCCGCGACGAAGAAGAAGTAGTTGATGGCGTGCTCGGGCTGGCCCTTGAACTTTGCACGCAGCACCGGGTCCTGCGTGGCCACGCCGACGGGGCACGTGTTGAGGTGGCACTTGCGCATCATGATGCAGCCGAGCGCGATCAGCGGCGCAGTGGCGAAGCCGAACTCGTCGGCGCCCAGCATGGCGCCGATCACCACGTCGCGGCCGGTGCGAACGCCGCCGTCCACCTGCACCGCAATGCGGCCGCGCAAGCGGTTGGCCACTAGCGTCTGGTGCGTCTCGGCGAGGCCGATCTCCCAGGGCGAGCCGGCGTGCTTGATCGAGGTGAGCGGCGACGCGCCGGTGCCGCCCTCGAAGCCGGCGATGGTGACGTGGTCGGCACGCGCCTTGGCGACGCCGGCCGCGACCGTGCCGACGCCCACCTCGGAGACGAGCTTCACCGACACGTCCGCGGCGGGATTGACGTTCTTCAGGTCGAAGATCAGCTGCGCCAGGTCCTCGATGGAATAGATGTCGTGGTGCGGCGGCGGCGAGATCAGCCCCACGCCGGGCGTCGAGTGCCGCACCCTGGCGATGATCTTATCCACCTTGTGGCCGGGCAGCTGGCCGCCCTCGCCGGGCTTGGCGCCCTGCGCCATTTTGATCTGCATCATGCTGGAGTTGACGAGATACTCCGCCGTCACGCCGAATCGGCCCGACGCCACCTGCTTGATGGCCGAGCGCATGGAGTCGCCGTTTTCGAGCGGCTTGAAGCGGTCCGCCTCCTCGCCGCCCTCGCCGGTGTTGGATTTGCCGCCGATGCGGTTCATGGCGACGGCGAGCGTGGTGTGCGCCTCGCGCGAGATCGAGCCGAAGCTCATGGCGCCGGTGGAGAACCGCTTGACGATGGCCGCCGCTGGCTCGACCTCCTCCAGTGGCACCGGCTTGCGCCGCATATCCTCGGCGCTCTTGATGCGGAACAGGCCGCGCAGCGTCATCAGCTGCTCAGACTGGTCGTTGATCTGCTGGGCGTAGGAGCGGTACTTGTCGGGCAGGTTGCCCCGCACCGCATGCTGCAGGTCGGCCACCACGCTCGGGCGCCACATGTGCGCCTCGCCGCGGATCCGGTAGGCATACTCGCCGCCCACGTCGAGATCGTGCTCCAGCGTCGGCACGTTGCCGAAGGCCAGGCGGTGGCGCTCGGCGGCCTCGCGCGCGATCTGGCGCAGGCCGACGCCCTCCACCTGGGTGTGGGTGCCCGTGAAGTATTTCTTCACGAACGACGACTTGAGACCGACCGCGTCGAAGATCTGGGCGCCGCAATAGGACTGGTAGGTGGAGATGCCCATCTTCGACATCACCTTCAGCAGCCCCTTGTCGATGGCCTTGATGTAGCGCTTCTGCGCCTCCTTCAGCGTCAACTCCTCGTCCAGATTGGGCAGCAGCTGCTCCAGCGTCTCGAAGGCGAGATAGGGGTTGATGGCCTCGGCGCCGTAGCCCGCCAGCACGCAGAACTGGTGTACTTCGTGGGCCTCGCCGGTCTCCACGACGAGGCCCACCCGGGTGCGCAGGCCCTGGCGGATCAGGTGGTGGTGCACGGCCGAGGTGGCGAGCAGCGACGGGATGGGGACGCGGTCCGGACCCGCCGCGCGGTCGGACAGGATGATGATGTTGTACTCGCGCGAGCGCACCGCTTCCTCGGCCTCCGCGCACACCACGTCGAGCGCCGGCGTCATGCCGGCGGCGCCCTTGTCGGCCGGGTAGGTGATATCGATGGTTACCGAGGAGAACTGGTTGTCCTTGACGAGACCGATGCGGCGGATGCGCTCCAGGTCCTCGTTGGAGAGGATCGGCTGGTACACCTCCAGACGCTTGAGCTTGGCGGTGCCTTCCAGGTCGAGCAGGTTCGGCCGCGGCCCGATGAAGGACACGAGGCTCATCACCAGTTCCTCGCGGATCGAGTCGATGGGCGGGTTCGTGACCTGGGCGAAGTTCTGCTTGAAGTAGGTGTGCAGCAGCTTGGGCTTGGAGGAGAGCACCGACACGGGGGTGTCGTTGCCCATGGAGCCCACGGCCTCCTGGCCGGTGTGGGCCATGGGCGCCATCAGGAACTTCAGGCTCTCCTGGGTGTAGCCGAACATCTGCTGCAGATCGAGCAGCGCCACATTGGTGCGCTTGCGCGCGCCGTTCTGCTTGGGCAGCGGCAGGTCGCCCACCTGGATCTGCGTGCGCTTGAGCCACTGCTCATAGGGATAGCGCGACGCCAGGTCGGCCTTCAGGTCGTCGTCGGAGATGATCTTGCCCTGCTCCATGTCGATCAGGAGCATCTTGCCGGGCTGCAGGCGCCACTTGCGGGCGATATCCTCCTCCGGCACCGGCAGCACGCCGGCCTCCGATGACATGATCACCCGGCCGTCCTTGGTGACGAGGTAGCGCGCCGGGCGCAGACCGTTGCGGTCGAGCGTGGCGCCGATCTGGCGGCCGTCGGTGAAGGCCATGGCCGCGGGGCCGTCCCACGGCTCCATCAGGCAGGCGTGGTACTCGTAGAAGGCGCGCCGCCTGGCATCCATCAGCGGATTGCCGGCCCACGCCTCGGGGATCAGCATCATGGCGGCGTGGGCGAGGCTGTAGCCGCCCATCACCAGAAACTCGAGCGCGTTGTCGAAGCAGGCGGTGTCCGACTGGCCCTCGTACGAGATGGGCCACAGCTTGGAGATGTCACTGCCGAACAGCGGGGTCGAGACGGAGGCCTGCCGGGCCGCCATCCAGTTGACGTTGCCGCGCAGGGTGTTGATCTCGCCGTTGTGGGCGACCATGCGGTAGGGGTGCGCCAGCTTCCACGACGGGAAGGTATTGGTAGAAAAGCGCTGGTGCACCAGCGCCATCGCCGAGGCCAGCCGCGGGTCGGTGAGGTCCTTGTAGTACTGGGGCACCTGGTAGGACAGGAACATGCCCTTGTAGACCAGCGTACGGCTCGACAGCGACACCGTGTAGTGGCCGATGTCGCGGTCCTTGTAGGCATAGTAGAGCGCGTTGGAGACGACCTTGCGGATCAGATAGAGCCGGCGCTCGAACTCTTGGCTGTCGGCCATCCTCTCGGGCCGGCCGATGAAGATCTGCCGGTGCATCGGCTCGACGGCCTTCACCATCGCGGAGAGGCACGAGTTGTCCGTTGGCACCGACCGCCAGCCGAGAAACTCCAGGCCCTCCTCGCGGATGATTCGCATCCACACGCGCTCGCAGTGCGCGCGCAGGCGCTCGTCCCGGGGCAGGAACACGTGGCCAATGGCGTAGTGGCCAGGCTTCGGCAGCCTGATCTTGAGACGCGCGCACTCCTCGGCCAGGAACTCGTGCGGGATCTGGATGAGAATGCCGGCGCCGTCGCCCGCGATCGGGTCCGCGCCCACCGCGCCGCGGTGCTCGACGTTGCAGAGGATGGCCAGCGCATCCTCGACCAGCTTGTGGGACTTGCCGCCCTTGAGATCGGCAATGAAGCCGACGCCGCAGGCGTCGTACTCGCGCTTGGGATCGAAGAGTCCCTGAGCCTGGGGGATGAAAGGCACAGCTCCGGGCTCCTGCGCGGTCATGACAATCTCCAGTATCGCGACGCCGGGCTGGGCGCCCCGCGTCCCTCCTCAGCGCTTCACTTCACAGCCCGCGGCGACACCCGCGCGCGCCATCCTGTCCCCGCCAGGGGCCAGAGACGTGACGGTTTCGCTCGGAGCGGAGCGGCGCCGCTCATGGCCGGCCGCCTGCAGGATGCCGCACCCTCCCCCTTCGGCTGGGATGGGCCTGTTGCTCCGGCATCCGTGCGGCCGTCCGCCCGCCGCTCTCATCCTAAGTTCGCGGGATCGCTCGCGCACAATACCCGCTGCCGACGTGCTCCCCGACACCGTGCATCGCGCAAGCCTCCCGATAAAGGACAGCTTAACTGACCTAATTTCGACCTGCAAAGGTGATTTGCAAGGTGCGACGCGATATTTTCGACAGTGCCGTACTCCTCAGTTTGCCACCGAATTGCGGCGCTTGCACGCCAGGAAAGCCCAGTATCGCCCCGCAATAGGGCACCCAGAAAGCGTCAGGAGGACCCATGCCCGCCAGGAAGCGGACCCTGCCCTACGGTACCTGGCCGTCGCCGTTCAGCGCCGCGCTGGCGGCCCGCGGCAGCCGCCGGACGGGCCTGCTGCAGGCGGCCGGCGATGCGGTCTACTGGAGCGAATCGCGGCCCGAGGAGCAGGGGCGGCAGGCGATCGTGCGGGTCGGCCGCGATGGGGTGCGCGAGGATATCCTGCCGGCACCCTACTCGGCGCGGTCGCGCGTGCACGAGTACGGCGGCGGCGAGCTCCTGGTCGCGGCGGGCACCGTCTATTTCGTCAACGACAGGGACCAGCAGGTCTACGCGCTGGAGCCGGGGAGCCAGCCGCAGCGGCTCACCGACGCACCCGGCATCCGCTTCGCCGATTTCGCCCAAGACCCCGCCCGCGACCGCCTGGTGGCCGTTGCCGAAATGCATGAGCGGGGGGAGCGAGTCGCGCACGGCCGGCCGCAGAACAGCTTGGTGGCCATCGGGCTGGGCGGCCGCGAGCGCGGCCGAATTACCGAGCTGGCGGCGGGGCGCGATTTCTACGCCAGCGCGCGCCTCGCCCCGGACGGCGGGCAACTCGCGTTCCTGGCCTGGGACCTGCCGGCCATGCCGTGGGATAGCGCGGCGCTGTACGTGGCGCGCCTTCGCGACGACGGCACTCTGGGCTGGCCCAAGCGCATTGCCGGGGGCGACGGCAACGCCGCCTTCCAGCCCGAGTGGGGGCCGGACGGCCACCTCTACTTCGCCTGGGACGAAACCGGCTGGGGCTGCCTCTACCGCTGGGACGGGGAGCGCACCGCTCTGGTGAGTCAGTCGCCGCGGGCCGAGCTGTGGCGCTCGCAATGGGTGTTCGGCATGCGCTGCTTCGCCCTGCACCCCGAAGGCCGCTTCGCCGCCGTCTATTCCGAGCGCGGGCTGCCGCTGCTGAAGACCGGCGCCTTGAAGAGGGGCGGCGAGACCACCGCCTATCCGGCCCTGCAGAAGAATGCGGCGCGCATCGAGGACCCGGTGGCCGTGGGCGACGGCTTTGCGGCCCTCGTGAGCCCGCCGATGGCGATGCCGGCGGTCATGCGTCTGGGGCGCGGGCGCTTGCAGCCGGTGACGCCGGCGCCGCCCGCAGAGATCGAGCTGGCCTACATCAGCCGCGGCCGGGTGTGCGAGTTCCGGAATGCCCGCCGCGAGCAGGTGTTCGCCATCCACTACGCGCCGACCAACCCGCAGTATCAGGGTCCCAGCGGCGCGCTGCCCCCGGCGCTGGTGCTCGCGCACGGTGGCCCCACATCCATGACCGACGCTGGCCTGAAGATGCGGGTGCAGTACTACACCAGCCGTGGCTTCGCCGTGCTCGACGTGAACTACGGCGGCAGCGCCGGCTTCGGCCGCGCCTACCGCGAGCGGCTCGACGGGCAGTGGGGCATCGCCGACGTGGCCGACTGCGCCGCGGCGGCGCGCTTCCTGACGCGAGAGGGTCTGGCCGACCCGGAGAGGGTCGCCATCGCCGGCGGCAGCGCCGGGGGCTACACGACGCTGATGGCGCTCGCCACCACCGACGCCTTCGCCGCCGGCGCCAGCCACTATGGCATCTCCGACCTGGGCCTCCTGATGGAGCACACCCACAAGTTCGAGTCGGGCTACCTGCACCGCCTGCTCGGCACAACGCCGGGGAAGTGGAAGGCCGTATGCGCCGAGCGTTCGCCCATCAACCTGATCGACGGCATCGAGGCCCCCGTCATCCTGTTCCAGGGCCTCGACGATAAGGTGGTGCCGCCGGAGCAGTCCCGCCTGATCGTGGCGAAGCTCAAGGCCCGCGGCATCGACGTCGCCTGTCACGAGTTCCCCGGCGAGGCGCACGGCTTCCGCAAGGCGGAAACCATTGTCGCAGTGCTGGAGGCGGAGCTGGCGTTTCTGCAGCGGGTGCTGCGGGTCGGTAGCGTAGCCAGCAAATCGCTTGACTTCCATACTTCAGTTCCTACAGATAAAGCCGTAGTTCCTATAAAAGGAAGACCCACATAGTTCATAGCGCCTCGGAACACCAATGAAATACGATCCGCTCCATCGCTACCTTCGTCAGCAGATGGGAAGCCGCATTCCGATGACGTTTCAACAAATCGAGTCGGTCATCGGGTGCCCGCTTCCCGCCTCTGCGCGCAGGCACCGGCCATGGTGGGCGAATGACGCGACCGGCCATGCCCATGCCAACGCTTGGCTGCGGGCGGGTTACCGCACCGAGCAAGTGGATATGGAAGGCGAAAAGCTCGTCTTTGTACGTGCCGCTGACAAGATGGAGGCTGACGTGATGCAGAAGGGAATGGCCGAGAGCAGCGCACCTTACAAACCGCAGGACCCGCACGCCCAGCACCCTATGATCGGGGCGCTGAAGGGCCTCCTGTGGATTGACCCCAGCCTGGACCTGACCAATCCGGCCCTCGATCCCGACGAGTGGGAAGGGATACTCAAAAAGAAATACGGCAAGGACGAGCGCGGGACGTGACTGTGCAACTCCTGCTCGACACCAACGCCGCGATCTTCGCCGTCGAAGGCACCCTCAGGCCTGCCGCGGCCGCGCTTCTGACGGAGAAGTTTCGCGGCGGCGAGGCCGTGCTGCTCTCGCCGATCGCCGGGTGGGAGCTCGGCCTCCTCTTCTCGCGCGGTCGCCTGCGAGCTGCCATTCGGCCGCGCGAATATCTGCGCCGCCTTACATCCATGCCCGGCGTCGCGATGGCGCGCCTCAGCGCAGAGATCCTGCTGGATTCATCGTTCTTGCCTGGCGCACCGCCGCGCGATCCCGCAGACCGCATCATCGCGGCGACCGCGCGCGAGCATGGCTACACCGTGATGACCCGCGATGCCACCCTGCTCGCCTACGCACGCGAGGGTTATCTGAGCGCAGTGGAGTGCTGATGTTGCGAGGAGCCGTGAACCCTCTCACCGCCGATGCGGCGCAGGTATCGCGGCCGTCGCCTGCTCCAGCCACGCCCGATCCTCCGGCCCCAGCTCTGGGCAGATCTCCTCGCGCACCCGTGCGTGGTAGGCGTTGAGCCAGGCGAGCTCCGCCGCTGACAGCATCCCGGGCACGACGAGGCGCCGGTCGATAGGGACCAGGGTGAGCGTCTCGAAGGACATCGCCTCGCGCTCGCCGCCGGGGACTTTCTCCGGCTCCGTCACCAGCAGCAGGTTCTCGATGCGGATGCCGTAGGCGCCCTTCTTGTAGTAGCCGGGCTCGTTGGAGACGATCATGCCGGGCTCCAGCGCCACCATGCCGGCCTTGGAGAGGCTCTGCGGCCCCTCGTGAACCGAGAGGTAGCTGCCCACGCCGTGGCCGGTGCCGTGGTCGAAGTCGAGCCCTGCCTCCCACAGGGCGCGGCGCGCGAACGGGTCGAGGTCCACCCCGCGCGTATCCTTGGGGAAGCGGGCGGTGGCGATGGCGATGTGGCCCTTGAGGACGAGGGTGAACCGCTCCTGCATCTCGCGGGTGGGCTGGCCGATCGCCACCGTGCGCGTCACATCCGTGGTGCCGTCGAGATACTGGGCGCCGGAGTCGACCAGGTACAGCTCGCCCGGCTTGAGCGCGCGGTTGCTGGCCGTGTTGACGCGATAGTGCACGATGGCCCCGTTCGGCCCGGCGCCCGAGATGGTGTCGAAGCTGATCTCCTTGAGCGCCTGCGTCTCGGCGCGCAGCTCCTCGAGCCGCTTCGAGGCAGCGATCTCGTCGATGCGGCCCGAGGCGGCCTCGCGGTCGAGCCAGGCGAGGAAGTGCGCCATCGCCGCGCCGTCGCGCCTGTGGGCGGCGCGGGCGCCCTTGATCTCGGTGGCGTTCTTGCGGGCCTTGGGCAGGTTGCAGGGATCGGGCACCCGTACGACGCGGGCCTTGCCGCCCTTCAGCCTGCGATGGAACCAGACCGGCGTCGCCGGGCTGAGACGCACGGTCTTGCCGGCCTCCTTCAGCGCCGTGAGCCGGGCGGCCAGGGCCGCAGGCTCGCTGAGCCTAGCGAGCGGCGTCAGGTGTGCCTTGGCCTCGCGGCCGACCTTGGCGGGGTCGATGAGCAGCTCCGCCTTGCCGCTCGCCGGTACGATGGCAAAGGCCAGCGTCACAGGGTTGTGTGCCACGTCCGAGCCGCGGATGTTGAACAGCCAGCAGATCGACGGCGGGAAGGTGATGACCACGGCGTCCTGGCCATCCTTCCTCAGCGTGGCCTGGATCTCCGCCAGCTTGTCCTCGGCGGACCTGCCCGCGTATTTGAGCGGGTGAACGACGACGGCGCCCTGCGGGGGCGGCGGACGCTGCTTGCCCCACAGGCGGTCAACGAGGTTGCCGGCCAGCGGCTTTAGCCTGATGCGCCTGGACGAAAGCTCCTCGGCCAGCTCATCGACGGTGCCCGGCGCGTGCAGCTTAGGGTCGAAGCCGATGACGGCGCCGGGCTTGAGCGCGTTGGCCAGCCACTCGCCCAGCTTCGCCTTGCCGACCTGGAGCACCTCGAAGATCTTGGTGTCCACCTGCCGCGGCGCCTGCAGGATGTAGCGGCCATCCACGAACAGCGCGGCGCTGTCCTTGCCGACGACGGCCGTCCCTGCCGATCCGGTGAAGCCCGTTACGAATGCCAGCCGCTCCGCACAGGCCGGCAGGTACTCGTTGGCGTACTCGTCGCTGTGCGGCACCAGCAGCGCGTCGACACCCGCGCGCGCCATCAGCTCCCGCAGCCGCGCGATGCGCTCGCCGCTCACTCCACCGCCTCGGGCCGGCTCGTAGGTCTGGAACATGGGCACCGTCATAGGGCTCGCGCCGTGCGGCGCGCAACTGATTCCGTGCGTACATGCCCTAATGGCGCCAGCGTGCTGAAGTTCGATACGATGCCGAACGGGAACTATGCGTACGCTCAGCATCGATCGAGGTCACCCCATGAGACACGCTTGGCGCGAAATAACCTGGCAGGTGGACGCCTTGTGGGCTCCCCTGTTCATTGCGTCGTGCCTCCTCTTCCTTGCGGGCTGGCTCTTCGTGGTCTGGTTCATTCTCTTCATTGAGCCGCCGTGGAAAAATGCCGAGAACCCGTGGCGGTGGGTGAATCCGAGCAGATCGATACGCGCGGCTCTGCGAAGTTTGAGTCAGCGGCTGCGCGACAGAGGTCTAGGCTGGCTCCTAGGAGCATGGGTCGCGGTGTCCCTCTTTGTGCTCCTTTGGTCTCTGGTCTCGCCGACCCTTTGCGAGAAACCGGGGGTGCAGTGCGGGTCTACAAGGAATTGAAAACCGCGCACCGAATGCTTGCAGCAGGCTGGCTTCCGGAAGGCCGCCCCCTCGCAAATGCTTCGGTCTGACCGTCGCTGTCGGCCCAGCAGTGCCTAGCCCGCCGATTGCCGCTCGATCTCCTGCCCCTCGCCGGAGGTGGTGATGTCGGGCAGATTGTCGAGGCAGGCGTCCCAGAGCTTGTCGATGTGGAGGGCGGCCTCGTGCGGGGGCAGGGTTTCAAGAGTGCCGTCGGGAAGCTCGGTGACGACGCCTTCCTGCTTCAGGCGCGCGAGGGCGTCCGACACGTCGAAATCGACATCGACGCGGAAGGTCTTGGCCAGGTACTCCTCGATGGTGCGGTCCACCGCGCCCAGATCGCGGATGTTGATCCGCTCGTTGGCCAGCGCCGTATAGAGCAGAATCTCCTCCTTGATGTCCTCGTCGGCGGCGCGGTCGGCCAGCAGCGTCATCACCCCGCGGTTGTCGGCCATGGAGTGGAAATAGAGGTTGCGGGCCAGCACCACCATGTACCGGTTGCGCTGGGCGATGAAGGCGCTGGCCTGGCGCACGACCAGGCCGCCGAGCCCCCCGAGCGTCATCACCAGCGTGTACGGGTTGCTCAGAAGGGCCAGCTTGCCGATCGTGCCGATCACGCCGGCGCCGAGGCCGCTGCTGGCGGTCACGCCCAGCTTGATCTTGTCGAGCAGGCGGAAGCGCACGCGCGTGTTGGGGAATGCCATCTCCACGTCGGAGCGCGGCATGTTCTTGAACAGCTTGATGTAGACGTAGTCGCTGGAGACGGTGTCGGGCAGCAGCTTGCGCTCCCGGCGCACAAGGCTCTCGGCCTTCTTGCGATCGAGCTTCTGCTTCTCCATCAGGTCGCGCACGCGGGTCTCGTACGGCTTGAGCTTGAAGAGGATGAAGAGCCGCTGGAACACCGGCACCTGCACCTCCTTCCAGCCGATATAGGCCTTCGTGATGTCGCGGTGCCGCTCTTTTACTGTGGTGGCGCCGCGGTAGAAGATCAGCAGCTCCTCGAAGGCGTCGGTGTCGACCTGCAGGTCGAGGCCATAGTGGGAACGCTTGGTCAGGATAATGTGGAAGTTCTTGGGGTCAACGCGGCTGAAGTTGCCCTGCACCAGCAACTCGGCCATGCGGTCCACCAGCCTCTGCCGCATGGCGGCCCGCTCTTGCGGGGTGAAGCCGCGCGTCTGCAGGAGGTCGGTGTCGGGGCTGAAGGGCTCGTAGAGCTGCTCCAGGTCGAGGAGCTTGGCCGCGTAGCCGTGGCGGCGCCAGTAGTCGAGGTAGCGCATGAAGCGGCGCGCCTGCACGTGGTCGCCCTTGGGCCAGAGGCCCGGGGCCGTGAGGCGGTCGAGCAGGGCGTGGCGCGTGATGGGCAGGAACTTCTCGCGGCCCAGGTTGGCGGCGGCTTCCGAATGGGGGTCGACGGCGGCGGACGGCGCGGCGGCTGACGCCCTGCCAGTCCCCTTCAGGTTCTCGGACATGGTGGTCGCAACCATCGCACCTCTCCCGCACACTCCCGCCGGGGATGCGCCTCCCCCGCGGCAAGAGCCCTACAATGTCGGCGATACTATGAAACAGGCGACAGATCCCCGCTGAGCGGGGCGCAGTGGAACGGGCTCAGACCCCTCGCCCCGAACGGTGCAGTTTCACTCATCGATCGATGCGAGGGGTCTGACCCCGCTATCCGCCAGGGTCTGCCCCCCGTTACACGTCGCTGGCGCGGGTTACGAAGCCGTCCAGCACCTTTTTTTCGCCGGCCTTGTCGAAGTCGATGGTGAGCTTGTTGCCATCCACCAAGACGATCTGCCCGTAGCCGAATTTCTCGTGGAACACTCGCTCCCCGCGCGCAAAGCCGGCGCCGCGGCCGGTCGAGGAGGCGACCAGCTTGGCCTCGATGGTCTGTGGGCCGGGCGACCGGCGGCGGTTGTCCTGGCCCCATTGCTGCTTGGCGCGCTGCCAGCCGGGTGTGCCATAGCCGCTGCTGAAGCCGGCGCCAGGCTCCTCGAAGCGGCTGTGGCCGTAGGGGTTGCCGTAGGCCGAGGCCGGGCCGGCATGGGGGCTGCGCATGGCCACGATGTCGAGGTGCTTCTCGGGCAGCTCGTTGACGAAGCGCGAGGGCGTCGCCGCCTGCCACAGTCCCCGGGTGCGGCGGTTCTGGACGAAGCTCACCTTGGCCTTGCGCCTGGCCCTGGTGAGGCCGACGTAGGCGAGGCGCCGCTCCTCCTCCAGCCCATTGGTGCCGTTCTCGTCCAGGCTGCGCTGGTGGGGGAACAGCCCCTCCTCCCAGCCGGGTAGGAATACAACGTCGAACTCCAGGCCCTTGGCGGCGTGCAGCGTCATCAGCGACACGCGGTCCTTGCCGTCGGCGGTGTCGGCGTCCATCACCAGCGCGACATGCTCCAGGAAGCCCTGCAGCGTGTCGAACTCGTGCATGAAGCGGATCAGCTCCTTGAGGTTCTCCAGCCGGGAATGGGCCTGGGGGCTCTTGTCCTGCTGCCACATATGCGTGTAGCCCGACTCGTCGAGGATCAGCTCGCCCAGCTCGGTGTGCTTCATGCCTTCCACGGCGCGGCGCCAGCGATCGAACGACGCGATCAGGTCGGCCAGCGACTTGCGGGTGCGGCCAGGCAGCTCCTCCGTTTCCACGATCTCGCGCGCGGCCTGGTAGAGGGGCACACCGCCGCGGGCGCGCGCCAGCTCGTGCAGGCGTCGCAGTGTGGTATCGCCGAGGCCGCGCCTGGGCACGTTGACGATGCGCTCGAACTTCAGGTCGTTGGCCGGGTTGAGCGTCACCTCCAGGTAGGCGATGGCGTCCTTGATCTCCTGGCGCTCATAAAACCTGGGGCCGCCGATCACGCGATAGGGGAGACCGAGGGTGACGAACCGGTCCTCGAAGGCGCGCATCTGGAACGAGGCGCGGACCAGGATGGCGATGCCGTCGAGACGCTGGCCGCGCTTGCGCAGGGCCTCAATGTCGTCGCCGGCGATGCGGGCCTCCTCCTCATCGTCCCACAGCGCCGTGAGGCTGACGCGCTCGCCCATGGCGTCGTCGGTGAACAGGGTCTTGCCGAGGCGGCCCTTGTTGCGGGCGATGAGGGCGGCAGCCGCCGCCAGGATGTGCCCGGTGGAGCGGTAGTTGCGCTCCAGCCGGATCACCTTGGCGCCGGGGAAATCCGCCTCGAAACGCAGGATGTTGTCCACCTCGGCGCCGCGCCAGCCGTAGATGGACTGATCGTCGTCGCCCACGCAGCAGACATTCGAGTCGCTACCCGCAAGCAGCCGCAGCCACAGGTACTGGGCGACGTTGGTGTCCTGGTATTCGTCGACCAGGATGTAGCGGAACCGGCGCTGATAGTCGGCCAGCACGTCGGGGTTCTCGCGGAACAGGCGGATCGTCTCCAGCAGCAGGTCGCCGAAATCGACGGCGTTCAGCTCCTTGAGGCGCTGCTGGTAGGCGGCGTAGAGCTTCGCCCCCTGGCCCTCGGCGAAGGCGAAGGCCTCGCCGCGCGGCACCTTGTCCGGCGTGACGCCGCGGTTCTTCCAGCCGTCGATCAGGGCGGCGAGCTGGCGCGCCGGCCAGCGGTCCTTGTCGAGGTTGGCGCCCTCGATCACCTGCTTGATCAGCCGCAGCTGGTCGTCGACATCGAGGATGGTGAAGCCCGACTTGAGGCCCACCAGCTCGCCATGCCGGCGCAGGATCTTGACGCCGACGGCGTGGAAGGTGCCGAGCCAGGGCATGCCTTCCAGGGCGCCGCCCACCAGCTGGCCGATGCGCTCCTTCATCTCGCGCGCGGCCTTGTTGGTGAAGGTCACGGCCAGGATCTGCCAAGCCTGCGCCCGGTCCGAGCACAGGATATGGGCAATGCGGGTGGTGAGCACCCGCGTCTTGCCGGTGCCGGCGCCGGCCAGCACCAGGACGGGGCCGTCGAGCGTCTCCACCGCCTCCCGCTGCTCCGGGTTGAGGCCCTCCATGTAGGATGCCCCCGCCCACCCCAGGGCGCGGGCAGAATTGGAGGGCGTGGTCGCCTCGGCGGCGGTCACGGCGGCGGAGGATGTCGCGCGAGTCGGAGGCATCGGCCCGCACTATAGCACCACTGGTGCCTGAGCAACCCGGCCCCTTGCCCTTCCCACAGGCCAGCCACCTCCCCCTGCGGCCCTGGTTCATCGCGAAAGGGGGCTCATCGCCTCAAGTCGCCCGCCGCCAGACGTAGCGGCCGCCGCCCGCCAGCACCATCAGGTCGAGCCCCTGCTCGATGGCCTGCAGGGTCACCGGTGCCGTGGGAGTGGCGACCTGCAGGCTGTCGGCGATCAGTGCGGCCGGCGTGGTCGAGGAGTTCGGCACGAGCTTCATCTCCACGTCGAGCCCGTGCTTCTTGAACAGGCCCTCGTTGGCGGCGACGAACGCGTTGCCGAACGTCGTCGAGGCCGAGAAGCCGAACGTGATCTTCTGCGCCAAGGCCCCCGAGAGCGGGGTTACCAGGAATACCGCGGCGACCGCGGCAAGAGCGAGCAGACGGGTCATAGTTCCTCCCTTCTGGCAGACGTTTCCATTCAGTTATCCTGTTGTTTGAGGCGCTTCGCGCCTTGCTACGCGGACGCCACCACCCGGTTGCGCAGCGTCCCGAGCCCCTGCACCTCCAGCTCCACCACATCCCCGGCCTTGAGGAAGCGGCCAAGCTCCAGCCCGCATCCGCCGCCCACCGTCCCCGAGCCGAAGAACTCGCCGGCGTGCAGCGTCTCGGAGTTCGAGGCGTGGGCCAGGATATCCTCGAATTTATGCCGCATGTCGGCACTCGTGCCGCGCGACCATTCCTCGCCGTTCACGCGCGCGACCATCGTCAGGCTGTAGGGATCGGGCACCTCGTCCGCCGTCACCAGCCACGGACCCATGGCATTGCCGGTGTCGAAGTCCTTGCCCTTGGCGGGGCCCAGCTGTCCCTGCATCTCGCGCACCTGGGCGTCGCGGGCGCTGAAATCGTTGAAGATGCAGTAGCCGAAGATGCGGCTGCATGCGTCCTCGCGCCCGATGTCCTTGCCGCCCTTCCAGAGGAAGGCGCCGAACTCCAGCTCGTAATCGAACATCCGGCAGTAGCGCGGCTGGATCACGTCCGCGCCGGTGCCGACCACGCTGAAGCGGTTGCACTTGTAGTAGATCGGCTGCTCGTACCAGACCTGCGGAATGTCGATCTTGGCGGGGTCGCCGCGTTCGCCGCCGGTGAAGAGATAGCGGTTGGCGCGCGCCTGCCGCAGGTGCTTCTCGAATACCAGGAAATCGCGCATCTGGCGCGGTACCGGCACCGGCGCCAGCAGCCGCACGGCATCGAGCGCCACCTTCTTGGCCGGCGCCGCCGCGACCGACCTCGCATGCGCCAGTCCTGCCTCGCCGCTGTCGATCAGCGCCAGCATGTCCCGGAAATGGGGCGCCGCGTCGGAAGCCGTGAGATCGGCGATCTCGGCCCCTCCGGGCAACAGGGCGCCGATGTGCTGCTCCCGGCTCGCGGTCTCGAAGGTCACAAGCTTCATGGGTGTTCTCCCCGCGCAGGCTCAATGGTGGTGGCCGTCGCCGCAGGCGGCGCAGCGGGCCTTGTGGTAGCGCGCCATGTCCGACCACAGGTCGAGCACCGCCGGCCGCGTCTGCATGCCGAACTCGCGGTAGAGCGAGGCGACGTTGATGACGATGCGCTCCGGATCGAGCCAGTCCGCGTAGGGATCGAGCGCGATCTCGCTCGCGGCCTCGAAGTAGCTGAGCCCGGCATCGTAGCGCTTGCGGGCCTCGTCGCTGATGTACGTGAGATACCCCTTGAAGCGCTCGACGCCCGCCTTGTCGGTGACGGCGCCGTGCCCGGGCACCACAATATCCACGTCCCACGCGAGGATGCGGTCGCAGGCCTTGATCCAGTTCTCGACCGGCCCGGCCCAGACCACCGGGTGGCCGCCCACGAACAGGATGTCGCCGGCATAGACCACGCGGTCCTGGGGTACGTAGACCAAGGTGTCGCCGCGCGTGTGCGCCGGACCGACGTGCAGGAGCTCCACCCTCTTGTCGCCGACCTTGAGCGTCATCCCGTCCTCGAACGTGCGCGTCGGCAGCGTGTTGACGATGTCGCTGAACGTGAAGTGCCGGCCCATGACCTCGTAGAGGAACCGCCCACCCTCGCCGAGCTGGGCATGGTTGCGCACCAGATCGGCGAGCACCGAGGGAGTCCGCTCGACCATCTCCTCGACCGTGCTCTTCGCGGCGATGATCTCGGCCTGCGCCACGAGCTGGTTGCCGAACGTGTGGTCGCCGTTGGCGTGGGTGTTGACGAGGGTATGGATCTCGCGCGCCGAGGGCACCGCATCGCGCATGGTGTCGAGCATCTCGCGCGTGAGCTTGAGGTCGAACAGCGTGTCCACCAGCAGGTTGGCCTCGCCGTCGACGATCAGGCCCGCGTTGCTCCAGCCCCAGCTGCCGTCGGGCTGCAGGTAGGAGTAGCAGCCGCGCCCCAGGTCATGCAGGCCTTTTGTGTATTGCCACTTGCTCACCGCTTCTCCTCCCGATGCCCCCGGTGCCTGCCGGTTGGCGTCTCTCCCGGCTGCCGGCCGCCCCGAAGCCGCGCACCCAGAACGCAACGGCCTCCTCGACCAGCCGCTTGCGGTCGGCCGCGTCCGCCACGCGGTGCGACAGCCGCCTGAGCCGGTTGTCCGGCCCGCAGTCGGACACGACCGACAGCGTCGCACCGAGGCCTAGCGTGTAGCGCCACCACACCTCGTCCTCGGTAAGGTCGGGCCGGGCCTGCCGGATCAGCCGGACGGTGCGGATCGCCAGCCGGTCGAAATGCTTGGCAACGCTTTCGCGCGCAAAGTCCTGCCTGGCGAGCTTGAGCTGCTGGAGGATGTAGATCACCAGCCGCCGCCTCTGCTCGTCGCCTTCGACGTACGGCCGGATGAGCGCGCGGAAGAGCGCGTCCAGCGCGACGGGCCTGCCGTTGGCCGCCTTCTCCAGCGCGTCGTACTCGGCATGGCGCGACTCGCACACCTCCCGCGCCAGGCGCTCGAACACCTCGTGCACCAAGCCGAGCTTCGAGCCGAAATGGAAGTTGACCGTGCCCAGGCTGATGCCGGCGTGCTCAACGATCTGCCGAACGGAGGTCTTCTCCACGCCATGCTCGGCGAACAGCCGCGCCGCCGCCTCGGCGATGGCGTCGCGCGTCGGATTCGGCGGCGAGTTGATCACCCGTTTTGAACGCATGTTCAACAGTTGCGCAACCGGGTTGCAATGTCAACAATGAAGCCGCTTCCCCTCAGCGCGAGATGAGTGGCGGGCGGCAAGCTGATGTTGTCGAGATCAGGGTGCCACCGCTGAACGCGTGTGAAGTCGTGTCATAAGAAACAGTCCAGCACCAAGAATCAATGCGTTAGTGGCACCAAATGCAAAACCAAGCGAAGCCCTGAATCCCGTCCCCCCTGTAACCTCGGAGAAGGAGGCTAGAAGGGATCGCGCTGGGATTGAGCCCCACAATAGGGGGAAGACGGACATCACTATCGGCCCTGATATTGCGCCAGCAGCGATGAAGGGCCACGCACCCACACCGGTCAATCGCTGCAAGAGGAGGCCCGGCGGCAGATAGTATGCAGCACCCCAAGCAATAGACGTAAGCAGCTGCGTGCGGTCGAGACCATCCAGGAACCAGAGACTGCCAGCGCCGCGAGACCTAAGCAAAACGAACGGTAGGTGCCCGAAGACTGCGGCTAGCGCGTTTCCGAGTGCGTTGGCGAGCAGCCACCTCGTTAGCCGAAGGTCGTCCACGCATCGTCGTAGGACGAGCCATGGCGCCACCATGTCGACCACCATGTAGAGAAGTGCGCCAAGCGCGAGTGCAATCTCAAAATTCATCTGTTCGCTTCCGACAATCGACACAGCCGACGGTGCGGCGGATGCGATGCCGCTCACGACAATGAGCAACGCCCATTCGACGAGACCGAAACGCATTCTTCCCCCGTAAGAACGCAGCAAGCGAGCTCAGCTGCGGTAATCCGCGTTGACCGAGATGTAGCCGTGGGTCAGGTCGCAGGTCCACACCGTGGCCTTGCCGGGACCGAGGTCGAGGTCCACGGAGATGGCGATCTCGCGCCCCAGCATGTAGGCGGCCACCGTCTCCTCGTCGTAGGTGGGCGCGCGCTCGCCTTCCCTCGCCACCTCGATATCGCCGTAGCGGATGGACAGCCGGTCGCGGTCGGCGGCCTCGCCGGATTTGCCGACGGCCATGACCACGCGGCCCCAGTTGGGGTCGCAGCCGGCAATCGCCGTCTTGACCAGCGGCGAGTTGGCGATGGCGAAGCCGATGCGGCGCGCCGCGGCGTCGCTCTCGGCGCCCGCGACGTTCACCGTGACGAACTTCGTCAGCCCCTCGCCGTCCTTCACCACCCACAGCGCCAGCTCGTGCATGAGGTCGTGGAGCGCGGCGGCGAAGGCCCGGCCTTCGGCGCTCGTGGCATCCTCGATGGGCGGAGCGCCGCGCGTCGCCGCAGCTCCGGTCGCAAAGCACAGCACCGTGTCGCTGGTGGAGGTGTCGCTGTCGATGGTGATGCAGTTGAAGGTCTTGTCCGCCCCCGTCGCCAGCATTGCCTGCAGCACGGTCCGGTCGACCGCCGCATCCGTGAAGATGTAGACCAGCATGGTGGCCAGGTCCGGCGCGATCATGCCGGCGCCCTTGGCGAAGCCGTTGAGCACCACGTCAGCGCCGCCGAGCCGCACGGTGCGGGTGGCGAGCTTGGGGAAGGTATCCGTCGTCATGATCGCCCGTGCCGCGGCGTGCCAGGCGCCGGGCGCCGCCGCCCTGGCAAGGTCGCCCAGGAGGTGCGCGAACTTGGAGGCATCCAGCGGCTCGCCGATCACGCCGGTGGAGGAGACGTAAACCTCATCGGGAGCACAATCGACCGCAGCAGCCGCAGCCTCGGCCGTCATGCGTGTTGCCTCGGCGCCCTTCCTGCCCGTGAAGGCATTGGCGTTGCCGGAGTTGACCACCAGCGCCCGAGCCGTGCCCTTGGGAAGGTTGGCGCGGCACCACAGCACCGGCGCCGAGCTGGTCTTGGACCTGGTCAGGACGCCTGCCACGGTGGTGCCAGGATCGAGCACCGCCAGCATCAGGTCGGTCCGGCCCGCATAGCGGATACCGGCGGCGCAGGCCGCAAATCGCACGCCCGCCACCGGCGGCATATCGGGAAGCCGCTCCGGCGCGAACGGCGACGGCGGGACGGTCGACTTGGCCATGGGTGTCCTCGTGCTCGGAACTCAGGCGGCGCTGTCTAGCGCGAGCGATGTACTCGATCTGTGCCCTGCTGCTCAAGATAGCTCAGGAAGCGACCGGTGCGGAGCGGGTCAGCTTCCGACGGTGATGAGCTTCCTCAGGTAATAAGGGCAGCCGCGCTCGATCCCTGAGTAATCCCAAGGGAGATCTCGCAGCGTCTCGGAGACTTCTGGAGATGACGACAACCGATAGGGATGTTGCGCAGCAAGATCGAAGGCTCCGGCCTCGCGTACGGAAACGACCAGGCGGGCGTTCCAACTGCCTCTGCTGCCTCTCGAACAGGACGGGCGAACTGCCTCAATCTGCGATAGGGCATAGACCTGGAGTGCGGCCAGCGAGTGCGGGCGGTAATGGATGGCTTTGGGGGACATGCAGACGGCAGAGCCGGCCGCGAAAAGCTCTATCGGGAGCAGAACGGCGACAGAGACAGGCAAGATTTTCGCGAGCATGGCATTGCTCTTCGAGAACGAGTTGCCGACCCGCGCTTCCGCCCTATCCAAGTCCCGGCGAGCCGGCGGTATCAGCCAAAGCGCAATATTGGCAATTAAGAAGGCAGGTGCGATTGCCAGAAAAAGCGGGACTAACGCGAGAATTAGTCCCGAAAACTGCGTGGGGGCACAGAAGAAAGCAGCCTGGGGGGCGAAGATGTACACCGCTTCAAAGTTAACAAAGATGAGACGCATGGACAGGCTAATCCAGCATACAAAGAACACCGGAAGGAGGAGCAGCCGCCAGGGCGTCCAGCGAAGCCTCGCCCTGTTCTGAGCCGCCGCCGGACTCCACCTCATTCTCGGCTTTTTTTCCTCCAACCGATCCCCCGTAGCCTCGATGCCCTGTTGTCCAAGGTCACCGAATCCACTCAACACACCTGCCGGCAGAGTTGAAGACCTCTGGTCCGTCGGAACGTCGCCGTCCGACACGTTAATGTCGCGTCATGTTGCGGGTGTGGCCGCCGGGCATCCTTCGTTGACAAGGCTGGTGCCGGTCCTTATCTGAGGATGGGCCCAGCGGGACCAGCAGCTGCAGGCGCTCCTCCGCGCGGGTTACAGCCTATCTCCCCCCGCTTCGAGACAGTGCCTGTCGAGGGCGGTCCTCGCCCCGCGTGGCGGGGCCGCGGCCGTCCTTGGTCGACCGCTCAACCTGCAGCGATTCAACGGGATTTTGCCAGATGCTGTCTTTCGGCGCGCTAGCTGCCAAGGTGTTCGGATCGGCCAACGACCGCAAGATCAAGGCCTTCCGGCCGACGGTGGACGCCATCAACGCGCTGGAGCCGGAGCTTGAGCAGCTCACCGACCCCGAGCTGAGGGCTCGCACGGAGACCTTCCGCCAGCAGCTGGCCGAGGGCGCCGATCTCGAGGAACTCCTCGTCCCCGCCTTCGCCACCGTCCGCGAGGCGGCCAGGCGCACGCTGGGCCAGCGCCACTTCGACGTACAGATGATCGGTGGCATGGTCCTGCACCAGGGCAAGATCGCCGAGATGAAGACCGGTGAGGGCAAGACGCTGGTTGCCACGCTTGCCGTCTACCTCAACGCGCTCGCGGGCCGCGGCGTGCACGTCGTCACCGTCAACGACTATCTCGCCAAGCGCGACGCCGAGTGGATGGGCCGCATCTACAAGTTCCTCGGGCTCAGTGTCGGCTGCATCGTGCACGGGCTTGAGGACGATGAGCGGCGCACGCAATACGCCTGCGACGTGACCTACGGCACCAACAACGAGCTGGGCTTCGACTACCTGCGCGACAACATGAAGATGAGCGCCAGCGAGATGGTGCAGCGCGGGCACGTCTACGCCATCGTCGACGAGGTGGACTCGATCCTGATCGACGAGGCCCGCACCCCCCTCATCATCTCCGGCCCCGTGGAGGACCGCTCCGAGCTCTACGTCGCCCTCGACGAGCTGGTGCGGCGGGTGATGGTCGCAAACGGCCGGATCGTGGCGGATCTCACCAAGGCCAACCCCAAGGAGGAGCTCAAGGAGCTGCTCAAGACCCAGGGCCTCTACGAGCTGGACGAGAAGCAGCGCCAGGTCGCCTTCACCGAGCTCGGCAACGAGCAGATCGAGACCCTCCTCAGGGAGAAGGACCTCCTCAAGGGCGAATCCCTCTACGACATCGAGAACGTGTCGGTCGTCCACCACGCCAACCAGGCCCTCAAGGCTCACGCCCTGTTCCTGCGCGACCGCGACTACATCGTGAAGGGCGGCGAGGTCATCATCATCGACGAGTTCACCGGCCGCATGATGCAGGGCCGGCGCTACTCCGACGGCCTGCACCAGGCCCTGGAGGCCAAGGAGCACGTCCGCATCCAGCCGGAGAACCAGACGCTCGCCTCCATCACCTTCCAGAACTACTTCCGTCTCTACGCCAAGCTCGCCGGCATGACCGGCACGGCCGCCACCGAGGCCAACGAGTTCGGCGACATCTACAAGCTCGACGTGCTGGAGGTGCCCACCAACATGCCGGTGGACCGCACCGACGAGCACGACGAGGTCTACCGCACCACCCAGGAGAAAGCGCGCGCCATCGTCGCCGAGATCGCCGACTGCAGGCGCCGCGGCCAGCCGATCCTGGTTGGCACCGTCTCCATCGAGAAGTCCGAGCAGCTCTCGGCGCTGCTGAAGGACCGCAAGCACATCCGCGAGCTGGGCACCTACATCAGGAAGCAGGCGGACCAGCTCAAGGACGGCAAGGAGGACGAGCTGAAGCGCCATCTGCTCGACGTGGGCGCCTTTCTCGACGAGCTGGCCCGCAAGAACAGCGGCGACCCGATCCCGCACCAGGTGCTGAACGCGCGCTACCACGAGCAGGAGGCGCACATCATCGCCCAGGCCGGCGTTCCCGGCACCGTCACCATCGCCACGAACATGGCCGGCCGCGGCACCGACATCCAGCTCGGCGGCAACGACCGCTTCCGCGCCCGCGACTGGCTGAAGGAGGAGAACGAGGCCGGCCGCATGGCCGCCGTGCACGGCGACAGCGGCGACGACGAGCCGCTGCGCAAGTGGATCGACGACGTGCTGCACGCCGCCGACGACTGGATCGATGCGTGCCTCGGGGAGTGGATCGACGGCCGGATTGCCGAGTGGACCAAGCAGCAGTCAGCCGGCGGGCAGGAGCCGAGCCCTCGCGAGGTCGCCAGGGAGCGGGCGCGCATCCAGGGCGACAAGCGCGGCATCGCCCTGCATCGCGCCCGGATTGCGGAGGAATACGCTGCCGCCGCCAAGGCTGGCGGCGTGCGCAACGGTCACGGCGACGGAGCAGAAAGCCTCGACTGGTTCGATACCGCACTCAGCGCCGAGGCGCGCGAGTGGCTCAACGATGCGAGCCGCACCTGGAGCTTCGGCCTCGTCAATGAGACCCTGTTCCGCTTCATGAGCGACGCCCTGCGCGCCTGGACCGCCGGCGAGGCCGAGGCCGGCCGCCAGCCGGATCCCGCCGAGATCTCCGCGCGGCGGGCAGCCATCGTCGACACGTTCAAGACCGTCAAGGTCAAGTGCGCCGAGATTGCGGCCGACGTGGCGCAGAAGAGGAGCCGGGCGCTCGACGCCGGCGGCCTCTACGTGCTCGGCACCGAGCGGCACGAGAGCCGCCGCATCGACAACCAGCTGCGCGGCCGCTCCGGCCGCCAGGGCGACCCGGGCCGGTCCAAGTTCTACCTGTCGCTCGAAGACGACCTGATGCGCATCTTCGGGTCCGACCGCATGGACGGCATGCTGCAGCGGCTGGGCCTGCAGGAAGGCGAGGCCATCACCCACCCCTGGATCAACAAGGCCCTGGAGAAGGCGCAGCAGAAGGTCGAGGCCCGCAACTTCGACGCACGCAAGTACACGCTCAAGTACGACGACGTGATGAACGATCAGCGTAAGGTCATATTCGAGCAGCGCATCGACATCATGGGCCACGACGACGTGAGCGAGACCGTCGCCGAGATGCGCCAGGAGGTGGTGCAGGGGCTGGTGGCCCGCTGCATGCCCGAGGGCGCCTACGCGGAGCAGTGGGACACGGCCACGCTCAAGGGCGAGATTGCCCGCATCTTCGACCTCGACCTCCCCGTCGATCAGTGGGCCGCCGAGGAGGGCATTGCCAACGAGGAGGTCACCGAGCGCCTGCTCCAGGAGATCGAGACGAAGGCCAAGGCCAAGGAGGCGGAGTTCGGCCCCGAGGCGATGCGCCAGATCGAGAAGATGGTGCTGCTCCACACCCTCGATCACCTGTGGCGCGAGCACCTGATCGTGATGGAGCACCTGCGCAGCGTGATCGGCCTCAGAGGCTACGGCCAGCGCGACCCGCTCAACGAGTACAAGGCCGAGAGCTTCGAGCTGTTCGACACCATGCTCTCCAACCTGCGCGAGGAGGTCACCGGGCATCTGATGCACGCCCGCGCCATGGCGGGAGAGCCCGAGCAGCTGTTCGAGCCGGTGGAGCTGCCGCCCATGCAGGCGCACCACCCGGACCCCTTCACCGGCGACGACGAGTTGGCGCTGGCCGACGCCGCGCTGGCGGCCGGCGGCCGGCCCGCGGCGCAGGCCCCGGAGCGCCGCGCCCCGCTGCAGACCCGGAAGGGCGCTGGCGCGGCCAATCCCAACGACCCCTCCACCTGGGGCAAGGTCTCCCGTAACGCCGCCTGCCCATGCGGCTCGGGCAAGAAGTACAAGCATTGCCATGGCAGGCACGACTGAATGCGGACGGTACGCCCGGCCCTGAGTGCGGTGCGATCTGAGCTATCCGCTATCCGTCATCTAATTATCAGCTAACGCTCGGTCTCCACAACTCCTTGTCGCGGCGGCGCGTCTGCCAACTCGACAAGCGTGCGGTGCTTGTCTCTAATGCGCCGCGCGTGGCGATCGCAGATGCGTGGCGCCGCCGGCGTACCTCATCCGACCGAGTTCAGCTGAGCGGTGTTCGAGCCTTGCGCATTCTCGGGATCGTAGCCAAAACCCACGACAGCGGCGTTGCTTTCCTCAGGGACGGTGTGCCCGAGCTCGTCCTGGAGGAGGAGCGCTTCAACCGCGACAAGAAAACCAAGAAGTTCCCGCGCCGTGGGCTGATCGCCGGTCTGGAGGAGCTGGAGCTGGGGATTCACGGCATCGACGTCATCACCACACCGTGGGACCCGGGGCTGCTGCGCCGCACGTTCGCGTCGCTGCTGGTGCGCCGCTTTCCGCTCTCCCTCTCGCTGGCGCTGCCCCAATCGCACACCTCGCAGAAGAACGATGTCGTCTTTCTCAATCACTTCCTAAAGCGCGACCTGAGAAAGCGCCTGGGCGTCGCCGACCTTCCGCCCATCGTCAATGTCCCCCACCACCATTCGCATGCGGCCGCGTTCTTCGTCTCCCCCTTCGAGCAGGCGCTGGTGCTGGTGATGGACGGCTACGGCGACGACTGCTCGTCCAGCGCCTACATCGGCCACGGCAACCGGCTGGAGCGGCTGTGGTCTACGGGCATCATGAACTCGGCAGGCCTCGTCTACACCTTCGTCACCGAGTACCTGGGCTTCGCCGGCTTTGGCGACGAGGGCAAGGTGATGGCGCTCGCCGCCTACGGCGGCGACACCTACGTGGATCGCTTCCGCGACGTGATTCGGCCGATGCCGGACGGCGGCTATGCCGTCAACATGGACTACTTCAGCTACGACATCTACGGCCAGCTCAGCCCGTTCAAGCGCAAGTTCCTCGACACCTTCGGGCCGCCACGCCAACCGGGCGAGTTCATCACCGACCGGCACCGCGACGTGGCCTTCGCGCTGCAGGCGGTCATCGAGGAGATCGTGCTGCACCGGGTGCGCACGCTGCTCAAGCGGCATCCCCAGCGCGATCTCGTCCTGTCGGGCGGCGTGGCGCTCAACTGTGTGGCCAACGCCAAGATCCTGGAGCACACCGACGTGCGGCGCCTGTGGGTGCCGCCGTGCGCGTCGGACACCGGCGCGCCGCTCGGGAGCGCGCTGTGGCACTACCATCACGACCTCGGGCTTCCCCGCCGATTCGAGCTCAAGCACGCCCTGCTCGGGAAGGCCTACGGCGAGGGCAAGATCGTTTCCGCCCTCGACGCCGCCGGACTGAGCTACCGCCGCCTGAAAGAAGGCCAGCTGATCGCGCGGGTGGCGCGGGATCTCGCCGACGGCCGGATCGTCGGCTGGTTCCAAGGCCGGTTCGAGGTGGGGCCGCGCGCGCTCGGCAACCGCTCGATCCTTGCCGACCCGCGCCGGCCCGACATGCGCGACGTGCTCAACGCCAAGGTCAAGCAGCGCGAGCCGTTCCGGCCGTTCGCCCCGGCGGTGCTTGTGGAGCGGGCCAGCGAGTTCTTCGAGATCGACCAGCCCGATCCGTTCATGACGCTCGCCCCGCGTGTACGGCCCGAGAGCCGCGATCGCATCCCGGCCGCGGTGCACGTGGACGGAACGGCCCGCATCCAGACGGTGGAGCGGTCGTCGAACCCGCGCTACTACGGCCTGATCGAGGAGTTCGGCCGCCTCACGGGCGTGCCAATCCTGCTCAACACCAGCTTCAACCGGAGCGAGCCCATCGTCGCCTCCCCCAGGGACGCCGTCGAGTGCTACCTCAAGAGCGGCATCGACGTGCTAGTGCTGGGGGACTACTATGTGGGCGAGCGTGCGCCCAGCTGCGAGGCAAGTGTCGCCGAGCGCACCCAACCGGTCGTCGCACCGCGCGAGACCGTGCCGGAGCCGGCTTTGGCCGTCCGGTTGGCCCCGAATTGAGGCCGGTTCGCCCCCGCATTATTGTGGTGCCGCGAACGAGCGCCCAACTTGGTCAGCGCCGTGACCGGCCTCTAGGCTCTTGCGCCGGCGGGGAATAGTCGCGTCGCCTGGCGCCGGTCTCAGTCGATCACCGGCTGCGCCGACCTTCGATGGTCTGACACCGATGGACGCGGCGCTTTTTCCACTTGGCGGCGCGCGACAATCGGCCTACATGCTGCGGTGCGATGCCTGTGACACGGCCCCTGCGGCGGCCGGCCGCACGGGGCGCAATCGGACAACGGAAACCCATGAGCTCGGACCGACCTAGTCGACCATCGGTGCCGTCGCGCGGCTGAGGCAGCCTGGGTTCGGCAGGCTCCCGAGACCGCGGCGGCGGCGGAACGGGAGCACGACATGCTGCGCATCCATCGTTGCGAGGGCGACAGGTTGGTCGCCCGCACCCCCGCCACCCCGGACTGTTCGGACCTGCGCCAGACCGAAGGGCCGGTCTGGCTGGATCTGTTCAACCCGTCACCGGAGGAGGACGCCTGCGTGGAGCAGGCGCTCGGCATCTCGCTGCCCTCGCGCGAGGAGATGCAGGAGATCGAGATGTCGGCCCGCCTCTACAACGAAGGCGGCGCCGAGTTCATGACCGTCACGGCCATCGCCATGCTCGACAGCGACGAGCCGGTCACCACGCCCATCACCTTCGTGCTCAAGGGCACCAGTCTCGCCACCATCCGCTATGCGGAGCCACGGGCGTTCCTGAGCGTGGTGGCGCGCGCCCAGCGGCCGGGTGCGGTTGCCTGCGCCACCGGCGAGCAGGTGATGCTGAGCCTGATCGAGGCGCTCATCGACCGTCTGGCGGATACCCTGGAGCGGGCGGCGGCCGACATCGAGGCGATCTCGCGCAGCGTGTTCCGCCACAAGTCGAAGAATGGCCGCCCCACCAAGAGCCGCGACCTCGCCGCCACCATCGAGCAGATCGGCACCAACGGCGACCTCCTCACGAAGCTGCGGGAGAGCCTGGTCAGCATCAGCCGGCTTCTCACCTATCACTCGGCAGCGGAGGATAACGACAAGCGGGCGCTGAAGGAGGTGCGGGTGCGCATCAAGTCGTTGCACCGCGACGCGGTGGCGCTCAGCGATCAGTCGAACTTCCTCTCCAACAAGACCAATTTCTTGCTCGACGCCACGCTGGGTCTCATCAACCTGGAGCAGAACCAGATCATCAAGATCTTCTCCATCGTCGCGGTGGTCCTGATGCCGCCGACGCTGGTGGCCTCGATCTACGGGATGAACTTCGCGCATATGCCGGAGCTGGGCTGGGCCTACGGTTATCCGGCCGCCCTCATCCTGATGGCGGTTGCCGCCGCCATCCCCTACCTGTGGTTCAAGCGCGAAGGCTGGCTGTGAGGAGGAGGCGCGCCATGCGTCAGAGCGTGAAAAGCGACCTGCAGGGCGAGCTGTCCTGGTTCCTGATCGCCTACCTGACGATGCTGCTCGGCGTGCTGCTGGGCGTTCACCTGCTGCAGCCGGTATCGGAGGGTCCGGGCAGCGTCTCGCGGTCGCCCGTGCATCAGGACCGTCAGAAGGCGACGTAGCGGGCCGCCGCAACTCGAGTGGCGCCGGCAATGCCGCAAGGCGCCACGCTGCGAAGGGCATTGCGCCGCTGCCGCTATTCGGGCCTGTTCCACCTACTTCTGGCACGCGCGGCGCAAATCGCTTCGCACGAGTGCGCCCTCCGCGTGCGATCTCCACGGATAATCTCGCTCAGCATCAACCGTTCGGATGACGACGACACCCGCTGGGCGCCATAAGTGGCGGCGGCGGATCGTCCGGCCGTTCGCGGCGGCTTTCCATTGGGGGATTACGGGATGCGACACAGACGACGTTTGCGGAACGACGGGCCGATGGCGCTGGCCGTCATCTCTGCGGGGTGTCTCGGGCTCCTCGGCAGTCAGCCGGCCGCTCAGGCACAGGACGGCATGCCGTCGGCGCGGCGGATGGCGTCCATGAAGGCGGATTACAAGCGGTCGGGGCCGCGGTCGGTGGAGAATGCGGCGCTGGTCGGGCTGGGGCACAGCCTGTTCTACGATCCGCGCGTATCGGCCTCGGGCACCACGGCGTGCGCCGGTTGCCACTTCTCCAATCTCGGCCGGGCGACCACCGACGCCAAGAGCCGCAACGATTCCGGCAAACTCACCTCGCGCCGGTCGCAGACGTTGCTGGCGCTCGGCTACGTGTCCGGCCCCATCGGCTGGGATGGGCGCAGCGCCACCCTGGAGGCGCAGGCCAAATCATCGATCGCCACCGGCTCCATGTCCATGAGCCAGACCGATGCGCCCGTGAAGGTGGAGGTGATCGAGGAGCGCATCCGCGCCATCCCCGATTATGCGGCCAAATTTAATGCTGCCCTGCCGGGCGCAGCGATCGATGTGGACGCTATCGCCAAGGCGATCGCCGCCTACGAGCGGACCATCGAGCCCGGCATCGCCCCGTTCGACCGCTGGATCGAGGGAGACGAGAGCGCGATCTCCGAATCGGCCAAGCGCGGGTTCGTGCTGTTCAACGGCAAAGCGGAATGCTCGCTCTGCCACAGTGGCTGGCGCTTCACGAACGACACTTTCCACGACATCGGCGTCTCCACCAAGGACCTGGGTCGCGGCCGCGAGGTCAAGGACGACCCGCTGATGCAATATGCCTTCAAGACCCCGACGCTGCGCTCGGTTGCCCTGCGGGCGCCCTATATGCACGACGGCTCGGCGGCCGATCTCCATGCGGTGGTGAGGCACTACGAGAAGGGCGGCATCGACCGCCCGAGCCGCTCGCCTCTGATCAAGCCCATCGCCCTGACCGACCAGCAGCGCATCGACCTCGTCGCCTTCATGGAGACGCTGACCGGCGAGGGCGAGGCCGTGCCTCCGCCGAAGCTGCCGTGAGCCGTGCATACGGTGTCAGGCCCGGAGTGTCTGACACCTCTCGATCAGCGCCACCAGGATCGGGCGCTGGCCCTTGAGGAGCTTGCGCATAGCCTCCTCGGGGGTGAACCAGCCCGCGCGATCGACCTCGGGCACCTGGAGCGTCCTGCCCGAGCGCGGCGGCCATTGCATCGTGAAGGTGTTGCTCTTGAGGCGGGCCGGATCGAAGTCGCCCTCCAGAGCCCACGCCTGCACGATCTTGCCCGATCCCTGGCGGAACGCGCCCAAGGCCACCGCTTCACCCGCCGGAGGAGCGGCGCCCGTCTCCTCGGCGAACTCGCGCCGAGCCGCCGCCAGCGGGTCCTCGCCGGGGCTGTACTCGCCCTTGGGAATGCCCCACGCCCCCTCGTCCTTGCGCGCCCAGAACGGCCCGCCCGGGTGCACCAGCAGCACCTCGACGCCGCGCTGCCGGCGCCGGTAGAGGAGCAGTCCTGCGCTGCGTTGGGGCATGGCCTGGTCAGCTCCGGTAGTAGTCGTACATCCGCACCAGCGTCTCGTGGATCGCGTCGGGTGGCTGGTCGAAGGGCTCGACATTGATGCGCACCACATTATTGCCGCGCATGCGCCAGGGCGGGCGCATGAGGGAGCGGTGGAAGGGCTGCCGGCGCCAGTCGGCGACAAGGGCGTTGGCCAGTGGGGCGCCGAGCACGATCCGCAGCTCGTGGAAGGTCGTGGCGCGCTCGTGGATCGGCACCAGCTCGATGCGGTCGATGGCCCGCCAGCGGATCAGGCCGAGGGCCTGGATGAAGACGCCGTACTGGTTGGCGCCGATGGTCGGCCGCGTCTCGATGAGAGGGAGATTGTAGTAGGTGAGCCCGGCGGCGGCGGTGCCGAGCGCCAGCCACAGCGCCTCGCCGGTGATGAACGCCGTCGCAATCAGGATGGCCGCCACCGCGGCCAGGGCGTAGATCGGAAACTCGACGTTATCGCGGCTGTAGGCTACCGAGTAGCCGTCGGCCTCTCTCTCGTCCACGGGTGCGCCCCTGATGGAGACTGCACGCCCGGTCCCACCTCGGAGCGCGGCGCGCAATCAGTCTTCGGGGCGGGCGGCGGCGGGTCAAGTCCGGATTTGGCCCGGAACTCCTTCGGCCTACGTCGTGGCGGCGGGCTTTCCGGCGCGCTCCGTCCGTTTCGCCCCCTTTTTCTCCCGCTTCTGCGCAGAGCGCAGCTGCCGCTGCCTGGCCTGGATCCTCTTGCGCCGGGAATCCGTCATCTTGGGCATGTGCTCCTCCTTTTGTGGTGCGCCCCTGCCGCCGGTTCAGCTGGCGCTCAGCGACACCTCTCCGATGCCCTCGATGGCGAAATCGAGACGCTCGCCGGCGGCGATGTCCACCGTTGGGATGACGCTGCCGGTGATCACCACCATGCCGGCGGCGATGGGACGCCCGCACTCGGCGGCCTGGTTGGCAAGCCAGGCCAGCGCTCCCAGCGGGTCGTCGGTCTTCCCGGTGCCCAGCTGCCTGCCGTTGCTGCTCAATGCGCCGGCGATGCCGTCGATGTTGAGGCTGGCGGCGAGCGGCACGGCGCGGCCGAGCACCACGCCGCCGTTCCAGGCGTTGTCGGCGATCAGCGAGAAGGCTTTGCAGGACTTGTAATCGGCGAAGCGATCCTCGATCAGCTCGAAGGCGGCCATGACCTCGGCGACGGCGCCGCGCACGCTCTCGCGCGTATAGGGCGCGCCGGCCTCCGGCAGGTCGCGGCGAAGGCGCACCGCCAGCTCGCACTCGACCCGCACGTTGATGAAATCAGACTTGGCGATGGTCGCCGGCGAGGCGTAGACGCGGGCGGCGAAGATGGTGCCCATGCAGGGGTGGTCGATGCCCATCAGCTCCTGCATCACCCTTGTGGTGGTGGCGATCTTGAGGCCGGCGACCGGCCCCAGCCGCGCCCCCCACAGCTCGCACAGCGCCGCCTGCGCCGCATAGGCCTCGGCCACCGTCGTCGGCGCAATGTCGTCCGGCAGGTTCCGGTAGCGGGCGCGGGCGCGGTGCGCCTCGTCGATGAAGCCGGCGGCCTCGGCGGCTCGGGACATGGGCACGTTCTCGTCGCCGCAGAGGTTCTAGGGATTAGGTTTCAGGTTCCAGGGACCACGGCGTTTGCCCCTAAAACTAATCCCCAACCTAATCCCTGAAACCTGATCCCTGAAACCTATTCGGCCGTGTGCGAGGACCGGCGGCCGGCGGCGGCGGCTTCCTGCTCCTGGACCTTGAGGGCCTCCAGGCTCGGCATGGCCGCCACATTGTACCCGCAGTCCACGTAGTGCACCTCGCCGGTGACGGCGCCGGACAGGTCGGACAGCAGGTAGAGAGCCGCGCCGCCCACCTCGTCGAGGGTAGGGGTGCGCTTGAGAGGGGCGTGCTCGCCCTGGAAGTTGAAGATGGTGCGCGCGTCCGAGATGCCGGCCCCGGCCAGCGTCCGCATCGGACCTGCAGAGAGCGCGTTGACACGGATGCCCTGGCCGCCGAAGTCGGCCGCCAGGTAGCGCACGCTGGCCTCCAGGGCCGCCTTGGCGACGCCCATGACGTTATAGGACGGCACCACCCGCTGCGAGCCGCCGTAGGTGAGCGTCAGCATGGCGCCGCCGTCGTTCATCAGGGCGGCGGCGCGCTTGGCCATCTCGGTGAAGGAGAAGCACGAGATCACCATCGTGTTGGTGAAGTTGTCGCGCGTGGTGTCGGAATAGCGCCCCTGCAGCTCGCGCCGATCGGAGAAGGCCAGCGCGTGCACCACGAAGTCGAGCCCGCCCCAGGTCTTGTTGATCTCTGCGAAGACGCTGTCGACGCTCGCCAAGTCACTCACGTCGCAGCTGGCGATGATCTCCGATCCGACCGATTTGGCGAGGGGTATCGCGCGCCGGCCGAACGCCTCGCCCTGGTAGGTGAACGCCAGCTTGGCGCCCTGTCCGGCCAGCACACGGGCGATGCCCCACGCGATGGAGCGCTCGTTGGCGACACCCATGATCAGGCCGCGCTTGCCGGCCATCAGCGGCCCAGGCTTGGCAATGTCCCGGGCGATGTCCTTGTCCCTCGAGGCCGGTTTCATCATGGCCGTTGTCCATTCCGAGCTGTGGGCGTGCACGCCCGATCCGTCTGCGACCCACCCCGTTCAGTCATCGCCATCAACAACTTGGGCGCAGCTCTCTCTCACTCAGCCGTGCTTAAGCGTCATGGCGCCTGAAGACAAGGGTTGCATTGGTGCCCCCGAAGCCGAAACTGTTGGACATGACGCAGTCGAGCGACACATTGTCGTGGCGCTGTGTGGCAATGGGCACGCCCTCGAAGTCCGGGTCCAGGGTGTCGATGTTGGCGCTGGCACAGACGAAGCCGTTGTTCATCATGAGCAGCGAGAAGATGGCCTCCTGCACCCCGGCGGCGCCCAGGGAGTGGCCCGCCAGGGACTTGGTGGATGAGATCGGCGGGATGTCCTTGCCGAAGGCCTCGCGGATGGCCTCTACCTCCACCTTGTCGCCCACGGGGGTGGCCGTCCCGTGGGAGTTGATGTAGCCGACCCGGCCAACGCCCTTGCCGTCGCGGCCGTTGAGCGCCATGCGCATGCAACGCTCCGCCCCCTCGCCCGAGGGCGCCACCATGTCGAATCCGTCCGAGGTGGCGCCGTAGCCCACCAGCTCGCCGTAAATCCTGGCGCCGCGGGCCTTGGCCCGCTCCAGCTCCTCCAGCACCACCACGCCCGCTCCGCCCGCGATCACAAAACCGTCACGGTCCTTGTCGTAGGCGCGGCTCGCCCGGGCCGGGGTGTCGTTGAACCTGGTCGACATGGCACCCATCGAATCGAACAGCACCGACAGGGTCCAGTCCAGCTCCTCGCAGCCGCCGGCGAACATCACGTCCTGCTTGCCCCATTGGATCATCTCGGCGGCATTGCCGATGCAATGCGCGGAGGTGGCGCAGGCCGATGAGATCGAATAGTTGACGCCCTTGATCTGGAAGGCCGTGGCCAGCGCCGCCGAAGGCCCCGAGCACATGCCCTTCGGCACCTCGAACGGGCCCACCTTCCTGGGGTCCTTCTCGCGCGTCACGTCGGCGGCGCGCACGATGGCGCGGGTGGAGGGGCCGCCGGAGCCCATGATGATGCCGGTGCGCTCGTTGACCACCTCGCCGGCCTCCAGGCCGGCGTCGCGGATCGCCTGGTCCATGGCGATGTAGTTCCACCCCACGCCGGCCTCCATGAACCGGCGCGGCTTGCGCGGGACCATCGGCTCCCACTCGATCTCGACGGCGCCGTGCACCTGGCAGCGGAATCCGAGCTTGGCGTATTCCTCCGCCCGCACGATGCCGGACTTGCCGTCCCTGAGGGAGGCCAGGACCTCCTGGGTGTTGTTGCCGATCGAGGACACAACCCCCATGCCGGTCACGACCACACGTCTCATGCAGGACCTCGCTTCGCACTTGTCGTGCTGTTCGTCTCGCACCACCGGCCGCCGGGCAAACCCTTTCCCGCCAGCACTTCTCAGGCCGCGTCACGTTGCGGGGGAGATCTGCTCGCCCGGCGTGAACACGCCGACTCTGAGGTTGCTGGCGGCGTAGACCACCTGGCCGTCGGCTCTCACAACGCCGTCGGCGATCGCCAGCTTGAGCTTGCGCAAAATCACGCGCTTCAGGTCGATCACGTACTCCACCACCTTGGTGGTGGGCGTCACCATGCCGCTGAACTTGACCTCGCCCACGCCCAGCGCACGGCCCTGGCCGGGGGCGCCGAGCCAGCCCAGGAAGAAGCCAGTAAGCTGCCACAGCGCGTCCAGCGGCAGGCAGCCTGGCATCACAGAATCGCCCTTGAAATGGCAGGCGAAAATCCAGTCCAGCGCCGGATTGCCGGCCACCTTGAGCTCTGCCACGACCTGGCCCTTGCCGTGGGCGCCCCCCGTCTCCGAGATGGCAGAAATGCGCTCGAACATCAGCATGGGCGGCAGCGGCAATTGGGCATTGCCGGGACCGAACAGGTCGCCGCGGCCGCAGGTCAACAGCTCCTCGTACTCGTAGCTCGTTGGGCGTTCCGGCATTTTTTCGTTTCCCGCTCGTCTCCCGGTGCCCCAGTGCCCATCCGCCGCGCAGCGGATTTCCTATCACACCCGTTCGGCCCTCAAAAGCCCATGTTCCCGCTCGCCGCCAGCGAGACTGGCGGCGGGCTTGGCATTGCAGGCATCCCCGGACCAGCCTATACTAAAACCGGAGGCAGTTTGAAGGCTGTGAGACGAATTGCCGTGGAGCGGGGGCGGCGGCGTGCTGCGTAGGCTGCTTCGGAACGTGGAAATACCAACTTGCATCAGTCAACCGACAGAAACATCGGCGAAGTCCTTCGGCGCGCGGGCTTGCGGCCGACACGGCAGCGCGTTGCGCTCGCCAAGCTGCTGTTTGCCAACGGCGACCGGCATGTGACCGCCGAGATCCTGCACGGCGAGGCCGTGCAATCCGGTCAGCGCGTGTCGCTGGCGACGGTCTACAACACACTGCATCAGTTCAAGCAGGCCGGCCTGTTGCGCGAGGTAGCGGTCTGTGGACAGTGCACGTACTTCGACACCAATGTCTCGAACCACAATCACTACTTCATCGAGGCCGACGGGTCGCTGATCGACATCCCCGGCAGCTCCATCCGCGTCGATGGCCTGCCCGAGCCGCCCGATCACCTCAGGATCTCGCACATCGACGTGGTGGTGCGGCTGGTCAGGAAATAGGCCGGCAATCGGCAGTCGGGCTTCGGCAGTCGGTCCTTCGGTGCTCCCGACTGCCGACGCCCGATTGCCGAAGCCAGACACGGCAGGTCCGAAGCGGAGACGCTACTTGATCTTTTCATTGGGGTAGGTGCCCCACAGCTTGGTCTGCTCGATATAGCCGCGGTGGCTGCCGATCGAGACCCGGCACCAACCCTTGTCGCAGCCAATGATGCTGACGAGGGCACCCGCCTCCACCTGGGCCACGGGGGTTGCCGACTCGTAGTCGTCGTAGCGCAGCGTGGCCAGCGGCGGCTGCAGCTGGCCATCCTTCACCTCCCACGGCAGCACCAGGGCGGTGCGACGGCCGCTGAGCAGGCTAGAGTGCACCCAGCCGACCGTGCCGCTGGCGTCGCGAACCTGACGCCAGACATCGAACTCGCGGATCACCTCGACCGGCAGGCCGGCGCGCTGGAACTCCCAGGCGACCGGATACTCGGTGCCGGGGCCCTTGCGCAGAAAGACCCGATCGGCTTTGAGGCTGACGTAGCGCAGCGCCTTGAGGCCGTCAGGCTCGGCGGCATCGGGCGTCGCCGCCCCTTTGGCGGCCTGGGCCAGCGTCCCAGCAGCGCCAGCGAGGAGGGCGGCGAGAACGAGGCATACGGCCAGCACCGAGCGGACCGGCCTGGGGGTGGGCATAGGACTATCGCGCATGCCAGGCCCAATGCATGATTTGCGGGGGATGATCAAGGACAGTATCGGCAAGGCATTATCAAGGACGATGCGGACGCCCGCGTTTTGCCATCGCGCCGGGATCTGTTAGACAAAAACCGTGCCGACGGGCTGCGCCTGTCCGGGGTCAGCCGCGCAACCTCCGAAGAGCCGATGCCCATGCCGACGCCCAAGAAGCCCCTGGTGATCGTCACGCGCAAGCTGCCGGACGTGGTGGAGACGCGCATGCGCGAGCTCTTCGACGCCCGCCTCAACATCGACGACCGGCCCCTGAAGCAGGCCGAGCTGGTCGAGGCCGTCCGCGTGGCCCACGTGCTGGTGCCCACCGTCACCGACCGCATCGACCGCTCGCTGATCGCCCAAGCCGGCCCGCAGCTCAAATTGATCGCCAACTTCGGCAACGGCGTCGACAACATCGACCTCGATACCGCCCGCGAGCGCGGCATCCTCGTCACCAATACGCCCGGCGTGCTGACCGAGGACACCGCCGACATGACCATGGCGCTGATCCTTGCCGTGCCGCGCCGGCT